>JAAIGE0101573882.1_pt1 | contig 38292 bp, 60 predicted proteins | sample 6487951 | NCBI WGS metagenome assembly JAAIGE01 (sample SAMN13974128, study PRJNA590717) | phyllosphere metagenome | biome: tomato field; feature: multiple bacterial spot infested tomato fields; material: tomato leaves; isolation source: leaves from tomato fields | host: Solanum lycopersicum ...
CCGCCGTGATCGGCCACGTCGTCGCGTTCCTCAAGGGCCGCGGTCGCGGCGCCCCCGAGACCATCGTCGCGAAGGCCGCGATCGACGCCCGCATCGATGCGCGCCTCTCCGAGCGCATGACCGAGCTCGAGGACGAGAACGTCGCCCTGCGCGCCGAGACCACGAAGCTCACCAACGAGGCCGCCCGGTTCAAGCGGATCGTGTTCCAGTGGTGGGCGCGGCTCATCGCCTGGGACGTCCGCGGCCGCAACGGCAACATGCCCATGCCCTCCGAGGACGAGCTCGAGTTCATGGGGCTCGCCTTCAGCGACGACGAGGGCGGCGACACCGTGCCGGCGCTCGCCACGCACGTCCCGCGTCCGGGGGACTAGACTCCCGCGCATGACCCACTCCGCCAGCTCCGAGCCCGTGCTCGTCCGCGTCGTCGACGACGAGCACCCCCTGCCCCTCGCCCAGCGCGGCATCACCGAGGTCGCCGCCCACGCGGTCCCGACCCAGGTCGCCAACCCCAAGCGCACCACCTGGCGCTCGGTCCTCCAGCTCCTCCTCGCGCTCGCGCTCGCCCTGCCCTGGATCATCCCGATCATCCTCGAGTACTGGTCCCCGACCTGGCTCGTCGCCGCCCTCGCGCAGGTGCTCGCCGTCCAGACCGTGCTCGTCCGCGTCATGGCCCTCCCCGGCGTCAACCAGTGGCTCGTCGACCACTTCCCCGCCCTCGCCGCCATCCCCACCCGCCTCGAGCGCCTCTGAGCAGCGCCAGGCGCCCCACAGCGGCCCCAGCAGGCCCGGACGGCCCCTACTCCCCGCCCGGTCCCGCTGGGGCCGCTCTACGTCCCCGCCATGCCCTAGGCTGATCCCCGACCGCCCGGCTCATCACATCTGGGACACCCGGTCGCCGCCTGCAGCGGCAGAGCCCCCTCCCGGTTCGGGTCCCGGAGGGGGCTCTCTTGCATCCCGCCCCTTCGATCCCGTACTGTTCAACCCAGTTGGACACCGATCCGAGGAGACCCGATGAAATCCACCACCGTCGTCGAGCTGCGCGACCCCAGCGCACTCGCCGCGGCGCTCGCCGAGGCCAAGCTCTCGCCGCGCAAGCTCGCCGCCCGCATCGACGTCTCGTCGTCGCGCATCCACCAGCTCGTCACCGGCCAGCACCAGTCGATCGCGGTCGAGAAGGCTCTGGCGATCGCGGCTGAGCTCGAGCGCGAACCGGCCGTGCTGTGGACCTTCCCCGACGGCGACCAGCTCATCCGCCTCGGCCTCATCAGCGCATGAACGACGAGCCCGAGGTGAACATCCCGCTCGAGGTGTTCTCCGTCGAGCAGCAGCCCGATGGGTCGTTGCTCATCAAGGGACGCCTGCAGGTCGGCGAGAAGGTCCTGGCCGCCGCGGCCATCACGCGATCGCCGGCCGTCAGCATCTTCGAGCGCAACCTCGAGTTCCTGCGTCCCGGCGGAGACGCGGAGCGCGAGGGCATCCTGCCCATGTCGCTCGTCACGCCCCTGCCCGTCTGCGCCTGGTGCGGCCACCTGCGCGCGATCCACGACGACTCCGCCGCCGGCGCTGTCTGCAACCTCAGCCTGGCTCTCGCGCGCTTCCACGTCCGCGCCTGGTACGGCCCGCTCAGGCGGCTGACCCGCGGCCTCCGCCGCAAGCTGAAGCGCTAGAACCCGCGGCCTCGGCCGCCCCAGCTCGACCCACCTCCACCCCAGGGAGACCCTCACGGCCGCCGGCCGCTCTTCCTGGGCACCCGCAGTACCGACCCAGGAGAACCCTCATGAACGAATCCCGCCCGTCCGCGCTGCAGGCCCGCATGCGCGACGTCATCGCCGTCACCGAAGAGCGCATCGACCTCGAGGCCTACGGCCGCCTCGTCGCTGCCGCCGTGCTCGCCCACGCCGGCGCCCAGCCAACCTGGGCGCAGCTCCGCGACGCCACGCTCGCGATCGCGAAGTACTCGCTCGAGCAGGCCGAGCGCCTCGACGAGCTCGCCGCGGCCGACGGCGCCGGCGTCCCGATCAAGCAGCGCATCTTCAGCCCCATGCACGCCCGCGTCTACTTCCACGTGTCGCGCTACGCCGGCGCCACCAGCGCCAGCCTCTACCGCCGCTGGCAGCCCCTCACCGTCCGCTCGCTCGACCCCTGGCCGCCGCTCGCTGGCGGCTCGCTGCGCGCCTACCTGAAGCACCTGCAGCGCTGGGGCCTGGTCGAGCACGCCGGCTCCCACCACGAGGCCGGCAAGATGCCGATGGTCCAGTGGCGCCCCGTCGAGTTCCCCAAGCGCCTCGACGTGCCCGTCTCGCCCGGGGTCGCCGCCGAGGTCGAACGCCTCGAGCTCGACGCCGGCACGGACGTGACCCTGGCAGCCGCTCTGAGCGTCCTGCGCGCCGCGATCGCCCCGGCAGGTGCCTGATGGACCACGCCGCCCCCATCGTCGTCGACAGCGCCGCTCAGCGCCCGTTCGCCGTCGTCGTCCACGTCGACGGCGAACGCCTGCCCCGCATTCTCTCGACCCAGCCCACGCTCGAGCTCGCGCAGTCGCTCCGCGGCGCCCTGCAGGAGGACCACGAGGCCCTGCGCCCGCTGTTCCCCCGGCTGACTCCCCGCGAGTACTCCGTCGTCGTCCTCGCGCTCGACCCCGACGCCGCGGCGCTCGCCGCAGCCTTCGAGGCCGCCACGGAGGCCAGGCTCTCGTGAAGCTGAACCGCGTGACCCGCAACCGCGGGTGGACCACCCTGCCCAACGAGATCCACCAGGACCCCACGCTGTCGTTCCGCGCCCGCGGGGTCCTGGCGTACCTCCTGCACCTGCCCGACGGGTGGGAGACGGACTCCGAGCGCATCTCGCGCGCCGGCAAGGAGGGCCGCGACGCCGTCCGCTCGGCCCTCACCGAGCTCGAGCGGCACCGGTACCTCTTCCGGCTCAAGATCCAGGGCGAGGGGGGCCGCTGGAGGACCGAGTACTACCTCCACGAGGTCCCTCTGCCCCAGGGCGTCGAGCCCGGCCCGCACGGCGCCGTGCCGCTCTACGAGGACGAGCCCGAACCGTGACCAACGCGATTGCACACCCTGTGCATAACCCTGGGGAGGAATCTGTGGAGAACTGTGGACGGCCGACGCCTGAGAAGCCGCGGCCGACGCCTGGAAAACCGACGGCCGGAAAACCCGGCCCCTTTAACAACTACCCACAGCAAGAGATATCTCACTACCCAGCGCAACCATACGAGCGACCGAGGGCTCGCTGCGCTCGCTCCGACGCCTTCGGCGCGCTCTGCCGGCCGCGCGGGGCGCGGCACGCTCGCTCCGCTCGCAGCTTCGGCCCCTGGCGGGCCTGTCCCTCGCGCGCGGCTTCCCGAGGCGCTCGCCGAAGCGCGCGGCCTCCACGGCTCCGCTCCGCTCCGCCCTCGCGGTCGCCCTGGGCAGGATCGGCCGCACCGCTCCGCGGCGCACCCCTGTGCGCCGCTGGCGCGGCGAGCACCGGCTCCGCCGGTGGATCCGTCGAGGACTCGACTCCCACGACCCAGCCGAAAGCGCAAGCCCCAGCCGGGCTGGCTTGGGCAGCGTCGTGAGCGCCGCCTCCGAGCGCCCGCTCGACGAGCACGCGGTGGCCTACGCCACCGAGGCCGCCACGATCGTCGTCGACCAGGCCATGTCGATCGAGCAGCGCTTCCGCGCCGCCCACTCGATCACCGCCCGCGCCCTCTCCGGCCCGGCCACCGACGAGCAGCGCTGGACCTTCCTCGCCGTGCTCGCCGGCATCATCGGCCAGGTGCTCCGACCCGACGGCCACCCCGGCGGCCCCATCGGCCCCGCCCAGGTGTCGCTCGACCGAGTCGCGGTCGTCGACCACCGCGACGAGCGCGCCCTCGACGACCGCGCGCTCTGGCTCGCCTCGCTGCTCATCGGCGCCGGCGCCACCCGCGACCCCGAGCTGTGCGGCGACCTCGCCGACGTCGCGCTCAACGGCCCTCACCCCCGAATCACCGTCATGCGCGTCGCGCGCGCTATGCTCGAGACGCTCATCGAGCTCCCGATCGAAGAAGCCCCCCAGGAGAACCCGTGACCCTCACCATCGACGACGTCCAGCTCGAGGTCGACGAAGCCGGCATCCGCGCGGCGCTCGCCGAGGCCCCGGCGCTCGCCGGCATCGACCTCGACATGCTCACCCCGATCGTCACCGCGATCGTCGAGACCACCACGGCCGGCGCGGCCGGCAAGATCCTCGCCCGGCAGGAGCAGGCCGTCGAGCTCGCTGCTGCAGCCGGCGTCGTCACCACCGCCGCCGACGTGCTGCCGTACCTCGATGGCGTCGCCGCCGGGCTGCGCGAGGGCATGACCATCGACAAGCAGTGGGAGCGCGCTCGAGGCGTCGACGTCGCGACGACCCAGCTCCGGTCGACCGTGGCCGGCCTGATCAAGCAGTACCCCCAGCTCGCGCCGGCGGCTCCGGCGTCGCAGGGCGGCTGAGCGACGGTTCCCGCTCGGCCCCGCGCCCCCGTTGTCCAATCCGATTGGACACCGGGGGCGCAGCCGTGTACTGTGTAACTCAGTTGGACAGGCCAACATCCTCACCCAGGGAGCACCTCATGACCAGCACCACCGCAGGCGTCACGATCACCAAGCACGGCGGCATCATCACCGACCCCGGCGTTGAGCCCACGGCCCGCGACCTGATCGCGGCGCAGTCGATCCGTGCTGCTCGCGCCGAGAACCTCCGCCGCCGCGCCGAGCGAGCGGCCCGCTGATGGCCACGCCCCAGGTCAAGGCCGCGGCGATGCTGCTCGAGATGAGCGACCGCCAGATCATGGACGCCGCCGAGGCCATCGACACGCAGGAGGTCTGCACGCCGGCCGAGCGCATGGTCTACGCCTGGCTCATGGACGAGATCGAGCGCCGACACCCCGACCTCGATGAGCGCATCGACGACGTGTTCGCCACGGACTTCCCGGGCACCTACCGCGAGGCCGTGCTCGTCGCCGCCGGCCGGATCGGGCTGGTGCTCTGATGGATCTCCTCGAGCTCGCGCGCGACGCCTGGGCCGCCGTCGTCGCCGAGGTCGTCGCGAACCCGCACCTGGTGCTCGCCGCGGCCGTCGTCGGCGCCGTCGCGATCGCGCTGACCCTCGCGCTGGACTCGCGGCCGTGAGCGAAGGCTTCGGGTCGACCGCGCGCTACCGCGCGGTCACCCGGGCCGAGCGGACCCGGCGCCTCGAGGCCGAGTACTCGCGCCGCGCCACGCTGTCACTCGAGCAGGCGATGGCCGAGGTCCGCGACCGCGTGCACGTCACCGCCGACGACCTGGTGGAGGTGTTCACCACGGCCCCGAACGACCGGGCCTTCACCCGCATGGTCCCGCTGCGCGAGTTCGCCGCGGCCTGGGCCATGAACGAGCTGGACCGCTTCTACGAGCACTGACCGGCCAACGTGTCGGAGGGACTTGCCTCCCTCCGACACGACCGGTAGCGTTCAACACGGTTGGGCGCTCGGCCCGCCCTGACCCGCAGGAGCCCGCATGCCGTACGAGCTCGTCACCCTCGCCGACTTCACCAGCTACCACCTCGACCAGGTCGCACGCCGCCTCGAGGACTTCGCCCGCGAGTTTCCGAAGTCGCCGGCCGCGGCCCCGCTCCGCTCCGCCGCGATCGAGCTCCTCCCCTGGGATGCCTACTTCCGCAACTGCTGGCGCGACGTCGACTTCTGCGCCCGCTGGACCTGGCTCCGCGCCAACGTCATCAGCCCGAACCTGACCGAGAACACCGACCTGCAGACCGCGATCGCGCGCCTGCACACCCTGGTCGAGCGCCGCGAGGCCCTGCCCGACCCCGCCTGAAAGGAACCACCCGTGACCGACCCGACTCCGAAGCCGAAGCGGCCATCGAACTACGCCATCGAGCTCCTCGGCTCCGACAGCTCCACCATCAAGACGCCCGCCGACCAGGTGACCGTCAAGGCCGGCATCCTCACCCTCTCGCTCGAGGGCGAGGTCGTCGCCACCTTCCCCGACGGCATGTGGCGCGGCTACTACCGCATCAGCGCCTGGGAGCCCACGGACGAGGTGCTACGCGCCTGGGTCAACCGCAGCGACCTCGCCGAGGTCGTCGGCGAGCTCGTCGAGGAGCTGAAGGCCGACGAGCTCTGGGTGCCCGGCAAGGTGTCACACACCGACGCGAAGCGCGTTGTCGAGCTCACCCGCCACACCGGCCGCATGGGCCGCGCCGTGCCCGTCGAACAGCTCGACGTCCACCGCTTCGGCAAGGTCGCCATCCTCGACGCCGACGTCCTCGACCAGCTCCTCGGCCTCGCCGGCTGGACCGAGCTCCCCACCACCACCGACTGACCCCCAGGAGAACCGCTCATGCACAAGCTCACCCGTCGCGCCGCGATCGCCGCGGCCACCATCGCCGCCCTCGCCATGCCCACGACCGCGGCGCTCGCCGCGGGCTCGGACGCCCCGACGCCCTACACCGTCACCGTCGAGGGCCTGCAGCTCCCCGCCGGCGAGACCTTCCCCGCCCACGGCCACGTCAACTGGCGCACCACCTGGGCCTCGCACGGCATCCACTTCGACCCGAACAACAACCAGCCCGGCGGCGCCTACATCGGCGAGAACTTCCTGGCCTGGCCGCACCCGCTCGAGCCCGGCGAGTGCATCACCTGGGTGCAGGTGTCGACCTACAACGAGCACTTCGGCGAGGGAGGCCAGCAGCCCGTCTGCGCCCCCTCCGTGCCCGTCACGCCCCCGCAGGAGCCCCAGCCCGAGCCCGAGCCGCCCGTGGTCGTCCCCGAGCCGGAGACGCCCGCTGAGCCCGAGACGCCCGTCCACCCCCAGCCCGAGCCGGAGCCCACGGTCGACCTCCCGACGCCGCCCGCCATCGACGACCCGTCGCCCGTCGACGCCGAACCCGTCGCGCAGGACCTCGACGACCCGCTCGTGTCCGTCACCGATCCGGCCACGGGCGAGCGCGTCCACGTCCGCGCCACCGACGAGCTCGCGCAGACCGGCCCCGCCGACTTCCTCATGGGCGCGGCCGGCGCCTCGCTGCTGATCCTCGGCGGCACGCTCTTCGTGCTGCTCGAGCGCCGCCGCCGCGATCGCCGCGCGACCGCTGCTGCAGGACCGCGCCGCCTCGGCCGCCTGTAGCATCACCAACTGCCGGCCCCGCGCGCACCTATCCCCCCGGGCGCGGGGCCGGCTCCTCTCCCAGGGAGCACCGCATGACCATCCTCCAGGCCCTCCAGAACGACGTCCCCTCGCAGCGCGCCTTCCTCGCCGCCTCCGTCGGTCCCCTCCCGCCCGTCGTCGAGGAGCCCGTCTACTTCGACGGCATCGTCGCCCACGCCGCCCTCACCACCGCCAGCGCCGGCGCCGCACGTCTCGCCTACGATCCCGAGCAGCACGCATCCCACTGGCTCGACATCGCCCGAGCCGCCCTCGCCCTCCACCTCCACGCGCTCGAGGAGCACCATGTCGAACCAGCCGATCCCCCGGACTGAGATCCACCAGGCCCGCAAGGAGTACACCTGCTCCGGCGAGGACCGCCTCTGCTCCCGACGCATCCTCCGCGGCGAGCCCTACACCCAGCTCAGCTACCCCCCGTTCTGCTACCCCGAGAAGGGCAAGGGCAACGACCCCCAGTGGACCGTGCTTCGTGCCTGCACCGCCTGCCGCCCCATCACCGAAGATCTCTACGACGCCCTCGGCCTCGGCGCCCCCTGCGGCTACACCGCCGGCGACCTCCGCTGCGAGCTCACCCGCCACGGCCCCGAAACCGACCACCAGCTACCGATCGGACTGTTCTGATGCCCCGCAAGACCCCCCGCCGCTCGCCCAACCTCGACCTGCTCCGAGACGCATCCAGCGCCCTTGGACGCATCGGCGCCACCCTCGACGCCCTCCTCGAAGTCGCCCAGCGCCTCGTCACCCCCGCCGAGACCACGGCGCTCGCCGCATCGCCCTACGTCGAGCTGGGCGCCGGCGACCTCTCGGCCGAGCACGTCGGAGCGCCCGTGTTCGTCGACGACCCCGACGGCGGCTTCGAGGATCTGCGCGGCAACAGCGTGCCGTTCGTCACTGGAACCGCCGGCACGCTCGTCGGCTTCACCCGTGTCCCCGGCCGTCCTGCGTCGATGGAGCCGACGCGCCCCGGCCAGCCCGTGCCACTGTCGACGCAGCCGCGTGTGAAGGTCCGTCTCGACGTCGGCGCCGGCACGATCGTCTCTCTCGAAGTTCCCATGCGCGCGCTCGTGCGCGTCAACACCAGGAAGGCCTGACCATGACCGACTACCCCGAGATGCAGCCCGAGGTCGGCGTCCGCTCGCTCGACGTCGAGGCGCCCGACTCGCCGATCCGGCTCCTGCACGACCTGATCGAGGTGAACCTCGGCTCGTACATCTCGACCGACACCGGCGAGGCCGGCGCCTTCGTGCGCGTCGCCGGCACGATCACCGATCGGAACCACGAGGACGGCATCGACCAGGTGCCCCAGCCGCTTGAGCTGATCCTGAGCCTTGCGCAGGCCCACGGGCTCGCGCACGGGCTCGTCGCGGCGCTGAAGTTCGCCGAGCAGAACAGCGAGCCCCCGGCGTGATCGAGCCCCTCATCGGCTTCGCCCTGGGCCTCGCGGGCCTGACCGCCGGCGTCCTAGTCAGCCGTCGCGCTCGACGTCGCCAGGTCGACCAGTCGCAGCCCGTCGCGCCGCCGTACGGCACCGAGTGGCGCATCGGCCGGCGCCTCGCGCGATCGCACACGTTCGAGGTACAGCTCGTCGACACCACGCAGCGCGTCGTCGTCGCGCGCGCCGAGGTCGCCTACCTCGACGAGATCAGGGGCGCGTCCAAGCGGCTTGTGCGCGCGTACGAGCGGGGCCTGCCGTGGTGACGGGCAAGGTCGACGGGCGGCAGATGACCGCGGACCTCCTCGCGCGGCTGAAGCGCCACTACATCAAGCCCGGCGAGGCCCTGCCCGGCGGCATGTTCATCCCCGAGGTCGCGCACGGCGGCGCCGGCGGCCGCCGCATCGACGCGCTCTACGCCGGCTTCTTCCAGTCCCGCGGCCACCACCTCATCGGGCACGAGCTGAAGATCTCGCGCGCCGACTGGCAGCACGAGCTCGCGCAGCCCGAGAAGGCCGAGGTGTGGGCGCCCGAGTGCCACGCCTGGTACGTCGTCGCACCCTCGACCACGATCGTGAAGCCTGAGGAGCTCCCGCACGGCTGGGGCCTGATGATCCCCGGCCGGTCCAAGACCCGGATGGAGGTCGTCGTCGCGGCGAAGATCTACGAGGACCGCGAGCCGTCGTGGCTGGCCACCCACTCGATCCTCAAGCGCGTCGACACCCTCCGAGCCGAGGCCGTCGGTTCCGCTCGCCGTCTCGCCGAGCAGGCCAACGCCGACGAGCTGCACGAGCTGCGCCGGCGCGTGCTCGACCTCGCCGGGCAGGACACCGACGCGCTGCGCAACCGCGCCGAGAACGCCGAGCACCTCCTCGGCGAGGTCGCCTCGCTGCTCGGCATCGAGGCCGTGACCACCACGCGCAGCCTCTGGGGGCGCGGCACCAGCCTGGACGAGATCCGCGACACCTTCGGCGCCTACCTCCGTGCACGCCGCGACGTGCGCCGCGCCGCGCAGTCCGACCTCAACGCCCTTGCCGGCGTCGAGCGCGATGCCCGCGAGATCATCGCACGGGTCGAGGCCACCCGCTCCGTGTACAAGCAGATTGGACAGACTGGACGATGAACGAGTTGCTGCCGCGTGCCCTCGGGGGCGTCGAGGTCGGCCCCGAGGGACAGGCCGTGACCCGCAAGTACGACTACTCGATCCGGGTCGGCTCGACCGGCGACACCACGGCCCGGTACTCCGAGGGCGACCGGGCGCGCGTGATCGCCATGACGCGCGCCGGCGAGTCATCGACTGCGATCGCCCTCGCGATCGGCTGCTCTTCGCGCCACGTCCAGCGCGTGCGCCGCGCCGCCCGAGAGGAGGGCCTGCTGTGATCCGCCGACGCCGCCGGAAGCTGCACACGCCGCCGGCCCCTCCGCCCCTCCCGCCGGAGCACTGGGAGACGCGCATCGAGCCCACCCACCCGATCGGCTGGGAGGTAACCCTCCTGTCGAACTACACGATCGCCCGCGGGGTGTGGTGGCGCCCCTCGCTCACGTGGGCCGAGCGCACCGCGAACCGCGTGCTCACCCGTCACCTGAACCGCCTGGCGCGCCTCCGCGAACGCCAGGACCGCGCCAACAACCGCCCCGACCCGACCAGGAGGACCCTCTGATGAACACCAAACCGATCCCGCTGTCCGACGATCCCGTGATCCGGCACCTGCAGGACGAGCTCACGGACCAGCGCGCGAAGCTCGAGTCCGTCGAGGCCGACAACCGCGAGGCCATCGAGCTCGGCGATCGTGCTCGCCGCGCGGTCGAAGCGCAGGCGCAGAAGTGCACCTCCCTCGAGGCGGCGATCGTCGTGCTCGAGAAGCACCGCACCAGCACCGCCACCGAGGGGCTCAGCTGATGACCCTCCCCGATCAGGCCGCCGAGCTCCCGCCCCGCCCGCTCTACCGCTACACCGGCAAGGCCGCACCCTCCGACCCCGAGGGCTACTACCACACCCGCTGGGACCGGGCCACGCGCGTGTCAGTGGTCGCCGCCACCAGCCGCGAGGCCTACCTGCTCGCCCGCGATGCCCTCGGCGCCAGCACCCGCGGCTGGCCGTGGACCGTCGACTTCGAGCAGATCGAAGCCCTCGCGCCGGGCGTCACCGTCGAGCAGCTCGCTGACATGATCAACCGCATCGAGAACAACGACCCCGCGGTGGGCGTCATCCCGATCGAGGACCAGGCGCCCGAGGTCCGCGACTCCCTGCTCGAGCGCGCCGGCGCCATCCTCGTCATGGCCGCCCAGCGCCGCCTCGCCGGCGGAGGCCTCTGATGGCCGCCACCGACGCGCAGCGCATCGTCCTCGCCCTCTCGACCTGGATCGACGACGAGCAGCCCGGCCTCGGCCCCCGCGCCGAAGCGCTGTCTGCCGAGCTCCTGCTCCACCGACGCATCGTCAAGCTGCTCGAGGAGAACGGCGAGGTCGCCGAGGCCCTCATCGGCGTCACCGGGGCCAACCCGCGCAAGGGCGTTACGCACACCTGGGCGCAGCTGCAGGCCGAGCTCCTCGACGTCGCGGTCACGGCGCTCGCCGCATGGGAGCACACGAACGGCAACGAGGGCGGCTCTCTCGAAGCGCTCGAGCAGCACCTCGCGGGCCTGGCCGAGCGCATCCCTCCGCAGCACCTGCTCATCGCCACGCTCCGCACCGCCGTGCGCCTGGACCCGTCGTGAGCGGCCGCCGCACGTGCTGGGTGCACGGGATCCCCGACTGCTCGCCCCTCTTGAACGGCTGCTCACGCCTCACCGAAGGCCACGAGCCGCCCCAGGCCGTCCGTGAGCTCAACAGCGGCCAGGCCGGCGCCCTCCGGGTCCTCTACCGGCTCCGCGAGGGCGTCACCAGCCGCGACGTCGCCGCCGAGCTCTGGCCCAACCACCCCGCCTGGACCGCCGCCCCACGCCTCACCGGCCGCGGCGTCTCCCTCCCAGACCGAGCCGGGAAGCTCCTCTGGGAGCTCGGCCGCCGCGGCCTCTGCACCGGCCGCGGCTCCGTCCCCCGCCGCTGGACCATCACCCAGGCCGGCATCGACACCCTCGACCACCACCACGACCCCCAGGAGCCCCGCCCATGAACTTCCCCAGCATCCAGGCCCCGCCCCGCCTGCCCTTCACCAACCGCGCACCCGAGCCCGCCCCTCTCGACGCGGCGCTCGCCGCAGCCCAGCTCCGCATCGACCCCGAGCACGACGACCGCGGCTGGCTCGTCACCCTCCCCGGCGACGCCTGGTCCCACAACGACGCCGTGGCCGTAGCCGCCCGGCTCCTCGGCGGTCCCTTCGGCACCGAGCGGTTCGTGACCTCCCTCGAGCGCTGGGTCATCTGCATCGTGCTCTACTGCGGCAAGAAGCACTGGTCCGACTCCGAGCCGTGCCCGAAGGAGGGCATCACCCACGAGCACCCGCTCGAGCGCGAGACCGCCGAGCACCGCCGCGCACGCGCCCGAGCAAGCCTCTTCACCGTCGTCTCGGTGGTGACCGACTGATGACCGAGCCGCACGGCCTCAGCCAGGCCCAGATCGACCATGCCTTCAAGCTCGCCACCGAGGACGCCTACGGCCGCTTCAGCGAGGCGATCGGCCGCGCCACCACGGCCGGCCCTCGCGAGCGAGTCGCGATCCCCCAGAACACCGCCAACCTCCTGCTCGCCGAGCTCCACCGCCTCCGCAAGCTCGAGCGCGAGACCATCGCCGCCCCCGCCGTCATCGAACGCCTCGCCTTCGAGCGCGACCGCGCACTCTCGGCGCTCGCCGAAGCGCGCCAGGCCGCCGGCCCCAGCGACTCGATCGAGGACTACAAGGTCGAGCTGCACGAGAAGCTCCAGGCCGTCCGCGCCGTGCTCGAGCGCGCCGTCGACGACGCCGACCGCGACCTCGAGCAGTACGTCGTCACCGGGGAAGGCCTCGACCCGCTCCGGCTCGTCCACGAGCCCTGTGGCGCGCTCCTCGCTGAGGTCGAAGCCGACGACACCGTCCGCACCCTCATGGTGCTCGCCTACGACCACGTCTGCACCGGGAGCCCCGAGTGAAGCTGATTCGACGCCTCCGCCGCGCCCTGCAGCGCCGCCACCGCCTCCTCGCGCTCCGCTTCGGCTGGTGCCCCCTCTGCAACTCCTCGCCCCCCTGGCTCGACTGCCCGGTGTGCGAGGGCAGCGTGTTCTACGGCCACGAGCTCACCGACCGCCGCCGAGCCGCCTGGCGCGCCCGCTGGGACGCCCTCAACCGCGGCGACCGCTCATGAACCCGATCCTGGTGCTCTGGGTCGTCCTCGCGTTCCTCGCGCCCGGCATCGCAGTCACGCTCGCCGCCCGGACGCTCCTCCGCACCTGGACCATCGTCGAGGACGACCGCCCATGACCGACCGCCCCCTCTGGACCTCCGCCGGCCGTCGCGCCACGCCGGCGGAGGCCCAGAACATCCGCAACCGCCGCCGCCAGCAAGCCCTCCAGGCCGCCACCATCCACGACCGCGCCACGAAGCAAGCCCACGTCCTCTGGGCCGCCGGCAAGGTCGTCCCCTGGCGCATCACCCAGGCCCTCAACGCCGGCGGCCACGAAGGCCCCGAAGTCGACGCCGCCTGCGGAGTACTCGAACCCGCCGTCGACGAATGGGAAAGCGGCGACCGCTACCCCACCTGGGAACAACTCGAAGCCCTCACCCGCCTCACCGGCTACGGCGTCGCATGGTTCACCCGCCCCGTCGACGCCGACCTCCTCGCCGCCTCCACCGGCGGCTCCCTCCGCTACCACTTCCCCCCATCCGCCTTCAGCAACGAACCCCCCGTCCTCCGATACACGACCGCGGCGCTCGCCGCATCCGGGCTCGACGTCTACGGGGTCACCACGCTCGAGCGCCCGAGGACTTGAGCGCGGCGCTGATCGAGGCTACTGTCTAATCCAGTTGGACATTCCTCCCAGGGAAAGGACCCCGAGCTCATGCTGCACAGCCTCCGCCGTCGCCTTGCCGAACGCCGCATGCGTCGCGCCGCGATCGACGCCCGCCTCGCCGCGATCGACGCCGAGATCGGCGGAGGCCTCGACGCGCTCGAGCGCGACGGCCTCGATCGCTGGGCGGGCCAGCGATGAGGTGGGTGGGACCTCGCACGCTGCGCGGCGGTCGCCTGGAGGTTGGCCGTATCTGGCTGGCATGGCGTGGCTGGAAGCGGCCGACGTCGTTCCACATCGGGGCGACTCGGGTGTTCTCGATCGGACCCGTTGCCGTGTTCGTCGGCCCGAAGCGATGAGCCTCGCGCCCTTCCCCGACCCGGAGCTGCCCGAAGGCTCCGAGCCGCTGCTGCTCGTGCCCGTCATGGGCGCGATCGCGGGCTATGCCTCGAACGCGCACCTGTGCCACGTCATCGACGAGGGCGGCGCCGAGGAGGGCATCGAGGTCGGCTGGTGCCTGTACCTGCCCTGGTCGGCTAACCCGCTGCCGGCGAACAAGCCCCAGCACGGCCACTGGTCGACCACGGCCAAGGCCGTCAAGACCGTTCGCCACCTCGCGAACTCGCTCGTGCTCCGCCAGATCCCGCGCCAAGCTCGGATCGCGGTCCGCCTCGACCAGCTCGTGAAGCCCAGCAAGACCGCTCGGGACGAGGACAACCTCGGCCTGCTCGCCAAGGCGCTCACCGATGGGCTGCGCGACTCGCGCGTGGTCCGCCGGAACACCGCGGTCACGACGCAGGGCATCATCCCCGACGACACCCGCCAGCACGTCGTGCGCGAGCACGCGCGCATCTTCGACCTGCCCGACACGATCGTGCGCCACGCCACGATCGCGCCGGCGCAGGCCGTCCCGCACTTCCGGCTGTGGATCTTCCCGCTGCCGGCAGCGGCGCCCCCAGGGGCGCCGACCCCCGCCCGCTGATTCTCCTCCCAGGGAGCCCCTCATGAAGAACCTGACCGACGTCCGCCGCGCCCGCCTGCTGGCGCTCTCCACCGCCCTGCTCGGCGCTCTCGTGCTCGCGATCGCGCATCGTGACGCCGAGCTCGTGCCGTTCGCCGCCGCCGCGCTCATCGTCGGCGCGGCTACCCTGTACCGCCTCCGCCCGTCCAACCGAACTCCGAAGGAGCACCATGTCCCCGACCTATCCGCCTACCGAGCCGCCCGTGAAGCTCACCGAGGCCGGCCTGCGCTCGCTGCGCGAGGTCATGCAAGGTTCCGTCGTGCTGCCTGAAGGGATGCGCGCCGAAGTGATCCTTCCCGAGGGCTGGTACGAGTGGATCGCTCAGCCCGCCGGCACGACGCACATCGTCCACGTCGCCGCTCCCATCGACGGCGGAGAGCGCTACTTCCCCGAGTCGCGCTCTGACGAGGAGCTGGCGCAGCTCTCCGCGGCGTTCCGCGACGCGCTGCTGCACCATCGCGTCACGCCCCTGCTGCGCCGCGAGGAAGCCACCCCGGAGCCGTCGCGCCTGCAGGCGTTCCATCTGCAGCGCGACGTCGACGAGACCGGCGTCTCTGGCGAGGGCCGCGTGGCCGAGGGCGTGGTGTTCCCCGACGGCCGCGTCGCCCTGCGCTGGATGGTCGGCGAGCACCGCACCACCGCCGTGCACGAGAGCCTCGCCTCGGTCGAGGCCATCCACGGGCACGCCGACTCAACCAGGGTCGTGCTCGACGCCTTCGACGTCGTGCCCCTGGCGTTCACCTGGCGGCACGAGGGAAGCCCGCTCAGCGGCGCCCTGAGCAGCGCGCTCTCGGGGCTGCCCGTGCAGGTCCGCATCGGCGAGGCCGTGGACATCACGGGCGTCGTGCTCGCGTTTGAGAACGCCTATCGGTACCTGCTCGAGCAGCTTGCCGAGGAGCGCTGACGTGGGCGCCGCATTCGAGTGGCTCTTGCAGCTCGTCGGCGTGCTCGGGCTCGGCGTGCTCGCGCTGCTCCTGGTGGCGATCATCCTGCTCGTGCTCGTCGGCATCCCGCTCGGCATCCACGCCGACCGGAAGAAGAAGCGGGCGGCCGAGCACGACGCCTGATCTCTGATAGGTTCATCCCCGTGAGGTGCCGCGAGGCGCTTCCCTGGGAGTACGGGCGGTCACCTTCGGGTGGCCGCCCGTCAGCCGTTTCAGGAGGCCCCGATGCCCAGCCGTGCCCCTTCCCGCTGCACTGACCCGACGTGCTCCGAGATGGCGACCAAGGCCGGCCGCTGCGCTGATCACCAGCGCCCCCCGTGGCAGGGCCGGCCCTCATCGCAGGAACGCTACGGCCTGTCGGGCTCGGCCCAGCAGACGCTGCACCAGCGCATCCTCGCTCGTGACCGTGGCATCTGCTACGTGTGCGAGCGAAGCGGCGCCACCGAGGTCGACCACATCATCCCGATCTGGAAGGGCGGCGCCAAGACCGACCCGTCCAACCTCGCTGCCATCTGCGCGTCGCCGTGCCACCAGGAGAAGAGCAAGCGCGAGAACGCTGAGCGTCGACGCACGCGCCGCTCGCGTGCTCGCCGCGTCGACTGACGCCCGCCGGCCCCGCCCCCGGTCCCTCCTCCCCGCCCCGTGCTGCCCTCCTGGGGCGTCGGCGGCCTAGGGTAGGGGAGTCAGAATCTCTGCCCCCGCCCGGAGGGGGCCGGCGAGGTTTTCCTTCCTCGTGAAATCTCAGAATGGAGACCCCCCTTGGCCGACCCGAACACCGAGCTCGTCCGCACGGCCAGCCTGAACGCGTACCACCTGAATCCGCGCAAGGGGAACGTCCCGCTCATCCAGGAATCGCTGCGCGAGCACGGCCAGTACAAACCGCTCATCGTCAACCGCGGCTCGCTCACCGGTCGGCCCAACGAGGTGCTCGCCGGCAACCACCTGCTGCAGGCCGGCATGGCCGAGGGCCTCACCGAGATGCTCGTGCACTGGCTCGACGTCGACGACGAGAAGGCCGCGCGCATCGTGCTCGTCGACAACCGCGCGAGCGACAAGGGCGGCTACGACCAGTCAGCCCTCGCCGAGCTGCTCGGCTCGCTCGACGACCTCGCCGGCACCGGCTACGCCGCCGGCGACCTCACCCGCCTGCTCAACGGCCTCGAGGAGGGCGACCAGGGCGGGCTCACCGACCCCGACGACGTGCCCTCACTCCCCGCCCGCGAGCCGGTGACGAAGCCCGGCGACGTCTGGCTGCTCGGGAAGCACCGGCTCGTGTGCGGCGACTCCACCCGCATGGAGACGATGGCCGCCGTCGCCGACGGCGAGGAGATCGACGCCATGTGGACCGACCCGCCCTACGGCGTGCTCTACGTCGGCAAGACCAGCGAGGCGCTCAGCATTCAGAACGACGGCAAGGAGGGCCTGGCGGAGCTGCTCCACTCGGCGTTCCTCTCCGCGCTCACGGTGCTCCGCCCCGGCTCCCCCGTGTACGTCGCCCACGCCGACACCGAGCGCGTCACCTTCGAGAACGCCCTGCGCGACGCCGGCTACATCGTGCGTCAGAACCTGATCTGGGTGAAGAACACCCTCGTGCTCGGGCGCTCCGACTACCAGTACAAGCACGAGCCGATCCTCGAGGTCGAGGCCCCGCCCGAGGTCGACCTCGAGGGCGAGCCCGAAGAGGACCCCGTGACGCACGAGCCCGTGCTCTACGGCTTCACCGAGCCCGGCAAGAAGCAGGGCCGGCTCGGCCGCGGCGGCGAGAAGTGGTTCGGCAACAACAAGCAGACCACCGTGTTCGAGGTCCCGAAGCCCGCGGCCAACCGCGAGCACCCGACCATGAAGCCCGTTGACCTCATCGTCATGCAACTGCGCAATTCCGTTGTGCGCGGCGGTCGCGTACTCGACCTGTTCGCCGGCTCCGGATCGACGCTGCTGGCCGCCCACCGGCTCGACATGATCGCGCACCTGGTGGAGCTCGATCCGCGCTACTGCGACGTCATCTGCGCCCGCTACGAGCGGCACACCGGCGTCCGCCCCGTGCTCGAGCGCACCGGCACCGCGGTATCCTTCGCCGAGAAGGAGTGATGCGCGCATGGCAACTGCTGCAGCGGGGCGGAAGGCGAAGCCGCCGGCACTCCGCCTCATCGAAGGGCGAGGCAACGGCAAGGACTCGGGCGGGCGGACGGTCCCCGAGCCCCCGCCGTTCGAGCGCGCCGTTCCATCCAAGCCGCCGGGCCTCTCCCCCGTCGCCGAGCGCATGTGGGATCTCATCGTCGAAGAGCTCCCGAAGGCCGACCTTCTAAAGCCGTTGGACGCTTACGCGCTCGAGGTCGGATGCGAGACCTACTCGCGCTGGCACGCGGCCAAGACGCAGCGCCTGTCGCAGACCGGCCAGGGGCTGCTCGCCAAGACCTCGCAGGGCGTCGGCGTGTCGCCTCTCGTGCGCGTCGAGAGCGAGGCCTCGCGCGAGTTCCGCGCCTGGTGCGCTGAGTTCGGGCTCACGCCCGCGGCCGAGGTGAAGCTCGCCGCCGCGGCGGAGCAGTCCTCCGGTGGCGACCTCTTCTAGGCGCCGGGTCGACCCCGACGCTGAGATGCCGTCGGCCGCGGTCCTCCGCCGGCTGAAGCTCTCCCCCGAGGTCGCCTGGTACATGGTGAGCCGCGGCATCCCCCTGCCCGCGCACCCGCCGAAGATCAAGACGCCCGAGCCCCGCTCGGCCGCGGCCCTGCGCGCGCAGTTCGACGCCGCGCGGGTCGACCGCGTGCTCGACGTGTTCCACGAGCTCCGGCACACAAAGGGCCGCCTGGCCGGCTCCCCGCTCGACCCCGACCCCTGGCAGGTGGCCTACCTGATCGCGCCCGTGTTCGGGTGGGTGCACCGCAACGACTACGGCGACCTGGTCCGCGTCATCACCACGCTCTACGTCGACGTCCCCCGCAAGAACGGCAAGTCGACCATCGCCGGCGGGCTCGGGCTCTACCTCACCTGCAGTGACAACGAGGCCGGCGCCGAGGTGCTCGCCGCCGCCACCACCCGCGAGCAGGCCGGCTTCGTGTTCTCGCCCGTGCAGAAGATCGCGTCGTCCTCGCCGGCGCTGCGCGGGAAGGTGAAGGCCGGCGCCACCCGCATCACGCACCCGCGCACCGGCTCCTACTTCCAGGTCGTCTCGAGTGCCGGTGACGCGCAGCACGGCGGCAACATCCACGGCGCCGTCGTCGACGAGCTGCACCTGCACCGCAACGGCGCGATCGTCGAGGCCATCGAGACCGGCACGGGCTCGCGCGACCAGCCCCTCATCGTGTTCATTACCACCGCCGACGAGGGCAAGCCGAACACCGTCTACGCGCAGAAGCGCAAGCTGGTGGAGGATCTGGCAGCGCGCATCACCAAGGACCCAACGACCTACGGCGTCGTGTTCGCGGCCGACGACGGCGACGACCCCCACGCCGAGCTCACCTGGGCGAAGGCGAACCCCGGCTACCCGATCTCCCCCACGAAGCGCTACCTGGAGAAGGCCTCGGCCAACGCGAAGAACAGCCCGCTCGAGCTCGCGTCGTTCCTGCGCCTCCACCTCGGCATCCGCACGAAGCAGCGCGCGCGCTACATCACCCTCCGCGACTGGGACCGCAACGCCGGCCGCCGCATCGAGCCCTACGACGAGTCGCTGCGTGGCCGCGAGGCGTTCGGCGGCTTCGACCTCGCCTCCGCCTCCGACCTCACGTCGCTGTGCTGGCTACTCCCCCAGACCGTCGAGCTCGACGGCGCCGCGGCCGAGGGCTTCCGCGCCATCTGGCACAACTGGATCCCCGAGGCCGCGCTCGAGGCGCTCGACGCCCGCACCAACAAGGCCGCCTCGCAGTGGGTGCAGGACGGCTTCCTCACGCTCACCCCCGGCGACGTCACCGACTACGACTGGATCGAACAGCAGATCCTCAAGGACTCCGAGTTCTACGACGTCCGCTCGATCGGCTTCGACCCCTACAACAGCACCCACCTGGTCAACAACCTCATGGACGAGGGCATGCCGATGGTCCGCGTCCGCCAGGGCTTCCTGACCCTCTCGCCGCCGCTGAAGGAGATCCACCGGCTCGTGCGCCGCGGCCGCAAGCTCGCGCCCCTGATCGAGCACGGGTCCAACCCCGTTGCACGCTGGGCGATCGACAACCTGGCCGTCGCGAAGGACGCCGCCGACAACGTCAAGCCCGACAAGGAGCACGCGAACGACAAGATCGACCCGGTGTCGGCGCTCGCCACGGCCATGTCGGAGGCGCTGAGCCGCGCCCAGGAACCTCGCTCCGCCTATGCTGGTGCCGATCCGATGTTCGTGCGCGGTTAGGAGACCCAGTGTTCACAGGGCTGAAGGGGCGACGGGTCATCGTCAACCTCGGTGACGGCGGCGGATCGCTCCGCGGCGAGGTCGCGCGCGTCGGGCTCTTCTACGTCCGCCTGAGCGGCGCCGAGTACCTCGGCAACGGCGGCGAGCACTCCATCGGCTCCGTCCGCATCGCTCGGCGCGCCGTGCTCTGGCTGCAGGAGCTCTGATGGTCGCGTTCCAGACCACCGGCGACCGCCTGGTGTTCGGCGCCGACGACCCGAAGGCCGGCGCGCTCTCGCTCGCGACCTCGCTCGAGGACTTCGTGGGCGCCTCCACTGATCCGATCGACATGTTCGCGAAGCAGGACGCATTCCGCACCGTCGCCGAGTTCATCGCCACGAACATGGCGCAGGTGCCGTTCAACCTGTACCGCCGCGACCCCGACAACGGCCGCACGAAGCTCCGCCCCGCCGACAACCCGCTCGCCCTCGCGCTCTCTGAGCCGCACCCGACCACCACGCAGTTCCGCTGGATCGAGGCGCTGCAGCTCGACATGGTGCTCCACGACCGGTGGGCCGCCGTGGTCGTCGAGGTCGACGGGCGGCTGCAGCTCGTGCGCCTACCCGCGCGCCGCGTCTCGTTCGCGCTCGACCCGCTGCACCGCATCACCCACGCCGTCGTCTGGGACGCCGAGCTGCGCAAGAAGCTCCCCCTGCCGATCGAGCGCGTGCTCTTCGACGTCGGCTACGACCCGCGCACCTCGAACAAGACCACCGGCGGCATGCCGATCGCCGGCACCCTCGCGGCCTCCGCCAACGAGCTGAAGGCCGGCGCCGACTGGCGCTCCAAGCTGCTCTCCAACGGCCCGAAGGTGCCCATGTACATCTACCGGCCGAAGGATGCTCCCGGCTGGAAGAAGGAGGACCGCGAGCGGTTCGAGACGTCGATGGAGCGCTACTCCGACGAGCGCGCCGGCTTCGCCCCCGTGCTCGCCGACGGCATGGAGATGCGCGCCGCCCCGCAGCTCCTCCAGGACAACGTCCAGTACGCCGAGACCCGCAAGGCCGCGCAGATCGAGTTCGCGATCGCCATGCACATCCCGCCCGAGGTCATCGGCTACCGCGAGGGCACGTTCTCGAACCTCGAGGCATACCGCGAGCAGGTGTACATCGACGTGCTCGGTGGGCGCTTCGCCGCGTTCCGGCAGGCCCTGAACCAGGGCCTCCGCCGCGCCGACATGCTCGGCGCCGACCTCTACGTCGAGGAGAACCTCGGTGCCCGCCTGAACGCCAACCCGCAGGCGCAGGCCGCCGTGCTGCAGACCCAGGTCGGCGCGCCCGTCCGCACCCGCAACGAGGCGCGCGCCATGCTCAACCTCTCGCCGATCGAGGGCGGCGACGACCTCATCGTGCCGCTGAATGTCACCACCGGCGGCCTCGCGTCCCCGACCGACACCGCGCCCAAGACGCTTGCACGCATCGGCGGCCCCAGCACCAAGGCGATCGAGGCCGGCCCCGCACTGTCGCTGCTCGCCCGCACCCGCGACCGCTTCGCCTCCGACCTCCGGGCCGGCCTGGCGAAGCAGCGCACCCGCATCCTCGACGTGCTCGGCAACGCCAACGCGCCCGGATCGCTCGCCGACGCCTTCGACTTCCTCGTCGAGAACGAGGCGATCGCGTCGCTGATCCTCCCGCACTCCTACCAGCTCGCGCTCGTCGGGGCGAAGGGCGTGCTCGACCGGTTCAACGAGAAGTCCGAGGGCTTCGACCCCGAGCTCATGCTGCCTTGGCTCACCAAGGCCTCCAGCTCGCAGGCCACCCAGCTCAACACCGGCACCTTCCGCCGCCTCTCCGAGCGCATCGTCGGCCCCGAGTGGCGCACCGCCGTCGACGAGCTCCTCGCGCACGTCGTTGACGAGCAGTCCGCCGTCTGGGCGCAGACCATCGCCACCGCCTCGTCGTCGTTCGGCGCCAACGACGCCGCGAAGGCATCCGGGCTCGGCGTCAAGACATGGCGCCACTCCGGCGGCCCCGACTCCCGCTCCTCCCACGCCGCCCTCGACGGCGAGACCGTCGCCCTCGACGAGGTGTTCTCCAACGGCATGCGCTGGCCCGGAGACCCCCAGGCCGGGGCCGACGAGACCGCCTCCTGCCACTGCTCCGTCGCGTACGGACGCGGCGACTAGGCCGCGCTGCGCGCGATCCAGCCGCTCTCGCGATACCCTGTCGCAGAAGCCTCCCCGCTTCCCCGATCGAAAGGCCGCGCGATGGGTGCCCAGCTCGCAACCCCCGACCGTCTCAAGACCTTCCAGCCCCAGGCGTTCAAGTCGGTTGGACAGGCCCTCTCCGACGGCACCAAGCTCGAGGACGGCGAGTTCGTCGCCATCGCCTCCGTCTTCGGCAACATCGACTCCTACGGCGAGCGACTCGTGAAGGGCGCCTTCGCCGACACCCTCGCCGAGTGGGCCGCCAGCGGCGACCCGATCCCCGTCATCTGGCAGCACGCCTGGGGCAACCCCGAGGCCCACATCGGCGAGGTGCTCTCGATCGAGGAGACCGACGAGGGCCTGGTCTACAAGGGCCGCCTCGACCTCGACGAGCCCTTCGCTGCCAAGGTCTACAAGCTCATGAAGGCCCGCCGCATCACGCAGCAGTCCTTCGGATTCGACGTGCTCGACGCGCGCGAGATCACCGAAGAGGGCAAGTCCATCTTCGAGATCACCAAGGTCAAGCTCTACGAGGTCGGCCCCTGCCTCGTCGGCGTCAACCAGTCCACCGATCTTCTCGACATCAAGTCGACAAGGGCCGCGGCGCTCGCCGCGGCCGAGCAGCCCACCAGCCAGACTCCCCCCGCCGCCAGCGCCCCCAGCGAGGAGCCGGCCAGCGCGCCGGCCGAAGCGCCCGCGAGCAAGGGCCTGAGTCCCGCGAGCGTCAGGCTCCTCGCCGATATCAATGAACTCGACCTGGAGGACCACCTCTCATGACCGGCACCCTGACCATCGAGGAGCGCAAGGCCGCGCTGGCCCAGCACCTCACCGACATGAAGTCGATCGCCGACGCTGTGCTCGAGCGCGGCGACGACTTCACCGACGACGAGCGCTCGCGCCTCACCGAGCTCCAGGGCAAGGCGAAGGAGCACAGCACCGCGCTGAAGGCCGCTCGCAAGAACTCCGCGTTCCACACCGACCTCAAGTCCTTCATGGACGAGGGCGAGGCAGAGCTCACCAACCAGGACGCCCTGCTCGGCGCTCAGCTCGGCCTTCCCGGCTCGCGGAAGTCGCTCGGCGAGCACTTCGTCAAGTCGGACGAGTTCGTCCAGGCGATGAAGAAGGCCCAGGGCTCGCGCTCCGACGTCGCCCAGGGCACGCGGATCTCGACCGACCCGGTCGCGGTCAGCGGCGGCCTCAAGGCGCTGCTGCAGACGGGCACCCCCGGCGGCGACGGCGTCAACAACCTCTACGACGCGCAGCGTATCCCCACGGTCCAGGCCACCTGGCCCGAGCTGAAGCTCCGCAACGTCATCACCGTCGGCCAGACCTCCAGCGACCAGGTGAAGTACGCGCGGGTCCTCCGCGCGGGCATCCCCGGCGGCTCGGTCAACAACGCCGCCGGCGTCCCCGAGGCCACCACCACGGCCCCGGTCGGCTCCGGCAACCCCGCGGTCACGCCGGCGCAGGCGGGCGTCAAGCCCGAGAGCGCGATCAAGTTCTCGACCGAGACGGCCTCCGTCGTCACGATCGCGCACTGGATCCCCGCCACCAAGAAGGCGCTGAGTGACGCGGGCCAGATCCGCACGCTCATCGACAACTTCCTGCGGAACGGCCTCGACCAGGAGCTGGAGCGCCAGATCCTCGCGGGCGACAGCTCGGCCGGCGAGGAGTTCGACGGCCTGCTCAACACCGACGGCATCCAGGCCCAGGCGTTCGACACGAACATCGTGACGACCGTCCGCCGCGCGATCACCAAGGTGCGCCGCTACGGCCGCCCGAACGCGATCCTGGTGTCGCCCGGCACGGCCGAGCGCATCGACCTGCTGCGCATCGCGACCGGCGCCTACCTCGGTGGCGGCCCGTTCGGTCCCTCGATCGCGAACATGTGGCGCGTGCCGCTGGTCGAGATCGCGGGCCTGGACGACGACACCGTGCTGCTCGGCGACTTCTCCACCGCGGTCCTCTGGGACCGCGAGGAGGCGACGATCACGGCCACCGACTCGCACGCGGACTTCTTCGTGCGGAACCTGGTGGTCATCCTCGCCGAGGCCCGCGCGGCCTTCGGCGTCCTGGACCCGGCGCTCATCGCGCGCGTCGACGTCTCGGGTCAGGACCAGATCGCGCCGGTCGAGCCCGAGGCTCCGGTGGCCAGCTGATGGCCGACAACCAGAGCCGCTTCGTGATCGTGAACGGCGTTCAGCGCCGCCGCGACCGCGCGGAGCACGAGGGCCTGATCAACAGCGCCGGCGAGCCCACCACGCCGCCGGCGGTGACCGGCGCCCCGGTCACCGGCCCGTCGGAGAGCCGCACCCGCCAGCCGGGCTCGGTTCGGAAGGGCGCTACCACCAAGGACGAGGCCAGCAGCTAACCTGAGGGCATGGCCGCCGCTCCTCTCCTCGCCTCCCCCCACGAGCTCGCACAGCTCGTGGGGGGATCGGCGTCTGACCCGCAGCTGCTCTCGCAGCTCCGCACCGCCTCCAACCGCTTCCGCAACGCCGTTGGACACGACGTCACCCGCACTACCGTGGCGCAGGACCTCGCCGGCTCCGGCTCGAGCGTCCTCATCCTCCCCGTGGCCCCCGTGATCTCCGTCGAGGCCGTCGCCGTCGACGGGCAGCCCGTGGCGCCCGCCAGGTACCGCCTGGCGCGCTCCTCCGGCATCCTCACGCTCCGCTCCGGCATCTGGCCGCGCGGCGCCGGCATGGTCGAGCTCGAGTACACCTACGGCTTCGAGCCCGGCCAGCCCCTCGAGCCCGATGACGGCAAGCCCGCCGAGCCCCTCGCGGGCATCCCCGAGGGCATCCAGTCCGTCGTGCTGCAGCTCGCCGAGGTGCTCCTGAACGTCGAGGCCGGCGTCTCGTCGACGACCGTGCTCGGCGACACCACCCAGTTCGGCGCCGCGGCCACCGTCGGCGCCACCCAGGACTGGGTCGACGCGGTCGCGCGCTACGCGATCCGCGAGCAGGGCGTCTGACCATGAGCCGCACAAGGGCGTTCCACAACGACACCGTCGACGTCCTGCGACCCGAGGTCACCGAGGACCGCGCCGGCACCAAGCGCCTCAGCTACGTCGGCCTCCGCGGCAAGCCAGGCGTCGCGCGCGCCGGCGTTCAGGTCCGTCCCGTCACCAGCACCGAGGACGTCGACGACGAGGGCATCACCGTCGTCACCGGCTGGCAGATCGCCACCCGCCCGCGCTCCGGCGACTGGGACGTCCGCGCCGGCGACTGGCTCCGCCTCCCCGACGGCACGATCGTCGCCGTCGAGGGCGACCCGGCCAAGCCCACGCTCTTCGGCCGCATCCACCACGTCCGCGTCACCGCAACCCGAGCGAAGGGCTGAACCATGAAGTACTCCCTCCCGAACGGCGGCGAGTTCCACCTCGACGAGGGCGAGGTCGGCAAGCTCCTGAAGCGCGCCGACGTCGCCGCCGCCGTCGCCGAGGCCGGCGAGAACGTCGCCGCGCAGCTCCGCGCCCAGCCCGACATCGGCGCGGTCTACGTCGAGCGCTACACCACCGACCGCGCCGCCGTCTCCGTCACCATCCCGCTCGGCGTCGGCGACGAGCTCAAGCACGGCCGCCTCATGACCGCCGCGCTCCGCGCCGGCCTCGAGGTCGGAGGCCGCTGATGAAGGTCCCCACCGACTTCGGCGACCCGCTCTCCGAGACCGCCCGCGCCCTGCAGGACGAGCTCTCGGTGTCGCGCTCGGCCGACACCGCCCCCGCCTACCTCACCGACGTCGAGGTCGTCACCGAGCTCCCCGGCAACGCACCGCCCGCCACCCCGCTGCTCGTCGTCGCACAGGACGTTTGGACGGCCCACACGCCCGGCGTCTCCGCCGAAGCCCGCATCCGGATCATCCCCTACAACCTCGACCCCGACGCCGCCTACGACCTCGGCCGCTGGGCACAGGCCCACCTCCTCGCCCGCCGAGGCGACGCCTCCATCAACTCCTGGCGCTACGACAGCGGCCCCCGCCGCGGCCGCGACCCCGACAACAAGGTTCCGATCGCCCCGCTCGCCATCCGCGTCCGGATGCGTCCCCGGATACTATGAGCCCGAAGCTCGCCACCACCCACCACGCCTGAAGGAGGCCACCATGTCCGGCAACCCGGATAACACCTCGCTCTGGGGCGACGCGGACGTCTACGTCGCGCCCCTCGGCACCCCCATCCCGACCGACGTCGACGAGCCCTTCGGCCCCGGCTGGGACGTCGTCGGCCTCCTCGACGGCGAGGCCGGCTTCGAGGAGTCCCGCTCCCAGGAGTCCAGCGACTTCTTCGCCTGGGGCGGCATCCTCTTCCGCACCTCCATCCGCAACTTCGTGCTCACCCGCAAGTTCGTCGCCTTCGAGGAGAACGCCACCACCCTCGGCCTCGTCTGGCCCGGCTCCGGCCAGGGCGAGCGACGCGTCCCCAAGCGCAAGCGCTGGCTCATCGCCTTCGAGACCTGGGACGGCGACAAGAAGAAGCGCGTCATCACGGCGCTCGCCGCAGAGGTGTCGGAGGTCGGCACGATCAAGGACGGCGAGACCGAGCCCACGAAGCTCGAGATCACCGTGAAGATCTTCCCGACCGCGAGCGGCCTGCTCTTCCACGTGCAGCCCGACGTCGCGGCGCCGACGGTCACGCAGCTCGCGATCGCTCCGTCGCCGCTCGCGCTGCCCGAGGGCCAGTACCAGCCGCTGGTCGTCACCGCGACGTTCAGCGACGGGTCGACCCGTGACGTCACCGCCGCGGCCGTCATCACGTCGTCGGATGCCGACGTGCTCACGGTCGACCGCGGCTACGCCCACGGCGTCGCCGACGGCGAGGCGATCGCCACGGCGCGCTACCGCGACTTCACCGCGACCAGCACGGTCGTCGTGGCGTAGCGGATGCCCGCTCGCATCCCCTCCGACGAGGAGATTCGCGCCGCCGTCGTTGAGCTCAAGCTCAGCGACGGCGGCATTCCCATTCCCCCCTCCGGCCCTATCCCGTCGCGGGTGAGGGCGAAGGTCGCCAAGATCCTCCACGAGCGCCAGAAGGCCGAGGAGGCCCCGCAGGAAGCCGCTCCGCCCCCGGCGCTGCTCTCTCGATACACTCATCACGTCCCCGGCGGCACGCTGCAGGTGGACGTGACCTTCATCCCAGACCCGAAAGGCTCCGACAATGGCCGGACGTAAGCGTTTCAACCTCACCAGCGAGCGGCAGCGGCTCCGCTCCGAGCACCCCGACTTCGAGCTGCAGATCCCCGAGGTCCCCGGCGAGCCCGAGCCGGGCTCGCGCAAGAAGCCCGAGCCGCTCTACCCCGAGAAGATCGTGCTCATCCCGGCGCCGCAGAACCTCCCCGACGAGTTCGTGGAGCTCTCCGGCCGCTTCCCCGTCGCCGCGGCGCAGAACCTGCTCGGCGACGACTACGCCCACTACAAGGCCGCCGGCGGCACCGCCAACCTCCTCATGGCGCTCATCAACGACTACGCGGGGGTCGGGCCGGGGGAATCTGGGGGCTCCTCCGATTCGTAAGGGACTGGGGGGAGCAGCTCGATGTGGATCTCCTCCGCATCGGGCTGGTCCTCGCCCGCGATGTAGGAACGAGCCGGCTCCCGTGGCCGACACTCCGACGGTTCATCGAGAACCTCGACGAGAACTCGGCCGTCGCCAGAGCTCGCCGCCGCTACGGTCCTGACGTCTCGACCATGCTGCAGCGCGAGCAGCTCTACTGGGCACAGATGCAGTTCTGGGCTCAGACGAAGGAAGCGGCCAGTGGTCGCAACCGACCCGAACGGGTCAAGCTCCCAGGTGAAACCCAAGCCCAGGCCGGGCGATCCCGGCCGTCGGCCTCATACGACAAGAAGCTTGCCGCGCAGCAGGCCCGTCGTCAGGCAGAATTGGCTCGGATGCAACCCTAGGAGGACCGCACATGCTCGGCTACGCAGTCCTCCCGATCGTCCCCTCTGTCAGGGGCGTCGGCGGCTCGGTCGCCCGCCAGCTCGCGCAGCCTCTCGCTGCCGAGGGCGACCGAGCCGGCCGCTCAGCCGGCGCCGCGATCGCCAGCGGCATCGGCACGGCCCTCAAGACCACCGGCGTCGCGGTCGCAGCAGCCGGTGTCGCCGGCATCGGCTACACGCTGACCAAGGGCTTCCAGCGCCTCTCTGCGATCGACACCGCGCGGGCCAAGCTCCGCGGCCTCGGCAACGACGGCACCACCGTCGACGGCATCATGCAGAACGCCCTCGCCTCGGTGAAGGGCACGGCCTTCGGCCTCGACGTCGCCGCAACCACCGCGGCCGGCGCGGTCGCCGCCGGCATCCAGCCCGGCGTCCAGCTCGAGGGCGTGCTCAAGAGCGTTGCCAACTCCGCCGCCGCCGCCGGCATCGGCATGGACGAGATGGGCGGCATCTACAACAAGGTCGCGTCCGTCGGCAAGGCGCAGAACGACTCGCTGCAGCAGGTGGCCCAGCGCGGCATCCCGATCTACCAGGCCCTCGCGTCGCAGCTCGGCGTCACCTCCGACGAGGTGTTCAAGATGGCCTCCGAGGGGAAGATCAGCTTCGCCCAGTTCGAGGCCGCGATGACCCAGGCGAGCGGCACCGTTGCATCCGAGATGGGCGGCACGATCTCGGGCTCGGTCGACAACCTCACGGCCTCCATCGGCCGTGTCGGTGCAAACCTCTTGGGCGGCCTGTTCCCCAAGATCGCGCCGGCGGTCCAGGCCGTCACCACCGCGCTCGAGCCGATCGAGGGCCAGGCGGCCGGCATCGGCGAGGCCATCGGTAACTACCTCGGCCCCTGGATCGACCGGTTCACCGTCTGGGTGTCCGAGCTCGACCCGGCCAAGGTGCAGAGCTTCTTCAGCTCCTTCCAGCTCCCCACGGGCAGCCAGCCGCTCGGCGCCGCCTTCGACTCGATCTCGGCCTCCATCACCACGCTGAAGCCCGCCTTCGCCGAGTTCGGCACGATCCTGCCCGCCGTCGGCGAGGCCACGGCCACCCTCGCGGCCTCGGGCCTCACCGTGCTCACCGGGGTGCTCGGCTTCCTCGCCGACAACGTCGAGACCATCGTCGCCTGGATGCCCGCCATCGTCGCCGGCTTCTTCGCCTGGCGCATCGCCGGCGCCGCGACCGCCGCCGCCAGCCACTCGCTCCGCATGGGCGAGCTCGCGGCCACCCCGATCTACTTCGCCAACAACGTCATGCGCCTCCGCTCGGTCACGATCGAGCGCCAGCTCGCGATTGCCAAGGGCATCAATGTCGGCACGTCCAACGCCGCTGCCGCCGCCACGATGCGCGAGACCGTGGCCCTCGGGGTCAAGACCACGGCCCTGAACGTCTCGACGGCGGCCACACGCGTCGCGGCTGCAGGGCAGTGGCTCCTCAACGCCGCGCTCTCGGCCAACCCGATCGGCATCATCATCGTGGTCATCGCCGCCCTCGTCGCCGCGATCATCTGGGTCGCGACTCAGACGACCTGGTTCCAGGACATCTGGGCCGGCTTCACCTCCATCGTCGGCGCCGCCGCGACCTGGCTGTGGGAGAACGCCATCGGCCCCGTGGTCGAGGCGATCGGCACCGCCTGGACCTGGCTCTACGACAACGTCATCTACCCCCTGCAGTACGGCTTCTGGCTGACCTTCGGCATCATCGCCGGCATCATCACCTGGATCTGGGAGACGGTGTTCGCGCCCGTGCTCGCCTGGATCGGCGAGAAGTTCCTCTGGCTGTGGAACGTCGTGATCTCCGTCGTCGTCGCCTACATCCAGGCCTATATCCAGGTGCTCGGCACCGTCATCAACTGGCTCTGGACCAACGTCGTCTCGCCCGTGTTCAACTTCATCGGCGCGATCTTCACCTGGATCTGGAACTCGATCATCATGCCGATCGTCAACTTCATCGTGGCCTACATCCAGATGTGGGCGACGATCATCCTCTGGCTGTGGAACAACGCGATCCAGCCCGCCCTGCAGGGGGTCGGCGCCGCCTTCCAGTGGGTGTGGAACTCGATTATTCGCCCCGTCATCGACTGGATCGTCGGCGCCATCAACAACGTCGGCTCCGTCGTCGGCTCCGTGTTCGGCGGGATCGGCGACTTCATCGGGAACGCCTTCCAGTCTGCTCTCGACCTCGCGCGCGGACCCGTCAACGGCCTCATCGCGCTGGTGAACAGCGCCATCCGCGGGCTCAACACCCTGTCGGTCACGATCCCCGACTGGGTGCCCGAGGTCGGCGGCACCACCTGGGGCCTGAACATCCCGGAGATCCCGCGCCTCGCAATGGGCGCCGACATCACCCCGCGCGCCGGCGGCACCCTCGCGATCCTCGGCGAGGCCGGACGCGCCGAGACCGTCACCGACCTCGGTCGCACGAACCGCCTGATCGAGCTCAGCTCTGTGCTCGCGCAGCGCGCGCTCACCTCGAAGCGTGGCGAGGGCGGCGGCCGGCAGGTCAACTTCTACGGCAACGTCGGGTGGGACCCCGACGAGCTCTTCGACGAGTGGGACCGCCGGGACCGCGTCGAGGCTATGCTCGCGGGCGTGGGAACCGCTGACTTCGAGGGCATCTGATGGACGAGCTCACCGAACGCATCGGCATCCTGCTCGTCGGCTCCGACGCCTCCCGCTGGGACCTGCGCCGCGGCGACCCGCGCCTCACCGACGGCGGCATCGACGGGCTCGGGCGCTTCGACACCGAGGTGTTCTCGCAGGAGTCCAGCTTCACCGACGGCGCCGAGTACCTCGGCTGGCGCGCGAAGGCGCGCGCCGTCAGCCTCCCGCTGCTCGCCGGCGTCACCGCCGAGACCCCGCTCCAGTGGCAGATGATCGACGACGCCTTCGCCAGAGCGCTCCGCCCCGGCGCCGAGCAGCAGCTCGTCGTCACCCGCCCCGACAACCACGTCCGCACGCTCACCATGCGCTTCGAGCGCGACGAGGCCACCACCTACACCGTCGACCCGTCCCTCGACTGCTTCGACGTGCTCGCCCCGCGCTTCACCGCCCACGACCCGTGGTGGTACGGCCAGGAGCAGCTCTTCACCTTCGAGCGGCCCAGCTCGCGCGGCTTCTTCCCCGGCCCGCCGTTCTACATCGCCCCGTCGGCGAACCTCGGCCGCGAGCTCGTCTCCAACCCCGGCGACGACGACCTCTGGCCGCACTGGGAGCAGGACGGCCCCTACGACAGCTTCCTCTTCGAGGTCGCCGGCCGCACCGTCGCCTCCACCACCCCGGTCCCCGAAGGGCAGACCCTCATCGTCGAGACCGACCCGCGCCGCCGCGGCGCCTACCTCGTCGACACCGAGCAGCACCTCGCCGGCCAGAACCCGCCCCGGATGCTCGCCGACAACTTCCTCTCGCAGTACCGCTTCGGACGTGTCGCGCCTGGCCAGGCGATCCCGCTGACCGTCATCGTGCAGGGCGCCGGCCAGACGCGCCTCAGCCTGCACCCGCGCTACTTCAAGGCCTGGTGAGCTCGTGCCCTCCGAGAGCCCGTTCGATATCCAGGTCCACCGCGGCAACGGCACGTTCGCCGGCTTCATCGGCGACCCGATCTCCTGCAACTTCACCCCCCGCCTAAACGGGTTGGGCAGCGGTGCGCTCTACCTCAAGACCACCGACCCGAAGGCCGAGCTCCTCCTCCTCGAGGACGCCCGCGTCACCATCGACTTCCGCGGCCACCGCCCCTTCACCGCCAAGGTCCGCAACCCCCAGCAGGACATCAAGCGCGACGGGCAGCTCGTGTTCCAGCTCCAGGACGACTGGCGCCGCCTCAAGAACACCCGCGCGCTCATCGCCCCCGGCGAGAACCTCACGCGCGCCACCTCCGACGACCCCGCCCAGACCGGCCGCGGCGGCTACTACGACTGGGGATCCCCCGCGTCCCGCGAGGAGGCGATCCTCACCATCGTCGCCGCCAACTTCGCCCGCATCGAAGCCACCCGCCCCTGGCTCCCCACCCTCGACGTCGCCCCCAACCTCGGCCGCGGCGGCATCCCCCAGCCCGCCGAGCTCATCAACGTCCGCTCCATCAGCCTCGACGAAGCGATCGCACCCCTCCTCGCCGCCTCCGGCCTCCGCGCCCGCCTCTGGCAGCCCGAAGGCTCCCAGCGCCTCCGCTTCGAGCTCTTCGAACCCCGCACCTGGCCCATCCCCCTCGAGCTCGCCACCGGCTCCATCCGCGAAGGCACCGCCGAGCAGCACTACCCCGAGCTCACCACCATGTTCCACGCCGGCCCCGGCGAAAGCACCGAACGACTCTGGTACCCAGGCCCGGCCGACACCGACCTCGAGCAGCGCTTCGGCGACGTCATCGAAGGCAGCAAGGAATCCACCCAGGACGCCCCCGAGTGGCCCGAGGCCGTCCCCGAGAACGAACGCGACTGGTCACGCTTCCTCATCGACCCCCGCGTCCCCCAGGACGCCAAGAACAAGCTCCTCGCCACCTTCACCACCGCAGCGACCGCGGCGCTCGCCGAGGGCGCCCCGAGCTCGAGCGTCAGCGCCGACCTGCAGGAGACGCCGGCGCTGCGCTACTTGCTCGCCGAGGGGTCGCAGGCCGGCTACGACCTCGGGGACGTGCTCACCGTCGAGCTCCGATCGTTCCCGGTCGTCCAGCCCGTCACCGAGGTCACCGTGTCCCACAACGCCAGTAACGGCCTGTCGGTGACGCCCACGCTGGGCGAGATCAAGAACGACCCGCGCCGGCGCACCTGGGACCTCCTCCGCAACCTGTACATTCAGAGGCGCCGCGAGGCCCTCGACCGCTGACCCCAACACACGCAGGAAGGCTCACCTCATGGCAATCCTTGATGCCACTCTGATCGGTTACGACGGCGAAATCGACGCAATCCAGTGGGCTCGCCTCAACGCGATTCCTGAGCGCGGTTTCGTCAGCGACAACGACTGGCGCGTCGACAGCATCGACGGACAGCGCCGCGTCATTGTGGGTCCCGGTACCAATCGTCATGCCGGCGTGCTCGCTTCCACCGACCAGGCCGTTCAGCTTGACGTGCCGGCGCCTGCCAGCGGCCAGGGGCGTTGGTACTGCGTTGTGGCGCGCCGTTCCTGGGCCAGCAAGAGCCTGGACTTCGCGCTGGTCGCGGGGCCTGTCACCACGACTCAGGTGCCTCAGGCGCCGCCCCTGTTGCCGCCCTCCCTGTCCAACTCGCCCGGTGTGGAAACCGACTTGCACCTGGCCTGGGCGTGGGCTTCTTCGGCGCTGCCTGGCGTGCTCACGTGGGATTGGCGTCACGACCGCCCACGCCCATTCGAGGGCCGGAAGGGAAGCGGTGGCGGCTCCGAGGAGTGGACCGGAAGCGACCCGATCTTCGGGCGGTCCCTGTACTCGATCATCGGTGGTCGCGTGTCGGTCGAGCAGCTCCTCACCGTCCAGGCGAACGGTGATCGCGTCGGCGCGCAGCTCAAGCGGCCATTCCGCGCCGCTGCCGGCGTTCCCGAGTTCTCGCAGGAAGGCCGGGGCGGTATCCGCCGCCCGGGTGGCGTCGCGTACCTCTTCGGCCTGACCGCCGGACGAGCCGGTTCCACCGTCGACGAGATCCGCTTCGACCTGATGTCCACCACGGCCAGCATCGTCGGGCAGACCAACATCGCGAACCAGGGGCCTTTCAACGGTTGGCGTGCGGGCGATTACCTCTACCTGAAGTACGACTACGTGCCGGTCTGGCCACTCACTCCCACCCCCTGACCGCCACCTGGATAGGATTCGCAGCATGGCTCTCGTTACCGTCGTCATCGACCTGAAGATCGGGCCGTTCACGCCGTCCGAGCCCACCTACGTGCGCTGGACGCCCTACGAGCGGTTCATCGAGGGCAGCACCGTCGTGCTCGACGTTGGCGCCCCTGTGAGGCTGATCGGCGGCGAGGGTGTTGTCACCCTGCCCGCGGGCCTCTGGGTCGTCGACGAGCTCGCGCTCAACTACGTTCGCACCCGCGTGGTTCGGGTGCCGGATTCTGCAGCCCCCGTGCGGTACGTCGACCTCGACGAGGTCCGCGACCCGGAGAGCTACGGCGTCGGTCCGACTTGGGCGCTTCGTGCTGAGCTCGCCGGCAAGGCGGCCGAGTACGCTCGGCGCCTCGCTGAGGCTGCGGAAACGAACGTTCGGGAGCTGCTCGACACCGCCGAGCAGCGTTTTCAGACCGTGCTCGTCTACCAGGACGGCGCATATCCGGCGAGGCCGCCCGTTCCCGGCGGTCTCGTCCTCTACATCGGACCCGTCGTGCCTGAGTTCTGGCTCACCGGCGACACCTGGAAGGACAACTCCTGATGGCCCCCTACGCGCCCACCCCGCAGGGAACACCCGAATTCATCACCTCCGGTCAGAAGTTCGGCGCTGGCGCGCTGGCTGGCGCCGGCGCGCTGCGCTATCCCGTCGGCCTGGCCACCGAAATGCTCGGGCCCATTCAGAACACCCCAGAGCCGCAGGATCTGGCAAAGCCGTTCACCGTCGACGCGTGGTTCTCGATCCTCGCCAACACCGACATGCGAGTCATCGCCGGTTATCAGGGAGCGTTCTTCCTCGCCGTTGACGGCGGCGGGCGGCTGCAGGCCAACATCGGTGGCGGCGGCATTCAGAACGGAAACGAGTTCCAGCTCATCCACCCCGCCGTCTCGGTGAACGATGGCTTCTGGCACCACGCGGCGATCGTCTACGAGGTCACAAGGGCCTCGCTCTACCTCGACGGAAAGCGTGTCGCCACGCGGGAGTTCTCCACGCCGCCGCGAGCGGTTCGACCGGCTGCTGGAGCATGGGCTCTGCCAATTGTCGGAGGCTTCAACTACGACGCGGCGTACCAGTTCGGCGGCGGCGGCTTCGGCGGCAAGGTCGACGAGGTTAGGTTCTCCAACGTCGCCCGGTATCTCGGCGCCGAGTACATCGTGTACGCCGCCTCCTACCCCTCCGACGCCCACACGCTCGCTCTCTTCGGCCTCGACGCCGACGGTTCCGACCGTCACGAGACGCCGTCGCTCCAGCGGCCCTACATCGGCCCCATCTCGGTAACGAGCGACGCCACCACCGACACCATTTCGTTCCCGGCTCCTGAGCTCATCGCAGGGTACGAATCCGGGCGCATCATCCTGACCGAGACCACGGCGCCGCCCACCGCGGCCAGCCTCGCCACGCACACCGCGGTGATCAACTACACCTCGGCGCAGCCCGGAACGTTCCAGCGTCCCCGCGCTACCTCCGGCACGAAGTACTACACCGTTCGCGTCTACGGGCCGACCGGTGGCGATGGCTCCGACCCGTCGAACGTTGTGAGCTCGGCTGCGCAGGCTGACTCCGGCTACCTCGAGGTATTGCCCTCGAACGATGGCATCCTGTTCTCGCCCTACAACTGGGACGTCACCGATGCTCGAGCGCTCACCCCCTGCGCCGGTGCCTACTTTCGAACGATGGTGGAGGACGCTACCGGCGTTGAGCTCCGTTTCGACGTCTCCTCGATGCCCGCGAACGCGACCCAGATCCTCTACCGGGTCAACGGTGGCGCGTGGGTGGCTGCGGCAGTCGCTGCGGGTGTCACGGTCGCCTTCCCCGCGCCGGCCTCCGGTGTGACCTGGAAACGGAACCTGCTCGAGGTGCTGGTGAAGTCCAGCACCGAAGGAGCGAACCGGTGGGCTTCGCCCTACGCGACGGCGGTGAAGCTGACCGCCCTGCGCCTGCAGCGTCCTGCCGGCGCTCCCGCCCCCAAGCTCCTGCTGCCCCAGCGCCGCTCTCTGCAGCTCCTGGTCATCGGCGACTCGATCACCGAGGGAATCAACACCCTCAGCGCATCGGGCGACACGACTGCTCGCTCGAGCGCGCTCTACTCCTACGCCTACCTCCTGGGCGAGGCACTGGGCGCCGAGGTCGGCGTCGTCGGCTTCGGCCGGTTGGGCGTCGTCGTCGGAGGCAACGGATCGGTCCCGGCTGCTCCCACCTCGTGGGATCTCATCGCGGCAGACCTGCCTCGCCCGCTCGACCGTCCAACGCCCGACCTGGTGATCGTCAACCTCGGCACCAACGACAAGAACAACAACGTCACGCCCGCCGCCTTCCACTCGGCCTATGTCGGGATGGTCGGCGACATGCTCTCGTCTCTGCCCGAGAAGAGCCGCGTGCTCCTCATGCGGCCCTTCGGCGGTCACTACGGGCTCAGTGCCTACCAGGACGTCGCTGCTGCTGTCGCCGACCCCCGTCGCGTGGGTGTCATCGACACCACCGGTTGGTGGCAGACCTCCGAAGCCCCCGATGGCGTTCACCCCTTCGGCTGGATCGCTGAGCAGAAGCTGTCGGGGCTGCTCGCCGGTGCTGTTCGCCCTCACCTGGCTCGAGCCGATCGCACCTACATCAACGTCGGCGGCAACCCCGTACCGGCCTGATCCAGCCCCTCGACGGCCCCCTCATGAGACCATGAGGGGGCCGTCGCGCGTCCGCCGCCGGCTCCCTCCCGGAAGGACCCGCGCATGAGCACCTGGGCACCGAACGTCTCCCGCGTCATCGACAACGGCTTCGGCTCCTCCCGCGGCGGCCTCGCGGTCGTCGGCTGCATCCCCCACCACGTCGCTGGCCCGAACGGCCGCGACTACGTCGCCAACTGGAACGACCGCAACAGCCATCCGACGTACCACATCGACCGCCACGGCATCGTCACCGGCATCGTCCACCCCGACCGCCGGCCCACGTCGACCTACCCCGGCGACATCGACAAGCAGGCCGTGACGGTCGAGATCGACAACATCGTCATCGGCAAGGACTGGGACGTGGCCCTGCCCGCGCTGCTCGCGCTCGCGATCATCATCCGCCACCACGCCGACGAGTCGCCGCGCCGCGGGAACGCGATCGTCGCGAACGACCCGAACGTGGTGCAGAAGGGCTTCTTCGTCGGCCGCCACGACCAGTACCGCGCCGTCGAGTGCCCCGGCCCGATGATGCGCCGCGAGCTCCCCGGCGTCATCGAGAACGCCAACGGCAACCCCTGGGCCGCCGTCGACCTCCCGAAGCCGCCCGTCACGGTCCCGGCCGGCAACGCCGGCGGCACCTCGGCCGTGCGCCGTGGCGAGAAGTCCGAGCGCGTGCGCTGGATCCAGCAGCGCCTTCAGGCGCACGATCGCTACAAGGGATACACCGTCGACGACGACTTCGGCGGCGTCACCGAGTCCGAGCTCATCGCGTTCCAGAAGGCCAACGGGCTTCGCCCCGACGGCTGGCTGACCTGGGGCTCGGGCCAGACCTACGACGCCCTCGCGAAGGCGCCGGCGCGCCCCTCGAGCGCAACGGGCCTCGTGATCAAGGTCGGGACGAACCACCCGAACGTCGGCAAGTGGCAGCGGTTCATGAACGACAACTACCCCGCCTACGCGAAGGCCTCGCGGGTGCGGGTGCCGCTCGCGATCGACAACGCGTTCGGCGCCAAGCAGTCGAAGCTCTGGCTGCAGGAGTTCCAGCGCCGCGTCGGCCTCGACCCGGACGGCTGGTTCACCTGGGGCAGCACCGCCTCCCCGACGTGGAACGCGCTTGTGCGGGCCGGCCTGAAGGCCTAACCGCGCCACGCCGCCCGAGAGCCCCCTCCCAGCCCTGGGAGGGGGCTCTCGTCGTGCGAGAATCGCTCCATGACCCAGAAGCCGCCCAGCCGCCTGCAGCGGCTCCTGCGCCACACGATCTGGGCGCAGGGCGCGATCCCGCCCTCCGAGTGGAAGTATCGGAACCTCAAGCGGGTGTGGCTGCCGCTCTACGACGTCGGCCTGGTCTACGCCGGCGTGCTCGCCGTCACCCGCGGCCTCCCTGCGCTCGAGCTGCTGTTCCCGCTCTGGGTCACCATCACGCTCGGCTGGCTCCTGATCATCCTCGGCGCCGCGTGCTTCGCCGGCGTCGCTGTCCCGCGGCTCTGGCGCCTCGAGGGATCGGGGAAGTCGATCGTGCTCGCCGTGCTCGTCGCCTACTCCGTGGCGCTGACCATCCTCGCCGACACCTCGAGCCCGACCCGCGGCTTCGTCTCGGCCATCACCGCCCTGGCCTGCATCCTGCCGGCCTGGCGCCTCGACCTCCTCGGGGAGGAGCGGCGCGAGCGCGCCCTCGAGGCAGCCCTCGCGAAGGAGACCCCCGCACCGTGAGCCCCGAACAGTCCGCCCTCTGGGTCGCCGGCCTGGCGTTCGCCGCCGCCGTGATCGGCCACGTCGTCGCGTTCCTCAAGGGCCGCGGTCGCGGCGCCCCCGAGACCATCGTCGCGAAGGCCGCGATCGACGCCCGCATCGATGCGCGCCTCTCCGAGCGCATGACCGAGCTCGAGGACGAGAACG
>JAAIGE0100939927.1_pt1 | contig 38163 bp, 34 predicted proteins | sample 6487951 | NCBI WGS metagenome assembly JAAIGE01 (sample SAMN13974128, study PRJNA590717) | phyllosphere metagenome | biome: tomato field; feature: multiple bacterial spot infested tomato fields; material: tomato leaves; isolation source: leaves from tomato fields | host: Solanum lycopersicum ...
GTTCGTCGATCGCGGTCACGGCGCCGAGCGCGTGCCCGAGTGGTCGGCCGACGACGAGCAGGTGCGCGCGCTCGCCGTCGCGCTCGTCGGCCTCGGCGGGCGGCACCTCGACGACGCGAAACCAACTTTTAGACATATTTCTCATCTGGAATTTTCGGTTTTGACGCTCTACGAGTCCGCCTGTGGACAGATGGAGCGCGGGGCGCGGGTCTGGTCCATGCTGACGCCATGGATGACGACCTCACGCCCACCGATCCGGATTGCCCCGCGTGCGGCACCCGTTGCCGACCCCACGGGGCCGCTTGGCGATGCTTCTGGTGCGGCATCGACGTAATCGGAGGCTAGTAGGCGCCTCTCACTAGGATCGCGGCATGGATCCTGTAGCGCTCGCCGTCCTATCCGCATTCGGGGGCGCTGGGCTGACGGCGGTTGCCGGTTTCATCGGGGCGCTGCTGCAGTCACGTCGCGAGCACGACAAGTGGGTGCGAGAACAGAGGTACAACGCCTACCTGGCCTACGTTCATGCCGATGATCGCTACACGGCGGTTCGACGTGAGATCGAAGCGAGCAATTCGGCCTTCGAGGCTGTGCGGGAATGGATCGTCGTGCAAGAGGCCTCACCGGGCGCGCCGATGGACGAGCCACCCGAACTGGACGTGGTGGGAAGGACTCATGAAGAACGCTCGGAGCGGTTGGCCGCACTCCATGCCCGCATGGAGGCAGCGCATGAGGGGATCGTCGAAGCAGCCGGCGCATTCTCGCTCCTCGGCCCAGATGCTGTCGTCAAGGCTGCCCACAATGTCGTTGGCGCCAAGCTCCAGGAGCGCAACCGGGCGATAGCTGATCTCGAGGTCGTGATGCGTAAGGCTCTGGGCGTAAGAAACTGATGGTCAGACGCGGAGCGCTTCTCGGAGCCCAGCGAGGTCGAGATGCGCCCAAGGCTCGAGGTTCGGCGCCGCGCGCTCGCCGAGCAGCGCCCATGCGCGCAGATTGTCGATCTGGAGTAGCGCGGAATTGAGTCTGACGACTCCCAGGTGCCTCATGACGGCTTTCGTCATGGCGGTTTGACCCACTGACCCGATTTCCGAGATTGAGCGCGTGCACGGCGGGCAGGTGACGCCGTAGATCGGCTCGGGACTCGTGCGGCCTCCCAGCACGACTGTGTTGCCGCTCGCCTCGGCCCACACCTGGTCGGCGTGCGACCGGAGGGCGGCGTAGGAACCAATGCCGCACAGCATGCAGCCTCGATAGTCCTCGGGCGGCTTGATCTCCTGCGGGACCTCGACGCGCCGGCTCAGCATGCGGCCATACGCATCCCGAAGCGTCTCGCGCTGCTCCGGAGACAGGTGGGACCACCGAGCGACCGCGGACCGCTCGGGGTTCACGCCCTGTCGGAGCACGGGAACGAACCGCGTCACCCAGCGCGCCGCGCCTCCCGCAACGAGCAGGCTGTCGATCAACAAGCGCACGTCGGCGTCGGTCGCGGTGAAGCGAGCGATCAGGGCCGGGTCGGTCACTCCGAGGGCGTCGAGAGCACCGAGAGCGCACTCCATCCGGTGCGAAGCGATCGAGCTCGCTCCGATGCTGACCCTCACGTTGTGGTGAGCAGTCATCAGTGCGTCGGCGGTCTCCTTGATCGCGTGGCACTCGTCGCACCTGGTCATCGTCAGCGTCGCCAGTCCCTGACCGGGGATGCCTGACTGCGGGCGGAACCCGCCGTTCTTCGTGTCGAAGCTCTCGATGCGATCTTCCCGAGGCGTCACCGCCACGCCGCATGCCAGGCAGGGGAGAGCGCCAGAGCGCAGCATCTGCACATCGTTCGGGGGATAGCTGGTCAGCGTCATGACTTCTTCCTTCGTGCTCGGCGGGCCTCGTCCTGCGCTCGCATGTGCGCCATGGTCGCCAGCATCTTCGCCTCGTACGCCTGGTGCTCGGCCCGCTCGGCCTGCTCGGGCGTCATCTGTGCGTTGTACCTGTGGAGTCCGCCGTTCGTCATGGTCGCGGCAGGGCTGGATGGGTTGCGCTTCGGCGCGGGCGTGGGGGAGGGCTTGGATACCGCGGCCGTTGCTGCCTTCGGCGCGGGCTTCGGCTTCGGCGCGGGCTTCTGCGTTACGCCGTGCTCAAGACTCCGCAGGGCCTCGGTGGCGGCCGTCTGCTGGTGTGTGGCGACGATGGGCGCCATGCGGCCGCCCCTACGCATCGTCGCCCCGCGTGCTCGCCTCGTGCACGTTGCGCATGGCGCTCAGCCGCTGCTGCTCGCGCTGCTGGGCCCGCTCCCGCAAGCGCCGCCGCTTCGCCGCCGCCTGAGCCTCGAGATGCCCGTCGAGTCGCTTCCGATGGTCGCGGTCCTCGCGGCTGTGAAGCTCCTTCGCGATGCGACTGAAGCACACTCGCCCCCACGGATGCTCTGGCGTCGCTTCCTCGCACGGAACACCGACGCCGGCTGTGTAGTGGTCGCGGCAGCGCACGGCGACTGTCCGGTCGATCAGGCGTCGCTCTGCCGCAAGCTGTTCGAGGGGTGACCACGTGGCGCGCCCTGAGGGAGCGGGGGTCTGGTGGCTGGGCTTGGGCGGGATCATCACAGGCCTTTCGGCTCATGCCCGGCCCATGGTCCAGCGGCGTGTGGAGACAGTATGTCTGCCCCCTAGCGTACTACGTATGTATGCGCTTGAATGGAAATTGAGAGCGAGACACCGAGGAGAACACCCATGACAACGCAGAAAATGGCCGGCCGCACAATGTCGATGACCGCTGGCTCGACCCCCAGCCGCGCGGCCCTGGCGACCCGATCGCTCATCACAGCTGATCGACTGCGTAAGCAGGGCAACGCCGCGGGATACCGCGAAGCGCTCGGCAATCACTTCGCCACTTTCATCTCTCCCTCGGCGTCCTGCCCGGTTCGCTGAGACGGTGTCCAGTGTCCAGTGTCCCTAGAGGAATCAGTGTCCATGGACACTGTGATTCCAACTAGGGACACGTGACACTAGGACACCGCGTTCAGTCGAACTCGCTGAGGCGCCACCTGGCGCCCAGGCCTTCGGGAGTCTTGACGACGACTCCCTCGGCCTCGAGTGCACGCAGAGCGTCCCGGCGCAATGTGCCATATCGACCGGAACCGGTCAGTTCCTTCGTCAGTGCACCGTCCGCTCCCGCCTCCTGCAGACGCGCGAGAACGTCGCTTCGCCACCGATCCTCCTCGGGTTCCTCGGATGCGGGTACTACAGACTCGCCCGCATCGGCTTCGGTCGCCTCGATGCCCCGGACCTCAGAGGACGGCTGGCGCTTCGGTGCTTCGAGGCTCAGTCGACCCGCGTCCAGGTAGACCCGGCTCTTCGGAACGCGTGTTCCGCCCATCCGCGGCAGCACGGAGAAGTAGCGCGGCGACGCGGCGTCGTCGGGAGACCTGGGGGTGTAAATCCACACGCCGTCTGGACCTGCCATGGAGGTCGTCGCGTCGTACAGATGGTCGCCTACCGCGTGGCCGGTCGCGATCCCGTTCGGCACGTCCGCCGCCTTCATCAGGCGCTTGAATGCGGCGTACCACTCGGCGTAACGCACCTGGCTGCCGGCGATTGCCGCCACCCCATCGACGATCACGACACCGGGCGGGCTGTAGTCGCTCCCGTCGCACCACTCGCACGCATCGAGAAGCTCGTGAGCCCAGAAGGCGAACTTCTCGGGGTCAGTGATATCGAACAGGCCAGGCCCGCCCTCCTCGTCCAGATGGATCACTCGCAGACCCTGGTCGTCGGGGTCGACGCCTGCCTCGGAGAGCGCGTTGTCGAAGTCGACGGCAGGCGTCTCGGCGTTGAAGACCCACACTTCGCGGGCTCGCTCGTCTTCGGTCAAGGTCGCCGCATATCGACCCAGGAAGCGACGGTCAGGAACGCGCAGGGCCGCAACCAGATCAGCGATCAGGGTGGTCTTGCCGGCCTTCGGAGCGCCGCCGAGCATCGGGTACGTGCCCCACGGCCAGAGCCCATCGAACAGATGGCGACGACCCGACTCGCCACTCAGGTGCGCCAGTCCGCGCCTCGCGCTGAGCAGGCTCGGCGTCCCAAGGATGACGCGCCGTGTGCGCTCAGCGACCGCCTCACTGACCGGTTCCCCGTCCGTGTCGATGAAGGTGCCTTCTGCCAGTACGAGGCGCGCGTGTGCCTCCTGCTCCGGGCTGTCCCAGCCCAGTTCGAACTCCTGCGGCCATTCCTGCGGAGGCTCGAACGGTTCGTAGACCTCGCCCTCGTGAAGGATTCTCAGCGGCCCGGTCATGACCGATCACCTTCCGGCGCCTGGCTGTTGTGTTCGGGGGCGTCGGCCAGCGGCTGGGTGACAAGCTCCTCGAACTTCGAAAGGGCGGCATCGAGCCTGCCCCGCCACTCTTCCTCGTTCTGCGTCGAGACGGTCATCGGCGATTCTCCTTCGGTGCGTTGCTCACCGAGGCGAGCAGCGCCGCCACGCGCCGGCACTGCTCGTCGGTGAGGTGAATGGTGGGTGAGGTGGCCGCAACCGAGGTCGCGGCGGCGGGCGCGGTCACTCGCCGCTCTCCGCGACGGACGTGACGAGGCGGACGACCTGGCCCTTGGCGCCACGGCGGCGACCGTCGCGCATCTTCGAGCCCTGCTGGATGAAGGCACGCTCGATCTCATCCAGATCGAAGTACAGCGTGCGGGTGTTGTCGATCTTGTAGGCCTTGAGATAGCCGCGGCCGTGCCAGTTGTCGATGGTGGCGGCGCTGACACGGAAGTGCTCTGCGGTGGCCTGACGGCTGCGGAGGCGCCGCGCCGTGTTCGCGGCGGCGGCGACGGTGGTGGTGGAGTCGAAAGCGGACACGAAAAAGCTCCCTGAGGTGCTTGGTCGACGTCCTGGCGTTCGCTGTGCCGCTACTTGCCGGTGTCGTCTCGATGCACCGCAGGGAGCTCGGGAGAGTCCTGCCTGCGCCACCTGAGGGCGCTCGTTCCGTCCTTTTTGCCTCTTGCCCGGTGCGCGGGTGTTGGCTCTTACTTCGTCCGCTCCGAGAGGTCCGACGGCTAGCTCGGGCGGGTCGGAAGGCGTGGGCTGCGCCCCGCTTTCCGATTCCTAGTTTATCGGTTCTTGGGCTTTGCCGACAGTTCGAAAGTCCGCCACATGCGGGTTTCTCCGCCAATCTGACGTCAGCAAATGGCGCTTGCGGTTCCTGACTAGTTGAGTTCCGGAGAAGCCCGCATATGCCGGATTTTCGAACTGTCGAACTAGGTGGCCGCTCCTGTCTCAACCGGCGTCCGGAACCCTCACGAGTGGAGGGCAAACGGACTCGTCGTGATCCACTTTGCGTCGGTCTCAGCGTCGTCGCGTGTCTGAACCGCTGAGCGCGCGGGCCGTCAGTAGGTTGCCGCTGGAGGGGGTTCGAACGATGGAGTGGTTCTTCGATGGGCTGGGGACGATGCTGCTTGGGCTGGTGCTCGGTGCTGCCGGCGGCGCTGGCGTCACGTGGAAGGTGATGAGCAAGCGCACGACGCAGAAGCAGCGCGCCGGCGACAACTCGCAGCAGATTCAGGCGGGTCGTGACGTGCGGGGTGTTGGCCAATGACCCCGAGCGGACAGAGCCAGCGGGCGGGGCAAGGGGCTACGCAGATACAAGTCACTGGTGACTACGTTGTCCACCAGGGTATCGACGAGGAACGTGCCCGAGAGATATCGGTCGCGACCTCGCAGGCGGTGGTAGCCGAGTACTCTCGCGAGGCGCTCGTGGTTGTACACGAGCGCCTCGAGAACTTCCAAGAGCGGGTGCTGAAACTCTTGGGCGAGCGGCAGCAGTTAGACGCATTCGGGGATCCGAGCTTCCTCCGCACCTACAAGAAGGCCCAGGAAGGTGCTGCGTCGACGGAACGCGAAGACGATTACGACATGCTCGCCGCGCTCCTCAACGAGCGTGCCGAGAACCCCTCGGATCGACGGAGGCGCGCTGCGATCGAGCGTGCGGTCGAGGTGGTCGACCAGATCGATGAGCCTGCGCTGCGCGCGCTCACAGTCGTCTACTCAATGTCTGCGTGGGTGCCCGCGAGTATGCCGTCGGACCTCACGATCGGACAGTTTGACGTATTCTTCGGCGCACTCAGTGACGGAGGCCTTCCCTCCGGAGAAGAGTGGCTAGACCACCTCGACATTCTCGATGCAATGCGCATCGATATGGTGAACGGCTTCAGGAAGTTCGACGACTACTACCCGGATCAGTTCCGCGGCTGGCTAGCTCCCGGCATCGAAACGCACTTGGTGCCGGAGTACATGAGCGAGCCGGTGCCAGACATTCCGTGGGCGTTCATCGTGGATGAACACGAGTTCAAGCCTGGGTTCTCCCGTGTCCGGACTGGCACGGAGCGCAGCTTGCGCACCTCGCTATCGTCTCAGCTCACGCCAATTCAAGTCGACGCCGTGATCGAGCAGTCCAAGGCGCTGTTCGGCCTGGGCGAGATTGACGCGACAGCGAAGACAACGCTTGCTCGCAGGTTTCGAGAGAAACCAAACTTGGGGCGAGTAGCCGAGTGGTGGGATGCGATACCGCGGGGCGCGCAAACCACAGTCGTCGGCGAGACCATCGCTCGAGCTAACGCGCTGAGGCTCGATGCTGCCGGCATACTGCCAGGGAACCGTGGCGTTGATCCCCTCATCAAGTTCGTTCCCGTCGACCAGGGCTCAGACCCCGGCGGGGCGGCACCGGACACGCCCAGCGTCCCAAGCGACGCCGCGCCGGGGCTGCGGGTTGATGGTGACACTGAGCACAGTGGCTAGAACCGCGCGCTGAACGTCGATGGGCGCATCCAGGAACGCCTTCCCTGGGTCCGTCGCCATGAGTATGTCCGACGACGCCGAGCGGCGGAGGGCGCGGGCCATGCGCTCGTCAATCTCCTGTATCTCGGCGGCGACCTTCTCGGTCGCCTTCGCGTACAGCTTCGCGTTGATCCCGCCGTCGATGTAGTCGGCCTCGATCGTGCTCAACCGCACTTCGAGAGCGGCACGTCGCTGGCGGTCAGCCGTCAGGCCCTCGGTGCCCGGGTGCATCATCGATGCGATCCTCGGATCGCGGACCGTTTGCGCAACAACGTCGAGCACGTGTGCATCTGTGAGGTCCGCCCGAATCGTCAGGTGCGCACGAGCCGAGCAGCGGTAGAGGTAGCGGCGCTGGAACGGCTTCTGCTGGGTGCCGCCGTGAGGTGCGGTCCGAAGAACGGCGCCGCACAGAATGGGCTCGCCCTGGTGATCTACCTCACCGGTGGGGACGCCGCATCGGTAGATTCCCGAGCCGAGCCAGCGCGTCTCGCGGGTCTTGTTCATTCGGCGCGCCGGGTCCGCGAGCAGGGTGACGAGCGCCCGCCACTCGTCTTCTGGAACGATCGCCGGCCAGGCGGCGGGGCCGATCACGTCGTTCTCGAACGACCAATCAGGCTCGCCCGGACGCTGCTTCTTGCGGCCCGGAAGGCCCCGCGCGAGCAGGCCAGCGTTGCGGGGGCGCAGGAGCACGTCACGCAGGTTGTTGTAGGTCCACGGGCGCCCGAGGGTGCCCGTCAGGCCTCGCTCGTTCCACTCGCGTGCGAGGGCGGCCAACGTGCGCCCCGCGAGCGCGGCGCGGCTGGCCTCGAGTACCGCGCGGGCCTCGTCCTCGCGGACAGTCATCCCGTCAGGCTCATAGCCGAACGGCCGCGGGCCGCCACGGTACTGACCACGGCCTGCGGCGTCTTGCTTCTGCCGCTTGATGCGGTCCTTGGTCTGGTCGACCTCATACCGAGCCGCGGACCCGAGCATGCGGGCCACCATGCGTCCCGAGGGCGTCGACAGATCGATGTTGCCGGCCTTCACCGTCTGGACCTGCAGTCCATGGTTCTCGGCAAGGCTGATGAACTCTTCGAGCTCGACGGGCCGGCGATGAAGTCGATCGGTGTGCCACGCCAGCACGGCCTTGACCTGACCCGAGCGCACAGCGTCGAGCATGGCGCGGTAGGCGGGTCGCGGCGCGCCCGAGGCAGCGCTGATGTCGTTGTCGGCGAACACCTCGGTCACGTGCCACCCGAGGCGCTCGGCCAGAGCGCGGCAGTCGGTCTCCTGGCGCTCGATTCCAAGCCCGGCGCCCTCGCGATCGCGCGAGATGCGCACGTAGAGAGCGGCGGGCAGAGCAGCTGCCGGTGTGACCTTTTGCATATGTCTATTTTATGGTTTCGCTGACGCGACGCCGTGCGTCGACGTGCGGTGGGAAGACGGCATCCGGGTTCACGCGGTTCTGCCGCCGGTGTCGTGCGAGGGCGCGGCGATCTCGATCCGGCTGCCGGCCTCGGGCGGGCTGTCGCTCGACGAGCTGGGACGCCGGGGCATGTTCGACGCGACGCTGGGCGAGAGGCTCGAGCGACTCGTCGCGGATCGGGTGAACCTGCTCGTGACCGGGGCGACCGGCGCCGGCAATACCACATGGGATCTTTGACCCCAGTAACTGAAGGTCGTCATGGGCGCCGCGTGAACGTGTCGGGTGCGCAAATCGAGTCCGATCACTCCAGCGTCGGATCTGCCTCCGCCGTGATCCTTTGTCCCATGCGATGGCAGTGGTTCGACCCCCTCGCGCGGCTCAGGTGCTCGGGGAGGGGATCGCGGCAGACGTCCCAAACGCGGCGGAGCGACGCATCGTAAGTTCGGTGGCAGAGAAGTTCCAGACTTTCTCAGCAACGAATGGTGGTCACCCGTCGCTCGGTTCGTACAACAGCTGGGTGAAGGTGGCCTCGACGGACACTAGCCACGTGCGAACAAGGCCGACGGTGCCGGTGGAGGCGTGCTTGCCGCCTTGTAGGTTGTCGCTTAGGAACGTGACCGACGCGGCGATGGCCTTGGCCTGCGCGGCGATCAGCTTGGGCTCGCCAGGGTGGCGCTCGTGGCGGCGGCAATGCGGCCCGCGCGGGTCGGATGCCGCTGTCCGTCCTTCTCGTACACGGCATTCGTCGGTAGGCGACCGGCGGCGAAGAGCTGCAGTACGAGCTCGGCGGGTGCGAGGGCGCGCAGGGTGCGGTCGATGGCTTCTTGGACGGCGTGGGAAGCCATGGAGGTCGCGGCGGGGCCGTCCGTCTCGACCTGGGTCCATGCGCCGCGCAGGAGTTCAGGGACGTGGGCGTCCAATCCGCCGAGGCGGGAGAACAGCAGGCTGCGGGAGGTGTCAGGGCCGGTAAGCCACGGCTCGACGATCTCGGCTTCGAGGAGTTCTCCTGCCTCGTCCTCAATGGTGCCGTCGGCCATGATGAGGTCAGCGGCCGTGAGGCCGGCGACGCTGCGGCTGGCGTGGACCGCGAAGGTGAGGTCGTCGAGGTCGGGTGCGACGGGCATGCCTGCGAGGAATGACCGGAGTTCACGGGTGGGGCGGGCGCTGATCGTGGGCGTGAGGATGGACGCCTTGTTGAGTTCGGCGTACCGTCCGACGACCCTGGCGGTGGCGGAGTTCGCGGCGACGATGTCGCGTAGGAGGCCAGTGCCGGTGTTGGGGACGGCGATCGTGCCGATGAGGGACCGGGCTGTGGCTTCGGACAGTAAGGACTGGCGCCACGACGCGACCATCTTGTCGCTACCAATGAGTTTGCCGATGCCGCTGGTGGCGACGAGCTGCTGCATCGCCACGGACCGGGAGCGGACGATCTCGACCGTGGTGAGGGTGTCGGCGATGGACTTGATTCTGCCAAGATCGGCGAGTGCAGATTTCGCGACGATGGATTCGATTCCCCCGAAGTCGTACTTCGGGCCTATGTCCGTCATCAGCGCCGCAATGCTGGAGGAGGCGGCAAGACCGAGGTCTGTGGCCGTGGCCCTCTTCATCGTCTGCCCGATGGTCGCGGCGAGTGCACCCTTCGTGATGCCGACGCCGCCGGTCTCGGCCATGAGCTTGCCGATGGAGGCGGTGACCGAGTCGGAGACCTTGAGCCCGGACGCGATGGAGAAGGCGGCGCGATCGGCCGAGTACTTCCCAACGAGCTCGGCCATCGTTCCGATGGAGGTGGCGCGGGCGACCGCACTTGTATCCATAATTGCCTGCGCAGCGTCGACCGCGGAGAACCCCCTGTAGGAGGAGGCGATCTCGGCGAACGACGACTGCTGAAAACCAGCAACGAGTTCGCTCACCCGGCGCGCGGTTTCACCTATCTGCGGGTCGGTGGCCCGTGCGAGGACCTCGCCAAGCCGGTCGGAGTACCCAACGGTCGCGGCCAGAACGGCGGGTGCTGCACTGGCCGGGGCTGCCTCGACAGCGGGCAGGTCTTCCGGCGTGTCGAGGTCCAAGATGGCCGGGGCGGTCACAGGTTCGTCGGCGGCCTCGGTTGGGGACGAAAGGGCTCCCGGGGCAGCGTCGTCCGCGATGACCGTCTCGCCGTCTGCGTCGTTGCTAGCTGTAGTCACTCTGCTCCTCGTCGTCAGGTTCATTTTCCCAGATGGACCCGACAACCCCGAGTACTCTTCGGCCGTCTGCGCCCGCCCGCCCGCCGCATCGTGAGGTTGGCGCCCGATCGGTGTACGCGCCTGTTGCCGCTCGACCGCTTCCTGAATAGGGCGTCCTGTGCATTCTGGGCGGTATGACCGTCACCAGGGCACGGCCTACGGAAGCGAGCCGAGTTGGATGGCTCCGCGTGTCGCACCGCGGGGTGTGTATTTCGCGTGATTTGATTCATGCATGGAGATCGAAGATCACGGCCCGGAGGCGACGGTAGCCCGGCTCGAGGACACCCTCGAGCTTTGCTTCTATGCCCTGTCGCAGGGGATCATGCTCGCTGAGGATACTCACGCTCAGAATGGCTGGAACCCGCGGGCTGATCCGCAGATGTTCTCGCATCTCGTCCGGCGAGAGGCGTTGGAGCTGATCAAGGCGCAGAACCCGGACGCGAGGGACGAAGACAATCTGGGTGCGGCGATGAGTGGTCTGCATCTGAAGGTTGGGGAGACGGATCAGCTGCGGGTCTGGCATGGATCGGCGGGCGAGGTCCGTGTCCCGACCACGGAGACGGGTCGGAACTTCCTCAAGCAGCGGTCGAGCACGGCGATGTATCTCCCGATGTTCGGGGCGGCCGAGATGCCGTCCGAGTGCCACACCATCTTGCTGTGGGAGCACAAGGACGGTCGGCTGAGCCGGTTCACGTTGAGCCGGCCGCTGGATTCGGAATCGGGTCATGTGATCGTCGACTGGCATGAGTCGTTGCTCCTTCGTTTCACTCAGCGGGTGGACGATATCCCCTACCGTCGACGCGAGGCTGCGGGCGAGAGGGAGCTTCAGAGCTCGTGATCTACGGGGCCAGGCTTCGTCAAGCTCGCGAGATGGCCCTGATGACGCAGGCGGAACTTTCCCGCGAGACTCAGATCGCGCAGGCGCATTTATCGCGTGCGGAGCGAGACTCGTACGACCTGGGACCGGATCGCCTCGCGTTGTTGGCTGCGCATCTTGAGTTTCCGATGTCGTTCTTCACCACGGCGCCGACCGTCGAGTTCGGCCAGAGACCAGTGCACTTTCGGTCTCAGGCGGGGATGTCGATGAAGCAAGCGGATCAGGCGACGCGCACCGGCGAGGTGGTTGTCGAGGCTGTACTGCGACTCGAAGCGCAGTTCGAGGGACCGGACCTCCAGTTGCCGGCCGCGCAACGCGACCCGGCCAGTGCCGCGGCCGCGATGCGGTCCGCGCTCGGTGTTGCCCTGCACGAGCCGGTTGGCGGGTTGCCGATACTCCTCGAACGCGCAGGCGTCACGGTAATCGGTCTGCCCCTTGGTGCTCGACGTCGTGACGCTTTCTCGCTGTGGATGGACGAGAAGCCGGTGGTCGCTCTGCTGGAAACAGACGCGGGTGACAGGCAGCTGTGGTCAACAGCGCACGAAGTTGGCCATCTGCTGCTGCACCGGGGTGTTCCCTCCCACCGCGACATCGAGTCATCAGCGGACGAGTTCGCCATGCACTTTCTCACTCCGCCCGCGGTGCTGAACGAAGAGATGCCTGCGCGTCCGACAATGAGCGATTTTGCGTTCTTGAAGCGGCGTTGGGGTGTCTCGATCGCGGCCCTGATCCGATTGGCTCGACGTTTGGACAGACTTACTGCCGAGCAGTACACGAGCCTGTTCAAACAGATGAGCGCGCGCGGCGAGCGACTGCGGGAGCGGACGTTCATCCCACCCGTCAAACCGCGCGGTCTGCGGGCGATGGCGGAGCTTGCCTACGGCCTCGCTCCCGCGCCGGGTCTGGCGGCAGGAAACGAGTGGTCAGTGCTGTTCGCTGAGCGAGTGCTTGATCGGCATGCCCGAGCTGACGAATTGCCGGTGCGCAAAGTGCGCGCCCCTTCCCGGGCCAGCAACGTCATCAACATCGCGTCGGCGAGGAGTGCTCGGGGAGACCGCCGCATGCTCGAAGGACAGTAGTGCGCACACAGCGGCCCGCCGAAACGGTAGCCACTCCCACCGTCGATGCAGTTCGGCGGGTTGGGGTGTGTCAGATTAACGGTGGATCTGGCCTGGCGCATTTCAGTTGATTCGGCCTTCGAAGGTGATCGCGAAGGCGTTGAGTGCGGGCTTCCCCCTCGTCACCCAGCGTGCCCGACCCCTGCCAGTGGGGTCAAGCGACCGAGTCACGAGGTAGAGGCACTTCAACGCGGCGGCGTCGTTCGGGAAGTGCCCACGCGCCCTGACCGCGCGGCGGTAGCGGGCGTTGAGGGACTCGATCGCGTTGATGCTGCAGATGATGCGGCGGATCTCGACGTCGTAGTCCAGGAACGGGATGAACTCCGTCCAGGCGTTCTCCCAGAGCTTGCGGATCGCGGGATACATCGTGCACCACTTCTCGGCGAACTCCCTCGAACCTCGCCTTCGCGGCGGCTTCGGTCGGCGCGGTGTAGACAGGGCGCAGGTCACGGGCGATCTGGTCCCAGTACTTGCGCGACGCGAAGCGGAACGTGTTGCGGATCAGGTGGATAATGCACGTCTGCACGACCGCGAGCTCCCACATCGTGGTGATCGACTCCGGCAAGCCCTTCAGCCCGTCGCAGACCACGATGCACACGTCCTCGACACCGCGGTTCTTGATCTCGGTGAGCACGCCCAGCCAGAACTTCGCGCCCTCGCCGCCATCGCCGGCCCAGATCCCGAGGATGTCGCGCTCCCCGGCCGTGGTGACGCCGACGGCGACGTAGAACGGCTTGTTGCGCACCTGCCCGTCCCGGGCCTTCACCACGATCGCGTCGATGAACACCACCGGGTAGACCCGGTCCAGTGGACGGTTCTGCCACTCGGTCATCTCCTCGATCACCTTGTCGGTGATCTTCGAGATCGTGTCCTTGCTGACGCTCGCCCCGTAGACGTCGTCGAAGTGCGCCGCGACCTCACCAGTCGTCAGCCCGCGCGCGGTCAGCGACAGGACAATCTCGTCGATCCCGTCCAACCGCCGCTGCCGCTTGCGCACGATCTTCGGCTGGAACGACCCGTCACGATCTCTCGGCACGTCGATCTCGACGGCACCGACCTCGGTGAGCACGGTCTTGGACCGGGTCCCGTTGCGCGCGTTCTCGCCGTTCGATGACGCGTGCTTCTCATAGCCGAGATGCTCGGTCATCTCCGCCTCGAGCGCGGTCTCGAGCACGGTCTTCGTCAGCCCGCCCAGCAGGCCTCCCGGCCCCACGAGGCTGACGCCCTGCTCCTTCGCCTGCGCAAGCAGCTGCTCGGCGATCTGTTGCTGACCGATGATCTCTCCCGTCACAGGATCGATCATCTCGATGGTCTGGCTCATAGCCCTTCCTTTCGGCCAGGCCAGTCCCAGATCCACCGTTTTGCTGACAGTCCCCCACAGGCCGCCTCGGCATCCGCATCGACAGCAGAGGCGGCACCTTCTGGGACGACTCCTGGACCGACCGCGACGACCGGCCCCTCGACGACGCCCTCGCGCAGATCCTCCAGGAACTTGAACTTCGCCACGATGCAGCCGTAGATCGAAGGCTAGAGGAGGAGCGTCAACGCCTCGAACGCAAGAGGCAGTGGGAGGCTGCCCGCGAGAACGCTATCCAGCAGCTCACCGACAGTCACAGGGCAGACGTCCTGAGAGACCAAGTTGCGCGAGCGAAGGAAGTCTCTGCGATCCGCGACTACACCACCCAGCTCCAACAACACGCGGAGAGGGAGCTCGAGAGTGACGCTCGCGCAGACGCGCTCGCCTGGGCGCAATGGGCCCGGGAGTACGCCGACCGCATCGACCCCCTCCGCGATCGGGTGCGGCTACCCGACCCGCCCGAGCCAACACCGTCGAACCTCGCTCCGTTCATGGGGCACTGGAACCCCTACGGTCCGTCGTACGCCGTGCCTTCTACTGGTTCCGGCGGACGAGACATGGCCTTACGATGAAGCGTCCTGTTCTGACGAGTGACTACTTCACCGTCGAGGCCGAGGGCTTGTTGTCGGATCGGGCATCGATGAGGATGACCGAGGGATCAGACTCGAGCTTTACGTTCTTGAGGATCTTGCGCGCGCGCACCTCTTCGGCCTCGGTGTAAAAGACGATCACCTTCAGGGACTTGGTCGTGTCGTTGGCGGCCTCGTAGACCTCGACCTGGCGCAAGAGGTTCTGCTCGAGCTTGCGGTTGCTGGCGAGTTTGAACTCGATGAGGGACTTGTCTCCGGAACCGTAGCTGACCTTGAAGTCGACAGGCCCTCGACCGTTGTTCGGTTCGCGATTGACGTCGAAGTCGGACAGCCCCCAAATCAAGCCGAAGAAGATCTGTACTTCACTTTCGCGGGCAAAGCCGGTGCCGCGTCGGTTGATGAGTCGGTAGCCGTCTTGGTCCTCGACGTAGTGCTTGAAGATCAGCACTCGCTCTCGTGCTTCGTCATAGCTGGTCCAGGACGTGTCGTAGAAGTCGGACTTCGCGGCGAGATCCTTGACCGCTTCGCGGACCGTGGTTTCGAAGACCCCGAGGATCTCATCGCGCTTCTCCTTGCTGATGGCCGCAGCGCGGTCACCATCGGCTTCCTGAATGGCGATGTATCGATCGATCAGCTCGGGAAAGTTCCGAAGTGTCGCGGCCGCCGCGGCGGCGATGTCCGACTCCTTTGGCTTCTCGCCCAGCCTGCCGCGGAAGTATCGATCCATCCGGTCTCGTGCGACGTCGTTGTCGACCGAGTCCGCGATGCGATGGTACTGGCGGACCATGTCCTTGTAGTTGATCCAGGTATCGTCATGGGTCAGAAGATCCAACGGCGTAAGCAGGATGAAGTCGTCACGGAGCCTGGGCAGGCAGTAGCTGTCGGACTCCCAGCTCTCGGTCGAGTAGTTGAACCTGACTCGATCAACTTGGAAAGTGGTGCAGTGCTCGGGGGCGAGATGCTTCTTGGCGAACGATTCTGTGTATCGGAGCAGAAACTCCTTGATCAGATTCGTCGTGAAGTCGCTGATGTTGTCTCGTCCGACACCCGGCTGGATGAGGCTCAGTTTTTCCAGGTGCGTTCCCCTGGTGATCTCCTCGTCGCCGAAGTTCCTCAGCACAGACCCCAGGGCGCCATGCAGAGAGGTGGCGAACTTTGGCCCTAATCCTCGGCCTTCGTTTCCGAACTCGCAGTATCCGAGCCAGTTCTGTTTCACCTCCCCGAAGACGTAGAGGTACTTGATCGCTGCTCTGGTCTGAGGCTGTTGGGAGAGCACTTTCAGATACTTCAGGTAGTCGACGATGCTCTCGTGGAGCTCTTGATACTGCTGCTTCTTGCTGTTGAAGAGGAGGAACGGGTCGACGAACAGGGGAAGATCCGTGACGAGGTTCACATCGAAGGCGCCGTAGGCATCGAGGACGTTTCGGTCCACGCCGAAGTAGTCGGAGAAGAAGATCTTGGTCTGTGCCACGCTCGTGCGCTCCTCGTTTGGTGCAGACCCCAGCGTCTGCAGTATTGATCTTCGCAGAGCACCTCTCCGCTGCCGTGACGCGATGACCGTCCCAGGCGACCCTATCGACGCCCTTCGCGATCAAGTTGGCTTCCCGACCTGCGCACCCAACTCCAGCGAACCTCGCTCTATTGGTGGCGCACCGAGACCCGTACGTCCGCCCTGGCCCCTTGGGCGGCAAATGTCCGTTCGCCGATACGCCTCCTACTGACGGCGATGGGCGTTTCCGTCGGGTCGTTCCACTGTTGACACAGGTGCTGCAATCCGAGCCCCGGGGGGAGGGGTGCGAGATTATGGTCGAAGGCAGGCCTGTACTGGCCGGTCTTCTCTTCTCGGCGCCCGGGGCGCGGACAGGCTTGGGACACTATGAAGATTGTCACGTTGAGGCTGAGTAACTTTCAGTCGTTCGGCCCGGAACCGACGGCGATCGACCTGTCTGATCTCACCTACGTGCTGGGACCGAACGGGGCGGGCAAGACCGCGGTTCTCGAGGCGTTGTCCAGGCTCTTCAGCCCGATCCTGCCGCAGCGCACGATCCGCCTCACTGACTTCCACGCTCCCTACAGTTCTGCGGCCAACGCGGACGACGCGCCGTCGACGTTGTGGCTCGAGGTCGATATCGCGCTGCCGGAGAGCGGCGACGATGGGCAGCACGCGTCGGTGCCTCCGAACTTCGCCCATATGCGGATCGCAACCGAGGACGACGTTCCGCAGGTGCGGGTGCGCCTGACCGCCATCCTTGCCCCGGATGGAGTGGTGGACGAGAAGATCGAGTACGTCCTGGAGTTCGACGAGTCGGGGAACCCGGGCAAGACCGAGTCGATGTCTCGCTACGACAGGGGCCACATCGAGGTGCACTACCTTCCGGCACGCCGCGACCCGAGCGACCATATCGCTTACACGACGTCCTCGCTGATTGGGCGGACGCTGCGCGCCGCGGACTGGGCCGCGGAGCGTACGAAGCTCAACAAGCTCAGTGACAAGATCACGAAGACCCTGACCACAAACGCGGCAGTTGCGAGCATCGGCGTTGATCTCTCCGCCGAATGGCAAGGCCTGCACAGAGGCTCCTTTTTCGCCGATCCGGCCATCGCGTTCGGCAGAGGTGAACTCGAAGGAGTGTTGCGTCAGCTCACCGTCACGTTCAGTCCTTCCCACGACGGCGCAGCACTGCCGTTCGAACGGCTCTCTGACGGACAGAAGTCGCTGCTGTACATCTCTCTGGTGCTGTCCTGGCAGGTGCTTGCGCGCCGCGTTCTCGCTGGCAAGGAGAGTTCACTGGACCCGGACAAGCTGCGGCCGCCGGTGCACACTGTGATCGCTTTGGAAGAGCCTGAGAACAGCCTTGCCCCGCAGTACTTGGGTCGCATCGTCCGCCAGCTGCGCGGTGCGTGTGAAGAAGGCGACGTGCAGAGCGTGATCGCCACGCACGCGCCTGCACTACTGCGACGTGTCGACCCAGAGGCTATCCGCTTCCTGCGACTGAACAGCGAGCGGCAGAGCACGGTGCATCGTGTCGTGCTCCCCGACAGCAGCGAGGAGGCGTCGAAGTACGTGCAGGAAGCCGTCAAGGCGTACCCCGAGCTGTACTTCTCCCGTCTCGTCGTGTTGGGCGAGGGGGCCAGCGAGCAGGTCGTGATCCCGCGCGTTCTGGCTGCCGCTGGCATCGCTGAGGATGACGCGTCCGTGTCCGTTGTCCCGCTCGGCGGGCGACATGTGAACCATTTCTGGCGTCTCCTGAACGAACTCCACATCCCGCACGTCACATTGCTTGACCTGGACAGCGGCCGATACCAGGGCGGGTGGGGTCGTGTGCGCAACGCCCTGAAGCAGATCAACAAGGTCACGCCGACCTTCAAGCAGGAACACATCGACAAGCTGCCGAGCTGGGACGCCGACCGGGATTTCCCTGAGTTCGCTGAAGGAAAGAACGCCGTCTTCGCGCTGGAAGGGAAAGGCGTGTTCTTCTCTGCGCCGGTCGATCTGGACCTGATGATGCTGGAAGCGTTCCCGGATGCGTACGACGTGGAACCGAGCGCGCCGGACGAGCAGGCGATTGTCGCGGTCCTCGGGAAGAAGCACGTGAACGACGAGAGGCTCGATGACGACGTGCTTGCCCTGTTCGACGACTACCACGCAAAGTTCGACTTGCGCAGTAAACCGGCCACTCACTTGACGGCGCTTGCCTCTCTTGACGATGAGACCCTCAACGAGGGACTGCCGGGCGTGTTGGGTAGGCTTGTGGCGCACGTGCAGGCCAGGCTGACGGAGCTGCCGGAGTGATCGACCCGGAAGACTGGACTCCCGTCGACGGCAAGCAACTAGAACGCAACGCCCTAACGGCAGTAAAAGCCGACACCGGGAGCGTTGTGGTGGCCGCGGGACCGGGCGCGGGCAAGACCGAGTTGCTAGCGCAGCGTGCGGACTTCCTGTTCCGCACCGGCGCATGCCCCTACCCGCGCCGGATTCTCGCGGTGTCGTTCAAGGTCGATGCGGCGAGGAACCTGAGCGACCGAGTCCGCCTACGTTCAGGTGCCCGCTACGCCGCAAGGTTCGACAGCCTCACGTTCCACGCGTTCGCGAAGCGAATCATCGACAACTATCGCCCCGCCTTGACGGGCCAAGACGCCCTGAACCCCGACTACCGGATCGACCCGAACACTCGGATCGAACGTGAACAGATCACGTTCGCGGACATGGTGCCCCTCGCGCTCGACATCATCGAGAAGAACCCGTACGCGCGAGGCGGAATCCGTCAGACCTACAGTCATGTGTTCTTCGACGAGTTCCAGGACGCCACTAATGCCCAGTACGACCTCATCAAGGCCGCCTTCGGTGAGTCGACTGCACTTCTCACCGCGGTCGGGGATGTCAAACAACGCATCATGGCGTTCGCGGGCGCTCTAGACGGGATTCTGCAAACGTTCGCTGACGACTTCGACGCCGTCTCTCTCCCGCTGTACCAGAACTTCCGCTCCGATCCACGGCTACGGCGCATGCAGAACCGGATGATCGCCGATATGGACCCCGAGGCGACCAGTGACCTAGAGAGCCTTGCCGGTGACGACGGCGTCATCGACATCTGCGAATTTGACTCCGATGTTGAAGAAGCCGAGTTCATCGCCGACCTCGTGCAGGAACGCCTCGACGCCGGCACCCCGCGATCCGAAGTGGCGATCCTGATCCGGCAACAACCTCACCTTCTCGGCTCCACGCTGTTCGACGCGCTCACGGCACGTGGCATCCCCTTTCGCAATGAGCAGAACGAGCAGGACCTCGCTGCCGAACCTGCTGCAGCGCTCCTCTTAAACTTCATCCGCGTGGTCGCCGATGACCATCAGCCCACCGCCTACGGAGAGCTGATGCGTGGCGCCTCCCGCTCAGACGCCTCCGAGGAGGAGGCGCTCCGCTTCGACCGTCAACTCAAGAGGCTTCTCCAAGAGGCCCGCGGAACGCTACGGGCTGCCCCGGAACTCGGCGCTGACATAGACTTCTGGCGGGAATGGGCGGACAAACTCATGGCCCTGGTGACCCGCCCGGTCCTGCTAGCGCTGTCGGCCGGATACGCACAAGGTTCCCGATTCGATGACCTGGTCACACAGGCCTTCGACGCATTCGAGGCCGCCCTGAGTCTCGATCCAGACCCGTCCCATGCGATCCAGCACCTCTCGGACACAGAGGCCATTCGCATACTGACGATCCACAAGTGCAAAGGACTCGAGTTCGAACACGTCATCATCCTCGGCGTCGAGAACGAGACGTTCTGGGGCAAGCCCGACCGGGCCATGGCGGAGTTCTTCGTCGGCGTTTCACGCGCTAAACACCGACTCACCCTCACCTGGGCAGAGCACCGAGAGCGCCCGGACGGGCACCGCGGACGATGGGACGCAGCCCGAACAGCGCAGCAAACCTACCTTGACTACGCGCTCGACGACTAGCACCGCCCTCGCTCCGACGTCTACACCGAGTGCTCGGCACGGTCAAAGCGCCTCCCGCGGTGACGCGCTCGCCCCCCCAAAGGCTTCAGGCGCTCCGTGGCGATGCTCCGCGGCGCGCTGCCTAGCGACGTCGCCGACGAGCACGCTCCAGATCGAAGTCAGCCAACGACTTGTCACCCGCCGTAACCATAGTGATGAGGATGAGCAGTTGCCTCAGACCGACTGCTCGCGCGGCAGGCAGCTGCACGTCCGAGCAACCTATCCGCTTCTGTCGGGTAGGAAGCCTCGGACTGACCGTCTAGTGTCGGACGGGCTTGGCCTTAGATCTACTCCAGCGCTTCGAGCTCGGCGAAGTCGAAGCCAACCTGGCCGGCCTGCTCGGCGCGCGCCTGTTTCGCAGCCAGCTTGGCTAGCGGCGTGGCGGTACTGGCATCTTCGCCGAGTCCGGCGAGCCCTTCCACTGTCTCGCCAGCGAGAACGTCGGCGAGCAGTGTTGATTGTTCTTCCTCGAGCTCCACCAATAGGCCGATGACGTTCAGCAGATCGACGAGGTCGTTGGTGTATTCAGGCAGCCAGTGGTCGGGTTGGATCTTCATGAGGTCCGACACGCGACGTTCGCCGATAACTGGGCGTGAGCGGTCCGCTTTGCGGTAGGAGAACCACTTATCGAGGATGTTGACTCCATCGATCGCGTAATCGCGCATCGCAGGTGTCACTCGATCGACGACTCCGCTGCCGATTGTCAGCTGCTGCGAGCCCGCGTCGTATCCGAGCGTGTTGGGGAACTCTGCGCTCGTCGTCGGGATCTCGGTAACGTTCCTCGGCACGCGCTCGGTGGTCAGACGAGGTAAGCCGTTTACCGTGGCCGGGTGGTCGTCTTGCTTGAATCGCTGGCCATACGTCTGATACCAGATGGATCGTTTCCCGATGGTGACGGCGCGCTCAAATAGCCCGACATCGGCCGTGAACGGCACCCGAATGCCGGGGGTGGTTAGGTCGCTGGCGAACTTGGTCGTGTAGGCGGGATGTGAAGTCATCGCAACGATGTACGCGATGATCTCTTCTGCTGTCGGCTGTCGCCCGTAGGCACTCTCAAGGGTCGACAGCACTTCAGGTCGGAGATTGGCTGTGGTAGCTGAAGCATCAGCCCAGAGGGGGTAAACGCGACCGCCGCCATGACCACGATGATGGTGCATGTCGGGAGGGGTGGCCGCGACCGTCACCGCCGGCCCCTCAGTCGGGGAGTCGGAGTTGGGTGCTGTCAGATACACCTGCTTCACCGACATCGTGGCCCAGAGCGTGGGGTTGGGGCGGTTTAGGACGCGCTTGTCGGGGATGATCCAGGAGCGGTCGAGGTTACGGAAGGCGTACCGGACCGGCTTTTCAGCTGACGTGTCAGTGTTGATCGCACTCTCACGAAGGGGATACCCGGGCAACGGTTCTTTCAAGGGCTTGTCGACTGTCAGGCCTGCGCCCTCGCTGAAAAGTTCACGCTGTCGGCCAACGCTCTTCTCCGCCTGGAGCGCCTTAATCCGCTCCTCTAGCGTCCAAGCATCGGATGCGATAACCCAGGTGCGGCCGGGCATCACTCCTGAGCCGTCGTATGCGAACAGGTCGTCAAGGAGCGGATGACGGGTCCAAAGTGCGTCTCCCACAGCGGTGAAGGGTGCGCGAGGTGAGTCCGAGACGGGTTTCCATCCATCGTCGTCGAGAGCGATGTCGGCGAGCTCCTTGAACTTCTCGGCGCGGTCCCCCGGTGTCAAAGTGCGGGTCTTCACGGTGGCCGGCCCGGTGCTCCCTCCAGGGCGGCGGACGGCGATGACGATGCATACCGGGTGAGGGACGGCCTGAAAGATTCGCGTGTTCACGGGAGGCATCAGGCCCTCGGGGGAGCAGTCGATGACGAAGATGTCCGTCGCCTGCTCGCGCATCTTGGCGCGCATTCGTTGGAAGCCATCGCCATCAAGGAATCCGGCCACGGTGATAAAGGTCACGATGCCGGGGGACTCTTTCGGCACCGAGTCGAAGACCTTCCAGGTCGCCCAGCGCCAGAAGTACACGTAAGAGTTCCGCAGTTGCTTCACGTGCGGCCCGAGCTTCCACTCCTTGGGCGGGGTGAAGTCGTTCAAAGGCACGAACCCGGCGTTGGCGCCCGTCTCGACCCAGCCACCCATTCCCTTGGCCTTCTCCTTGTACGGAGGATTGCCGAGCACTACGAGGATCTGCTCTTCGCGTTTAACCCTGTCTGCCTGGCGGCGTGACTCCGCGATTGGCTCGTAGAACTGCCCGATCGTCGAATACTCGGCGTTCGGATCGCTGAGCGTGTCGGCCACGTATGTTCGCAGTTGGTCGGTGGTAGCTCCTGACCCGAGCGCAGTGAGTTCAGCGAGCAGTCGCAGCTGGGCGACAGCGTAGGGGCCCAGCTGGATCTCAAAGCCGATGACCTTCTTGAGCCGCTCGGTTAGTGCGGCGCCCTGCGAAGCGGGGCCGTAATCGGCGGCATGACGCTGCGCCACGAGCCGCAGCGTCTCTAGCAAGAACGCTCCAGTGCCCATCGCGGGGTCGATCAGTGTCACCGATTCGTCGGCGAGACCAGCTGGCAGATCCAGCAGAGTCCGTACTGCCTCGTCGGTTAGGTGAGTCATCGACTCGACGACGGGAATAGGTGTGTAGTAACTGCCGGTCTGCTTCCGCAGATCACTGTCGTACGTCGCTAGGAAGTCTTCGTAGAAGTACAGCCATGCATCGCGGCGGCTCCCCTTCTCTAGCTTCGGCCAGTCGACGGCAGAGAGCACGCGCTTTGCTGTGTCGAGTACCGCTTTCAGTCCCGACTCGTCTTCCGCAACCGAACCGAGCACCTGAAGTGCTCGACCGATCAACGAGTTGGTCGCCCCTAGCTTCTTGCCGATCTGGTCAGTGTCCTGCTCAATGGAAATCCCTTTGGCTCGCGCGATGAGTAATCCGAACATCACCGCCTGCGCGTATCCGTCCGCGAACTGCGCGTCACTTGCAGTCGGGAATAGGAGGTTCCGCCAATCTTCCGCGGTCGAGCGGAGTGTCCTCGCACCGTCGCTCAGCTCGGCGACTACTTCGGCTCGTAGCAGCCGGCACAGGCGCGCCGACACGCGGGCAAGCTCACCCGCGTTCGCCGGAGCGATCGGCGCCCAGCTCAGGAATGCCCGTAGCATCCGCTCCAGCCAGTCGCCCGCATCAAGCGCAGCACCAGCAGTAGCGACATCGCCATCGAAGAACTCCACGCGGTCGACGAGCTCTCCGTTCTGCCAAAGCGACCAGGACTGCGAGTCCGTGTAGAGAACGTTCGGCAGGAGTCGTAGCCGTTCGAACTGCGACTTGTCGTGACCTCGATACTTACGCGGATCGGCGCCCTTGCCGAGCGCCTTGACCTCCACGAAGCCCGTGAGAGCGTTGCCGATGGTCACAGCGAAGTCGGGCCGCGAGGAGATGTCAGCCATCTTCACTTCGCCGATGACGTTGACGTCAGTGAAGCCGAGTGCCTTAGCTGCCGAGCGGAGGAAGGTATCGAGCGGTGTCCTCAACTGATCCTCGGGATCACCAGTCACTACAGGCTGCGCCAGCTTCTGCTTGAGTTCGACCCCTAACGCGCTGACAGCTGCGGCAACGGTGTGAGACATGCCCCCACACTACTGGGCACTGGTTCTCCGCCCGCGGAGGGCTGCAGGGTCTACTCGTCGTGGCGATCGAACAGATCGGCAAGCGTCGTCGCGTTCGCTCCGTCACGGAAGCGGCTGGATATGAGGTCACCCGGGCTTGCGGTCGCAGATGCCGCAATCTCGTAGTAGGTGGTGAGGATCGGTGCTTCTCGGTCGCGGTCTTTGGCCGAGGTGATCTCTGCTGAGGCGTCGTAGGCGTCGACCAGCAACTCGGGGAGTTCGAACTCCAGTGGGAAGTCGGGAAGCGTGAACCGGTAGCGCCCATCCACACGAGCCCAGGTTTCACTCTCTCGGCCTGCTTCGATGATGGTCCGGTAGTAGATGAGTAGGAAGCTCTCGAGGCCAAGCTCGAGTTCGCCTCCGTCACCTTCGGGATCTTTCAGAACGGATGCCCAACAGTCGCTATCGTCGAAGTACGCGACCGATGCGACACGCTCAACCGGGGCGAGGCCACGAATCGCGGGGGTAGTCGCCACTTGCGTCTTCGCGCGGTCGAGTGGGCGCTCGTCGAAGCCGTTGCTGCGCCCCTTAGCTTCCACGACCGCGCTGTACGCAGCACCATGGGTCGACGTTGGGTTGACGGCGACGAAGTCGGGGCGCCGTCCCGTCAGCGGGGTTCCCTGATGCTGGAGTAGTAGATCGACGTGTACAAGATGCGGGTAGCCGAGCACATACCGAGTCGTGAGGGCTGCCTGCGCCATCCCCAGGAAGTAGCTCACCGCGGACTTCTCAGACGGGTCAAGGTTGATGTACGCGTCCGTCCGCGTCCAGCTCTTGCCTGAAGTGGTCGGACGGAGGTTGGCCGCGACGATGCCGGTACGCCACTGCATCTCGGCGAGTGGCCGACGACGCGCCGGGTGGGAGGCGATCGTCGGTATTCCGACCTTCGCCGCGCAGTCCAGGAGCATCTTCTCAGTGACTGAGACGTTCTGCGGCGTCGAGCGGTTCGGACGTGTGAACGTCCTCAGTTCGCAGTGGATATTGGGCATGCAACCTCTCCTGACGTGACCGCGCACCGCAACATCGACCCTATGGCCGGCGTGCCTCGGGGCGCCAACGGAAGGCCTTATCGGTCTTCGGGACGGTCTTTCTTGCGCTCTTCAGCGGAACCCTCGTCCGCTGGACGCACGAGCCCTGACAAACATCTGTAGGCAGGTGACAGTGGCGGCCGGCTGCTCAGTCGTCGACGTTGGCCCAAAGGTCGAGGTCGCTGCCGAGAACGTCGGCAAGGTCGCGGGAAGAGATGACCGCTGGGTCCTCCGTTGGCCAGGTAACGGGCAGCAGGGACGCATCGGCTGTTGCGGGGCGCTTGACAATCTGCCAGTCGTCCCATCCGCCGCCAGGCTCTTTTCGGAGTTCCGCGACTGTATTCGTCCGTGCACGACCTGAGTTCTTTGTGTACACGGTCAACTTGGTGCCTTCAGGTAGGAATTTGAGCGCAGCATAGAGCGCAGTATCAGCGTTGATGACGGTCATAGACGAGACGCTACAGGGGCATCGTTGACGGCGCGCTGTCGAAGGTAACCAGGTGACCGCCAAGCAAGCCTCAAGTCCCGCGATGCGTCCGACGATTGGAGACGAACCACGCCATAAGCACTCGAAGGCAGACACGAAGACACACGGGGGCTCTCACGTCACACGAGATGCTGCTCGACGTCTCCGACCCGCTGGCTCACGCAGTCGACGCGAACTGCCAGCAGTCTCATCACAACAGGCCTTATGGGACTGCGGGTGGGCTTACTCTGAGTGCGGCCCGGTCTCAATACACTGATGGCATGTCGATTGTTGGTGCGCCGGTGGCCCAAGCGATTCCGCGCGAGATCGTTGGTGCTATCAGCGCCATGTTCAACGGCGGCGCCGGACCCTCGGGCCAGTACATTGACTCAGCGATGGAAGCTGCAGGGCTCGATTCAGCCGCGTACACCGGCAACAAGGCGGTTCGGGTCCGAGACGGTCTGTCGGCACTCCCCCCGCAGCGTGGATGGACGATGCTCGATGAACTCGTGCACGTCCTCAGAGACCAGGGCTATTTCGACCCCCGGCCGCTGCCTGGCGACATGGTGAGACTGCAATCCGCAATCGGAATGTTCGGCGGGCGCCTCACCGACGAGGGTCACATGACCTGGGGGACGGGTGTCGGCGATGCAATCGGACAGGCGATGGAGGCCCGGCCTACGGTCTACGCACCTCGAATGACGCTGACGATCCCCGAGCCCGCGCCGCCGCCGCCTCTCGCGCAACCGGCGGACCCAACCATTCCCTCGCATGAGCGGCTCCTGTGGCTCCTCGAACGAGTTCCCCAGTCGTTTAGTGCGCTCGTCCAGAGACGACGTCAAGGTCACACCGCACTCACCTTGGCGGACGAATACGACCTACAAGATGCGACCGAAACTGCACTCCGACTGCTCTACGACGACATCCGGCCAGAGGAGCGGAATCCATCGTATGCCGGGCGCTCGTCGACGCAGGACTTCCTTCTGTACGAAGTGAAGACGATGGTCGAGATCAAGGTGACGAGGCCTGGTCGCGGCAATGTTGCGATTCGCGACGAGATCATTGTTGACAGCGAGATCTATCGGGCTCACCCGGATGTTGAGCGGATGGTCTTCGTCGTCTACGACATTGCGGCAACGATCAGCAACCCGTCCGGATTCAAGCAGGCTCTGTCGACACCGATCAACGGCTACGCGCGCGACACACTAGTCGTGCCCTGGCCGTACCCCGTCGCTCCAGGGACCTGACGTCGTCGTGGTCGCGAGGGGCTTTGGCCGCTCTGGTCGACGACACGGAGCAAGTCGCTTCGCCCGTTCTCAGATAACCTGCGGAAGACGCTGACCACCAAGCCAAAGGCGGGGCATTCAGATGAGCCCATCAAGCTCGAAGGCGCGACGCGCTGCGCATGCAGCGAAGGTGACTGCTCGCAGCGCCCAGAGTTCCAGCATCGTCAAGTGCTACGTCGAGCGATTCGAGAATGCCGTTGGCGCACCGGACCTCCGCCTTCGTGAGAAGTCGACCCAACGGCTCGTCAGAGTCTTGACGGGCAACCAGACGTTCAGGTCACTTGCACCGCTGTCGAACCTGTTGCAGGACTGCTATGTCCATGGAGGCGGGCTCGTCGAGCCACGGAGTCGCACGGAGTACATCGCCATCTCCGCGCCGATCGTGACGCAAAATGCTCAGGAGATCGCCGTCGCCTTCGAGGGCTTCTCGGTAAAGGTCCACATCGTAACCGCGGACACCGTATCTCCTCCGATATCCGTGTGGGCATACATCGAGGAGTACCCCGTCGAGGACGGTGGACTTGGTCTGCGTCTTCGGGAAAAGGTCACCGGTCGGAAGATCGAGATGTACGGCAAGAACCAGGACCACCTGCTCACATTCCTCAGCAGTCCGCAGCTCACAGGTGCCAAGACACACATGGTAAACCTCTACCAGAAGGACGGCTTCGAGGACTACGTGCTGGTCTCCGGGGGCACGGCAACAGACTCTTACGACGTGCTGCTCTTCAACGACGGCACCGAACTCACCTACCTGCTTGGCCCGACACCCGACACCGCATATCGGGACGCTTTCCGTGTGTTCACGGAGGAGTCAGCGCCCGAGGCGCACGCGCGTACCGCGCAGACGCACTTCGACAGCGGCCGGTACCGCGAGGCTGTGCTCTCCGCGCGACTCGCTGTCGAGACGGCGTGCGGCGGACGTGGACTCGATGTGAAGCGGCGGCTTGCCGATGCTCCCGCTGACATCACGACCGCAGCTGAAGCCCTGTACGGGAAGCGCCACGTGGCCGTCCATGAGGGCGAGACTCGAGTCGAACAGCCCGATGCCATACACGCGATTCGAGCGATGCAACAAGTCCTCAGCCACCTGGAGTCGACGCCTTCCTGAGGGTCGGTCGCCGTTCCCGTGCGCTCGCGCATCAAGGATGACAATGCGCATTTGAGGAGCATTGTTGGATGATCGGATGCTCGATGAAAACCCCTGATCCTGGGTATTTCCCGACCGATAAATGTAGGGGGTATTGCAGCGAATACCACATGGATTCTCTGACGCCTCTACGGCGTGTTCCGGCGAGCGCGCGACGCCGGCGTCGACGGAGCATCCGGTGGGCTTAGCGGGACATGATGATGACGTCCTGCGTTGCGGTCGCCACGGCTACTCCGTCCTTCACAATCCATGCCTGAACCCAGTGTGCGCCAGGGAAGTCGCTTGTCTCCTCGATCTGGTTGCCGCGCTTCAAGATCTCTCCTCGGAATGCCTTCCGACTTGCCGCTTCAGGCCCAGCGTTCCGGACCTTCCAGTACACGTCGTACGGTTCCGGCACGGTGCAGCCCTCGATTTCGAACTGGAGGGAGCGCCCGATGGGGACCAGATTGCCGTTCGCGCTTAGCGGGCGGTAACGCCCGCGGCCCTTCTTAGTTGGCGACATTCGGCCCACGATGCGGAAAGTGTCAGCGGCTGAACGACGCTCGGGGTAACCGAATTTCTCCGTGATGGTGAGCTCTCCGGGAACCATCTGGTGCTCATAGGTCGGCGTAGCCGGTGCGGCCGATGCGGAGAGAGCCAGTGTGGAGTTGGCGCTGCTCGCGCCGAACGAGTCGCCGAATAGCTTCTTCCACTTGTCGACACTCTCGGAGGCCGCGGCGTCGAGCGCTTCGCGGGCCAGCCGCGCCCAGCGCTTCAGCTGGCTCTTGAGGTTATCGAATCCCGTCTGAGTGAGACGGTCCGCGAGGTTCTGACCGATGCGGTCATCCACCCACGGCGGCACCGAGTGCAGCTCGAGGTAGTCGCGGAGGTCTTCGAGCAGTGCCGTGAAGGTTGTCGCGACGTTGCCGTAGTCGTCGATGCCGGCAAAGCTCTTGACCCGTTCGGCGAGCAGGGCAGCCAGCACGACGGAAGGGCAGTCGATGGAACTGCGATCGCGCAGCCACTTGACGAGTCGGATGACGCGGACGAGATGGCCGTTGGTGGTGCTGTTCTGTTCGTTGAACCAGTCCGTGAATGCGGTTGGATCCTGCCGGATGAACTCGTTACGGGTGCGGTGCGTGATGTAGGTCTTGCCATCGGCGCGTTCGATGAAGGTGACTCGCCCCGGCGTGTCCGGAGACAGGATTCCTTGGAAGGATCTGTCTCATGGGACGTCCCAGTAAGTACCCGCGTGAGCTTCGTGAGCGCGCTGTCCGGATGGTCGCCGAGGTGCGATCCGACTATCCGAGCGAGTATCAGGCGATGAGCGCGGTGGCGCAGATGCTCGGTGTGGGATCGCCCGAGACGATCCGCACCTGGATTCGCCGCCAGCAAGTCGATGCCGGCGACCGGCCTGGCGTCACGACCGACGCAGCGGTGGAGATCAAGCGCCTCAAGCGTGAGAACGCCGAGCTTCGTCGTGCGAACGAGATCTTGAAGGCAGCATCAGCTTTCTTCGCGGCCGAACTCGACCGGCCACACAAGAGATAGTCGTCTTCATCGACGAGCACAGGGAGCGCGCCGACGGCGGGCTGCGATGGGGTGTCGAGTCGATCTGCACGGTGCTGACCCAGCATGGCGTGAAGATCGCCCCATCGACGTACTACGACGCCAGAGGGCGCGGCCAGTCGCCTCGGGCGGTGTCGGATGAGCGGTGGAAGCCGATCATCCTGGCCACGTGGCAGGAGCAACGCAAGGTCCTCGGCGCGCGCAAGCTGTGGCTTCGGTTGCGCCGCAACGGGCACGACATCGCCCGCTGCACGGTCGAACGTCTCATGCGGGAGTTGGGGATCGCTGGCGTGGTTCGCGGCAGACGCAAGCGTCCGGTCGATACGGAGCCGAGGCAGGCCAGACCTGCCGACCTCGTTGACCGCCACTTCGCACGGCTGCGCACGAACCAGCTGTGGGTCGCGGACTTCACGTACGTGTGGACGTGGTCCGGATGGGTGTACGTCGCGTTCGTGTTCGACGCGCACTCCCGACGCATCCTGGGATGGCGGGCCGCGACGAGCATGACGACGCCGCTGGTGCTGGACTGTCTCGACATGGCGCTATGGGCGCGCCGACGTGAAGGCGTCACCGCGTTCACCGGACTGACGCACCACACGGATGCGGGCAGCGTCTACACGTCGATCGCGTTCACCGACCGGCTCATCGACGAAGGCATCGACCCGTCCGTCGGGTCCGTCGGCGACGCGTACGACAACTCCCTCGCGGAGTCGCAGATCGGCCTGTACAAGTCCGAGCTGATCCACCACGAAGGGCCCTGGCGCGACGTCGACCAAGTCGAGGCCGCCACTGCCTCCTGGGTGCTGTGGTTCAACACCGAACGCACCCACGGCTCCATCGACGACCTCACGCCCCTCGAGGTCGAACAACTCGACTACGCTCGCAACGAACCGGTCGAACAAGCCGGCTGACACCAGCAAAACACTCTCCAGACACGCCGGGGCGAGTCAGTCGGGGAGACACTGGGGCTGAATGGACGGGCTTCTGACGCACGTGTAGCCGGGACTGTTCCAGCGAGTCGGCGAATCGGATGTTGGTCCCGGTAGTCGTCTGAGGGATCGCGCTGACGGATGGGGAGGCTTCGGGCCGTCGCCCCACTGAAGGTCCGTGAACTATGTAGCTCATCTTGGCGTGGGTCCGCGGAACGGCTCGCGGGCATACCTGGGCGGGGATGCCGACTCCGCGCACGACGAAGGCTGCCTGAAAGGGCAGATCAAGAGTGGGTTTATGGCGGGGAAATGTAGGGGGTATTGCAGCGAACACCACATGGAATCCCTTACCCAGTAGGGGGGGCGCCTCGAGCAACAGCCAGTTCGCTCACAGAGGCCGGAACTCGGCGCAGGTCATGCAGCGGACCGCGACGCTCTCCCGCGTAGTCAGGGCCGGGAGGTTTCAGTCGCCGATGCCCAGGTGCTTGCCGAGCTCGGCGTACAGATCGAGCACCCGCCCAGCGTCGATGCTGTATCGGGTGCGCTGTCCGCGGCGGGCGAGCTCGGGAGGTGGGTCAGGGACGACGACGCCGAGCGCGGTCAAGCCGGTGAGGTGGAACTGCACGGTCTTGGGCACCAGGCCCAGGGCGGTCGCGAGCTGTCCTCGAGTGGCGGGTCCGTGCTCGTGGATGTAGCCGATGATCGCGACTCGGACCCCGTAGCCGAACGCGCTCACGGCGTCACCGACCTCGGGAGGCAGGTCGGGGCGAACGTGTTCAGGCACCCCTCCATTCTGCCGGAGTCGCCTCGTCGTCTCGCCTCGCCCACAAGGGGATAATACCGTTATCCACTAAGAGGGAGGCTGCCCGTTTGACGGGGTTAGGGAGGAGTCGGGTCAGGCGACGGCGTAGCGGGCCTGCGTCCGGCGGGCGCGGGCCTCATGCAGGCGGGTCCGGGCGACCAGGATCAGGCTGACCGGGCCGATGAACGCGAACTTCGCGGCGTTCCAGAGGAACAGCACGACCAGGATGTTCAGCCAACCGGGGCCGCCGTCGGCGACCGCGGCGGCGAAAGCGGTTGCGGCGAGAAGGTAGGGGATGGCGATGAGCATGGCGGGGACGCCCCACTTGAGACCGCGGCGGGTGCGGATCTTGTCGAGCAGGATGTTGGTCGGCATGTAGCGGCGCAGGAATGCGCGGGTACGAACGCTGAGGGTCCAGATCAGCCGAATCATGAGGGCGGTCCTCTCCTGGTGACTCGGCAGCGAGTAACTAGAAGGACCGGCCCGGCGAGCGGTGCGGTCATGCCTTCGCAACAAGCGACGGCGCCGAAAGGAACTGCCTGCACCCAGGCTACGCCGCCAGTGGCGACATCGGAAGCGCCTCGCCGATCACAGGCTGGGACCGCTGTGCTCGGCGTGCGGATCGCGCGGCTTCCAGACGTCGTGCTCGGCTGTGTCGGTCAGGGCGCGAGCGCGGTAGAGTGCGGCGCGGGCGCGGGCGGCGTCGATTCGTTGCGCGGTCGAGTCCGGGGCAGCGCCGAGCGGAGTGGCGGCTGTGATCCCGTAGCGGTCTCGGTAGGCGGCGATGGTCGCGGCGGCTTGCCACCATCGGGCTCGGGCTGTCTCGCGCGTCGGCGGTGCTCCCAGGTCGCCGGCCCATGCCAGGTGTTCGGTGACTGCGGCGCGGGCGAGCGCTTGGGCGCGGACCTCGATGAGCTGTTGGCGTTCTTGAAGGGCTCGCCGCATCTGCGCGTCCATCGGGCCGCCGGCTTCGGAGATGAGCCCGGCGATGAGGCGGGGCGCGCGGCGGGAGCGGCCCGCGCCTGCGGGTCTGGCTGTGATAGCGGCCAGACGTGCGTGGAGCACAGCCGCGACGTCCTCGGCGTCGTGGAGGCTGCGGGAGGCGACCACGCGCGGTAGCAGCACGGCGACGTCGTGGTGGTTGGCCTCGGCGTAGCGCAGTTCGGCGGCGAGGGCGCCGAAGGTGTCGGAGGCGATCGCGTCCTCGGCCTCCTGCTCGGTGAGGCCGCTGGCGCGGATCAGTTCGGCCCAGCGGTCTTCTTGCGCGGCGGTGGCGATGGTCTCGTATTCGGCCGCGATCTGCCGGATGGACGACCATTCCTCTTGCTCGGAGGTGATCGTCTCATGAGCGGACAGCTCGGCGCCGGAGTGCTGGATGACGCCGAACAGCACCGTGCGGGCGCTCGCCGCGGTGTTGTCGCCGGGGTGCGGGCCGGCATGCACGCCGTCGGGCCGGTCGGTGGCGACGTAGGCGTGGTTCGCGTCGCGTCCGCGCGTCATCGCGACGTACAGGTTCTCGTTGGTAGTCGTCGCCTCGATCAGCGCGTGGGCGGTGTCGGTCGTGAGCCCTTGCGCGCGGTGGGCGGTGACCGCGTAGCCGAGATCGAGGTGTTCGCGGACGTAGCCGGCCGGCAGAACCACGGATGCGCCGCGGCGTCGGCCGGCGCGGCGGACGGTGACCGCGCCGTCGCTGCGCACGGCGGTCATAGTCCAGCGGTCGCCGTTGCGGACCCAGCCACGCCCTGCGGCGCGCAGTCGCCGGTCGTTGCGGCGGGAGATGACCGCATCGCCCGGTGAGGCGACCGTGCCGTCGTGCAGAACCACGGAGCCGCGCAGCGGCGTCACGGCGCCGTCGAGGATCAGATCGGCGCGCGCCCGCTGGTTGAGCGACGTGACCGAATCGTGGGTCTCGGCGATCAGCACCGACTGGCGTCCGGTGAGCATGTCGTTCCGCCACCCGATGTAGGCGGCGTCCGTCATGGCGTCGGTGTCGCCGTCGTGGACCCGCCCGTGGGCGGCGTACTCGTCGATCACGGCGGCGTCGCCGTGCCGGAGCCCAAGGGAGGCGGCCTTCTCCCAGCGGTGCGTGAAGCGGTGGATGTCGATCAGCTCGGGCGCGTCGTCGCGGTCGTGGACGAGCATCGAGAACGCCCCGCCCGCGTCGACCGACTGCAACTGCGCCCAATCGCCGACCAGCAACGCCTTCGCGCCAGTCTGCGCCACGAGCGCGGTGATCCGATCCACGGCCAGCGTCCCGGCGAGGGACGCCTCGTCGATGATGACCAGCTGGCCGGCGCGGAACGTCGTGCCGTGGACGAGATGGTCCTGCCACCACTTCGCGGTGTTCTCCGTGGCGATCCCGAGGTCGTCTCCGAGCACCTGTGCGGCTGCGGCGGACGGGGCGAGCCCGACGACCGACCCTTGTCCGTGCTGCGTCTCCCAAGCCCTCCGCAGCGCGCTCATCGCTGTCGTCTTCCCTGCGCCGGCCGGGCCGACGAGCACGTCGAGGACACGACCGGAGAGGGCGACCGTCGCCAAGGCGCCGGCCTGGTCGTCGCCGAGCACGAGGCTGCGACGGTCGGGCCTGCGGGTGACGCGCTCGAGCTGGTCGATGTCGAGCGTCGGAGCGGTCAGCAGACGGGATCGTTCGAGCAGGCGATCCTCTGCGGCCAGGAGCTGTTCGGAGGAGTAGACCGTGGAGTGCTTCGGACGGAACGCGCTCGTCCCGTCCGGGCGTCGGAAGATCGCCGGGCTGCTCGCCAGCTCCGGCGGGGTCAGCCGCAACGACCCCGCCTCGGCGGCATCGGTGATCATGCCGACGATCGCCTTGCGATCGGTCGTGCTGGCGAACCGCCAGCCCATCGTCTGCCGCGCGGCCTCGGCGTAGAGGTTCCAGCGCCGCCACGTCGCCCGCTTCTCGCCGACGACCTCGACCACGCTCTGCCCGAGTTCGCGGATCACGTCCAGGGGAATGTCGTCGGCGCGCAGCAGCGGCGGCGACGGTGCGGCGGCGATCCGGCGCGCCCATTCGGTCGCGTCCTCGCCCAAGCTCGCGCTCGCGCGCTCGCGCCATTGCGCGGTCAGCGCGGCGAGGGACTGCACCTGCTTGTCCGGTCTCGTCGTCAGCGTCGCCTGCGCGCGCAGCTTCACGATCGTCGCCGGTGACGGGCGCCGCCCGTGCTCGCCGATGTATCGCTCGATGAGCCGGTCGGTCTCCTGGTCGATGTGCCGCGACCGGGAGGAGAACAGCGCAATTAGCGACTCCGGGACGGTCGTGATCGCCCATGCCGGGTTTCGGTCCCGGCCACGAGACCGCGCCTCCCACTCGACGCCGAGGACGCGGGTGAGGTGGTCGGCGAACACCGCCTCGTGCAGCTCTGACAGGGCGACGACCGCTGCGTGCAGGGGCCGGCCGTCCAGCGACCGCCACTTGCCGTCGAGCAACGTCTGTACCTTATTCGAGATCACGACGTGCGTGTGCAAGTGGGGGTCGCCGGCCCTGCTGTCGTAGTGGTCGAACGCGGTTGCGATGAGTCCGCCGACGCCGACCTGTGCAACGGCACCGGCGCGTCCGGTTGCGCCGACGCGCGTGGCCGCAATCTCTCGCTCCATGAACGCAACCACTTCTGCAACGGCTGCATGGTGCGCGTCGGCGATGATCGCCTGCGTGCCGGCGTCCGCAACCGCCCACACGACTGATGCAGCCTTCGGGATCGAGAACGTGAAGTCGAACCCGGCGACCGCGCGCCGAGTCCCGCGCGCGGCTTCCTCGGCCTCGATCTGCGCGATCGCCTCCGCCCGAGCGACCACGCCCAGACTTGGGTCCAGCGTGGCGATCCGCGCCTCGACACGGGCGGCAGCGGTCGAGAAGTCCTGGTACGCGCGGCCGAGCGGACCGCCCGTGACCGGATCACGCCCCATGCCGACGAGCAGCTGGAGCTGGACCTCCGAGACCTGATCGCCGGACACGATCCTGCCGCCGCCGAGGGCAGGCACGCCGCTGCCAATCCAGCGGCCGGGAGGAGTCCCTTCCTCGAGGTAGTACCTCGTCAGCGGGGTCGACAACGCGCGGTTCCCGTCGCCGGCGGCGACCGTCTTGAGTAGGTACTTGTAGCCCTCGCCCGCGCTCATCACCCGCATCGAGACCGTCATGACCGTCAGGTGCGAACGGGATCACCGGCTTCGGACCCGGCGCTCGCGCCGGGTCCCAACCTCGTCTGCAAGAGGCGTGGGCCGACCGAAGGCCGGTTGACCGGCCGCGCCGAACGGCGCTGCCAGCAACGCAATCCGAGGCCGCCGCGCCGAGCGGTCGACGTCGCGATGACGAGGGCAGAGCCGCGGGGCGCGTGGGCGTCGCGCGCACCTGGAAGGTGACCAGCCCGGCGAGCGTCTCGACCGGGACGCGCCGATCGCTCTGGAACCGCGATGCTCAACTCAGCCCCCACCCCGGCCGCCCCGCTGCGGATCGGCTCGCTGTTTTCCGGCTACGGCGGTCTCGACCTCGCCGTCGAGCACGTCTTCGCAGGACGCACGGCCTGGTTCTCCGAGCTCAACCCCGCCCCGGCTCGCGTGTTCGCGCATCACTGGCCCGCCATTCCCAACCTCGGTGACATCACCCAGATCGACTGGCGTCAGGTCGAGCCGGTCGACGTGGTCTGCGGGGGGTTCCCCTGCCAGGACGTCTCCACGGTCGGCAAACGCGCCGGCCTCGCCCCCGGTACACGCTCCGGCCTTTGGGCGCAGATGGCGACAGCGATCGACGTGCTGCAACCCGAATGGGTCGTCGTCGAGAACGTCCGCGGCCTGCTCTCAGCCACCGCACGCCGCCCCGACCCGGAGGACATGCCCGATGAACGCAACCCCCTGTCCGCAACCCTCGAATTCGCAACCCCCGCCGAACGGGCCCATGGACCTGACCCAGAACGGGCCAGGGCATCTGCGGGGCAAGGAGCCGGCCGGGCTGTGGCCGCTGATCGAGCAGCTCTTCGACGATGGGGACGCTACGCCGGAGCCATCCGACGATGGGAACACCTCAGTGGACGACCCGCCCCAGCTCCGTCGGTCCTAAACCATGATGGTCAGCTCCGACCCGCGCCGCGCTTCGTGGAATGGCTCATGGGCCTGCCAGACGGTTGGGTTACCGACCCCGACCTGGAGTTGAGCATCAGCGAACAGCTCACCGCGCTCGGCAACGGCGTTCTACCGCGCCAGGCGGTCCGAGCCCTTGATGCTCTCCAGTGGTATCCCCCCACTTAGGCGAAACTGGTTGCTCTTCGCATGAGACCTGGGGAGCGGTGGTCTTCCCAGAGCTCGGCCCACCCGTGATCACGTACCAGTTGGTCACGTTCGCCCTCGTGCTTTCGCGGTCGGGAATATCCGACCGCGAAAGCACCTTATACCCCCAGCGGGTATAGCATCGAGATCGGAGGTGGTCGGAGTGGCACACGGATATGTGGACGACAAGCAGGCGCTGCTGGCGCGGCTGCGGCGCGCGGAGGGGCAGGTGCGGGGGATCGCGCGGATGGTCGATGAGGACGTGTACTGCATCGACATCCTCACCCAGGTGTCCGCGGTGACCAAAGCACTGGAGTCGGTCGCGCTGACGCTGCTGGAAGACCACCTCGGGCATTGCGTCGCGCAGGCCACCGCGGAAGGCGGCCCGGTCGCGGAGGAGAAGCTCCGTGAGGCCAATGCCGCCATCGCCCGTCTCGTGCGCTCCTAAGACACCCCCCACTCACATTCACGCAAAGCTCTTGAAGGGAGCACATCATGACCGGACAGGGATTCCAGGACCTCGGCCTGCAGGCGACCAGCAACGGCGGTGGGTGCGCCTGTTGCAGCCCCACCTCCCACGCCACGGCAGCCACCGACATCGGCGCGCCGGCGCAGCAGACGGCGGCGGGCGAGACCGTGTCGGCGCAGTTCCTGGTGGAGGGGATGACCTGCTCGCACTGCGTGCGCAGCGTCACCGAAGAGGTCTCCACGATTGACGGCGTCTCCGACGTCGCCGTCGATCTGCACGCCGGCGGCGTGTCCACGGTGACGGTGTCCAGTGCGGCGCCGGTGGATGCGGAGCGGGTGCGGGCGGCGGTGGAGGAGGCCGGCTACAGCCTCGCCTCAGCGTCATGACCACGACCACGGATGTCGATCTCGACATAACCGGGATGACCTGCGCGTCGTGCGCGACGCGGGTGGAGCGGAAGCTGAACAAGCTGCCCGGGGTGGCGGCGACGGTGAATTTCGCCACCGAGAAGGCCCGCGTGCACGCCGAGTCCGCGGTGCCGGTGGAGGAGCTGATCGCGGCGGTCGAGCAGGCCGGGTACGGGGCCTCGGTCCCCGCCCCACCGGCCACCGAAGCCACCGACGAACAGGCCACAGCGCCGCGGGATGCGGAGTTGGTGTCGTTGCGGCAGCGGCTGATCGTCTCGGCAGTCCTGGCGGTGCCGGTGGCGGTGTTGTCGATGATCCCGGCGCTGCAGTTCACCTACTGGCAGTGGCTGACCCTGACCCTGGCGGCACCGGTGGTGGTGTGGGGGGCGTGGCCGTTCCACCGTGCCGCGGCGATCAACGCCCGCCACGGGGCCGCGACGATGGACACCCTGATCAGCCTCGGTGTGCTCGCCGCGTTCGGCTGGTCGCTGTACGCCTTGTTCTTCGGCGGTGCCGGGATGCCGGGGATGCGGATGAGCGTCACGTTCGTCGGTACCCCGCAGGCCGGCGGGCACGAGGTGTATCTGGAGGTCGCCGCCCTGGTGACGGTGTTCATCCTCCTCGGCCGCTACCTGGAGACCCGCGCGAAGCGGCAATCCGGGGAAGCCCTCCGCGCCCTGCTGGAGCTGGGCGCGAAAGACGCCGTCGTCCTCCGCACGGGCGTCGAGCAGCGCGTCCCCGTCGCCCAGCTGGTGCCCGGCGACATTGTGGTGGCGCGGCCGGGGGAGAAGATCCCCGCCGACGGCGTCGTCACCGAGGGTGTCTCCGCGGTGGACGAGTCGATGCTGACCGGTGAGTCCGTCCCCGTCGAAGTCGCCCCCGGCTCGAAGGTGGTCGGCGCGACGGTGAACACCGGGGGCCGGCTGCTGGTGGAGCTCACCCGGGTCGGCGCGGACACGGAGCTGGCCCGGATGGCCAGGTTGGTGGAGGAGGCGCAGACCGGGAAGGCGCAGGTGCAGCGCCTCGCCGACCGGGTCTCTGCGATCTTCGTCCCCATCGTGATCGCCCTCGCGATCGTCGCGTTCACGGCGTGGCTTCTGGTCGGCGCCTCCCCGGAGGTCGCGTTCACCGCCGCGGTGACGACGCTGATCATCGCGTGCCCCTGCGCGCTCGGGCTCGCGACCCCGACCGCGCTGCTGGTCGGCACCGGGCGAGGCGCGCAGCTGGGCATCCTCATCCGCGGACCGCAGGTGCTGGAGCAGACCCGCCGCATCGACACCGTGGTGCTGGACAA
>JAAIGE0100050520.1_pt1 | contig 38149 bp, 27 predicted proteins | sample 6487951 | NCBI WGS metagenome assembly JAAIGE01 (sample SAMN13974128, study PRJNA590717) | phyllosphere metagenome | biome: tomato field; feature: multiple bacterial spot infested tomato fields; material: tomato leaves; isolation source: leaves from tomato fields | host: Solanum lycopersicum ...
CTAGAGCCATCCCTTGCTGGGGACTGACCTTGAGCCCCCAATCGGCCGAGCAGCGGCGCGGCGATCGTGCTGACCCGCGCCGGTCATGCGCAGCTCGCGAGCTTGCCCGGAGCCACTTGCACTGACGTTTTGGCGCGCCGGATAAGCAGGCCTGTGAGCGTCGGCAGGAACGCACCGCTCAAGCGTCACGAAGGCATGGGTCCGACACGGCCACGGCCACGACCAAATAACGTCGTCTTCAGATCAACTTGCCTGATAGATTCTGATTGGGGTCGGAAGCTACCCTTCCCTACCCCAAATAAACATCCCTAATCCCCTTCGTCGTCAGCATCCGCTGTTCGCGAGGCCGCCACCGTCGAGGCGGAGCGCGGCGCCAAGCAAGATATTCGTCGCGTCGCCCCTCCACTCTTGGCTGATTGCCTGGAAATAGGGTCCGTCATGCGCTTCCGGTCGAAAAGGCTTATCACCCTAGTTTTTCTCGCAATTCAACAGCGCAAAGCCTCATTGCGGCCCTTGCGAGAGGAGCTGGATTTTTTCTTGAGCAGGATGTTTATCCTGTCTCCAAAATGGAACTATCGGTCTTTACCCATGCGGCCAAACCAACCTCGCCAGCAGGCCACCGCAGGCCGATACGCAATTTTTGCGGGAACGTGCAGTTCCACTTCGGTACCGGTGGCAACGCCATTTCGAAATGCGAGCGTGGCACCGATGCGTGCAGCGCGCTCGCGCATGCCGGCCAATCCCCAGTGACCGGGCCGCACGCCCGCGGCAAGCACTTCGGTCGCGATGCCGCGGCCATCATCACTGATACACAGGCGCAACGCCTTGGCGCCGTAATGCAGTTCGAGCGTTACGGTGCCCGCCTGTGCATGGTTGAACGCATTGATGAGGGCCTCGCGTCCGATGCCGAACATCTCGTCATGTACCAGTGGATCGAGCGGTCTCTGCGTACCTTCGACGCGCATCTGGAAGTTCGGTGCAGCGTCGTGCATCAGGTCAGCGCCCACGCTGGCCAACGCCTGCGGAAAGTCGCTGACCGGCGCGGCAGCGGCGCGCAATCCTTGCACGCGATCACGCCCTTCGCTCAGCACATCATCGGCACGCTCGAGCGCGCCCTCCATCGCAATGCGTGCCGGCTCCTTCACGGGGAGTTTTTCGATCGCCGCCTGGAAGCGCAGGATCAGGCTTTGGATACCCTGCAACAAGGTGTCGTGCAGTTCGCGCGCGATCCGTTCGCGTTCGAGATGGCGCTCGGCCAGCCGCGCCTGCAAGCGTGCCTCCATAACCCGCAGTCGGCGCAGGTAAATGAGCCAAAGCAGCCCGGCTCCAACGAGCACGCATAACGTCAAGAACCAGCTCGTCAGATAGAAGGGCGGTGGAATCTGGACCTCCATCGCTGCACCCTGCGTGTTCCAGACCCCGTCCTCGTTGGCGGCAAGAACGCGAAATCGATAGTGGCCAGGACGCAGATTGGTATAGATCGCCTCGCGCCGCGTGCCGGCGTCTTGCCAACCCTGATCGACGCCTTCGAGCCGATAGCGAAATCGCACCCGTTCTGGAATCGAAAGGCTCAGCGCGGCGTAGGCGATGCGTAACTGTTGTGCACCGACGGGCAATTGCAGCAACGCTCCGGGCAAAAACGGACGACCATCCACCTCCACAGCATGCAGATATACCGGCGGTGGCAACGGATTGTGGTGCAAGCGGTTGGGATCGATCCAGGCCAAACCGTTGTCGGTGGCGAACCACACCCGCCCATCGCTGGCTTCGGCCACGGTGAAGTTGGTCGGCGCCATCTGCGGGGCGCCAGGCAAGCCATCGAGATAGTCGAACCTTCGGTAACGCACCGGATGTGTCGGATTAGCGAGCACCTGCGAGACTTCTGCAGCCGGTATGCGAATCGCCCCTTGCACATCGCTGAGCCACAGGTCGCCGGAGGCAGTTTCGACCAGGCCAGAAATGCTGCCCAAAGTGTCATTTTTTGCGGCAACAATCTTGGAAAAGCGCCCTTGGTGGTACAGCGCCAGTCCGAGTTCGCCGGCAACCCAAAGATGAGGTCCGCGGCCACCGATCGCCATCACCCGGCCCACCTGAGGCCCCTGTTCGCTCGTATAGGTATGGGTTTTGCCACCTTCGATGCGGTGCAAGCGATCGGGCAGCGTGCTCAGCCAGACGCGCCCCTGGGTATCTTCGAATACCGCACTTGTGGCGCCTGCAGGATATCCGCCCGGTGTGGTGTCTTCCCATTTGCCGTCGCGGAAGTGCTTGAACCCATGGCCTCCGATGTCGGCCCACAGTCCTCCATTGCCATCGCCGTGAAGCGTGTGCAAGAACCAATCGCCTCCACGCACACCAGCGGGCCAGGGCATCAGCACGAAACGGTCTTGATAGTAGCGCCAGAGACCAACATATCCTGGCCACCAAATGGCACCGACGGGATCACGATAGGCACTGTCGATATTGACGACCTGCGCATGCGAAATCACTGCGTTGCCGCGGATTTGCAGCAGAGGTCTGGCCGAGAAGCTGGCAGCCCAGATATCACCGCCCTCTCCCGCCATCAGGGTGAACCCGGCATGTCCGCCAGGTATGCTCACCGGTACAACATCGCCATGGCGGAAACGATCGACTCCCTTATCGCTGCCAAACCAAAGATTGCCTTCGCGATCCTCCAGGGCGGCAATCAGCAAATCCGAACTGAGTCCGTTTGCTTGCGTAAACACCTCGACCCTGGAAGCCGGTTTGGGTTGTTCGGGGTGGCTGATCCTGCGCAGGCCGTCACCCACGGTGGCGATCCACAGCCCGCCATCTCGGTCGAACGTGATGGCCTGCGACCCCACCCAGATTTCTTCGTCCTTGCCGACACGGCCGCTGCTTGCCAACGCGAGCGGCCGCACCGCGCGCGCTGTCTCGGCGATCCAGTGGCGTCCCGCTGCGTCCTGAGCGATTTGAGCGGCATCATTCAATCGCTGGCCCGTATCGCGGAAGACCTGCTCGCCGCGCGGCAGGAACAGCAGCTTCTCGATTCCGGCGGCCCACAGCGTGCCCGTCCGATCGACGCCCAGCACCCGCGCGCGCTCGCCTTCCGGAAAGCCCTGCACCACGCCGACCGTCTTCCAGCGTTTGCCCTCGCGGACAGCCAAACCACGCGCGGTGCCGGCCCAGATAGCCCCGTCATGATCTTGTGCGAATCCGAACACGATATCGGGTGGGAGCTCATCTTTGCCCGAATACACCTGCAAGGTCTTGTCTCTGAGACAGGCCACTGCGCCATTGCGAAAGCCGATCCAGAGATCGCCCTCTCGGGTCGCCAGCAGCGCGGTGACATTGGGCGACGGCAGCTGCGAGCCGCCAATGCTGTCGTAGCGTTCGAAGGTCACGCCATCGAAGCGGAACAAGCCGGTTGCTCCACCGATCCACAGGTAGCCATCACTGGTCTGGGCAAGCGCACGTACCTGACTCGGCGCGCCATCGCGCGCAGTCCAGGCGGTATGATGCAGCTGCGCGAGGTTGCGCTCGCGGTCGAGCGCATGCGCATTTAGCGCAAACAGCAATCCTGCGCCCGCGATGCAGCAGTGCAGGATGAAGCGCATCCATAAGGGTGTCAGACGACGCAACGCCGCCATCTCCTATCTCAGGGTGGATAGACCAGGCCCACTCCGAATCGGAGAGCGTTCTGCAGCCCTGGCCTCTCGCGTCGATCGCGGTGATGGCCAAAGCGCTTCTGTGCGTCACGGGCTGCGTGACTGTATCTCATGCCGCCGGATTACGTGATATCACCCAAAGCCCTTGACTTGATAGCAAGCTCAAGCGCATTGCAAGATTGCAAGACTTACCCGTGTAAAGCCAGTGAGTCGGGCATGGTCGACCATCTCCAGCTCAATCGTTTATCACCTGGCATGTGCGTGGTTCACCGCCTCAACGTTGGCGAAGCAGTGTCAGATGCGTTGTAATTCAAAGCAAAGCATGCGACGTGACCGGACTCTCCGTAGGTAGGCATGTCCACCTCGCCCTGGTCGACATGGGGGCGCATTGAATGGCCCTGATCAGCCTGGCGTTCGATGCGCGACACGGCGCCGCTGGTGATGGACAAGCACGGTAAACAGTCCAAGCAGTCCGCCAAGGCAGGTCGCCAGCAGAGGCAGATGCGTCGGCATATAGGCCCCCCGATCGCGGTAGCTTTCTGGATAAAACGAGGGTTCCAGTAACCACCAGGCGACGCCGCCGCCGAGCAGCAGCGCGCAGAGCGCGGTCTGCAGCTTGACTGCAGGCGCAGCGACATAGGCAAGAATGACAACCGCCAGCGCGGCGCTGAAGCCTGCGCCAGGAAGATGCCAGACGCCAACCACTGCGGTCGACAGACTGCCGAGGACGCCGGCAATGAGAAAGCCGCCCAAGAGGATCGGCAGTAGCAATAACCAACGCAGCGCCATGATCTTTCCTTATGCCTTTGACCGTCAGGCGCCGCCCTCACGCCTAGGTGGAGTCGTCTTGCAGAGCAAGGCCCCTTCGCCTTGCCTCCATCTTGTTCTGGTGACCGATGGGTTGCAGGCGACGCAAGATCGCCCCGATTCACACCTCGAGAATGCCGCGTTTGAGGGCGAGTAACACCGCGTGCGTACGGTCCTTGGCACCAAGCTTGGACAGGATGCGCTTCATATGCGCTTTCACCGTGCCCTCGGTGACGCTGAGGCTTTCGGCGATTTCCCGATTCGCGTTGCCACGCGCAAGCTCTCGCAAGACTTCCATCTCGCGTGGTGACAGGTCGTCCTCGCCGGCATGCTGTGCCAGTTCCATAGCGATTTCCGCAGGCACCACACGCCGCCCTGCGTGGACTGCGCGGATCGTATCGCGCAATTCCTTGCGCATCATTCCCTTGAGCATGAAGCCCCTGGCTCCACTCTTGAGCGCGCTCATCGCCTGCGCGTCGCCGCGGTAGGTGGTCAGAACCACGATGCGCGCTTCCGGCCATTCGCTGAGGATGCCGCGCAGCGCTTCCAGCCCGCCCATGCCAGGCATCTGCAGATCCATCAGCGTGACGTCTGGCCCATGCACGCGAAACTGTTCGATCGCCTCGCGGCCGTTTGTGGCCTCGGCGATCAAGGCGATGTCCGGCTGCTCGCTCAACGCGGCCTTGATGCCGTCGAGCAGCAGCGGATGGTCGTCAACGGCCATGACGGTAATCAACGCTGGCGAGGTGTCTCTAGCCCGATTCACGTCGGGTCCTCCTGATGCATGCCAAGGAGCTTGCGCCAGTTCCAGCGCCGTCTTCGGGCGTCTTTATACGCCCAGCTGCCAGGCAGCTGCAATTGCACGGTGCTCCCAACACCCGGTTTGCTCGAAATGCTGAGATTGCCGCGCACCCTGGCGGCACGCTCGCGCAAGCCTTTCAGGCCCCAGTGCCCATCCTTGACTCCCGATAGATCGAAGCCAGATCCATCGTCGCTGACGCGTATCTCAAGTTGCCGGCGCCCGAAAACGGTGACGACCTGCACGCGGGTGGCACGCGCATGGCGGAAGGCATTGGCCATCGCTTCGCTGCCGATATGGAAGGCTTCATCCAGAACCAGCGGATCCAGTGCGCGTCGGCTGCCCTCCACCGAGGCCTGGAAGGCCACGCCATAATCGCGCGCCAGTTCGCTTCCGGACATCGCCAATGCATCCGGCAGGTCCATGCAGACCGAAGTGCGCAATTCAGCCACCTTGTCGCGACCATCGGCCAGAATTCTGTCCGCGCGATCCAACGCATCTTCCATCAGTTCTCGTGCGCGCTCTCCGTCCGGTATCCGTTCGGCAGCCGATTGAAATCTCAGCATCAGCCCTTGCACGCCCTGCAGAAACGTATCGTGCAAATCGCGTGCGATGCGCTCGCGTTCCAACAATCGCGCCTCACTTCGCCATTGTAGCTTTGCCTTGACCTGGCGCATGCGCAGGAAAAACAGCACCCATAGGGCGCAGGCGATCGCTGCAATGCACAGGGCCAGGAAGGTGCGTGACTGCACGAAGGTGGGCGGAACGACAAAGTCCACGCTTGCGCCAGCGTTGTTCCAAACCCCCGACTCGTTTGCTGCAACAACCTCGAAACGATAGTTCCCGGGGCGCAGACCGGTGAAAAAGGCCTCGCGCCTGGTGCCTACGTCTTCCCAGCCCATGGCCGATCCTTTTAGGCGATAGCGGAACTGCACGCGTTCGGGCATGGTGAAACTGGGTGCGGTATAGGCGAGCTGAATCACCCGCGGCTTGGTAGGCAGCGCTATCACTGAGCGACTCTGTCCTTCGATACTGGTGCGCTGGCCATCCACCGTGATGGATTTTAGGTAGACGTTGGGCGTCACCATATTGCGTGGCAGTGGCCCCGGCGCAAGCGTAACCACGCCGCTGGAGGTCGTGAACCACAACCGTCCATCAGTACTTTCGATGGCAGTTGGCCATGTGCTCAGGAGCTGTACGGCACCTGGAAAGCCATCGTTGTGGTCGAACAGCCTGGACCTTGCCAGATGTGCCGGGTTTGCCACGATATTGCGAACTTCATTTGCATCGATGAAGACCGCGCCATCGCTGGTGTTCAACCACAGTTCCCCCCCTGCCCGCTGGATGAGCCCGGCGATGCTGCCGAACCGAAGTCCTTCGCTGTTGAGTACCGAGTGAAACCGCTTGCCATCGAAACGAGCGAGGCCTTTTTCGCCGCCGATCCAGACATCGCGACCCGACACGGCCATAACCTGCACCGGGCCTGTCGCCAACCCATCCGCAGCGCTGTATACCCTAACTTGGTCGCCATCGACGACCGCCAGGCGATTGTGCACATAGCCAAGCCAGAGCCGCCCAGCTGCATCCACGGTCATCGATGTCGCCGGCTCGCGCGGCAACGCGGCCAACCCGCCCCACAACATCCAGCGATTGTCGACGACCCGGTACACGCCTCCCCGGATCACCGACACCCAGAGCGTGCCATCCTTCTGGCTGGCAATCGCCTGGATGCCGCTGGCTTTGTGTGTGTGCTGGGGACGCCATTCGACAAGTCCCTTGCTGCTGCTGCGATAAATGGAACTGTGGCGTCCACCCAGCCATAAGGTGCCGTTGTGATCCCGGTGCAGGGCTGAAAAGTTCTCATGGGACGACGGCAGCGATTCTTGTCTTAATCCGTTCCGTAATCGGTGCAGTCCATGGTCCGAATCACTGACCCAGATCGAGCCATCTCCCGCTGCAGTCAATGCCGCACCGCGTGAAGCGCGCTCAAGCCCAACTCGCAAGAAGGCAGAGCTACGAAATCGCGACAACCCACCATCAGAGATTACCCAGGCGTTGCCTTCGCGGTCCTGCATGAGCGCGATCGGCGTCTCGCCCAACAGACGGATGGGGGCAGTGACATCTTTGCTCGCCGGGGTGCTCTGTGTTGCCGTGCGGTCTTGCCGGAGCAGTGGAATCCGCTTGAGGCCATTGGAGGACGCATGCCAAAGCATGCGATCGCGGTCGATCATCAATACCAGCAGCTCAGCGGCAGACTCTGGAAAGTTCTGCCAGGTCATTGCCAATGCGTTTCCGACCTGTGGGGCTTTCAGTTCACTGAGCCCTAATCGATGCTGCGCCAACCAGACCTGCCCATCCGGCGATTTCAGCAAGTAACTCCATTTGGTATGGTTCGCCTGCCTCAGGCCAAGTTCGAAGTGACGCTCTCCACGCCGGCGAAAGTACAGCGAATCGTCCGTATAAGCCCACAGCGTGCCCGCGCCGTCGAGTTCCAGCTGGTTGACTTGCACCGGCGGAAACTGCCAGGCCGTTTCCGCCTGCGTCCACCGCCCGCCTTCTAACCGGAACAAGCCGCGTGAGGTCCCGATCCACATGCGGCCGCCATCCTCGGCAAAGCTCATCGCCGTGTTAGGTGGCAAGCCATCCTGAGTGGAATAGTGCTGCGATGTTCCATCCTCACCGATGAAGCTGGCGCCGCCGAACAGATAGCCGACCCACAAGCCCCCCGCTGGCCTTGCCCACAGTGCATAGATTTGAGATGTCGGCAAAGGAACGCCGGCAACCTGCTGGACGCGTTCGAACTTGACCCCATCGAATCGGAACAAGCCTCCACTGGCGACAACCCAGATATAGCCATCGCGCGTCTGGGTCATGGCGATCATGCCGCTTGGCGCGCCGGTCTGGACCGTCCAGTGCATCTGGTGCAACTGGAAAAGCGGGACCTCCGCCAGCTGTGCGAATGCCGGCAGACATGCGCACAGCGTCAGGGCCCACCCCAGCACAAGCCGAAATGCCAACGCTGGTGCACGAGACACGCTCACGTCGCGCGTGCGCCAAGCCGGCGTGGACGAGGTGGAACCCGTGCGTTGTGACGGTCGGGAGGCACGGGAGGGTGGCAAGCATCGCCTGATAGGCCCAGCAGATCGGCAATGCGCACCAGCTCGGCAAACGAACGCGCACCCATTTTATCCATGACACGCTTGCGATGGATCTGCAGTGTCGCCTCGCTGATGCCCATGGCTGCGGCAGCCTGCTTATTGAGCAGGCCATCGGTGACCAGCTGTAATGCTTGCCGCTCGCGCGGCGTCAATGCTGCGTAGCGCGCCATTGCGTCCGCGAACCTGGTCGCCGTCGCCACGATCCACTCGTCGAGCTGCGCATCGATGCCATCGAGATCGTCCGATCGCAACAACACACAGGGGGCGTGTGCGCCATCCCCCATCACCAGCATGGCCGGCTTGACTGCTGCATCGCGCCGGGCGGCCACCTCACCGCACGATAGCGGAAGTCCTGGTGTTTGCCAGCGGCTGGCATCGACCAGGACGAACATGATCGGAGGAGGCTGTTGCATGCGGATGGGTCCCGTTGGAACGCCTACTACCGTAACTGCGCGTCCCCACCCCCACAATGCTCTCAAGTCCAGCAGCTGCATTGCACCTTAGGGTAATAGCCGAGCATCGGATCGGCAGTGAGTGCTTCGCTGCGCGATGCGTCAACCCGTCCGGGCACTGCCCCAGCTGACGCGGAAGTCTTGCGCCGTCCGAATGCCGAACCCACCCTGAACCACGACCGGATTGCCGTCGAGTCGCATGTCCGGTAGCCGTTGCGCCATTGCAGCCAGGCCTTCCTCAAGCTCGATCATGGCCAATGCCTCACCGAGACAGCGATGGACACCACCGCCGAATACGAGTTGGCGCTTGGGAGCGTCAGTGCGATGAATGTCAAAGTGCTCCGGTTCCGCATACAGCGCCGGGTCGCGTAGCGCCGATAGCGTGGACAAAGACAGGATCTTTCCTGCAGGCACCAAGGTGTCATCCAGCACGATGTCCTCTAACGTGATACGCGGCACCGATGCCACCGCCGGCTGATAACGCAGGCATTCGCGTACTGCCGCCGGAATCAATGCTGAGTCGCGGCAGACCGCTTGCCACTGCTCCGGATGCTGCAGTAAGAGCGAGGTCTGGATTGCAAGTGCACTGCGCGTGGTGTCGCTCCCGGCGAGCAGGATGGACATCAATTGCGCCACGACTTCGGTCTGGGAGAGCTGCCCGGATGCATCGCTGGCAGCAATGTAGCTGGTGATGAAGTCCTCGCGTGGGTGACGCCGACGGTGGGCGATCAAGCCCCGCACATAGGCATCGAGCTCGCCTGAAGCTTGCTGTAGCTCGGGGACTTCGTCAGGGGTAAAGGTGGAATTGAACGCGCGTGACAAGCTGTAAACGCAACGGGTGAAGGCCGGGATATCCGTCTCGGGCAATCCCAGGATGTGGCAAATGACACGCGCAGGAAGCCAGCTTGCGAAGTCGCCGATGACGTCCATTGCGCCCGCGTCGTAGCGCGCATCGATCAGTTGTTCGGCAACGCGACGCGCGTAGGGGCGTACGTCCTGGACGAAGCGCGACGCAAATGCCTGAACGAGCGGTAGGCGCCGGTTCCGATGTGCCGTTCCATTGCTCAGCACCATGGTGTGCTTCAGGAACTCGAGCAAGGGACCATCGGTGACACCGCGCGCGGTGGCGATCTCGGTTTCCATCTGCCTGGTTCGCGGGTCGACGAGCAGCTGCTGCACATCCTGCGCACGTAAGGCGACATAGAGTCCGTCGTCGCGCTGCAGGACGGGCGTCAGCGGACGCAAGCGTGCGAATACGATCTGGGGGTTGGCCTGCAGTTCGGCGCTCGTACATTTCAGAGGTTGCTGCATGATCATCTCGTGTGGGGGAATGCGAGGGAATCCACTTCGATTGGACAGTGCTGCATGCACCGTCGGTAAGAGCCAGAGGGATACCAGCGGCGAACGCGTGTCGACCTGGAAACGACGCGAGCACTAAGACAGCCTGTAGGGCTGTGCGACAAGGCGGGCCGCACGTGCGCCTCTTTTCCGATGGCAGCGGCATTGCAGCGGACGCGCATGGTAGTGCGCACGCAAAGGATGTCGCGTCGCCCGGAAGTCGCGCGGTCGATTTACCCCTTTGGAGTAACGCGCGCTATACCGTACGCCTCGCGCTTCATACGATGAATATCGAATATCGCTCGGCACGCGCAGTGCAGATACTGCTGCGGCCGACCTGTCGTGGTGCGCTTGCAGTATCCGAAGCGGCATCGACATGCGGCGTGATGCCGCGCCTTTGTGCCTTGGCCGTGCTGCCGCCATCAAGAGTCCTTGATCGCTCTAGCGCAGGAATTGCCTGGCGCATGCGCCGAGTCGACAGGATCGCGCCGTGCTGGCTTGCGCCATGCATGCATCCCCCACCCTTTTCGGAAGCGCAAAGGCACTGCGTTGCCGCTTCTCTACCGGATTCAAGAGATGCCAATGATTTTCGATCCACTCCGATTGACGGCCGATACACCGCAACTGACACGTCATTACGACTTCATCGTCTGCGGCGCAGGCCCCGCCGGCAGCGCTCTCGCCGCGCGGCTGGCAGAAAATCCGCAGTTCGAGGTTCTGCTGCTCGAAGCTGGCGGCAGCGATGAGGTTCCGGAGGTGATGACCCCGACCCAATGGCCGCTCAATCTTGGCTCCGAGCGCGATTGGCAATTCGTTGCCGAGCCCAATCCGCATCTGAACGATCGCGCGATTCCGCTCAACATGGGCAAGGTGGCGGGCGGTGGTTCGGCCATCAACGTGATGGTGTGGGCACGCGGCCACCAGGCGGATTGGGACAGCTTTGCGCAGGAGGCCGGCGACGAGGGCTGGAGCTATCGCTCGGTGCTGGATGTCTACCGCCGCATCGAAGACTGGCAGGGCATTGCCGATCCGCTGCGACGCGGGAGCGGTGGCCCGGTCCATGTCGAAACCGCACGCGATCCGCATCCGGTTGCCAGCGCCATGGTCGAGGCCGCCGCATCGACCGGCCTGCCGACGTTCGATAGTCCCAATGGCGAGATGATGGAAGGCCGCGGCGGCGTCGCCTTGACCGAACTGATCGTCAAGGACGGCAGCCGCGCGTCGATCTTTCGCGCTTACGTGTGGCCCAAGCGCCACCAGCCGAACCTGACCGTGCTGCTGCAGACGCAAGTGAGCCGACTGCTGTTCGACGGCCACTCGGTGGTGGGCGTGGAAGCGATCGTTGGCGATCGTCGCCAACGGTTCATGGCCGACCGCGAGGTGGTGGTGTCGCTGGGCGCGATCAATACACCCAAGCTGCTGATGCAGTCCGGGCTCGGCCCCGAATCGGAACTGCGTCCCCATGGCATCCACGTCGTCCAGCATTTGCCGGGCGTTGGCCGCAACCATCAGGACCATGTGGCCTTCGGCTGCATCTTCGAATCCAGGGCGCCGATCGCTGCGCAGTATGGCGGCTCGGAAGCCACGCTCTATTGGAAGACCGACCCGGCGTTGCAGCTACCGGACGTGTTCCACTGCCAGCTGGAATTTCCGGTGGCTACGCCCGAAACCGCGCACATGGGCGTGCCGGACCACGGCTGGATGGTGTTCGCCGGACTGTCGCATCCCAAGAGCCGCGGCAGCTTGCACCTGACCGGTAGCGATCCGGGCGCGCCGCTGCGCATCCACGCCAACACGCTCTCCCACCCCGACGATCTACGGGCGGCGCGTGCCAGCGTTGCCATTGCCCGGGAGCTTGCCCATGCACCGGCGTTCGACGCATTACTGAAGCGCGAAGCGATGCCCGGGCCGCTCTCGGGTGCCGAGATGGACCAATACCTGCGCAACTCCGCCATCACCTTTTGGCACCAGCGGTGCACGGCGCGAATGGGCCGCGATGCCCTCTCCGTCGTCGATGGCCAACTGCGCGTGCACGGCATCGACCGCCTGCGCATCGCCGATGCCTCGATCCTGCCCAATGTCACCAGCGGCAACACGATGGCCCCGTGCGTGGTCATCGGTGAACGCGCCGCCGACATCATCAAAGCGGCCCATCGCCTCTGAGCCGCTTCACTCGTTCAACCACGCTCGTTCACCGAAGGAGATCCACCATGCGCTTTCCGTTCCCGTTACTGCTGACAGCCACCATGGCTGCCGCCACCATGAGTGCTGCCCAGGGCGCTGCCCCCACTGAAGCGCTGCCGGCCGATGCTGCACGCAATGTCGTGTTGGTGCACGGCGCCTTCGCCGATGGCTCCGGTTGGCGCAACGTCTACGAGCGCTTGGTCAAGCGCGGCTATCGCGTGACCATCGTGCAGAACCCGCTCACCTCGCTGGCCGACGACGTCGCCGCCACCCGGCGCGCGCTCGATCAGCAAGACGGCCCAACGGTCCTGGTGGGACACTCCTGGGGCGGCACGGTGATCAGCGAAGCCGGCGTGCACGACAAGGTCATCGGCCTGGTCTACGTCTCTGCACTCGCGCCCGATGCCGGCGAGACCACCGCACAGCTGTACCAGGGCTTCGCACCAACGCCGGAGTTCGTGATCGACACCCGGCCCGACGGCTTCGGCTTCGTGCGCCCGGCCAACTTCAAGGCCGGCTTCGCCAATGATGTGAGCGACGCCGACGCTGCATTCATGGCCGCGTCGCAGGTGCCGATCAAGATGTCCGCATTCGGCGAGCGGCTGCACCATGCGGCCTGGAAGAGCAAACCGAGCTGGGCCGTGATCGCCACCGAGGACAAGGCGTTCGACCAGGCGATGCTGCTGCACATGGCCAAGCGCATCGGCGCGGACATCACCACCGTGCCGGGAAGCCACGCGCTGTTCATCACGCAGGCGCAGACCGTGTCCGAAGTGATCGACCGCGCAGCACGTGATGCTGCGACAAAAGCCAAGTCCACCTCCAAAGCCAAGAGCAGCGCCAAGACAGGCTGACGCCAAGGTCGATAGCGAACGGGACCGTCGCCGACCATCGGCGACGGCCACCCGCTACAGAAGCAGACTCGACAATGCGGTTCATTCGAAAACCTCGTGGTCGGATCGGGCTGGCGATGGGATCGGCCCCTCGCCCATGTCGTCGCAGAGCGAGTGGCTGGTCACAAGATCGAAGAAAAGTCGTCATCGACCACGGCACGGAGCGTGACCACCCGCTTGTCGACGTGGCAAGCCGACACAAAAACACCCTAGCATCGTGCGTGAAGATGCTGTCCCCGCGACGGCGTATCGTGGCACGCCGCGCATGGACGCACTTCCCCAACGCGGTCGATTCGGTCACCCCAGCCGGTCGACACTCGGAATCTGTCCGCGAACGCGGTCATGCCGGGATAGAGAGTCGATGATCAAGCTGCATTCCAACTCCCCCTCCTCCTCTGACGTATCCGTTGCACGTCCCGCACCCGCCGCCAAGGTGCTGGTGGTGGACGACGACCAGGCGATGGCACACGTCGTCATGGGCCACATCCGCTCCCACGGCATGGAAGCCTTTGTCGCCACCAGCAGCAGCGAGGTTGCCGAGGCCTTGCGTCGGCGCGAACCGGATATCCTGCTACTGGACCTGATGCTCAAGCACGAAGACGGTCTGGACTTGTTGCGCGCCTTGCGCAAGGAATCCGACATTCCGGTGATCATCATGACCGGCCATCGCCGCGACGAAATCGATCGCGTGGTAGGGCTTGAGCTGGGCGCCGACGACTACCTGCCCAAGCCGTTCGGGCTGCATGAACTGACCGCACGGATCCGCGCCGTGCTGCGTCGCCATATCGCCTCCAAGGTGGCGGTGGCGCGTGACGCGGGCGAAGGCCGGGTGCGCTTCGCTGCCTGGGAATTCGATTTGCAGGCCCGCACGGTGGCGCGCGCGGGTACGCCCGCCATTCCGCTGACCAAGGGCGAATACGCGCTGTTGCGCGCCTTTGTCGATGCGCCTGGACGAGCGCTGAGCCGAGAGCACCTGATGCGTGCCACGCGTCTGCATGAGGACGTGTTCGATCGCAGTATCGACGTGCAGATCCTGCGCCTGCGACGCAAGCTGGAACAGGATCCGCGCGAGCCGACGCTGATCGTGACCCAGCGCGGCGCCGGTTATGTCTTCACGCCGCCGGTCGAGCACGCTCGATGACACAGCCGCCGGCGCGAGCCAGGCCAGACCATCGCAAATGGCGTTGGTCGCCGGCGCCGATCCTTAAAGTCGCGCTCGCTTCTGCAGCGTTACTCGTCATGCCGCTCGTGCCGGCAGCTGAAATTGCAGCCCCGTCGGTGCGCACAGGCGAGCCCATCCACGCCATCCAGCCAGCGACCGGCCTGGATAGCCGCAAGGTCGCACTCGGCGCGCTGCTGTTCAATGATCGCCGGCTGTCGGGCGACAATCGCGTTGCCTGCACCTCATGTCATCACCTGGCCAGCAACGGTGCTGCCGCCGATGCGATGACCCGAATGCCCGGGCGCGCGACGCCAGCGTTCAACACACCGACCGTCTTCAATGCCACCGCAAATTTTCGCCTGGGCTGGCGCGGCAATTTCCGCAGCCCGGAAGCGCAAACGGCGTCGTTGCTGGAAAACCCCAGCGTCATGCGCGCCGATATCGCGACGGTGGTAGGACGACTGCAACAAGACACGGTGCTCAATCAGCGCTTTCGCGCGGCCTATGGCAGGCCACCGGATCGGGCCGCGCTGTTCGATGCCATCGCCGCCTACGAACGCTCGCTGGTCACGCCGGGCAGTCGCTTCGATCTCTGGCTGCAAGGCAGCGACGCTGCGCTCAACGCGCAGGAGTTGCGCGGCTACACCACCTTCAAGTCGATCGGCTGCATCTCCTGCCACCAGGGCGTCAACGTGGGCGGCAACCTGTTCCAGCGCAGCGGCATCTTCGCTCCCGCCGCACGGCATGGCACCCCGATCCTGCGGGTTCCCAGCCTGCGCAATGTCGCGACCACCGCGCCCTACTTCCACGACGGCAGCGCGACCACCCTGCCCCAGGCAATCAAGGCCATGGGTACGGCGCAACTGGGCGTCACACTGAGCCCGGCGGATGTGGCCGACATTGCCGCATTTCTGCAGACATTGACCGGCAAGCACCAAGGCCGGCAGTTGACGGCGCCGGCGCCGTGAGGTGGGCGACGATCTTCAGCGCCGTGCTGCTGGCGGGGCTGATCTTCTTCAGCCTGTGCATGGCGGCGCTGGATCGCGACACGCAGCGTTACGGTCATGCGTTGGACGCATTGGACGCGCTGGACATGGTCGATACCAATCTGGACAACGACGTGCTGAAGGCACGCATTGGCCTGTTGCGCGACTACGATTCGCTGGTGAGCGGCGATGCCCGCGCACGCGACATCTTGCAGCACTTGCGCCACCTGGCCGATCACGACCCTGCGTTGTTCCGGGCAATCGCGGCGCTGGACGCCGACTACAACGAGAAATCGCTGCAGCGGGAACTGTTCAAATCGCAGAACTCGCTGCTGTCCAATTCGCTGGCCTACTTCTGGAGCGAGAGCAGCGCGCAGATCCGGCAAGGCGAAGATCCCGCTGAGGCGCGCGCAGCGAGCATGCTGGCGAGCGCGGTACAACGCCTGAGCCTGGACACGACCGGTGATGCAGTGGCACTGGCACGCCGACGCCTGGACGAAGCGGCACAACGCACAACCAGCGCGCCACTGCTCCCGCATGGACGCATGCTGCTGAAGCTGCTGCCGGAGACAGACACCACCATCCGCCGCATGCGTCCGATCGCTTCGCTGGCCTCGTATGGACAGCTCAAGACGTATCTGCAACAGCAGCATGCCAGCCAGCAGGCCACTGCACGCCAGGTTCGCTTCCTGTTGCTGGCATTGGCCGTGGTCATGTTGGGCGCCTTGCTGTACCTGGGCAAGCTGCTGCGGCAACGCGCGCGGGTGTTACGTCGACGCGCGGAATTCGATCGCTTGATGGTCGCGGTGTCGCGCCGCCTGGTGGCCAACGATCGCCATCAGCTGGACGCCGGCATCGAGGCCGGACTGGTGCGGTTGGCGAAGTGGGCCAAGCTGCCAAGCGTTCGCCTGGGTCTGGTCCCGGTCGGCAGCGACGCGCGGATCTGGCCCGATCCGCAGGACGACACCTTCCGCGCGATGCTTGCCGCGATGGCGTCCACCCAACCGATCGCCGCCAGCGATGTGCTGGTCGTCGACGCCAACGGCACCGTCGCCGTGTTGGGCAGGCCCGAACGCGTGCGCGACGCGCAGTGGCTGTGCCTGCGGCAACACGCAGACGCCGGGACGGTTGCGCTGCTGTGCTTGCGGCTGCCGCCACGCGCCCCGCGCCGCGATCGCGGCCTGGCGACAGTGGCCGAACTGTTGCCGCAGCTGCATATCGCGCTCGACACCCTGTTCGATGCGCTGGAGCGGCGACGACTCGAAGACGAAGCGCTGGCGCTGGAACATCGCCTGGAACTGGCCCGACGGATGGAAACGCTGGGGACCATGGCCAGCGGTATCTCGCACAACTTCAACAACATCGTCGGCGCGATCCGCGGTAATGCCGAGATCGCACTGTCCAAACTGGACCCGCACTCGCCGGCCTCGGAGCACCTGCTCGAGATCAGCCAGACCACCGCCCACGCCTACGATCTGATCGAATCCATCCTCAGCTTCGGCCGCGTGCAGAACTACAACGTGCAGCCGGTCGAATTGAACGCCTTGCTGCAGGGCGCGGTCTCGCTGCTGTCGGTCTCGCTGCCCTCGACGGCGGCCATCGACCTGCAGCAGGAGCAGGAGCCGCTGCACGCGTTGGGCAATCCGGCACAACTGCAGCAGATCATTCTGAATCTGGCCAGCAACGCCGCGCAGGCGATGGACATGCGCGGCACGGTCACGATCCAACTGTCCGCCGGAAAAGGCACTGCAACCGACGGCACGCCCCGGCGCATCGCGCAATTGCGTGTGAGCGATCACGGCATCGGCATCCCGCCCGACCAACTGGATCGCATCTTCGATCTGTTCTTCACTACCCGCAGCGGCGGCACCGGGTTGGGGTTGGCAACGGTTCGCAAGATCATCGATAACCACGACGGGCGGATCGACGTGGACAGCGCACTCGGTGTCGGCACGACCTTCGTGGTCGAGCTGCCGCTGCGCACGGGCATCACAGCCGCGCCCCAGGCCGCTCCCCTGCCGAAGACGCGCTCGCGCCATGCGAGCTTGCTGTTGTTGTGCGACGACGCGGCCGAGCTCGACCGTCTGGAAGAAATGCTGGCCGCACTCGGGCACGAACCGGTCGGCATGTTGGAGCTGCCGGCCGCCGTCGCGATGGCGGCTGCCAATCCGGCGCGCTTCGATGGCGTGTTGCTCAAACGCGATCGCGCCGGCGATGCCGAACAGGCCATCGGCGCGCTGCACGCCGCGGCACCCACGCTGCCGCTGATCCTCGCCACACGTGCGACGAGCCTGGCGACACGCAAGGGTTTGGGCGGCGCCATCGCCGAGATCATTGCGCAGCCGTTCGATCTTGGCGCGCTGGCCATGGCGCTGGAACGTGCACTAGGTCGCACGCTAGAAGTTACAACGCAGGATGAAGGCACCCCTGCTCTGTGACAAATGAAACACAGTCGCTGCGGATCGACACCGGAACGTAGCGCGGGCTGCCTAGCGTAGCGGATGCCCAGGCGCAGCAGACCGCCTGCATTCCACTACGAGCGATCCACGACATGAATATCCGACCAAGCGACTTACCTCTTCTGGTGTCCCTCGACGCATTGCTCGAGCTGAAGAACGTCACCCACGCAGCGCAGCGATTGCACATGAGCCAACCGGCACTGTCTTCGCAACTGGCACGGTTGCGCGTGCTGTTCAAGGATCCCTTGCTGATGCCCTCGGACACCGGGCGCGGCATGGTGGCCACGCCGCGTGCGGATCAACTGGCATCGCCACTGCGCGAAGCCATCGGCAAACTGAGTCTGCTCGGCAAGGACAGTGCGTTCGATCCGTCGACGTCTTCGGCGAGTTTCCGCATTGCCGCCGCCGCCGATGCGATCGGCACGCTGGGTGCGGGGTTGGCGGGATCGATCCAGGCCCAGGGCAATCCGAAGATGCGCCTGGAGTTCGTGCAGATCGGTGCCGACACCAGCCTGGACGCCTTCGAAAGCGGCGAGCTGGATCTGCTGATCGATCATGCGCAGGCAGTTCCTTCCGCGCTGCGTCTGCGCCGCCTGCGCGACGAACGTTACGTGCTGGTGCAGCGCCGTGGCCATCCGCGCGGTACCGCAGCGCTGAGCGCGGCAAGTTACAGCCGGCTGTCGCATGTGCAGGTGGCACACGCACAGGCCTGCAACCTCGCCATCGATGCGCAACTGCAGCAGTTGGGCCACACCCGCCAGATCGCGGTGACCGTGTCGCAGTGCGCGACCGCGCGCGACATCGTGCTCGGCACCGACATGGTCGCCACGGTGCCGGCCACGCTGGCGGCGGAGAGCGGGCATGCACCGCTGGACTGTTTCGACCTGCCCTTCCCGCTGCCGGACATGGCGCTGGCAATGGCCTGGCACCGCCGCAACGATGGCCATGCCGCGCATCGCTGGTTGCGCGAGCGCGTGCTGGAACTGCTGGTTCCAGAAACGCCCGCCGCGCCGGTAGCGCCGCCGGCAGCGCGACGCACCGCCGGCCGTGGCGACCTCATGCTGTCCGTCTCGTGAGCGGCGCCATGCAGATCGACAGCGAACAGCTACTGCAGCCGGTCGACGCACAGGCGCCGTCCGGTCCAAACCTGGAATACACCCCGGAGTTCCAGAGCCTGGAAGAACTGGCGCGCCCGCGTCAGGAACGCGCACTGGGCGCGGGCGTGCTGGTGCCCGAGGCGCCGGAATGGCGTCAGGTCGCCGACAGCGCCGAGCACTTGTTGCTGCGCTCCAAGGACTTGCGGCTGGGCATCTTGCTGAGCATTGCCCGCCTGCACCAGGACGGGCTGGTGGGCTGGTCCAGCGGCGTCAGCCTGCTCCGGCACCTGCTGGAGCGGTTCTGGGACGACGTCCATCCTGGTCTGGATGCCGATGAGGACAACGACCCGACCGAACGCGTCAACGCCATCGCGGCGCTGGCCGACAGCGAGCGCACGCTGACGCAGCTGCGCAACGTCCGCCTGTTCAAGGGACTGCATCCTGTGCACTTTTCGCTGCGCGATCTGCGCATCGTGCAGGGCACGCTCAAGCGCGCTGCGGACGACCCCAGCGAAGCGCCAGAGCCGGCCGCCATCGATGCCTGCCTACGCGACTGTCCACTGGAGGCATTGCTGGATCTGGATGCGGCCCTGGCCGCTGCGCAGGACGATATCGCCGCCATTGCCGGCGTATTCGCCGAGCGCACCCCCGGATACGGCCCGGAGCTGGCGCCGTTGACGCACGAGCTGGGCGAGTTGCGCGCGTTCCTGCGGCCTTATGTCGCCGAGCGTTCCGGCTCCACGGCCGACCCAGCCGAGCATGCAGCATCCGTCGCCGACGTCGCCAATGTACCCGCACCGCGGGCGCAGGCCCTGGAGCATCCGGACGACGTTCGCCGCATGCTCGATCAACTGTGCGATTACTACGCGCGGCGCGAGCCTTCCAGCCCGGTGCCGTTGTTGTTGCGGCGCGCGCAACGGCTGGTCGGCCTGGATTTTGCCGCGCTGATGCGCGACCTGGCGCCACGCGGGATCGACGAGCTGCAGGTGGTGTCGGGCCAGGACCATTCCGATTAGCGGCTGACAGAACCACCGCACCGCCGCCGGGCGGGCGTGGACGACGCTGTGGATCCTGATGCAGTACGTCTGCACTCCGGTTTTTGTGCGCCATCCACGCTCGCCTGGCGGCTGCTCGCGGCTGTCGGTCAGTCGCGCTAGCCGCGTTGCCGGCCTGCATGGCGGGCGTCACAACGTAGAAAGGCCATGCCAGTACACCCAGGCCGCGCCCAGCAGCATCACCGCCGCCCATAAGCGCAGTTTCCACGAGCGCAACGCCGCCTGCAGGGCGTTCGGCGGCTGGCGATCGCGTCGTACCGTCACGATTGGGGTCGGCAAGTTGCGCGGCGCTGCGACACGCCGGCGGCGCTCGGTCGGTTGGCCTGCCGAGCGCACGATCGATTGCAGCAATTGCAGGCGCCGCCGCCGATACTCGGCTGGGTCCAGGCGGCGCTCCGCCTGCGCCGCGTTCAAGTCCTGCAGGACCAGGTTGGCCCGGGTTTCCCAGTCGTTCATTCCAGCTCTCTCACCAGGCGTGCACCGATCCCGCGCGCAGCCTCGCCGTCGGAGCTCACCGCACCGGGGCCGATACAGGCAGCCGCACCGCGCTGGCTGCCGCGCACGGCCACGCCGTCTCCATCCTGGACCCACTCGGCGATGCCGCCGGCCATGTCGAGCAGCCCCCAGCTGTTGGAGACGGTCGCCGTGCAGGCGCGCTCGCCGGCGCGTGCCGCACGCAACCACTCGGCATCGCGCGGCAGTCGGTATTTGCGGCCGCTGGCGCTGCTCAGCCAGGCGGCGTAATCACCGATCAGCGCAAAGCGCACGTCGTCCACCGGCGCCGACCTGCGTGTCCAGCGCGAGACGCTGCAGCGCTTGGTGTCGGCGCAGAACACCGCGAAGTCGGCCACGCTGATTTCCCGCCGCATCATCGCCAGCGCCCGCCCGGGCTTGGGCAGCACCACCAGCTCAGGGCCACGGCCGTGCTTGCCCAGGTCGTCGCTGCAGAGGGCCGCACCGCCAGGCGGTGCCGTGACCCGACAGGGATCTTCCGGCTTCGTCGGCGTTGCAGGCGCAGCCGCCACCGGCTCGAGCTTCGGCAGCAGTGTTGCGGTGTAGGACGCGCGTTGTCGGCCCGCCTTGGCGACATCGCTCTGGAAGGCGCGGAAGCCGTCGGCGTCCTGCGCTTGCAGCGCCATCCTGCGCTCGCGCAGACGCTGCAGCACTGCCGGCGCAGGCAGTGCGGTGCCGAGCTGTTCCAGCTCCAGCGCAAACTGGTAACGCGCCAACGCCTGACGCAGGCGCGGGGCGTCCTGTGCGTCCAGTCCCTGCCCAACGACGGCGCTGGCGTCTTTCCAGCGTCCCTCGCGGCAGAGCCCGCGTGCCAGCCCCAGATAGGCATCGGTCAGCCGTTGCGCGCCCTCGCTGCGCAGAAACGGATGATCCGGGCTGCTGGCGGCGATCTGCGCCAGTTGATTCTTCACCTTCACGACGTCGTTGGCGGCCGCTGCGGTGCGCACCGACTCGATGCGCGCGGCGATCTGCGCCGCACGCTGGGCCTGCGCATCGTCCACCAGCGGCGCTGGCGGGATAGACGGCGCGATCGATGCGGTGACGGTTGCCGCGTCGAGCTCGTGTGCGCACTCCTGCAGCAGCGTGGAGTGCGGGAACACGCGGCGCCCGGTCGCGAGCCAGCGGCGTGCTTCATCAACGCGACCTGCGCTGAGCGCATCGGCGCATCCACGCCGGTAGCGCAATTCGAGTTCGGCATGCCGCAGCAGGCCGCTGTCCGGTGCCAGGCGGCGCACGCGGTCGAGCAGCGCGACCACGTTGCCGGGTTGATCCTCGAACAGGGCACCGGCGTCGATTGCGCCGGTCAACGCGGTGTCCAGACCATTGAGCAGGCGATCGCGCTCCTGCTCCATGGCACTGCGACGCGCATCCAGGCGTGGCGAAAACAGCTTCCACTGGTCGCGCAGGATCAAAATACGCTGCGCGCCCACATAGTCTTCGCGGCCGCGTGCCGGCTGCCAATAGTGATCCAGCCGCCTCAACAGGAAGGCCTCGATGGTGCTGCTGCGGTCCAGGATCAAGCGCCGGCGGTCGTCCTCTCCCAGCGCCCACAATGCCGCCCGTGCATGCGCCTCGTGCACGAACCGGTTCGGCGCTTGTGGCGAGAAGCGCTCGAGCACCCCGGCCACCTTCTCCCGCTGCGCATGCACCTGCAGCCACACCGCCGCACCGGCGCCGCCGGCCAGCAACAGCACGCCCGCCAGCAGGTACGGCAACACACGCTCGCTGCGGCTACGTGGGCGCAGTTGCTCCAGCAAGACCGTCATCGTCGGCCGTGCCGCGGCCGCGAACGCCAGGCTGCTGCGCAGTGCGCGATTCTGCCGGCGGCTCAGCGTCGACAACGGCGCCACGCGCAGCTGCTGCGCCTGCGCCTGCGTCGCCGATTGCTTGCCGAACGGGTGGCGGCCCGACAGCAGCTCGTACACCACGCAACCGAACGCGTAGACGTCGTCGGCGAACGCCGGCTCGTCGCCGCGCAACATTTCCAGGCTGGCGTAGGCAGGAGTCAACGCGCCCAGCGTGGACGCGTCGAACAGCGTGTGGTCATCGCCGGACTCGGCGCCGGCCAATTTCGCGGCGCGGGCGATACCGAAGTCGAACACCTTGGCCACGTTTCCGGTCCCGACCATGACGTTGCCCGGCTTGAAATCCGAATGCACGATGCCGGCCGCATGCGCGCGTTGCAGGGCGCGCCCCATGCCTTCGATCAGCGGCCATGCCTCGGCCAGCGGCATGCCCTCGCCCAGCCGGCTGCGGATCAGCCCGCGTAGGTCGTCGCCCTCGATGTACTCCATCGTCATGAACACGATGGCGCCGTCCTTGTCGAAGTCGTACACGCGCACAATATGGTCGTGGGCCAGGCTCTGCGCGCGACGCGATTCGCGCTGCAGTGCGATCAGCGAATCCGGATGACGGCGAAAATCGTCGTTGAGCACTTTCACCGCGATATAGGGATGGCGGTCACGTGCCTCCACCTTGCGTTCGTCGCGCGCCAGGTAAACCACGCCCATGCCGCCACGGCCGATTTCGCGCACCAGCAGAAAGCGTGCCTTCAGCAGCATGCCCACGCCCACCTGGGCCTCGCCCTGCAATTGCGCGACCCGCCGCCAGCTCGATGCGCCGGCACTGTCATCGCTGTGCGTTGGCGGGTTGACCCGGGTCGCCGCGTCCGCCGACGCCTGCGCGGCGCGCTGCTGGGTCAGCGGTGCGATGCGGGTGACATCGTCATCCACAGCCGGCGGCTGTGGTGGCGTATCGGCAAGGTCGCGGGCCGGTCGTACGCGGGTACGGTCGTCGTCCGGCGGCGAGGTGCGGCCGGTCGTGTCGTGATCGCGGGTGGTCATGGCAGAGCATTCCGTGGGGCCAGGCGCAGGGCCACGGCCGAGACGTTGTCGCGCCCGGCACGGCCGAGCGCGGTATCGAACAGGCGCGCCACCAGCGCAGCGGGCTGCTGCTCGCGCCGGCAGTGGGCGGCGATCTCATCGTCGCTGAGTTCCTTGTTGATGCCATCCGAGCACAGCAGGTAGTGCTGCCCCGGCCGGCGCGCGCGCACCATCCAGTCCACGTACAGCGCATCGTCGGCGCCGATCGCGCGGGTGAGCGCACCGCCGGCCGGCTGCGCTCGTCCCACCTGCGTCAACTCGTCCTTGTCGCCGGCCACATGGTCGCGGGTCAGCAATTGCAGCCGGCCGTCCTCGAAGACATAGGCACGGCTGTCGCCCACCCAGCCGCACAGCAGCAGGTCGTGGTCGTGCACCAGCACCACCACGGTGCTGGCGATCACGTCCACCCGCCGCGCGCGCGCCAATGCACGCAGTTGCTGGTTGACCTGGCCCAGTTGCGCATCGATGGCATCGACGAAGCTGGCCAGGTCGCCGTCGCGCCGCAATGCGGCCAGTGCATCGACGACCATGCGACTGGCGAGATCGCCGGCGCTGTGGCCGCCCAGCCCATCGGCCACTGCCCACAGGCCGAGATCGTCGCGCAGCAGGATCGCATCCTCGTTCTGGCGCCTGACATTGCCTTGCTCGGTACGCCCGGCGGACACGTAACAGGCGCTCATTGCATGTCCTCTGCAACGCATGCGTTCGCTGTTTGCAATGCGCCAAGCAGGGCGTGTGCATGGCAGGCCGCAGGCCAGCCGGCGAACTGCATCCAGGCACCCGGCGCAGATGCTGTCATGGCCGTCCACCACAGGCTGCTGCCAGCGGTGATTGCGCCGGCAGACAACGGCGGCGACGCCGACATGGTTGTCTCGTCGTGCGCCTGCTGCGCGAGTGTCACGCAGGCGCGGTCCAACCAGGCACCGTCCTGCTGTCGCTCTGCACCGATGTTGCACAACACTGTGTCGGCAGCATCCAGCCACGTTGGCAGATGCAGATAGGTCGGCATGACCGCACCCGTCGTGCCATCGGCATCGCCTGCAGGCAGCGGTGCGACGATGACCAGGGGAAAGGCGCGACCGACGCGATCGACGCTCGCACGCATCGCCCCGGCCCATGCGGCCGTCCCAGCGAGGCCCGGCGGCAGCAAGAAGCGCCACACCGGCGCCTGGCCCGCACGCGCCCTGCTCACTGCCCCGGCGGCAGACAGCACGCCCTGCATCGCCGCGTGCCATGGGTCGACAAAGCTCTCCGGCAAGCGCCGATGCACGAAATCGCCGACCGCGGGCAGCTTGCCGTAGAAACCCGGCGGGCGTTGCATGGCGCTCATGGGCAACTGAACCGCTGCACGGCCGACGCCGTGAAAGGATGCCGCAGGCTCGCCGGCTGGACGTCCATCCGCACCGTGGCGCTGCCCAGCGCGAGGCTGGCGGTGTAGTCCAGATCGCCGCTGCGGCGCAGCCGCCCGGCCTGCAGCGCCCGAAACCAGGCCCAGGGACCGCGGTATTCGAGCACCGGCAAGGCCTGTCCGCTGGCGTCCCACGCGGCGACACGCACCAGGCCCGGGGTTGGTCCGGGCCAGGTCATCGACTGGCTGGCACGCGCGCCCTCGCGCACCTCCAGGGTTTGCCCATCCACCTCCAGTTGCAGCCGGCTGATTGCCGCTTGCGGTGGGATGGAGACAGTGAAGGCGACCTGCGGCTGCGCGCCGCCGCCCGCGAAGAACGCTTGCTTGATCTCGTCGGCCAGTTGCGCGCGCTCCAGCACGTCGTCGGCACCGACCGCCACCATGCCCGGATTCCATTGCCAGCGGCGCCCGCTGGTATCGACCTTGCCGAGCAGGGACTGCTGCGCAAAGCGGTCCATGCGCCCGCCGGGTCCGAACAGTTCGGCGAAGTCGCGCAACGGGATGTCGTTGCGGCTGCCCGGCACGAACGGAAAGCGCCCGCTCACCAGCAGCGCGCACTCGCGTCCGGCCGTCTGCCGCTGCGCGTTGCGTAGCGCCTCGCCGGCGCTGCTGGCAGTCAATGCGCGGCCGCGGCCGGATAGGGTCGCCATCCAGTTTCCCAGCGGCGGCGGCAATTGTTCGGCCTGTTGCGCGGCGATCAGCAACGCCGGATCGTTCTGGTCGGCGGCAACGCCGGCAGCAGCGCCCAACAGCGTACGGCTCATCTGGGTCAGCGCGGCCAGGGTTTCGTCCAGCGCGCTGGCGCCCGGGCCGCCATCGAGCAAGCGGTTGAGCGGCTCGAAATGGCGTTCGATCGGGTCGGCCGCCACATCGGGCTCGGCCGCGGCGGTGGCCTCTCCACCCGCTGCAGCACCCGCACCGCCCTTGGCCGGTGGCGTGCGCCCCAGTGCGTGGGTGTGTTCGCGCAGCAGCACCAGCAAGGCCTTCAACGGCGATGCCGGCCCGCCCAGCTTGGCGGCCACCGCACTCGCCTGCCCGGTCTGGGCGACCGGCCGCAGCACCAGGTCGGCCAGCAGGCTGTCCCAGGCAGCGATGTAATCGCGCTGATACAGCGCCAATACCTGGCGCTCCAGCTGCGAACGCGCCAGCGGGTCCAGCGGTGCCGTGCCCAGTACCCAATCGTCGGCGAGGAACTGCTGCACACCACGCGCGATGCCGCCACCGGTCTGTGCCTGGAACGCCTGGCGGGTAAACAGCGGCGGCAATGGCGCAGACAAGGGCAGGCCACTGCGGCGTTCGAAGACACCGCCCAACAGGCCCAGGCGGCGATCCAGGCGTGGCGCCTGGCCGGCATCGACGCCGGGTTGCGTCAGCTTGAGGCCACCGTAGACCAATGCCGGCAGTTCGGCGGTTCGCAGGCTCGCCCGTGTCTGCTCGATCTGCTGCCGATCCAGCGCGAGCGCGCGGGCACCGTCCACCGGACCCAGCAGGGCGCGCAGATGCCGGTTCAATCCCGCACGCACCGACGCATCGTCGGGAAATATCTGCCGCCAGACCGTGCCTGCCAGCGTGGCCAGATGCAGGACGTCGCGGCGCGCAGGGTCGCCCAGCATCAGGTAGCCCTTCAGCAGCGGATACAAGCGTTGCGGATCGTTGCTGGCCTGCTCCAGCTTGCGTCGCAGCGATTGCGCCAATGCCGGCAGCAGCGCGCCGTTGAGGTCGCGCAGATAGGCGTCCTGCACATCGCGCGCCAAGGCCCTGCCCTGGTGCAGACCGAAGCGTCGCGACCACGGGATCGACTGACCCGGCGGCAGTGCCACATCGCGCGCGCGCGCCAGCGCGTCGAAACGCTGCAAGGCCTTGGCATAGAAGGCGGCCTCGCCGGCATCGGCAGGCAGCGCGCCGGCAGGATAGGCGTCGAGCGCATCGCGCACCTGCCCGATCAGTTGCACGTTGCGGGCGTAACTGCCGGCCATGCCCGACAGCACGCCCAGGGTGGTGGCGGTCAGCACAGCCCAGCAGGCCAGCTGCAGCAACCGACGGCGCTGCGCGCTGCCGGGTTGGCTGCCGGCCAGGCCCGCCTCGGCGAAGACGACGTCGTTGAGCAGGCGTGGCAGGAAGTAACTGCGTGGCGCGCTGATGGCCGGCGGCAGGCCGGCAGCGGCGACGCCGAAGTGTCGCGCCACTGCCGAGATGACGCGGTCGATCGGATGGCCTTGCTGCGTCCCCGAGCTCAGATAGACACCACGCAGCCACGGCTGGCCGGCATAGCCATGGCGGCCGAACGCGGTCTGCACGAACTCCATCAGCGTCGGCTGCAGCAACCGCAACTGCTGCGGGAAGGACAGCACCGCGGCACGCTCGCGTGCATCGCGCGCCCGATGCAGGCGCTCCAGCACGCGCTGATCGATCCGCTCCAGCAGGCGTTCGAGCTCGGTGGGGAATCGCGTCAACGGATCGGTGTCATCGGCAGGCTGCGCCTGTGGGAACGACACTCCCCACACCTGCGCGCGGCCGGCGGCATCCAGATCGGCGAAAAATTCGGCAAAGCCCGACACCAGGTCGCATTTGGTCACGACCAGGTAGACCGGCACGCGGGCGCGCAGTTTGTCGACCAGTTCGTCCAGCCGATGACGCACCGCGCGCGCATGCGACAGACCGGCATCGCCATCGAGCTCCAGCAGCTCGGCCACGCTCACGGTCACGATGACGCCATTCAACGGCTGCCGGCGGTGCCGCCGCAGCAGGTCCAGAAAGCCGTGCCACGCACCGGCATCGGCGATGGCGTCAGAATCCTGGGTGGTATAGCGCCCGGCGCTGTCGAGGAACACAGCCTGGTCGGCGAACCACCAATCGCAGTTGCGCGTACCGCCAACCCCTTCCAGCGCGGCGTGGTTGCCATGTTCCTTGAGTGGAAACTCCAGGCCCGAAGACTGCAGCAAGGTGCTCTTACCGGAACCGGGCGCGCCGATCAGCAGATACCAGGGCAGCACATGCAGGCCGGGACCGTTGCGACGGCGCCGCCGCAGCACCGCCATCGCCTCGGCAAAACGCGCACGCAGGCGGACCTGTTCCTGCGCTGCACGTGCGCGGCTGTCGTTGCCGCTGGCGTCCTCGGCGCTGGCGCCCTGCCCGACCAGTTCGCCGGCCATGCGCTGCTGCTTGGCGTTGTCGTGGCGCCAACGCAGGTAGCGCCACCCCGCCCACACCAGCAGCAGCACGGCCACGGCCAGCAGGCGGCCGCTCACGCTGGCCAGCGGCTGCATGCGGCCCACGCTGAGATAGGGGCCGCCGACCCAGACGAGCATGGCCAATAAAGCGAGGACGGCAGCACTGGCGACGTAGCGGGTGCGCAGGAAATCAAGCACAAGGCGCATGGGTCAGGTCTCGGGAATCAACAGGATTTCGACGCGCCGATTGCGCGCACGGTTGCCGGGCAGCTGCGGCGGTAACGCAATGGGCTGGGAATCGCCCGCGCCGCTGGTCTGGACGCGGCGCGGGTCGCGCAAGCCGGCCGCCAACACGGCGCCCACGCTCTGGGCGCGGCGCGCCGACAAGGCGAAGTTGTCCTTGAAGCGCAGCGAGCGCACCGGTTGGTCGTCGGTATGTCCCACCACCACCACCCGCCCCGGCACCTGTTCCAGCGCCGCAGCAACGCGTTCGAGCAGGCGGGTCTGATCGGCATCCAACTCCGCGCTCCCGCTGGGGAACATGGACGCACTGGCCAGGCGCACGGTGCTGCGACCATCGCCCTCGGTCTGGACGGTCAGCCACCCTGCGCGTTGCTCGGCGGCCAGCAGCGGTGCAAGCGCTGCGGCGGTTGCGGGTGTGGCCGCCGCCGGGATCGGCAACGTCACCCGCTCCAGGCCGATGCGCGCCAGCTGCGCGCTGATCGGCGCGGTCAGCGCATTGAGGCGTGCCTGCAACCACACGAACGCCAGCAGCACGATGCACAGCGAGGCCAGCGTCGCGATCCACAGCGGCGTGGCCGCCGTATTGCGCAGCAACGGTGCCTGCGCGCCTTGCCAGTTGGGCGACAGCTCGGCGGGCGCCGGCAGGCGCTGGCGCTGGATGAGTTGGTACAGCTCGGCCTGGCGATCGGCCAGCCGCGCGCGCCCGCCCTGTTCCACCCGATAGCGACCGCCAAAGCCGAGCGCCAAGGCCAGATACAGCAGCTCCAGCAGGTCCAGGTGCCGCGCCGGATCGCGCGCCAGCCGATCGAGCAGGTCGAAGACCTTGGCGCCGCCATAGGTCTCGCCGTGGAAGGTCACCAGCAAGGTGCGCTGCGACCAGCCGCTGCCCTCGCCCCACGGCGCGGCCAGCACGGCTTCGTCCAGCAGCGTGCACAGCACATAGCGCGCGGCGATGCCGGTCTTGTCGTCGATGCCCTGTTGCCGCAGCTCCTGCTCGAAGCGCTGCAGGCGCGTGCTGCAGTGTTCGCGCAAGGTGGCGATGTCCGGCGTCTGCGTGGAGTGTCGCAACTGCACCGCCAGCAACAGCAGCGGCGTGGCGGCGCGCACCACCGCATTGCCCTGCATCGCGCCCGGCGCCGCACGCATTGCGGCATCCAGGTCGGGCGGTGGCACGGTGCGCGTCGTCGCCTGGCGAGCCAGCGTGGCGGCAGCGGCCCGCGGCGCCGGCGTCGCGCTGCGGACCACGGTGGCATCGCCGTCGTGTTGGTCGACCGTATTGCTCATCTCAATTCCTCACCGCCCACAGCTCCAGTTCCAGGCCGGGAAAACCACTGCCGAAATGCAGCGCCACGCCACCGGAGGTGCGCAGCGTCTTCCACAGCGACGATTGCCGATCGAGTTCGAAGTAGGCGCAACCGGCGTGATACGGCACCTGCCGCGGCGCCATCGCCAGCGCGCTCACGGCCACCCCTGGCAATTGCAGGTTCACCAGGTCGCGGATCTTCTCCACCGGGCCGATCTTCGATTCGGTGGGCAGCCGCTTGCGCAAGTCTTCGGCGCGCAGATCCGCCTTGACCGCCAGCACGAACGCCGCCGAGTCCAGCAAGGCCGGATCGGGCACCATGCCCACCCATACGCCGTACTTGCGTTGCTGCAAGGGCACGGCAATCGCCGACTGTTCGAGCACCGCGCTCAGGCTTTCGCGCAAGGACGCCACCACCGGCTCGAAGCTCGCCTGCAACGCATCGTGTGCATACGGCGGGAATGGCCCGCTGCGTTTGCTGGCACGGGTGAAGGTCGCCAGTTCGCCGGCCATCCCCAGCAGCACGCAGTACAGCGCTTCGGGATGCTCCAGCGGCGCGCTCGCCCAATGCGCCACCAGCGGTTGGTAGCGGTTGATCACCTGCAGCATCAGCACGTCGGCGATTTCCGCCACGCCACCCCGGTCGCTGCCGGCCACGCGTTCGGCCAGCGCCTGGCCGCGCTGGTGCAATAGTCCCAGCAACTCGGCCAGCAGCGTAGACAGGCGCGCTGCGCCTTCGATCCGGCTGGCGGTCGGGATGAAGGCGTCATCGAGAATCACCCGTCGATCGGCGCGGCATTCGACGATGCGCGCCATCGGCACCTCCACCAGCCCTTCGCCCGGTTCGGACTGCAGGCGCAGGCGACTGGCCAACACGCCCACTTCCAGCACCACGGTACCGGCGATGCTGCCGGAGGCATCGCCGACTTCCGCTTCGCCCACGCGATAGCGCGCCAGCCGACTGCCATCGCCATCAGGCCAGGCGCTATCGGGTTGGGCGGTTGCGCGCAGCGGCAGCGCCAGGCTCACCACCTGGTCGCGGCAGTTGGCCGGCACGTCCAAGGCTGGCGGCGCCGGATCGCGATCGGGAATGGAAAACGGCGTGCCATCGGGAAAGCAACCGCGGGCGCGACGGATGCCGAGCTTGCCGATGGCCAGCAGTTCCGGCTCCAGCTCCAATTGGCTGAATCCCCACGCATGCGGCCGCAGCGCACCCGCCTGCAGTTCCATGTAGCGCTCGAGATAGCGCTCCTGTTGTTGCATGTGCTGCGGGCGCAGGAACAGGCCCTCGCTCCAGATCACCTTGTTGTAGGGGGTCATGCTCGGTCGCCGTCTGCGGGTTGGGCCTGCGTCTTGGCGCGGGCCAGCTGTTGTTCGTAGGCGCGGGCGAACTCTTCGCCGAACAGGCGGCGGAAGCGCTCGTCAGGATCGCCGAGCAGCTCGCGGTAGTGCTGCGCGTAGCGTCGCCAGGGCCGATTGCCCCAGGCGGCGAGCGCGGAATGGCCGGCGGCGTCTGCCTCGAAGCGCGCCGGATCGAACTGGGTGAACACATGCTCGAAGGCCGCACGCATGCCGGCCAGCAAGGCCACCTGGTGACGCCCGATGTCTTCCATGGCTTCGTCGATCGCAGCCGCACCGGTCAGATAGCCGGGGCCTGCTGGCGCCAACAGGCGAGCGACCGCTTCGTCCACGGTGGCGGCGAACTTGAGGGGATTGTTCTCCGTGCGCTGGATCAGCGTGACCGGCAGGCGCAGGCTGTTCTTCAGCTCGGCGCGTGCGCGCAATACATCCATCAGGCCTGCGGTCATGGCGGCGAACAGCGCAGGCAGTTCGGGTGCATCCGGCGACTGTGCGACGACCGGCTGCGCCGCGGTGGGGACCGTGGTGGACGTCGATGCCGGCGCGACTTCGCTTGCCGAGGCCGGCATTGGCATTGGTGTCGGTGTCGGTGCTGGCGCCGCGGCGACGATGGAAACTGGCGCGGGCTGCAACGGCGTTGGCACGGCCGCGATTGCATCGATAGCCGGCGGCAGCGCGAATTCGCTGCGTGTCAGATCCCAATGCTCGGGCAACACGACGCCAGCGGCAGCCGACACGGCCACGGGGGCACGGTAGGCGTCAGCCGTTGCCGGCGCATGCCCCAGCCCGAACGCCGCCGCATCGCCCTGGCTGCCGGCCAGCGTGAACGAAGTGGCGAACAAGGCCAGCGGGTCGGTGTCGGCCGGTTGCGTCGACGCTGCCCCAAGTTCGGCAAACACATCGCGCTCGCGCTCCAGCGGCGGTTGCTGGGATGGCTGCGGTGGTGGCGTCGGCGACAGTGTCCACGGCTCGGCGTGATTCCAGGTCTGCGTGGCCGCCGGAACAGCGGTGACGCCTGCGCCTTCCACCGCCACGTCGATCTCGAAGGCATCGATGCGCAAGGCGTCGCCGGCATGCAGCGGCACCGGGAAGCCGGCACGCAGCGGCACGCCGTTATGCAGGACACCGTTGGTGCTGTGATCCTCGATGAAATACACGCCGTCGAGATAGCGCACGCTGGCATGCAGACGCGATACGCCTTCGCCTTCCAGCACCCAGTCGCAGGAGGCGTCGCGGCCGATGCGCCCGCCTTCTGCCGCGAAGCTGGCCTGCGGCGGCCTGCTGCCCGACACCGCCTGCGCATCGCGCACCGTCAGCGTCAGTCTGGGCGACGCCGCGCTCATGGCGTACGCTCGCGCACGCGCAATCCGGACAGCAGCCGTGCGGCATCTTCGCTCCAGCGCACCAATTGCGCTTCGAAGGTTGCAGGCTCGCGCCCAGCCAGATGCAGCAACGCCGCCACTGCCGCCGCCGCAGTCAGGTGATCGGCCACCGGCGGGCCGTCCTCCTCGCTCAGGCTGCCATCACTCCAGGCCGCGGCCGCCGCCAGCCAGGCGCCGACCGATTGATAGTCGTCGTCGGCGGCGAATGCACGTGCGCTCTCGCGCTGGCTGGGGCCCGGCTGCTGCACCCACGCCTGCGCCAACCGCAGACCTTCGCTGTCGTGGCCGCTGAGCGTTTGCGCGCGCATGCACTGGCACAACCACGCCACCGCATACGGCCTGGGCAACAAGCGCAACGCCAACGGCAACGCGTCCTGGGCAAGCCCGCGCGCCAGCAATTCGCGCACGGCAGTCTCCGGCGCCATGTCCGGCGCCAGGGCGGCATGCGCGCAGGGAGAGAGCCGCATCTGCCGCGCGGCGGGAAGAATCTGCAACATGGCGGTCCTCAGGCGATGATGGGCGGAGTGCCCTTGAGCACGGCCGGACCGGACGACTGCAACAGCAGCGCCGCGTTGGCGCGCGCGGTGGTCACGGCGTTGGATTGCAATAGCACCGACGCATTCGAGCGCAGGGTCAGGTTGGCCATCGCGCTGACATCGACACTGACGCCGCCCTGGATGCCGACGCTGACGCGTCCATCGAGCGTGAGCCGGGTGCCGCTGAGCACGATCTCGCCGCTGGCCTTCAGCTGCAGGCGGGCCATGCCGGTCACCAGCTCGATCTCGCTGCCGGCCTGGATGCGCAGCGCCTTGCCCACCTCCAGACGGTCGTTGCCGCCCACGGTGTGGCTGCGTTCGCGTTTGACCTCCGCGGTCTCGTTGCGGTCGACAGTGACGAAATGGTCGTTCTCCACTTCGTGGCGCAGATCGCGCTGCGCATGCAGCAGCAGCTCCTCGTTGCCCTTCTTGTCGTCGAAACGGATCTCGTTGTAGTCCTCGGCGCCGCCCAACAAGCTGCGGCTCTTCACTCCGCTGCGGGTGCGGTGCTCGGGCAGTGCATACGGCGGCATCTGGTCGGCGTTGTAGACGCTGCCGATGATCAGCGGACGATCCGGATTGCCTTCCAGAAAGCTCACCACCACCTCCTGGCCAACACGCGGAATGTGCTGCGCGCCCCAGCGTTTGCCCGCCCACGCCTGCGCCACACGTACCGGGCACGAACAGTCGGCGTTCGGCGTTCCCGGCGGGCTCCAGAAGAAATTCACCTGGACGCGGCCGTGCTGGTCGACCGCGATGTCCTCGGGCGTCTTGCCGTCGACCACCGCGGTCTGCAATCCGGCGATGCTGGGACGCGGTGTGGTCTGCGGGCTGCGGTAAGGCTGCCGGCTGCGCAGCGCACGGAACGTGGACGCAAACGGCTCGGCAACCGTTTCGCCACCGGACACATAATCCACTTCGACCAATTCGGTGTTCGCGCTGGTCACCAGGTATTCCTGGTTGTGCTCGGCCAGCGGGAAGTCGCGTAGCTTGAACAACGCGCCCACCTGCAAACCGCAGGCATCGGTCCAGCCCTGGTACTGCGCCTGCGCCACGTTGAGTGCTTCGGCACGCACCTGTGCGTGGCGGCGGCCGGCGGCGACATCGAGATGCTCGCCGGGATAGTCGAACACCTCCAGCTCACCCAACGCCGGTCCGGAGGACTCGGCCGGGGTCTCGTTCACCCGCAGCGACGCCTTGGGCTTGAGATAGTCGTAGTCGTCCAACCGCACGCGCGTGCTGTGCGCGCTGCGCGCCAGCGACCAGTCGGTGATTGCGTCCTTCATCCGGCTGCCCTTCTGTCCGGGCGGGCAGTACGGAATCTGCGCGAACGGCGCCACCGCCTCGTGGCCGCCAAGGCTATCGGCCAGCACCAGCGTATGCGTGCTGGCGCTGTGTTCGAAGTAGTAGTAGATGCCCTCCTGCTCCATCAGCCGGCTGACGAAGTCCAGCCCGCTCTCGCGGTACTGCACGCAATATTCGCGCGGCCGGTAGCTCGCGCTCAGGCGCAACTTGACGTCGGTGCAGCCAACGTCGGCCAGCAATGCGCGCACCAGCTCCGGCACGCTCTTGTTCTTGTAGATCCGGCAATCGCGGCGCTGCCCGAGCAACCACAGCTTGGGCACCAGCGAGAAGGCATAGGTGGCGTAGCGCAGCCCCTCGATCTGCTCGAAACCGGTCTGCTCGGCTTCGGCGACAATGCCGTGATAGTGCCGCACATAGCCCTGAGGCGAAGTGACCTTGACCGCCATCGGCTTGCCCAGCAGAGCGCGCAGGTCGATCGCCACATCGCGGCTGATGCCATGCAAGGCGAACGCATACGGGCGCCCCAGCGCCTCGTGCGCACTCATCCGCACAAAGCGCAGCGTCTTGCCCAGCGGCGACTGCAGGGTGATGGCGTGGGCCATGATCAGGCTCCCGGAGTGGTCTTGCGGTACATCGGCGCGGAGGTCGATGGCATGCGATGACTTTGCCGGCCGCGCTGGCTCGCAGGAAATCGAAAATCGCGATGCCACACATACCGGCGACGAGTAGGTCTTCCCGCCCACGCCATGGCATCGCCTCGATGCCCGGCATGCCCTCTCAACGGATCAGCTGCTGGATCTGGGCGAGCACCCGTGCATAATCCGTGCTCGACAGGATGTAGTCCCCTTTGTCCCAGGCCAGCCCGCAGCGCCCGCCATCGGTTTTGGCGACCGGTATCCGGGTCACGCCATCACCACGACTCCCAGGCAGCGTGCATGCATCGGTGGTGAATTCCAGCATCAGCCCGCGTAGCGGTCGATCTGCAGGACGCCCCGCCTTCTGACCGATGAACTGGTCCCATTCCTGCCGGCACCACTGGCTGTCCCTGAACTCGTCCGTGTAGCAAAACAACATCAACTGCGCCTGGCGCATCGCCGCCTGATAGAGCGCATTCCAGTCCTCGCGCATCGCACCGATGGGCATTGCGCCCGTCGGCGAACGCATGTGCGCGCGGGTATCGGGAGCGACCGTGGCACGATCGTCGATCGACCGCGACACGATCGAATCGACATACACCGCATCGATGTCGTAGAGCCCAAGGCTCTTCATCAACTCGCTACGCAGCCAGTGCATGAAGGTCGAGCCATGGTTGGCCATGGCGAAGCTGGTGAGGATTCTGCAGCTCATGCGCTTAACCGCCTTGCAGGATCCTGCACGCGCGATCGCAGCATTGCTCCACAGTGCTCCCGGAATCCAACTCGTCCATGGCCTACATGGCCTACCCAATGCAAGCCGGCTTGGCCGTGCGCCCCTGTCACTGCGTTGTCCATGTCGTTCTCCGTAATAGTCGTTGAATCGTGCAACGCATCAACCGAGGAATGCCCCGATCGGATTCAGCACGTGCCGCCGCCAGACGCTGCCTTCCGCGCGCAGGCCGGGTTTGATCCACTCCTCCACAAGGCCGTCCTCGCTGCTCGGCGCATAGCCGGACTCCTCGACATAGCGCGAGCTGAAGTCCTTCGGCAGTCCCATCTGCGCCATGCCCGCGTCGTACTGGCTCTGCGTGATCAGATCCTTGTGTCTGTGTCGCCATCTTGAACAGTGCCGTGTTCAGCGCCACGAACGGCAGCATCTTCTTGTCGTTGCGCGAACTGTCGATCCACGCATCGCCCTCACTCTGCGCATCACGCCAGGGGCGGAACGCATTAATCCCGCCAGAACCTCATCTTTTTAATCGCAGAGATGAACCTTGAGTTCGGCTCTTTACCTGAAACCACGGTAATTGCAGAGATGAACCTTGAGCTCGGGTCTTTACCTGAAACCACGGTAATGGCCAGACTCCGATCATCGTTTGTGATCAGTCCGTAGCACCCGGCCAAGGAACGCCCCTTGGTGTCGATGTAATCGGATGGACGAAACTCAAGGACGTTCGTCGAAGTACTCCTAATTTGGTCCCAGGCGCTCTTGCAATCATTTCCTTCACCCGTCGACACGTGGCAAACCATTCTCCGCCCGTCCTGAGCAGTGTAGGCAGCCATCAAGCAGCCGCTAAAGTTGTAACTGATCACATCCAGTCCTCCCGAATGGACTGCACTGATGGCATTCGGGATGAAAGGAAGGTACTTCGTGGCGTACCCCTCCAGTACCGTGCCGGGCACCTCTATCAAGCCACCGCTGCCTGTTAGCTCCCCTTCTTTTCTAGGAAGCCAGCTGGCGTCATCGCCAACCTTGATCTTCTTTTCCAACATGTAAGCCTCCTCTCATGTGCACATGTGTTCTTTGTCGCGGGGTATCGCCCTGCCTGGCAGCTATCAATGAATGTCGTCCACCGAGCTAAAGGAAGTTCACTCTGACCCAAGTTTTCCGGAGGGCGCTTTGCGGTATCGCTCTCTCTGCGGCGGGAAGATGCGATGCATGTCCGCTGGCGCGTTCTTTGTCTTGCTAGCTCCGGAGGTCATACGTCGACGAAATGACGCCGCAGCCTGTGCCAGCGACTGACCGTGAAGTCCGCACTGCGGTAGTGAACGGGCAGCCCTCCATTCGGCACTCCGCTCTCGCCATTGGTGACGTTGCTTACTCCCACCTTCGTCGAATTCTTGAAGGTGATCTGCGGAATGTCGTGGCCGTTATGCTCAAAGAAGAGGTGGTACGCGACATTCGTCTCTGCCTTGCGGTGCCTGGTGATATCGAAAGACTGCGTGGGTAGGTCGACAGCCAGCTGAGCCCGCACCCAATCGCGCAGCGCCGTGGGGTCATGGTGGGTGACGTGACCCACGATGAGCAGCCTGCGGGGTGTCCCGCTTCTGGCATAGTCAAGAAACTTTGCGGCCCCCTGCGCGGCCATGCCCTTGTCGATCGAGTCGAGCGTCTTCACCGTGACGTGCCAACCGACGAGTTCATCCGGCAACACGACGACTACCGCCACGCATGAACTGACGTTCGGAAAGGCCAGCACGCGACCATGGGCTGCGGTTTCTTCCGTGATGTACTTTGCATTGACCATTTCGGATCCCGTTCTTGTTGATGCAGCGATGGAGAAGCGTCGAAGCACACCTTCTGCAGCCAACTATCACTAGACGCGAACCGACGTTTCGCGTCAGATGCGCGCTGCGCGATTGGGTCTGGCAGCGGACGTCCTCGGATCGCAGCTTTTCTGCAATTGCATGCACGGCCGGCGATCAAATGAGTACGCATCTATCCTCGCGTCTTTTCATAGATCACCTCGTCTCTTCGTACACGACCCATCTGCAGATCGCTTCGATCAGCCTTCCAAAGTCGGCATTGACCGACCTTCGCGTTCCATACCGTGTCACGCGCCACGACAACCGGCTTTTCCTTTCCCACCGTGGCATAAAAGGTAAAAGCTCGACCCAACTGGCCGAGATGGCGACGAACTTCAACAATCATCCATTTCTGGCAGTCCGCGCAGATCGTCATGTTGACTTCGATGGTGATCTCGAATGGCGTTCCGTCCGCGGTCGCCCGTACTTCACGACAGATCCTTGGCCATGCCGCTCGCCAGGCTTTGCGTTCGGCGTGATCGGCGAGATCGTTGACCGGCCCTCCCCGCCTCCCACCACCCATGGCGGCATCGCTGCTGCCGTACTCGATACCATTCAGATACACCGTCGCCTTGGCCACCATGTTTTCTGCCCTCAGAATTCGTAGAAAAAGCCATCCGCCACGGCCGATGCGCGCGAATGATTGATTTTCTTGCCCTCAATCACCCGAGTGAGAAACTGCCGACTGATCTCCGGCAACATCGAGTTAGTCAAAATCGCATCAATCATTCGTCCGCCCGACTCGCTTTCAGTGCACCGCGATACCACCAGCTCCACCACCGAGTGGTCGTAC
>JAAIGE0100827106.1_pt1 | contig 38146 bp, 34 predicted proteins | sample 6487951 | NCBI WGS metagenome assembly JAAIGE01 (sample SAMN13974128, study PRJNA590717) | phyllosphere metagenome | biome: tomato field; feature: multiple bacterial spot infested tomato fields; material: tomato leaves; isolation source: leaves from tomato fields | host: Solanum lycopersicum ...
GAATCATGGCGCGGCGGAAAATCGCCTGATAACGGATGGATGAGCGCAAAGTCGCCGGTGGCGCGGTCCTCGGATATACAACCCATACGTGTATTAGGTAGGCGGAACGCCGGGGGCCGGGATACCGTTGCGCCCGTCGACCCGCCCCTCAGACGCGCCGATTCCGCCCGGATGGCCCACCGCGCCCGGCCCCTGCGATTGTCACCGGACCGTCGCATCATCGACGGCCGACTGACACATGCGCCCGCTAGACGCTGCCCAGAACTTCGAGGGGCGCCATGCTGGACATTCGCGATGCAACCCGGGTCTTCGGCCGCAAGGCCGCAGTCGACCAGGTCTCCTTCCGGATCGAGGGCCCGGCCTTCGTGGGCATCATCGGGCGCTCGGGGGCGGGCAAGTCGACGCTGCTGCGCATGATGAACGGCATGACCCCGGCCACCAGCGGGCAGATCCTGGTCGAGGGGCGCGACGTCGCCGCCCTGACCGGCGCGCGCGCCCGCGCATGGCAGAGCCAATGCGCGATGATCTTTCAGCAGTTCAACCTGGTGCCGCGCATGGACGTGGTCTCGAACGTGCTGCACGGCATCCTGAACCGCCGCTCGACGCTGCAGACGGTGCTGAACCTGTGGCCGCGCGCCGACATCCTGCGCGCGCTGTCCATCCTCGACAGGCTGGGCATCGCCGAACAGGCGCCCAAGCGGGCCGAGGCGCTGTCGGGCGGCCAGCAGCAGCGCGTGGCCATCGCCCGCGCGCTGATGCAGGACCCGCGCATCATCCTGGCCGACGAACCCATCGCCAGCCTGGACCCGATGAACGCGCAGATCGTCATGGACACGCTGCGCCGCATCAATGTCGAGGACGACCTCGACGACCTGGACGATCGAGGTGTCCATAGTCCAGCACGATGAGGACCTCGCGGACGAGACGACGAGGGAGGCCCTGCTGAAGCAGGTCGCCGCGACCGCGGCGAGATTCTCCGATGATGCGTCGATACCGGCCGCTGATCACCAGGAGCGCGACTTCAGATTGAGCGTCGTGGTCCACGAGGACTACTGGTCGATGCGACAGGCGTCCGGATTGGATCCGCACTGGAGGACGATGACACCGAAGGCCTTCCTCGGAATGCTTCACCGTGGGACGCGACTGTTCGAACGGTCCACCGACCGGACGCATTCGGTCGTCTCGATAGGGAAGGACCGATTCGAGACCGAGACGTCGGACGACGGGACGAAGATGCGTTGGCCGATCCCTAGAGCCGCCGCGATCAGGAGAAGCGGCTCGGTGATCAGGTTGGCGAGAGGCCGGACCAACGATCCGGACGCATTCACCATGTTCGAGATCGAGGAGGTGTGATGATGCATCTCTCAACGGCCAGAAGGACATCGAACGACGTCACGTCCATCATCCACGCCTCTACCGGCATATACACGGTCGACAAGGAGATACGCGCCCTCCTCGACGAGATGGACTGGCCGGCGCGCGGCTCGAGACTTCTGGATCCCGGCGCGGGCAACGGCGGGTTCCTCGTGGAGGCACTGTCTCGCCTCGATATGGGCAGGGACGACGTAGCGACCGCCGTAAGGGCCGTCCACGGCTACGAATTCCATCAGGACGCCGTGGATGCCGCACGCGCCTCCCTGGCCGATCATCTCATATCGAGAGGATGGTCGCCCGAAGCCGCGAGCAGAGCGGCCCGACTCATCGTGGAGGTCAAGGACTTCCTCGTGGATGCCGTGCCGGTGGGCGTATGGGACCGCATCGCGGCCAATCCACCCTATCTGCGGTATGCCAACCTACCCGTTGCCTACAGACCGGACTACGATGCGGCGACCAGTCCGCATGCCAGATCGGACATGCTGTACGCATATCTGGAGAAGGTGGCGGAGGTGATCGCCCCGAACGGGGTCCTCGGAATCATCTCCGCCGATCGGTGGCTCCTCAATTCCGGATCCGCCGAGTTGAGGAGACGGCTGGGGGAGACATGGTCAATCTCGACAATCCGCCGCCTCGAAAGCGCATCGGCCTTCTACAGGCCGAAATCCAAGAGGAAGGGGACGCCCGCCAGGGTTCATCCCGTCGCCATGGTCATGACGACGGGAGAGGGTAGGCGTCTGACATCCGCCCCCTTCGCCATCGACGTGCTGCCGGATGTGGAGGGGCGGCTCCTGAAGGAGCTGGCCACCATCCGTCTCGCTCCCTGGCTAGGACCGGACGGGATCTTCATGGTGGACGATCCCACTGCGTTCTCGCCCGACGAGACCGTGCCGTGCTTCGAGCCGGAGGATCTCACCGGCACCATCGCCTCCAAGCCGAGGCGTTGGGCCATCGTGACCGGTACCGAGCGGCCATCGGAACGCATCATGGCGCATCTGGAAAGGAATCTCGACAGGATGCCGGCAGGGGGAAGGCAGAGGCTCTCATGGCTCCCTCCAGAGACGTTCCACGGCAGACTCCCTCTCAAGACCGAATCGGTGGTGGTGCCGCGGATATCGCGGACCCTAAGAGGGGTCAGGCTGCCTGCCGGCACGATGCCGGTCAACCACAACCTCGTCGTCGTCTCAGGACTCTCCTCCGACAGGATGCTGGAAATCCTGTCGGACGAGAGGGTGAGGGCGCAGGCCGACGCGTTGGCGCTTCGCCTCGAGTCGGGATACAGGAGCTACACGGCGACGCTTCTGCGGAGCCTGAGGATCCCCGATGATCTCCTGTCATGACGTTCTGTAAGATGGGGGGTATTCACAAGCACGCTCCGACGGGCCAGACTGCCCGTCATGGGGCACGCGGACAGAGAATCGGATCGGAATGCGGGCAGACCGACGGGTCTGACGACCGCGATGCTGATCCTCGTTGCGGTCAGGATGGCGGGCAGACCGTTGACCACGTACGAGATGGGATTGGACATCGTGGACGATCACGATCCTCCACGGCCCATCTCCGTGATCGTGAAGAGTCTCGCCGGGGACAAGTACCTGAAGTCCGCCGGAAGGATCGGAAAGAGGATCTCCCTGTGGAATCTGGACACGAGAGGGCATTCCTCCCTCCTGAAACGTCCCGAACTCGCCAGAAAGGCCGAGAAGTGGCTGATCGAGAATCCGAACTCCTCGAAGGAGGAGAGGATGGTCCAGGAGATGATGGAGTCCGGGAACAGCAGCGTGGCGGGCATCGCCGCGGCCACCGGGCTGACCACATCGCCGATCAGGACGAGCATGAGAAGGATCATGATGCGGAAGGGTCTGAGATCCGCCGACATCGAGACGTGAAGGACGCTTCATGAGCCGTCCGGTCCCGACAGACGTGCTCGACGCCTACTGGAGATTCGCGCACGAACGCCACATGATGTGGATGAGGCGGTTGGACAGTCCCGAAGGTCCATGGACGCAGGATCCCATTCTTGCCGAACACAGGTTCACCAACTCGTATCGCGTCCTGGACAGGGTGAGTCAGCATCTGGTCAGGGAGATCCAGTACGGAACCGGCAGAAGCTCGGCCCCGGCGGAGATCTTCTTCCGTACGATCCTGTTCAAGATATTCAACAGGATCGAGACGTGGGACCTCCTCGAGGCGGCTCTTGAAGGCATGTCGTGGCAGTCCTTCGACAGGAGGAGGGCCGCGGAGGTACTCGACGGGGCGATGTCCAGAGGCGTCACCCTCTACTCCGCGGCGTACATCATGCCGACGCCGCCCTACGGTCATCGCCGAAAGCACGCCAACCATCTCGAGATGCTGGAACGCATGATGTTGGAGGGCGTGCCCGCAAGGGTGGCCGCATCGAAGGACCTGTCCGAGGTCTACTCCATCATGCTGGAGTGGCCCGGCATCGGTCCCTTCCTAGCGTTCCAGTACGCGATCGACCTCAACTACTCGACGATCGTCGATCACGACGAAGCGGATTTCGTGGTCGCGGGCCCCGGAGCCCACGACGGGATATCGAAGTGCTTCTCCAACGCGAGGGAATGCGTGGCCGAAGACATCATAATGGAGATGTACCGGATCCAGGATTCCGAGTTCCAAAGGCTCGGGCTGTCCTTTCCGGGGCTGTTCGGGCGCAGATTGATGCCGATCGATCTCCAGAACTGCTTCTGCGAGACCTCGAAGTACACGAGGAAGTCGCATCCCGAGGTCGCAGGCATCATGGGAAGATCGAGGATAAAGCAGAAGTACGCACGGGGGGACCGTCCGATCGCCCCGCCTTTCCTTCCGCCCTCCTGGGGCGTCGAGGTTCCTCCTGCGTACAGGAAGACGAGGCCTCCGATCCAGGGCCTGCTGCTGTGACGACGGAACGAGCCCATCGTTGACGCGGGCCGTCGCGCAGTCCACAATGTTGCCGAACGAACACTGGGGCGACGACACATCATGGCCGATGACGACAACATCCTGAGCGAGCCCTTCCAGGTCGATGGTCGCTACAACCAGGACATCGACCGCAACGGCGACAGAGTGCCGGACCGGATGCAGCAGGGGTACGATTCGGCGACGGGCGAGCCGCTCGCATCGGACTATCCGCCCCCCACCCGCCTGGGCCTCAACCATATCGATAACACACCCGACGAGAGATCGCACCGCGAGACGCTGGCGATCATCGGATCGACGTACGACAACGCCAGGGGCATGAGTCGTGATCACGACGCCCGTGCGGCCGCCGACGAAGCCGTCGCCGGCAGTTCGGCCGTCGAGAAGGAGGCCGGCAGCAAGCCGAAGCGTCCGCCGAACTTCCACGAGCGCGAGACCGCGAGGAAGCTGTGGGAACGCCGCAAGGACATGCCCAAGAAGGAGGCCGGTCTCCTCAAGAACCTTCGCCACATCCAATCCGGCGACAAGGACGGAAAGACCGGCATCGAGGTCCTCCAGTCCCTCGGACACGGCATCGGCGCCGGTCTCATGATCGGATGGAGACAGGCCGAGCGGCAGGCCGAGATCAATCTCTACAAGGAGAACGAGGAGTTCCATCTCGAACTGGCCAGGACCAAGGACGCCGACGCCGCCAAGGAAGCGAACGACGCGGCCAAGCAGATCCTCGGCGTCTCCGAAGGCCACGCAACGTCTGGCGACGATCGAGGTCCGGGCGGCTCCGGAGGAACGGATGGCGGTCCGGATACCCCTCCTTCGGGGAATGGACCGGAGAATCCCGATCGAGGCCCGCAGGGTCCGATCGTCGAAACCGCCGAAAGGAACACGGATCAATCCGGTCCCTCCGCGACGCCGCCTCAGGCCCAGAACCGCGACGTCGGTCGCGATCCCTCGGAGGCGAGGACGTCCTCCAGGGACGCGACCGTCCGCGCCGAAGGCGGTCCTCCCGAAGCGTCGACCCTTCGATCCGGGCAGGACGGAGTCGAACGGGATCCCGCGTCCCGGACGGTCGCGTCCCTGGAGGACGACCGCGCCAGTGAACCGGCGCCGGTACAGTCCGTGCGTGAGGGAGCATCGTCGAGCGTCGGCGAGACCACCGATACCGCGCGCGACCATCGGTCCGCGCCGGAGCAGGCGCGGACTCCCGAAGCCGTGGCGACGCCGAGGTTCGAGCCGCAGCCGACCGAGCGCGGTGCACAGCCGGACAGGACCGGGCCGCTGGCCGCGGCTGCGGGCAAGGGAAGGGTCGTGGACGACGGAGGCGTCAAGCCGATCCAGCAGCAGCAGGCCAGGACCGGACTGCTGGGCAAGGAGAAGACGGCGCCTCCCGCCGTGCCCAGCCAAGGACGTAGCGTCGACCCTTCCACGGCGAACGCCAACATGGCCGCCGGCATGGCCGTGTCGACCGTGGCACCTATGGCTGCGCCGGTGCTGACCGCCGGTGCGACCCACAGTTCGCAGAAGGAGATCGGAGCGGATCATTCCACCCAGGCGGGAGCGCCATCGACCGGCGCCAAGGGTCCGAACCGGAGCGTCGCTGCGAATCCTCAGGTATCCGTGACGTACGGCAAGGCCGGCTCTCCGGGAGAGCGGCGTCTGGCGCCGGCGCCGGCCATCGGGCCGCGTCAGCCCGTGGCACAGGGTCCCGATCAAGGGGAGCATCGTAGGGGCGGCATGCATCAGCTCGCCTCGACGCTCGCATCCGTCGAAAGGCCGACCCTCTCCAAGGGGCCGTCGACGCTGGGCACCAGAAGGCCGGGTGCCGGCATCGGCATGGTCGTCGCCGCCAGGATCATCCAGCAGCGCAGCGGACCTGATCAGTCCGTGCTCGAAAACATGCGCGACAACAAGTCCGTTACGCGCTAACGTGCTCTCATGATGAGGGCTGATCACGAGATGCCGTCGTGGATGAACCGTGCGTTCGGAAACGAAGAGGCCGACAACATGGTCGCATGGACCCGCGTCCACACGGACGCGGGTCAGACCGAATGGTACTTCACCGGCATGCTCGCGGAGATGATCCGCATGCGCAAGCTGCCTCGTAGCCTCGACATCGCCTTGGACATGGACATGGCCCTGGCGGTCGTTCGGATGGAATACGAGGAAGGTGGCGACGGTCAGGATGCCGAAGGCAAGTTCCGGGCCCTCTACACCTTCATGGACATCGAGAGCTTCGGGATCCTCTGGAACTACCGTCCGTCCTCGATCCATGGATTCCCGGACGAGGCGGTCTCGCTTCACCTCCGTGACAACGGCGTGCCCTGGCCATCCAGGATCGGCGCCATTCCGACAAACATAACGTACGATGCGGCCAAGGACGAGTTCGTCATCGAACTCGACTACCTCAACGTCGACCTCAAGGAGCTCGAAGCAGCATGAAGACCGTCATGATCCTCTCGGCCGCGGCGATCGCCCTGGTCTCCGCCCCTTCGTCCGCGAACGACAGGAAGGACGAGGCGAAGGCGCAGAAGCGCTTCGACAGGAAGTTCGTCGAGGTCGTCCAGCCTCTGCAGTACGAGGGCGACTATTCCCCGGCGGCCGGTCGCCAGGCGGAGCCCGAGGTCACTCCCAGCATGCCGGTCCGGTACGTTCCGGCATGGAAGAGACAGATCCCGGTCATCGTGAAGCCCGCTCCGCGATACGTGGATCCCGCTCCCGAGCGGAATGCCGATTCCAACGGCCAGGGCCAGCAGGCGCCGACCCAGTCCTTCCAGCAGCAGCCGAACGCGACGCTGACGTCGAACGCGCTGCCGACGCCGGAACAGGCGGATGCGATCGCGCTGCAGGCGCAGACCGGTTCGGGCAGTGCGACGGGGTCGACCGCATACCCGAACTATGCGACCGGTCTTCCGCCGGCCGGGACGCTCTCCTCGGGGACCCCGACGGAGACGACGACCACGTTGCAGACCACCACTACGAGCGTGTCTCCTAGGTAGGTTGCATGGCGGTGCCGATAGGTACTGCCATGTGATGCGATGTGGTGTTATTGGGACCGGACGATCGGGGCCGCGCGACGCGCGGCTCCCTCGTCTGTCGGATGATTGGCAGGGGTATAAGGATGCAGGAATGCATCTGCTTATCTAATGCGGAATACATCTTCCGATGAAATCGGTAGGGGAGCCGGGAACGGCTCCTTGGCCTGAAGTCCCAGGGGAACCCATGTCTAAGCATAACTTCTCGACTCTGACGCCTTCGCGCGCAATCAAGTTCATCACCAGCGTTCTGAAGTCGGAGCGCACGTGGCTGACGCGCATCCTGATGCACGGCGATCCCGGTGTCGGCAAGTCGCGCATCGCCAAGGCGGTCGCGAAGGCCCTGGGTGCGACGCTGATCGACATCCGTCTCCTCCAGCTCGACCTCGGCGCCCTGCGTGGTCTTGAGCACATCACGACCACCGAGGACGGAAAGACCGAGACCCACCCGGCCCGTCCGTACTTCCTGCCGGAATACGTGGCCGACGAGGACATCGACGAGAACACGCCCCAGTATCTGATCCTGCTCGACGAGATCGGCGCCGCGGACGATTCGATCCGCAAGGCGGCGTTCGAGATGCTGACCGATCACCGGATCGGTCCGCACAAGCTCGGCAAGAACGTCCGCGTCATGGCCGCGACGAACTCGTCCGAGGACGGCACGAACATCTACGAGTTCGACCGCGCGACCCGTGACCGCTTCTGCCACGTCATGGTCGAGACCGAGGCCGAGGGCCTGGCGCAGCACGCGATCAACGAGGGCTGGCACTATCACGTCGTATCGGCCATCAAGAACAACGGTGACATCATCACCGCATCGCCGGAGGATCTGGCCAACTCCGTGATGGCGTCGTCGAGCCCCCGTTCGCTCGAGGCGATCTCCAACGCGCTGTACGCGCGTGACGAGGGCACCATGGACGACGAGGACTTCGAGGTCTTCGCCAAGGGCATGATCGGCCACTGGGCCGCCCAGTACATCCTGGACCGCATCTACGACGAGACGGCCCAGTTCGATCTCGAGGAGCTGGTCAAGGCGAAGAAGGAGGAGCGCAAGTATCCGCCGTCGGAATTCGGCACCTTCTCGCTCGTCGGCGCGCTCGCTGCGTACTCCCGCGACGCGGAGAAGCTGGACAAGGCCCTGGACATCGTCCTGGGCATGCCCAACGACCTGAACACGATCGTGGAGGAGGCCAAGACGACCTTCATCTACCAGATCGGCAACCGACTGGGCGAATGGCAGCTCTTCTCGAAGTACGCGGTCGACCCGCGGATGACGCCCTTCCTGAAGGACACGAAGGACATCACCGATCAGGCCGACGAGGCCTACGCGGCTCGGAACCAGCGTCGCGCCGCATGAGCGGCGACGGGGGAGGCGGATGGTCGTCTCCCCCGTTGAGGATGGGCCTTAGGTATGTCCGTCGTAACGTTGCACCGATAGATAAGGAACTGGTCACATGACGCTATCGTCGTCGTTCCCGCGCGAAGCTCCGAAGGCCTCGAATGACGAGGAGGTCCTGACCGAGGGTCAGCGTCTGGCGATGGCCACCAATCTGACCAAGGCGGCGCGCTTCACCCTGATCTCGCTGCCGCGTCAGAGCATCGGACGTCTGGCGCTCAAGTATCGCCACGTCGGCAGCGCCACGTGCAAGCACATCGCCTTTCCGACCCTGAAGTCGATCGTCTACGGTCCCCGCTTCGCTCTGATGGACCGGTTCAGCCAATCGTACGTGATGGCGCGTGAATCGATGCGCCACGCGCTCGGCCACATCCAGATCGGCGCCATCCACTACAAGCGCGACAAGACCGGCTTCAGCTTCAAGGTCTGGTCGATGGCGTGCGACTCGATCATCAACAACGTGCTCGAGAACCTCCCGGAACCGGACCAGTCGCGCGACCAGATCAAGTACGGCGTGCGCCGCTGCGAGGAATTGGGCGTCGTCAAGTGGGACGACGTCTGCCGGATGATCCGCAAGGTGGCCGCTCGGAAGGGCGTCGAGGTCCCGGAGACGTTCACCAAGAAGCCGAACGAGCTGAACTCGCTGACCATCTACCAGGCGATCATGAAGGTGATCCGCGAGGTCGCGGACATCCAGAAGGGCGAGGACCGCACCCGCAGCTGGCAGGAGCTGCTCGCGGTCTTCGAGCAGCTGATCCAGCGCGTCGTGGCGGAACCCAAGGCGATCCTGAAGTCCGATCCGGTCGACCTCGGCCCGATCGAACTGTACGACGCCCTGGCGAATCTGGTCCGCGTCTACAAGAACTCGCCTTACCCGGCCGATCATGTCGGACGTGACGACGTGGACGTCGAGGACTGGAAGCTGATCTCGGAGGCCGTCGTGGCCCTGGTCAAGCAGGCCATCGACGACCCGGCGTTCTCCTTCACGGACAACCCCCGCCGTCGCTCGATCTCGCTGTGGAACGATCTCGTTCAGATCCTGCGCGAATTCATCGACTACGAAGCCGACAACCAGCACGAGGACGTGCAGGAGGGGCTCATCGACGAACTCGCCGAGGAGCTCAACCTGATCGAGACGCTCCGCGACGCGATCGAGGAGGCCTCGAAGGAGCCGGAATCGAATCTGATCAACCAGAGCCGGCAGATCGAGGACTCGTTCCGACGGATGCAGGCCGGTGCGGGGCAGGGCGACGCCCTGCTGCAGGTCTCGCCGCCGAGCGGCATGAGCCGCACTCCCTGGCGTCGCGCACTCGCGTCGATGGCATCGAGCGCGCTGATCACCCGGTTCTCCGTCGATCCGACGAAGCCGTCGCGGCGCTCGGTCGCGAGCATGTACCAGGCGCGTCAGCAGGCCGCCAATGGCCGACCGGCGGTCTACATGAACCAGCCCCGTCTGATCCGCCATGCCAAGGCGAAGAAGGCGGTGTTCATCATGGACACCTCGGGCTCGATCTTCTCGGACCGGGCAGTCATGGAGCAGTTCATGAAGGAGGCCTTCAGCGTCTGCAAGCGCGTCAACACCGTGATGACCGTCATCATGGCGGACGCGGCGGTATGCGAGACGATCAACATCGGCGAGGCCGTCGAACTGATCCGTACGATCACCCCCAAGGGCGGTGGCGGAACGGACTTCCGTCCGGCGGTCGCCGCGGCGGAGGCGACCAACCCCGATCTGATCATCTACGCTACCGATCTGATGGGCACGTTCCCCGAGGCCAAGCCGAAGTGCCCGATCATCTGGGCGTATCCGCCCGAGTTCGACCACATCGAAACTCCGTTCGGCCAGCGTCTGGCTCTCGTGCCGTAAGGCACCGGCACCACGGTCGACTGTAAAGGGCCCCGGCCACCTTCGATGGTGGTCGGGGTCTTCTCGCGTCTTGGGCATCCCCGCGTCAGCGATGAAAAGGACGACCATGGCAAAGGCACAGAAGAAGATCGACACCCTACCCGAGACCGGCAACGCCGACATCGCGTTCGAACGGTTGGTGGCATGGGAGGCGAATCCGCGCCGTTCGCGCTCCGCCGCAGGACTGAAGAGTACCGCGGCGAGTCTGCACACCAACGGTCAGCTGATGCCTCTGCTCGTGCAGCGGATCGGTGACGACGAACGCTACCACGTCATCGACGGCGAACGACGTCGGCAGGGATTCGGCATGAACGTCGACGCCGGCATCATGCCGTCGGATCATCCCGTCAAGTGCCGCATCCTCAGCTCGGATCTGTCCGAGGCGGATCTGATCGCCATCGCCACGATCGCGAACATCGAACGCGAGCAGATGAACCCCATCGAGCAGATGGAGGCGTTCTCGGCCATGTCGCGTTCGGGCATGAGCGAGCGCCAGATCTCCGAGCAGTTCAACATCGGCATCGATACCGTCAGGCAGCGCCTGGCGCTGGGCAACCTCGTCGAGGGCGCCCGTGACCTGATCCGCGACGGCAAGCGCCATCTGCGCTGGGCCGAGAGCATGACCGAAGGCAGCATCGCCCAGCAGGAGCGGATCGTCGCCGAGATCAACGCCAATCCCCAATCGTACATCGACGGCCAGGCCGTGAAGATGGAGATCACCCGGGGCAACATCCCCGTCGGCTCGGCTCTCTTCGATCCCGCCGAACTGGAGGGATCGATCTCGCGCAACCTCTTCGAGGGTCCCGAGGAAGGCAGCTTCCGTGACGTCGAGGCCTTCTGGAAGCGTCAGGACATCGAGATCCAGAAGATCGTCGATGAGCATTCGGCAACCCACAAGAAGGTCGATCTCTACAAGGGCCGTCGCTTCAACGACACCGGCTGGATGCGCGGCGGGGTCGCCGAGGACTCGGTCGCCGTCATCGTGGTCAAGGACGACGGTTCTGTCGCCGTGCACACGAACATGGTGCCGCCCGCCGGAACCTACGACGACGAGGACGATGCCGGCGACGTGTTCGGTGACGCCCACGCGATGTTCGGGGCCGATCTGGAGGACATGCCGCAGGGCGGAGCCGACATCGCGAGCGTCGCGACGAAGGCCTTCGATCCGATGGCGCAGGCCACCCGCGCGACCGAGGCGTATCTCGAGGGCCAAGTCGTCGCGGCACTGCGTCTGCGCGCCGCCAACGATCCGCGCATCTCGATGGCGTTCGTCATCGCCCAGACCCTCACCCGTCACGGCAAGCTGGCCAGCTCCATGGAGATGCCGGGATTCAATCTCGACACCGAGCAGCGGACGTCGGCCGTGTTCCAGAAGCTGGAGGCCAAGCGCGCCGGGTACGAAGCGATCCTGGGACGTGCCGGCATCATCGGCGTGCGTTCGCCGGCCCGTGCGGTGGAGCTGCTGCTCACTCTCCCGGAGAACGACCTGACGGAGGTGTTCTCCTGGATCGTCAGCCAGTCGGTCAATCCGGGCCTGACGCCCATCGCCTTCGAGACGATGGAAGTGATCGGTGAGAAGCCGCTCGAAGGTTGGACGATCGACGAGACGTACATCGAGACCCTAAGCAACGCCCAGAAGCGCGCACTCGCGACCGAGGTGGTCCCGGTCCGCGATCAGCCCGCCAACACCAAGAGCATTCCGGTTGTGGTCCGGTCGATCATCGCGGCCGTCGAGGCCGACGCGCTCCAGGGCGACTGGATGGGCGGCAAGGATCGGTGGCTCCCGCCGCAGATCACCGCGATGCGCGACGAGGCGATCGAACGCCTCGATGCCGAGGCGGAAGCGGCCGTGGCACGCGCCGAGGCGGAAACCCGCAACTCGGCACGCAAGGCCGCCTGAGGAGGCCGGGGCTCCGCCCCGACGGGCGGGAGGCGACTCCCGCCCGATGATGTCATGTGAGCACGGCAGGACCGGCTCCGACGACGCATGAAAGAGGAACTACCCAGATGAGCACCAACACCACGACGCCCCAGGACGCCGCGCAGACGCTCAGGAAGGGTGGATCCCTCGACGTCGACGTAGACGTCGCCGTCGAGGCAATGGCGATCGCGGTGTCCGGCCTATTCAGGCACGTCGATCCCACCGCCACGGACGGGAAGCGCTCTCTCGCCAACTTCCGCATGCTCGCGGACCGGGCCGGTCTTCCTCACGATCATCCGGTGTTTCTCGGTTGGTTCGCCCTGCGCGCGCTCCGTCCGCAGAAGGAGGATGCCGTCCTGTGCCGGACGGGTTGCCCCGTGACCTCGGCATTCCTCGAATCCATCGGCACCCGCGAAGAGGAAGGCGGCTGGACCATCACGAGCGACGCACGCGTCGAGGGAGCCGTGATCATCGGAGGCGAAGCCATGTCCGAGGGCGAGACCGACGCCTTCACGACGCCGGCCGGGGTCATCCGCATCCCCGGTTCGCAGGCGGACAACATCCGTGGCGACTGGGCGTCGGCGTTGACCGCCTGCGATGCGGTATCGGGCGTGATCGGGGTGCGGGGCTACGACGCCGACCCCGACGCCGCGATCGAGCTGGCATGGAGCAGGCCTTCGCGCAGCGGTGCGGTCGAAGCGGACTCGATCCATGAGGACTGGACTCCCGAGCTCGCTTACCACGAGGATCTGAGATCGCATCCGTCGCAGCTGATCCAGTCCGCGACTTTGGCGACGGTGGAGCCGCCGCAGGCCACCTATCGTCCCCGGCTGACGCGCCGCGTCATCAAGTCTGGCCGGATTTCGGATGCGCAGTTCGAATTCCTCGTGGCCGCGGGTCAGGCGCATTCGCGCCATCTCCCGATCAATCCGAAGATCCCGGGAGACGTCGCGAAACGCGTGGGCATCTTCCTCGCCGATGGTACCGGTGCCGGCAAGACGAACGAGATGCTCGGCATCATCATGGACAACCTCCTCAGAGGTCGCCACAAGTCCATCATCGTTCTCGAGAAACGCCGCCACCTGCACGGCTTCGTCGACGCGTGGGCGTCGATGGGTCGCGATCGCCGCGACTTCATCAGGCTATGGGACATGAAGCCGGAGGACCGCATCACCGCGCGTAGGGGCATCCTCGTGATGACCTACTCGATGCTGCGCGATCTCGACACGAGCACCGGCGAGTACATCCGGGTCGTTCAGGCCGCCGCCTGGGCGGGCGCCGACTTCCAGGGGGCGCTCCTGATGGATGAGGCACAGGCGATGCGCAATGCGGCCGGCGACGAGGATCATTCCGGTCGCGGCTCCGACATCAGCCAGCAGGGCCTTGCAGGCATCGCGATCCAGGACGCTCTCCCCGATGCGCGCGTGGTCTATGCGTCGGCGACGGGCGCGACCGACGTTCACAACCTGGCGTATGCGACCAGACTCGGCATCTGGGGTCCTGAGACTCCCTTCGAGACCCGCGAGGTCTTCATCTCCACGTTCGAGCAGGGCAACATGGGCGACCTCGAGCAGGTCACGCTCTCGCTCAAGGCGTCCGGCGTCTACATCGCCCGATCCATCTCCTACGAAGGCGTCGAGGTCGTGCATCTGCCCGTCACCCTCACCAACGAGGAGCGGAGCATCTACAACGCCACGTCGGAGATGTGGGGCAGGCTTCTCGACGCCTACAGGAGCAACTGCGCGAGTTGCGGGATTCCGGACGACGCGGAGGCCATCTCGAACCTGCGCCAGCACAAGGGGCTGCACGGAAGCGTGCCGTACTCGTCCCTGAACGGGATCTTCGAGGGCAACCGCAAGGCGATCATGGCCACGCTCATCGCATCCTTCAAGGCTCGCGGTGTGATCGTCGATGCGAAGAGACGCATCGAGAACGGCGAATCCGTCGTGATCCAGATGCAGAACACCTACGAGGCCCAGCTCAACCGGACCCTCGAGAAGCTCGACGATCCCAACGACATCCGTCTGGAACCCGCGGAACTCGTGTCCTTCGCGGAGATGCTGCCGATCCACGAATACGAGCTGACGGATCAGCCGCATCCTACCAAGAAGGACGTCAAGGTCAGGATGTTCACGGTCAAGATGGATCGCAGGGGCAATCCGGTCGTGAACGGACATGCCTCGAGCCTGAGAACGCAGATGATCGAGGAGGCCAAGAGGATCACGCTTCCGCTGCCGCCCCTCGACCAGATCATGCTGGCCTTCGGTCCTGCGCGGATGGGCGAGGTGACGGGCCGCTCGCAGCGACTCATCCCCGATATGCCCAATGGCGACCTGGACGGTGCCACCGGCGTGAAGGTCGAGAAGCGCACCGAAGAGGACCGCATGGCCGACATCGATGCGTTCCACGAGGGCACCAAGCACGTCCTCGCCTTCTCGACGGGTGCCGGCGGATCGAGCATGTCGTACCATGCCCGCATCGGGACTCCGGCGGCCGACCGTCGTCGCGTCCAGTACCTGATCCAACTCGGCTACAGGGCCGACGAGGTGACGCAGGGACTGGGAAGGACCCACCGTGCCGATCAGACCATGCCGCCCATCGCCTGCCTGGTCACGGTCGATCTGCCGGCCGACCGTCTCTACGGGAGCCGCATCGTCTCGGCGCTCTTCAAGCTCGGTGCGCTGACCCAGGGCCACCGGCACGCCACGTCGAACGGGATGTTCGACGAACGCGACTGCCTCGACGGCCCCTATGCGGCACTCGCATGGAAGGCCCTGCAGGAGGAGATCCGCGACGGCCTCGTCAAGGACTACGGCTGGGACCGCTTCATGGAGGACATGGGTCTCAATCCGGCCGGACAGGCGAGAGTCCTGTCCTGGGGCAAGAGCAGGTTCTCCTACGTGCTCAGCAATCCCAACAAGCTGATCAACCGGGTCGCCGCGCTGACCGATCGTCGCCAGCAGCTGATCTTCGACAGACTGCGCGAGCTGATCGACAAGGGCATCGAGAAGGCGATGGCCGACGGCACGTTCAACTCCGGTCCGGAGACGCTGAAGGCGACTTCGCTGGAGGTCGTGACCGAACGCCGCATCGAGACCGATCGCATCCACGGAGGCGCGACGCGCATCCTGCGGATCAGGAAGAAGGCGGAGATGGAGACGGTCTCTTTCGGCGAGGCCTACAAGATCTATCTCCGGAGCAAGTCGAGGGGGACCTTCGCCAACTTCTGCAAGCACCGCACGACCGGTGCGGTAGCTCTGATCGCTCCGGGCGAACCGATCTACAACCCATACGGCGACAAGATGGCGACCAACGACATCGTCACGCCGACCGGTACGACCAACCGTCCGAAGCGGATCGTCTCGCGCGAGCCGTGGATGCCGTTCGCCGACTTCGACGTACTCGAGGGGATGTGGAACGCCGCCGTGGAGGCGGCTCCCAAGGAGACCACCTCCTACGTGACGATCGTCGCCGACGCCCTGCTGCCCGTGTGGCCGATGCTCAACATGGCGTCGGGAGCCAGGACCGCCGTCTATCGCGTGCAGACCGATGACGGCAGACAGATCGTCGGGCGACCGATCAGTGCGGATCGTCTTCCCGATTTCTGCGGGAAGCTGGGCATCGCATCGACTCCGGACGATGCGGAGATCGACGACGTCGTCTCGCATCTGAAGTCCGGGGCACGGGTCGTTCTGGCCTCCTCGTGCAGGAAGTCGGTCCACGTTCTGAAGGGCGACTGGAACGACGGCCGTCTCACCGGTGCCTCGATCGAACTCTCGACCGCGGAATGCAAATCGGCGGCGGCCGCCTTGGTGGCGATTCCACAGGCGGGTACGGTCAGACGTCCGGGATCCGTCTGCCAGATCGCGACCAACTCCAGATCCATCCGCAAGGCGGTCGGCACGATCCTGGGCGTCTGCCCGGCGATCTTCGTCGAGGACGGAATCGATGCGAAGGCCGCGAGGGCCAAGACGTCCAAGCGTGGATCGAGGCCGGGCAACGACGACGCGGCACCGCGGTCGAAGGCCGCCTGACGGACGAGGGGGAACGGTCGATCACGTTCCCCCCGGATTAGTTCCAAGGAGACCGAACCGGGTGTTGCGGTACGCCCATGCCCGCTGTTACACTGAAGGGCATGGGACAGCTCGACGAAGAATTCGCAGCGATCACTCGCATCCAGGACCGCGCCATCGGAGAGGCCGGGGAAGTCATCCGCAACGCCGTCGCTGCGGACGACGCCTCCCTCGCCGCCGCTTGGAGGGCGGGCAGGCATCCTGGGGGAGCCATCCTCATCGAAGCCCCCGTCGGCGCGGGAAAGACCCGCATCATGGCCAGGAACATCGCGAACTTCGCCGAGGAGTTCAGGCGCGAGCACGGACGCGATCCCTACGTCGTGGTCTTCGCCCATCGTGAGAAGCTGATCTCGCAGGGGAAGGACGAACTCGCACTCTGGGCTCCGGAGGCGAAGCTCAGATCGTCCATGTCGTCCAGCTACCAGACCGCCGAGAACCCCAAGGGAGGCCTCGACCAGTCGGGGGACGTCAACTTCTGCACCGTTCAGACCGCGGCCGCGCATCTCCCCGAGATGCGCAAGCCCGATCTCATCTACGTCGACGAGGTGCATCACGCCTCCGACGCCGAAGGGGCCGACTACACCAAGGCGATCGCGAGAGCGATCGAACTGAACCCCAGGGCGCTCGTGATCGGCACGACCGCGACACCGGGAAGGCCCGACCGCAAGGGCCTGAATCCCGTGTTCAAGGGTGCTGCCCACGTCACCATCGGGCGCAAGGAGCTCGAGCGCGCCCGTCAGATCAACCTGCCGGTGACGAAGCAGGTGACGATCCACGGAGACGACGGCCGTACCGTCAATTCGATCATGAGAAGCGAATTCCGCCCCGAGAAGGACGCGGAGTCCGCAGGTCTGGCGAAGAAGATCCTGGCCGCTCGCCCCAAGGACTACAACGACCAGATGCTCAGCGCGTGGGAGCGCGAGTACAAGGACCCGATGGACAAGCGCGGTCTCAAGGCCGGAACGCTCGTCTACGAGACCAACACCAAGACCGCCGAGGCCTTCTACAAGGACGCGAAGGGTCGCGGCATCCGGGTCGCCCTGGTGGACTCCAAGCAGAGCGTCGAGGACAACCGCAAGGCCCTGAAGGACATCGAGGCGGGCAGGATCGACATGGTCGTCTCCGTCAAGATGATCGACGAAGGCGTCAATCTGCCCAGGACCAGGTGCATCATCATCAACCGCGCCACGACGAGTCCCACCGAATACGACCAGATGAACGGACGCGCGCAACGTACCGGACGCGACCCGGCGCTGCGCGACGTCAAGCCGATCGTCCTCGACGGCGGCGCATCGACCATGATCCACGGATCGGTGGAACGTCAGGCCAGCATCGCGGACTACTACCAGCGTCTCGCGCGCGGAGAAGTGCGCGAGGACATCGACAACGAGAGAATCAGGATGCCCGACGTCGAGGGTTCGTACGAGCCCTGGAAGCTGTCGAAGGATCCGCCGCCCGTCATGTTCCTCACCGATGGCAAGAGCAACATCTACGCGGTGCCGCAGGCCGCTCCCGACGGCAGGATGCTGTACGCGCTCTCCGAGGCGCAGGTCGTCAAGGGCAAGGCCGAAGTGCGCATCATGCGGGGACCGGACGGCAAGCCCATGATCAACGTCGACGCGATGAGACTGCGCAACATCGAAGCCGAACGCATCCTTCCCGCCAAGTACGATCTCCTCCGACTGGAGGCCACCGAATCCCGCAACTATCCGGGCAGGACCCTCGCGGACGAGAGGATGCTGGTGGCCGCCAAGGAGGCGGAGACGGCACTCGACTTCGCCATGAGGATGCGTGGTGCCGGAACCGGACGCTGATGGGTCCGGTCCGTAACGAAACGAAGTATCGTATCGTGCGTTGATGGGCTATAACACGGACATGTCTGATCATCTCGCCTATCTCGGCGTCCTGGCGGCGCCCACCACGCAGGGGAAGCGCGCCGTCGCGGTCGCGCTCTCCGGGGCCGTGGAGCTGTATCATCTCGTCTATGCCGGATTCCACGGGTCCAGCAAGGCGGTCGAGGACTGGTTGTGGTCGGCCGGGATAAATCCGGACGAGGCCGCGACCGCGCTGCCTCCCGAGATCGTCATCTCCGACATCATCCTGCCGGAACTCGGTGATGCCACGCTCGTGGTGACCCACCAGGACATGGACATCCCTCTGGTCGACGCTCTGGTGCGTACCCTCGCCCGCCAGGGCGCGGGGGTCATCATCAGCGGCATCTCCCTCGACGGACGCATAGCCGACGCCGTCAACGGCGCGGCGGGAAGACGGGCGTTCGCCCTCCATGCCGCATACGAGGCGGCTCTGGAGGCTGCTGCGGAATCGCCGATCGAACACAGACTCTCGGGAGAGGTCGATCGCGACGGGAACCTGGTGTCCATGGCGGTCGACGGTCCCTTCGCCAAGGGATCGTGGAAGATCGTGGAGGAGGACGACGCGCTGTTCGTGGCATCCTCCCTGGCACCGCTCTCGGGATTCGCCGAACTGGTGGTGGAGGACGGACCGGCTGCGGCCGCGCTGTCGCGTCTGGCCGCTCAGATCGGCCTGGAGCAGAAACTGGCCGCCTGACGGCACTTCGGATGGCAGATGGTTTCAGCCACCCGTAAAGCGGGTGTTCCCTTGTATCCAGCACTCGGCAGGAGAACCTGCATCGAGAAGCCGGAGGAAAAGGGGAATGGGTCCATGCGCATCATGAATCGGTCGGCGTCATGACGGGGACCTTCCCGTACGACGCCATCGAGACCGACGAGGGCGTGTGCTTCGTCGTCGCCTGTCAGGCTCCTCCTGCTCGTGTCGTCGAAGCACGCATCGTCGAGGGCAGGGGCCTGGAGATAGCCTGCGGACGATGGCTCGTCAGGATCGCCAATCTCCATCCCCGCCTGCACGAAGCGTGTCTGCGCAAGCGCATCTCCATCGCCGCGGTCGATCAGGCCGGGGTCGTCGTGCGGGGGGTCGAGGGGATAAGACCACCGCTATGGCGGGAGGCGACGTTCTACTGGTATCTGGACGCCAGGGCGACCAACCCTGAGGCGTTGGCCAGACGTCCGCTTCCGAGAGCCCTGTCTCTCGGGGGAAGGACGGTAGTCGTCGCTTCCATGGGGAGTCTGCCCTACGGGGCCCCGGTCGGCATGTGCCTGTCCTCTCCGATACTGACCGCACTCCCACAGGGCAAGCTATGGCATCGCGTATGCGGCGGTCTGCTGGTCGACACCAGCATGCTCGAGGCGAATCCGCCCGGCATCCGGTCCGAGGAGACGATCGGCTCTTCGGTCAAGGAGGTGGTGGGCGGCACCGCCACCTCCACGGTGGATGGAAGGCCCATGTGGCGCCCTCAGCTCGCACTGCTGGCTTCGAAGGCCTGAGACGGCCCGCGTGATGGGCGGGATTCCACGTTGTGGTGGGTGGGCAGGACCGAAGGTCCAGCATTGGTGAAAGAAGAATAGTGCATCCGATCATAGCAGCACGCAGCGCCGACACCATCGTCCTACCGGACCTCTTCACGACACCGAGAAAAGGCATCGTCGACCTGTACGACGTCCGAGGCGGTGGTTACGAGATGCGCGAGGACGAGATCTCGATCGACCTGTTCTGCGGCGCCGGGGGAACCTCGGAGGGCGTCAGGCAGGCGATCGGCGAATCGCCGATGTTCGCCCTCAACCACAATCCCGTCGCGATCGGTGTTCACGACGCGAACCATCCGGACACGATCCACTTGGAATCCGATGTCTTCGCCATGGATCCGGCCCAGCACGTTCCGGACGACAAACGGGTCGGACTGCTCTGCGCATCGCCGAGCTGCGTCCACTTCTCCACGGCACGCGGCGGGAAACCCGTCGATCGCGAGATCCGTGACCAGGCCTCGGTCGTATGCGACTGGGCGGAACATCCGGTCGAACGCTTCCGTCCGCGCGTCATCACCGTGGAGAACGTCCGCGAGTTCCTGACCTGGTGCCCGGTGGACGAGAAGGGCAAGGTGATCAAGCGCTTCATCGACAAGCAGGGCCTCGGGTCGATGTTCAAGGAGTGGCGCTCCAGACTCATCGCGGCGGGCTACCAGGTGGAGTACAGAGTGCTCAACGCCGCCGACTACGGTGTCGCGACGAAACGCCGACGCCTGCTCGTCGTCGCCAGACGCGACGGTCTCCCCATCCGCTTTCCGCAGGCCACGCATGGACCGAGGAATTCGGAGGCCGTGCGGAACGGTACGCTCAAACCGTACGCGACCGCGGCCGAGCACATCGACTTCACCATCCAGGCGAATCCGATCTTCATGTACAAGGAGGACGCCAAGGCCGTGAACGCGGTCCGTCCTCTCGCCGACAACACCCTCCGTCGCGTGGCGGCGGGCGTCGAACGGTTCGTCATCGAAGCGGCCGAGCCGTACATCATCCCCTACTACGGAGCCAAGGCGGGCGAGAGGAGCCGGTCGCGACCGATCTCCGAGCCGTTGCCGACCCAGACCACCGAGAACAGGTTCGCGTTCGTCAATCCGGTCATCTCCCCCATCACGCATACGGGTGCCGGCCGCTACTACGGCATGGACGGCCAGCTTCCGACCCTGACATGCGCGAAGCGTGGTGAACTCGCCCTCATCAGCCCCATCTGCTCGATGGGCCCGGAGGGCGCGGCGGTCATTCCGATGCGTCGGGACTGCTCTCCCGTCGGCATGGGCGACCCGTTGCCCGCCCTCGCGACGCACAGCCAGATGGCCCTCGCGGTCGGCGGCTTCTCCAAGATCCCGACGGATGCCATCGTCACCGATGTTCTCGGAGGCAGGATCGATCGATCCGCGTTCATCGTCGGAGCCGGCGGTGGTGAGTACGCCGGCAAACCGCGCCCGGCGGACGGTCCGATGAACACCGTCACGTGCCACTCCAGACAGGCGGTCGTCGTGCCCTCCCTGATCCGGGTCAATCACGGCGACGTCGACAAGAACGGCAAGCGTCGCGGAAAGTCCAACCACGACCTGCAGGAGCCGCTGCCCACGCAGCCGACCTCGAACGAATTCGCCCTGGTCTCGCCGCGGATGCTCACGGTCGAGCCGAGGGAGTATGCCTCCGCCACGATGGTCACGACCGGTTACGGCGAACGTGCGGGTCAGGCTCCACGATGCCAGGACGTGCATGATCCGTTGGGGACATTCGTCGCCGGCGGTGGCAAGCATGCCGTCGTGGAGGCGGGATTCATCCGCACGGAAGCGTCCAAGGCAGGCTTCATCACCAACAACAACTCCAACAGACTGGCGACGGGAGCGGACGATCCGATCCCGGCGATGACCACCGGCAACCAGCAGATCGTGACCCAGGTCGGAATGGTGTCCCCGCTGCGTGGAGACGCTACGGTTGACTCGATGCGCCGGACGTCGTTGATCGACGGCGGTTCGGCGTTGTTCATGGCACAGAACAACGCCGGGAAGATCGGTCATCCGATGACCGAGCCGGTATCGACCATGACCACCTCGGTCAGCCACCAGAGCGTCATCGCCGGAAGGCTGCGACCCGTCGGCGACGAGGCCTCCGGCACCGCCGTGTTCATGGCGCAGCACAACGCACGCAACGTGGGTCATGCGATCACGGAACCGGTCTCGACGATGACCACCGCGGTATGCCATCAGAACCTGGTGGCCAGCCACATCATGACCCTGCGCCAGAACACGGTGGGTCAGGAGATGGGCGAGCCCATGTCCGCATTCTGCGCGGCCGGCAACCATCATGCCGAGATCCGTACCAGTCTGGTGAAGTACTTCGGAGGTCAGGACGCTTCGGAAAGAGCGGCGAACGACGATGGTTCGGACAGCATGGTCCATGTGGCGATCGACGATCTGGGGCTGACCGAGGAGCAGCGCTACGAGGCATGGTGGATCGCCCGCTTCCTCGAGGTGTACGGCACTCGGGAACAGCCTCGCGCCGATCTCATGCATCTGCACGGCCCACGCCCTTCGGTCGTGGGACGACCCGGAGCCATCCTGTGGACCGTCGAGATGCGCATGCTGGTGCCCAAGGAGGCCTTCAGCGCCTCCTCGTTCCCGCGTGACTACCAGTTCGAACGCATGTCGAACGGGAAGGCCACCACCAAGACCCAGCAGATGGCCCTGGTCGGCAACGCCGTGCCTCCCGGACTGGCCAGAGCCATCATCGGTGCGAACTGCAAGCCCAAGCTGTCGCTGACCGATCCGGACCACAGGATGGCCGCATGACGATGTCGTTCGACGATCCGGGCGGCGATGGCTACGAGGTGCGTCAGGGCGATCTCGGCATGGCCTTCTACGTCCGGATCGACGGATCCCTGCTGGGGGTCGCATCCACTCTCGGAAGAGCGATGACGCTCGTCCGGAGCGATGTCGCGAGAAGACGACGGATGTCGATGATGCAGCCGGTGTTCCACCTGGCGGCATGAACGGAAGAAAGACATGACCAAGAGATCCGAGAACCCATCAACCAAGGCCCTCGCCGCACGCCGCAGGCGCATCGAGAAGGGTGAGCGCCAGGAAGCGGCGGTACGGGGCAGGGGATCGTCCACCTCACTCCAGGGCATGCTGGAACTGCCTCTGCTGGAGGCGATCGCAGCGCATGGTGGACGTGCACGTCCCAAGGACCTCTATGCGGAGCTCGCGGAGACCCTCAACCTCGATCCGGGAGCCAGAGACCAGACGAGGGAATGTGCCGATCAGAGCTACCGGGTGTTCGATCAGCAGGTCCGATGGGCACGACAGACCGCCGTGGCCAAGGGCACGATCACCGGCGAGCGAGGCTTCTGGGAGATCACCGACGTCGCACGTGCCAAACTGGCGAGGATCGAACGCGGCAAGACGGTCCTGATCTACAGCATGGATGACGGGCTGGCCTTCCTCGGACATGCCGAGGAGGTCGCCGGACTGATCGATCCCGGCAGCCTGTCGCTCATCATGACCAGTCCGCCCTACCCGGTCGTGAACCGAGCATACGGGAAGTTCGGCCTGCCGGAATGGCTGTCATGGATGAGCGATCTCACAGGCCTCTGGAAGGATCTGATCGCCGATGACGGCACCATCGCCGTCAATCTGATGGATGTCCACGTACCCGGGTCGCCCATGATCTCGACCTACGTCGAGAGGTATCTCATCGATGCGGTGGACAGGCACGGTCTGCACCTGGCGGGCAGGATGCCGTGGCATTCGCCGACCAAGCTCGCGAACCTCGAATGGGCCGTGAAGCGCCGTGTCGCACTCAAGAACACGGTCGAGCACGTGATCCTTCTGTCCAAGTCGCCCAATCCATCTTGGGATACCCGCAGGCTCCCGAGCGAACCCTATGCGGAGCGCAGCGCGTCGCAGAAGGCATCGGACGCACGTCGATCGGCGGCACGTCGCCAGGTCGTCCGCCCCGGTGGCTATCAGATGGACGAGGGCGCCTTCCACACCGATGGGGAGGGAAGGATCCCGGGCAACCTGCTGATCGCGGGCGGCGTGGGCGGCGGCGGTCTGTACGCCAAGCGTTGCCGTGCCGCCGGCATCTCTCCCCATCCGGCACGCTTCCCCGAAGCGCTCCCGCGCAGGGTCATCCAGCTGGCGACCGCACCCGGCCAGATCGTCTACGACCCCATGGCGGGATCCAATACGACCGCGAAGGTCGCGCTCGAACTGGGCCGTCGCTTCATCAGTTCGGAACCGGTGGTCGACTACGCCTTGTCCTCCTCCTTCCGCTTCGACGATCGTCCGGACTTCCGCATGCACGTGGACCCGGACGGCTTGGCGGCATGACCAACGAAGGCGGGAGACGGACGATAGCGAACGGGCGGGGATCGAGTCCCCGTCCGGTGGTCTCCATGTCCGACGTCTCGAGGCCGGCGCTGCGCTACCACGGCGGCAAGTTCATGCTCGCAGGCTGGATAATATCCCACATGCCCGCGCACAGGACGTACGTCGAACCGTTCGCCGGAGCGGCATCCGTGCTGCTGCGCAAGGAACGGAGCTACGCGGAGGTGGCGAACGATCTCGATCTGCGGCTGCACGAGTACTTCTCCGTCCTGCGCGATCCGGAGACCTATGCGCAGCTCAAGAGGTCGCTGACGTACACGCCGTTCCATGAACGGGAGTTCCTCGACATCAGGGACGGCAACGTGGAGGCGAGGGATGCAGTCGAGCGCGCCAGGCATCTGTGCGTGCTCTCGTTCATGGGACACGGATCCGACAGTCTGATGCCCAGGGGAAGACCCGGGTTCAGATCATCGATCACCAGGGCCGGATCGACTCCCTCACTGGACTGGTCGAATCTACCGGCCAGCATGGATGCCATCCACGAGAGACTGCGGCGGGTGACCTGGACGACGGTGGACGCGTTCGACGTCATCGCCAAGTACGCAGGACCGGACGTTCTGGTCTACGCGGACCCGCCCTACATGCGCTCGACCAGATCGGACAAGATCAAGGACGGGGGCTTCTATCACGGATATGCCCACGAGTTCGATGGCGAGAAGGAGCACGAGAGACTCCTCTCGACGCTGTCGGCGTCATCGTCCATGATCATGCTATCCGGATACAGGTCCGAGATGTACGACGACATGCTCGTCGACTGGACCAGATACGACAGGAACTCCCAGATGGACGGACAGGTTAAGAAGACCGAGAGCCTCTGGCTCAACCCCCTCGCGGCATCCAGACAGCCGTCCCCCGATCTCTTCGGGAGCCGTGGCGCATGAGGCCCGCGGCGAAGGGATGGAAGGGACAGTCCATCCTCGTGAACAGGGGTCTGACCGAGGAAGGCTCGCCGGCGAGGGCCTGCGGCCTGATGCCCGCCTTCGCACACCATGTCCTAGGGATCGCGAGGAACGCGTCCCAGGTCGCGGGCATGGCCAAGAAGAGATGGAGAGACCGCGACCACGCCCGCCTGACGCTGGAGGACGTGCGTGCGATCAGAGCATCGATGGACGCTTCCTTCGATGCTCTGGAGGCGTGCCTGGAGGACGGGCGTGATCCGGACGAGACCTGCATCGTCGACGCCGATGCCGCCGCCGACAACGCGGGCGCGTACGGAATGTCGGGGATCACCGCTCTGGCCATCGTCGAGGAGGCGGGCGAGCTGGCGGAACCGCTCCATGCGCTCGCACTCGGAGCATCGGGCCCATTCGATGTGCAACAGGCCATCAGGGACGAGGCGGCCGACGTGAGGACATGGCTGCACCTCGTGGATACGGCGCACGGCATAGATCCCGTATCCACGACGCAGGACAAGTGGAACAGATCCCTCGAGAGGATGGGCACGAGAGCGCAGAAGGCGCTCGAACCCAGAAGACTCGACCAGGACCAGGTCAAGGCATCGATGGCGGCACTGGCCGCGACCACCAAGGGAGTTACGGTAAGATGAAGACGAACACGTTCCTGCGCCGTCTGAAGACGGCGCTGATGGGCTTCCGGGAGGGCTTCGCCGAGGAGGACTTCTCGTGGGATGCCCCTTCTCCCAAGCCCATGGGATATTCGGTCTCCTGCGCTGACGAGGCCTGGCTCACGACCGTCGACAGGATCATGGAGCAGGGCGTGGGCGGCGAGGACCGCACCGGCACCGGCACGCGCGCCGTCTTCGGACACATCCTCCAGATCCCCCTCACCCGCGACGGCGTTGACGTGCTTCCGGTCGTATCGATCAAGAAGACCGGATACCTCGATGCCATCGCGGAGCTCCAATGGATGCTCTCCGGTTCCAACTCGCTCGTTCCGCTGCTGCGCAAGGGCATCCACATCTGGACGGACTGGCCCAAGGCGGCATACGAGAGGGCGACCGGGCACGTCGTCGACAGGAACGAGTTCGAACGCAGGGTTCTGGAGGACCCCGAGTTCGCGGCACGGTGGGGCGTCATCGACCCATGCTACGGGACCCAGATGAGGCACTATCCGACCGCCGACGGACCCGTCGATCAGATGTCCACGCTCATCCAGGAGATCAAGGACAACGGAACCAGCCGTCGTCTCATCTGGAGCCTCTGGCATCCGACCCTCACCACGGTCAAGGGCGGCACCGGACTCCCGCCATGTCACTACGAGGGACAGGTCTCGGTGAAGAACGGCCGCCTGTCGCTCCTGGTCACCATGCGCAGCTGGGACTGCGGACTCGGGCAACCGTACAATCAGGCGCAGTACGGCTGGTTCGCGCATCTGCTCGCACGGATGACGGGGAACGAACCGGGTGATCTCATCTTCGTGAGCCACGATACCCACCTCTACGCCAACCACCTCGACCCGATCGCAAGCATCCTCGACCGTGACCCGAGGCCCGACCCGGTTCTGACGTGGAAGAGGATTCCCGCCTCGCTCGACGATCTGTCCATGGACGACTTCGAGGTGACCGGTTACGAGCCGCAGCCATTCCTCAGACTGCCGGTGGCGGTATGATGGACCCCGTCGAGAAGGATCGCCGCATCGCGGTGATGCGCGAGTCCTTCATCATCGTCGCGAGAGGCGCCAACGGGGTCATCGGGAACGGTCCCCGGATCCCTTGGCACCACTCGTCCGACATGAGGCACTTCAGGAACACGACGCTCGGTTGCGCGCTGGTCGTCGGGAGGACGACGTTCGACACGCTGCCTCGCACCATGACGGGGCGCAGCCTGGTCGTCGTCACCAGCAGAGCCGTTCCACGGGACAGGGATGCGATCCAAGCAGACGGCTTCGATGAGGCCGTCGAGGCGGCCATGCAGACGGGTGCGCGGGCGATCGCCTTCGCCGGCGGTCCTCGGATCTACGCCGAGGCGCTGCGCCTCGATTGGCTCCGCAGGGCCATCGTGACCGAGATCTCCACCGAACCCGAGGGAGACGCCCATATGCCGGACCTCGGTCCGGCATGGACACCCGAAGACATGACGCCACTGGTGTCCGCTCCCGGTGAACCCGAAGCGGTCGTGATCCGATACGAAAGACACGATCGATGATGACACGGGGGTGTCCGGATAGTACCATCAGGCCAAGCATAGGGGGGCATGACGTGCGCATAGCATTCGACATCGACAACGTCCTTGGTGACATCGTGAGCAGTGCGAGAAGAGTCCTCGCGGCCGATCTCGGCGTCGCGGAGGAGGAGATCATCCTCACGAACGTCTACTGGAGACCGTTCACCCATGAGGATCCGATCATCGCCGAATCGTTGGTCCTGGACCACGCGTTCTGGGACCGCAGGGACGTCCTCGAAGGATCGCCCGTGCTTCCGAGGGCGGTCGAGGCGGTACGGATGGCGGCACGCGCGGGAGCCCTCGCCGGATACGTCACCCGCCGGCCCGAAGCCGTCAGGACCATCACCCAGGAATGGCTCGACTCGCACGGATTTCCGAAGGCGCCCCTGCATCACGTCGGGACCGACGATGCGGGAACGACCTACGACAGATGCAAGTCGACCGCATGCAGGATCATCGGAGCCACCCACCTCATCGACGACCATGCGACCGAGATCACGACCGCACTGTCCGCAGGCATCGAGGTAGTGGTCGTCGACGCTCCTGTCGGCCGCGAAGCGCGGATGATCGCGCTGAACGACAATCCGGGTACGCGCCTCGTGAACGATGCCCACGAGGCAGTCGAGCACATCCTCGAACAGATCGCCCGCGCGGCATGACCGATTTCCAGATGAGCGAGTTCGGTGCGATCCTCAGCTTCCTGCTGGGGATCTTCCTCCCGCTGCTCGGAAGCGCCTTGGTCCCGAACGGGTGGCAACGCATCGGCGGCGCCCTGTTCGCCCTGGTGGCCATCGGAGTCGTCATGGGCATGATGGGAGGAAGCAACGCCCTGCGTTGGGGCCTGTCGGTGGGATTCATCCTCGCTGCGACCAAGCTCACCGCCGGCATCAGATTCCTCTAGGAGCAGAACGCATGTCCAATAGAAGAAAGATCCAGGAGATCAGAGCCGCGGGCCGCAGGGTGGCCGCGAACTGGGACCGGAGAAGGGAATTCATCGCCGAGGTGCGTAGGGCCTTCAGGGAAGGGCCGACGCGCTTCAGGGAGACGGACAGGACGAACAAGATCGTGATCGTCTGCGTCCTGGCGATGGTGGCGGCGATCATCGCCATGCTCGTCGTCTGAGAACGGATGGACGGCGGCATCGGTATGCTGCCGGAGAGAAGAGAAATGGCCAATAGGACGAACCCGGATACCGACCATCTCAGCACGACGGTCAGCGTCATGGTGGGTCGCGACGATGGCCCTAAGGCGGAGATCGCATGGATCGAGAAGGCTGCCACCTGGAAGGACGCCCGGCTCGAGAACCATGGTGAGAACGTCATCACGATCGGGATGGCCGACATCCATGCGAAGCTGCTCGCAATGCTCGGAGAACCGCCGGTGATCGTTCTTCCCCTGCATCGGGGATACTGGGGAATGTACGACGGAGGGCCCCTCCCCTTCGCGAGAGCCATGTCGATCGACGGACACTGGTCCTTCAGGCGTCTCAACGTACATCAGAGCGTCGTCGTCGATACGTTGGACGATGCGGTCGCGATCGCGTACGGCCTGGAACGATGAGAAGGGATCTCTTCGGAGATCCGCCGGACGGAAGCCGTGGTGACGTGATGCCCATGGCGCGCTCCGGCGATCGAGCGCTCGCACAGTGGTTCACCCCCTTCTGGGCGGCCGAGGAGCTGATCGACGACGCACTGAGAAGCATGGGAGACGTGTCCGTTCTGGAGCCGTCCTGCGGAACGGGAGCGTTCCTCGCAGCGGTTCCGGACAGGATGCCGGCCATCGGCCTGGACATCGACCCGAGGGTCGTTCCTGCGGCACGCGCCAATACGGGTAGAAGCGTGATCCTCGGAGACTTCCGCACCCATGATCTCGGCGGCTTCATGCCGGAAGCCATCATCGGGAATCCCCCGTTCGACATGGAGACGGTGAACGCCTTCCTCGACAGGGCGCACCGTCTGCTGCCCGAGGACGGTCTGGTGGCGTTCGTCCTCCCGGCCTACGCCTTCCAGACGCCCAGTCAGGTGACGAGATGGATGGACATGTATTCCATCGACGTGAACGTCATCCCGAGGACTCTCTTCCCAGGCCTGTCCAAGCCGCTCGTGTGGGCCAAATGCATCAAGAGTTCGGTGAGAAGGTTCGCCGGCATGATGCTGTTCTCCGAGACCCGATCGGTCGAGAGGATGACCGACGGCATGCGTCGAAGCCTCGCAGGACCCGGCACATGGCGCGAAGCCGTGCGTGATGCTCTCCGTTCATTGGGAGGCGAGGCGTCGGTCGGCTCGATCTGCGACGCGATCGCCCCGGAGAGAAGATGCGGTCAGCATTGGCGGCCGAAGATACGCCAGACGCTGCAGCGCGGATTCGTCGCGCTCGGTGAAGGGCGATGGGCGCTGCCCGGCTCGATGACCGCCTGATTGTCGTCGACCTTCGTACAACGACGCGGAAAAAGGAAAGGTGGGACATGCACGCCTACGACGTCCATGCCTTCTGCACGGTAAGGATCAAGATTCCCAGCGTTCTGGCTGAGACGCCGGAAAGGGCCATCGCCTCGGCGATGGAGGATGAGAGGGTCTCCGAGGAGATCTCCAGACTGATCAACCACGAGGGAATGACCGGTCCGATCGAAACGATCGAATACCAGGATGGTGACATCCCCATCGCACATCAGGTCGATGAGGCGGACCCGGAACGCCATGAGGCCAACACGGCGGGATTCGCCTACCGGACGGACGACATGGGCCGCATCCTCCGCGTACGCAGCCTCATGCCGACCGCCTTCCAGGACGCGGTCATCGAGGCGTTCGGAGGCGTCCGGATGATAGTCGCAACCGACGATGCGGAAGCCGCCTCGATGCGTCTCAGAGGGAAGGGCCACGATGAGGCCGCTGTGCTCATGAGACGCCTCGCAGGCGTATCCGACAGGACGGAGGCCGTCAGAACGGTCGAGGCCATCAGGGACGCCATGAATCGCGTGCTCCAGAATCTCGGTAGATGCGAACCGGATCTCGATCTACCCGCCACGCATCGGGAGTGACAGCCCCACACTCGACGCACGACGTCGATGGAGCTATCCTCCTCACGAACGAACGATAAGCAAGGAACACGCCAGATGTCGCGACTCATCGCGCTCGACACCGAGACCACCGGCCTCCATTCCAAGCAGGGCGACCGCATCATCGAGATCGCGATGGTGGAGATCACCCGCTCGCCGGAGCCGAGGTTCTATCACCAGCTGATCAATCCCCAGGGACGCGCGATCGGTGCCGAGGCCATGAACGTCCACGGCATCACGGACGAGATGCTGGTCGACAAGCCGACCTTCGGCGAATGCATCGGCGACATCCTGGAATTCATCGGCGACGACGGACTCGTCATCCACAACGCACCGTTCGATCTCGAATTCATCCGTGACGAGTTCATGGAGGCGGAGGCGATCTGGCCGGAGCCGCCCGTGATCGACACGCTCAAGCTGGCCGCCAAGGAGTTTCCGGGGGCGAGGCACGGTCTCGACGCGCTCTGCAACCGTTTCGGCGTCGACCTGTCCTCGCGCATCAAGCACGGGGCTCTCATCGACACCAGGATCCTTGCCAATCTCTACCTCGCCTGGAAGGGACAGGCCGGCCTCGACCTGACGGCCGGTGAGGCCAAGAGCGCGGTGGTCTCGGCGGCCCGTCTGGGCGCGATGAACGATGTGCGCATCGCGGTTCCGGAAGGGATCAGAAGCGCCCCTCCGTCCACCAGTTGGGCGAAGCATTTCGAAGGAATAGACCTCTGAGGATGTCGCAGTCCGGTTCGAACACGACGACAGAGGAAAGACCACAGAACGTGACGCTTCCAGCACTCCCGGCGATCAATCTGCGTTGCCGCTCGTCCTATTCGCTGATGTCTTCGGTCATCATCGCCAAGAAGCTGCCCGCACTGGCCGCGAAGGCGGATCAGCCCGCGGTCGGCATGATCGACCGCAGAAGCCTCTCGGGCGCGTACGAATTCGCGACCGCGGCCAGGAAGGAAGGCATCCAGCCGATCATCGGCTGCGATTTCGACACGCCCGAAGGCGTAGTGACCCTGATCTCGGAGAGCGCGGTCGGTTGGTCGTCCATGCTGGCGATCACCCGGCGCCAGGCATTGACGCCGGAGAAGCAGATCGACATCGAGGATGTGATCGCCAACTCCGAGGGACTGATCATGCTCGCCGGTGGGCCGTCGTCCGCCCTCGCGCAGCTGGTCGCCCAGGACAAGACCGACGCCAACATCTGGCTCAAGCGCTGCATGCCGGCGTTCCAGGGCCGCCTCTACATCGAGGTGAGCCGCACCGAGGGTCGCAGATCGTCGGAGGAGATCCTCGACAGGATCAGCCGCGCCTACTCCCTGCCCATGGTCGGAACGTCGCCCGTCGCCTACAGGGACGAGGGCGACTACGAACGTCTCGAACTGCTCCATGCCGTCGACCAGAAGAGGCTCATCGACGACGTGGCGTTGCTCCGTCCCGAGACCGGTCAGCACTTCAAGGGGACGGAGCAGCTCCGGAACCTCTTCGCGGACGCTCCGCATCTCTTGGAGAACGCAGCGCTACTCGCGCTGCGGTGCTCCGACGATGCGGCGCCGAAGGGCGTCAAGCCCATGCTTCCCCGCTATCCCGACGCCGCCGGCGACGAGGAGGGCATGCTGCGCAGAATGTCGACCGAAGGGTACGAACAACGGATCGCGGACGTCCCCGAGAAGATGAAGCCGGCGTACCGCGAACGCCTTGCGACCGAACTCGACATCATCTGCAAGCAGGGATTCGCCGGATACTTCCTCATCGTGGCGGACTTCATCCGCTGGTCCAAGGAGAACGGAATCCCCGTCGGACCGGGTCGCGGTTCGGGCGCCGGTTCGGCCGTGGCGTGGTCGGTCGGCATCACCGATCTGGATCCCATCCGATGGGGGTTGCTCTTCGAGCGCTTCATCAATCCCGACCGCGTGTCGCTTCCCGACTTCGACGTCGACTTCTGCCAGTCCAGGCGCGAGGAGGTCGTCGAATACGTGCGCCGCAAGTACGGCGAGGACAAGGTGGTCGCGATCGGAACCCACGGGTCGTGGGGCGCGCGCATGGCGTTCAAGGATGCCGCGCGTTCGCTCGGCATCCCGAACGGTCAGGCGCACGCCGCATCGGAGATGCTGTCCCACAAGTTCCCGTACTCGCTGTCCCAGACGGACGAGAATGCGGACGACTATCTGCCCCCGGAGGTCCGGGCCCACTTCAAGCGCGATCCCGCGCTCGAACGTGCTCTCGTCATGGGAGAGGCGCTGCAGGGCTTCGTGCGCCAGCACGGCAGACACGCCGCCGGCATCATCATCGCCGATCCGGACGTCGGAGACGTCGTCCCTGTCATGAGGGATCCGGGTGGGGGCGACGATCTCGTCACCCAGTACGACATGAAGGGCGTCGAATCGTGCGGTCTGGTGAAGTTCGACTTCCTGGGCCTCAAGACGACCACGATCATCGACGAAGCCGTCAAGCACGTCAGGGCATCAGACCCTGCGCTCGCCGACCTCGACATCCTCAAGATCCCCTTCGAGGATGAAGGCGTCTTCGAGATGCTCAACAAGGGGGACTGCCACGGCATCTTCCAGCTCGAATCCGAAGGGATGGTCAAGGCCCTCAAGCAGGTCCGCCCTACCAACTTCCAGGACATCACCGCGATCATCTCGCTCTATCGGCCCGGGCCGATGGACAACATCCCCGCATATGCGAACCGCAAGAACGGCGCGGAGCCGATCCAGGTGCCGCATCCCAAGCTGAAGAAGCTCCTCGCGGAGACGCAGGGCATCATGGTCTACCAGGAGCAGGTCATGATGGCCGCGCAGCTCCTGGCCGGATACACCCTGGGCGGCGCCGATCTTCTGCGTCGCGCGATGGGCAAGAAGATCCAGGCCGAGATGGATGCCCAGCGGCAGGACTTCGTCAAGGGATGCCAGAGCGCCAGCCGCATCGACGAGAAGCGTGCCAACGAGCTGTTCGACATCATCGACCGCTTCGCCGGCTACGGCTTCAACAAGTCGCACGCCGCTGCATACGCTCTCCTGACGTGGCAGTCGTCCTGGCTGAAGCTGCATCATCCGGCGGCGTTCTATTCGGCGGCGCTGACCTACAACGACGCCGACTTCGACAAGATGCGCAAGATCATCCGGGAGGCGCGCGACCGCGGAGTCGAATTCCTGCCTCCCGATCTCGACAAGTCCGACGTGAACTTCACGCCGGAGACGACGGAGGACGGTCGTCCCGCGGTCCGTTGGGGCCTCGGCTCGATCAAGGGCGTCGGCGTGTTCGCCCGTCCCTTGGCCAAGGCATGCCGGGGAAAGGGACTCAAGCGCATCGAGGACGTGGCCAAGATGCTGTCGGCATACGCCGGCAGCACGGGACCGGTCCGGGCGCTCGCCGCCGCCGGTGCACTCGATTCCCTGAACAAGAACCGTCAGGCAGCGGCAGAGCACTTCATCCAGTGCATGCGCTTCGAGTCCAGCCAGTCGGGTCAGGATCTGCTGTTCGCACTGACGTCTCCTTCCTGCCCGGACATTCCCGACCTGAATTCGGACGAGAAGCGTGCGAACGAGATCCTGGCGATCGGAATCTCCTTCCACGAACACCCCTTGGCGTCGGTTCATTCGGAGATGCGCAGACTCTCGGCGCAGCAGATCGCCAAGGTCGACGACTACATCGGCTGCGGCGCCATCACGGTCCTGGCGAGAGTGGAGAGCACCTCCAGGTCGCCCAGAGGATCGACGACCTATGCGAGGATCTCGGACGCCACGGCCGAGATCGAAGTGGTCGTCGACGACGTCGTTCCGGTCGGAGAACTCATCGTCGCCGAGATCGCACGCAAGACGGTCGAGCCGAGATGGAGGATGGTCTCGTTCAAGCGGTTCAGCAGGGCATCCACGCCGAACCGCCTGCGCATCGAGATCAAGTCCAGTCACGACTGGGAGGCCCTGCGCAGGATCATGATCGCGCCCGGTCGCGGAGACGACCGCATCGACATCATGGTCGATCTCGGGGACAAGAAGGCGAGAAGGGTCGTTCCGCCCTGCTTCATCGTGACTCCCGAGCTCGAGAAGGCGCTGATGGCACATCCCGACGTGCTTTCCACGAAGATGCTGTAGCGCTTCCCTAAGGGACTCCCATGAGCCATAATGGTCATGGGAGTCCGGGGGATATCATGGGCGTCAGCAATCAGATCGATCTAGACTACGTCGTCGGCCACTGCCAGAAGGAGGCGGACGATCACAAGACGCTGGCCGCCATCGAGGGAAGGAGCTCGTTCACCAAGGGGAAACGGGACGAGCACCTAGCCAAGTCCCAGATGGCCGACCAGCTCGCCGACCACTTCAGGACCAAGTCCGAAGGTCACCTCAGATCGAATCCCGAAGTGGATTCGCTGGCGAGGGAGATCGATCCCGAGGCCTTCTCCTCGTACGAGGAGCTTCTCGCGAAGGTCATCGCCGAAGGCGGTGATGAGAGCTACGCGATCAAGGTGGCTCGAGCGACCTACGGCGACCGGATGGACGTGGCGCTCGAGCAGGCAGGGGAATCGATCAGGACGGAGGTCAACAACCCCGACGATTCCCTCGACTATGACCGAGGCGTCGAGGAGGTCGCGAAATGGCATGAGCAGCGCGCACTGGAGTCGGAGCGCCAGGAGCAGCTCGAGACCGTCCCGGCCCGCAAGGCGAAGTACGCGCAGCGGGCCAAGCGGCACCGTCTCTACGCCAAGCACATCAGACACGACTTCGAGCAGGCCAGGCATCAGAAGGCACTCGAGCGCGCCAAGTCCGTGGCCAAGGACGAGCCGCAGCTTCCGCTGACGGTTCCTCCCAAGGCACGTGGACAGAAGGAGGACGAAGGCATCCCCCTGTCGGTGCAGGCGGCGTTCAGACGCAAGTCCGAAGTCTTCGACGACGAGGGTTGGACGTGATCGAAGATCACGGATAGAGGTACGATATGAACGACAGGAACGGATTTCCCATGGTGTTCGCCGTGGCCATGGCCGCGGCGACGATCGCCTCGGTATCATCGGTATGGCCGGCGATCGCCGGATCCACGGCGCCGAGCGACGATCAGGTCCGGGAACAGATCAGAAGGATCATCGCCTCCGGGGAACCGGGCGGAGCCAAGCCGTCCGACGACACGACGGCCGCTCTCGGCGTTTCGAAACGCATCTTGGAGGGCAACCGGGCCGTCGCCGCGATCGGACGTACGGGTGCCAAGGACGTCATCGAGTTCTTCGACTACAACTGCGGCTATTGCCGTCAGTTCACCATGGGAGTCGTCGAACCTCTGGTCCAGTCGGGTAGGATCAGGGCCCATATGGTCCAAGCACCCATCCTCTCACCGGGATCGCGTAGAATGGCCCTGTTCGCGGCAGCGGGGATGATCCAGGGCCGTTTCCAGGCGGTACATGCACACCTGACCCGCCAGCATGCGCGTACCGTCGAGGAGGCCGATGCGCTGATACCCGGACTGCTGGCCTATGCCCGTCTGGACGAGCGGCGCTTCCGGAGGTCGCTCGTGGACGGGTCCGCCGAGAGGATCGTGAAGGAGAACGAACGCCTGAGCGCCGAGGCCCAGGTGACGGGAACGCCGATGATCTACGTCGACGGCAGGATCAGCAAGGGCGCTCTCTCCCTGGAACAGGTCGAGGCCGCCATCGGACGATGACGGATGCGCGGCTGACTAGCGACCGCGCCCCTGATCGCCCTTCTGGGTCTCGAGGAACAGACGCATCGTCTCCTCGATCACCCCGCCGCCCTTGGCCCGCTGAACCTTGGCGGGGCCCTTGGTGAGATTCCTGACGTGCTCCGCACTGATCCTGGAAGGCTCCATCCTGGGCAATGACCGCGCCTGCATCGCGACGCCGTTGGGCCTGGGAACGCGTGCGATCGATCGCCCGGCGCTCATGGCCGACCGCGCCCCGGTCGATACGGCCCGACCGCCCGTGGAGATGGCACCTCTGACGGCCGAGGCGGCGCCCTGACCGGCCGCGCGCATGATCTGCATCGTGGCCTGGGCGGCGACCTTCGCCGCACCCATGACCGGAGCCGCTGCAACCTGAATGACCATGCCGTCGATACCCCTTGTCCGTCCGCATTGTCGTCCGGAAAGGCCCTGATGGCAAGACCCCCCCGACGTCCGTAAGCAAGAAGGCCGGCGACGGATCTCTCCGCCACCGGCCTTCCCGGCCCCGATGAGCGTCGTCCCCCAACGCCGCCCACCGACACCGCGTCGGTTCCTCCCCCAAGGACCCGACGCATCCCTTCGACGTCAGCCTCCCGAGGCGTCCGCCATGAGCTTGCCGAACAGATCCGAGAACGGGACGATCGAATAGAGACCGGTGATGCCGTACACCAGGATCATCGAGAGGCCGCCGATCACCGCCATGATCGGCTGAAGGACCTCGAGACGCCTGACGTAGATCGACCGGTTCTGATCGGCCACCTGCTCCAGGATCTCACCCAGACGCTCCTTGTCCGAGGCCATCGACAACGCGATGCGGTCGGTGGAGTCGACCGTCCTGAAGCCCTCCGCCCATGGTCGACCGGTCTTCACGTTGGTCAGGGCGCGCTGGAGATCGTCCTTGAGCGCACCCTTCCGGGTGTCCTTCCAGGTCGTCTCCAGAGCCTCCTCGAGCGTCACACCGGCCTTCACCATGAGGCTGAAGCGGTACAGCGAGATGAAGTTGTCGCGGGTGAAAACGATGTCCCGCAGATACGGGAGACGCAGCACGACCTTGTCCGACCACTGCGGGAAGAGTCGCTGTCCGATGCCGATCAGGAAGAACACGAATCCTCCGACGAGCATGAGGGAGAGCGTCAGGAATCCGAAGCCGTAGCTGACGTTGTCCAGCCAGTCCCAGTTGCTGGGCTGCTTGGTCAGCTTGAAGAGGGTCGACTCCTTGAGGTACGGGGTCATCCACAGAGGGCATGCGAAGATCGAGATCGTCGCCACGACGACCCAGAACGCGGCAGAATAGAGGCCCTTGGCGCCCTTAGTCGCGGCCCCGAGGATCTCGCGCTCGAACTCAGCCGCTTTCTTCAGTGCGCCGGCGGTACCGCCCTGGCCCTTCGAACCCGCCTTGACGAGCAGGCCCACCGCGCCCGGGAAGTTCTTCTTGTCCTCGTACATCAGATCGGCGATCTGCCGACCCGAGGCGACACCCGCCTCCAAGCCCGCTGCGGCACGGGCGATCCTGCCGCCGTGCTGTTCGCGCAGCACCTTCAGCGCCATCGAGAGCGGCACCTTGGCGGTGTTCATGGTCGCGAGCTGATACAGGAACACGTAGCGCTCGCCGGCGGACATGCCACCGCGCGAGCTCTCCTTGCGGGCCTTGGGCTCGCCCATGACCGTGCCCATCTTGCCCGCGATGAGGCGGGCCTCGCCGGTCGATCCCGCGACCACCGGAGCGGTGCCCACCTTCGCCCCCTGGCGGATCATCACGTCGTAAACAGGCATCTCGTCAGCTCCCGATCTTCATTGAGACGACCGACAGGTTCGAGACCGCCGTACCGCTCACCCCACATTCCCCGCTGGCGAAGGAACCCGGACGGTCCCTCGCCACCATCTGCATCGATTCC
>JAAIGE0100660523.1_pt1 | contig 38121 bp, 30 predicted proteins | sample 6487951 | NCBI WGS metagenome assembly JAAIGE01 (sample SAMN13974128, study PRJNA590717) | phyllosphere metagenome | biome: tomato field; feature: multiple bacterial spot infested tomato fields; material: tomato leaves; isolation source: leaves from tomato fields | host: Solanum lycopersicum ...
GCCGATCACCGCGGTCTCGGTCAGCTCCAGATGCAGGCGCGCGGCCGGCAGCCCCGACTCGGCCAGGCACCCGGCCACGGTGTCGATCAGCGCACCGCTGCGCAGTTGCCGCGGCGAAACATTGACCGACACGAACAAACCCTCGCCCACCACTGGCCACTGCGCCGCCTCCAGGCAGGCCGCGCGCAGCACCTTGGGGCCGATCACTTCGATCAGGCCGCTCTGCTCGGCAATATCGATAAAGGTGGACGGCGCGATCGTTCCCAGCGCCGGATGCTGCCAGCGCAGCAGCACCTCCACGCCCACCAGCACACGGTCGCTGGTGCGGTAGATCGGCTGGTAGACCAGGCGCAGCTCGTCGCGTTCCCAGGCCCCGCGCAACTCGTGCTCCATGTGCACGCGGCGCTCCACCGCGTGATCGGCGGCGCGGCTGTAGAAGCGATGGCAGTTCTTGCCGGCGACCTTGGCCTGGTACATGGCGATGTCGCCGTTCTTCAGCAGCGCGGTGGCATCGCGCGCATCATCGGGGAACAGCGTGATGCCGATCGAGGTCCCCAGGAACACCTCGCGGCCCTGCACGTTCAACGGCCGGCTCAGTTCGTGCACCAGCCGGTCGGCCAGTTGCGCCGCCAGCAGGCTGACATCGCCGCTCTGCAGCAGGATCACGAACTCATCGCCGCCAAAGCGCGCCAGAATCGCATCGTCGCCGCCCAGCGCGGCAACTGCGCGGCTGATGCGGCTGGCGAACTGCAGCAAGGCCTCGTCGCCGGCCTCATGGCCAAGCGTGTCGTTGACGCGCTTGAAGTCGTCGATATCGGCAAACAGCAAGGCCAGCTTGCTGTCGGTGCTGCGCGCGGTGTGGAGCAGATGATCCAGACCCTCGCGAAAGCCCAGCCGGTTGGTCAGCCCGGTCAACGCGTCGGTGTAGGCCATGTGCCGCACTTCGCGGTCGTGCCGGGCGATGCTTTCGCTCATGCGCCCGAACGCGGAAATCAACTCGCCGATCTCGTCGTTGCGGGGGTGCGGCGGCAGCTGCACCGCATAGTCGCCCCGTTCGATCTGCCTTGCCGCTGCCGCCAGCAACCGAATCGGCGCCACCAGCGTGCGCTGCACGTAGATGGCCAGCAACACGCCCAGCCCGACCAGCGCAGCCAGCAGGACCAGCAACCAGCCCAGATCACGCTTGCCGATGGCGTTGAGGTTCTGCACCAGGGTGAGATTGGCGCCGGATTCGATCTTGCGCACCCGCTCGCGCGACATGCCCACGCGCACGCCACCGATGCGCTGGTCGCCGATCTTGATCGGCACCGTCACATCCAGCACCTCCGGCGAGGACTGCAACACCATCGCCTGCGCCGCCAGCGCTTTGGCGGCGAGCGGATCGGTCATGGCCTGCCCGTAACGCTGCAAGGTCGGCGTGCCGTCGTGCACCAGCCGGCCATGGCGGTCGAACACCAGCACATAGCTCACCACCTGCTGGCGCGAGGCATTGCGCACCAGCGCACCCACCGCGCCCAGGTCCGAGTAATACAAGGGGTTGGCCAAGCCGGAAGCCAGCTCGGTCGCCAGCGTTTCGCCGCGCGTGCGCAGGCTGCGATCGAACAGCTCGTGCAGGATCTGCGCACTCAAGCCGCGCACCTCGCGCTGCATCGCGCTTTGTCGCTGCAGCAGCGAAGCCAGGATCGCACCGACCAGCAGCAGCGTCAGCGCCATCACCAAGAGAAAGCGTGCCTGCAAGCCGAAGCGCACCTGAGTCATTCCACGTGATCCCTGACGCGTTGCACGCCCGCGCTCAACTCTTGCAGACGTCGGCGGCTAGCGGGATCCAGCGGATGGAACCCGGTAGTGTCGAAAAAGCGCTTCAGCGCCGGGCCCGCCTTGGGGTCGGAGGCGGCCTGCAGCAACACCACCCGCAGACGCTGCTCCACGGCCGGGTCCATTCCTGCGCGCACCATTTCCACCGCGCGCGGCACCGGCGCAGTGCGGTGCACGATGCGGAAGTCGCGCTTGAACACCGGTGGCATGTGGCGTTCGTCGTCCCAATCGACGTTGCTGAGCGCGCCCACGTCGATCAGATGTTTGTGCACGAACGCGGCAACGTTCAATTTCGACCCCACCATCAGATAGCCGGCCGATCCGCGTGCCGGGGTGTCGTCGGCCGACAGCAGCACATCGCATGCGATGCCGTTGCGCAGCAGTTCGAGCACCGGTAGCAGGTAGCCGCTGGTGGACGAGGCGTTCTGCAATGCCAGGGTATGGCCGCGCAACTGCGACAGCGACTGGATCGGGCTGTCGCGGCGCACGAAGAACACCGTGTGGAAGTCGCGCAGTCCGCCACGCTCGGTCATGAGCAAGGGATGCGCGCTGCCGCGCTGTTCCAGCAGCATCGCCGCACCGGTCGTTTCGCTGACCCAATCGACCCGGCCGCGCCGCAGATAGCTGGACATCTGGCGCGCATCGGGCGCCATCAGGATTTCGCCGCGGCGGATCCCGACCTCGCGCATGCGCGGCACCACGTAATCCAGCAAGGGCTTGAGCTGCTCGTAATGGCTGGCGGGATCATCGCTGATCCGTCCAAGCACCAGGACCGAGGAAGGCGCTGCCGCAGCCGTCACGGCCAAGCCTGCCCCGGCAATCAGCCAGCAGGCAATCAGACACCATCGTAGACCGCGCAAAACGGACACTCCCCTAGAGCCGCGGACAGCCTAGCCGAATCTTCGAAGATGTGACAGACGTCAGTTTCCGGCCTGCTTGGCAAGCATGGCCATGCGCTGCGCATCGGACAGGATGCCGCGAATCAGCCGCACCTCCTGCTCGGTCATCTCTGCGCGCAGCAACAACCGGCGCAACTTGCGCATCGCCGACTCCGGCGCACGGCCCTTGTGGAAGTCGATCTCGTCCAGCGTGTCGCCCAGCTGGCCGAACATCCCTTCCAGCTGTGCGTGGCTGGCCGGCCCGTCGCGCAAGCCCGGAGCCGCTGCCGGCGCGCGTTCGGCCTCGCCTGCCGCCAGCTGCGCCAGTCGCACCTCGTACGCCAGCACCTGCACGGCCGCGGCCAGATTGAGCGAACTGAACTGCGGATCGGAGGGAATGTGGACCGCGGCGTGGCACAGCTGCAGCTCGTCGTTGGTCAGACCGGTACGCTCGCGGCCGAATACGAAGGCCACCTCGGCCGGCTCGCCCGCCTTGGCCAGGGCACGCTGCGCGCCCTCGTCCGGCAACAGTTCTTCCAGCGCCACCCGGCGCGCGCGCGCAGTGCAGCCAATCACCAGCGTGCAGTCGGCCACCGCCTCGCCCAGTGTCGCGAAGATCGGCGCCTGGCTCAGCACGTCTTCAGCGCCGGCCGAGCGCCGATAGGCGTCTTCGTCGAGTGCGCGCTCCGGCGCCACCAGCACCAGGCGCGAAACCCCCATGGTCTTCATCGCACGCGCTGCAGCGCCGATGTTGCCTGGATGCTGGGTACCCACAAGAACAAATCGGATGCGCTGGCTGACGGACATGAACGGAGATCGGGAAGCTGTTCGGCCGTAGATGGTAAACTGCGCGGCCGGCTTTCGCGCCGGACCGCTCTTTTACCTTCGCCATTGTCCGATTCTGCCTTCACGGGAGCTTTCACCATGCAGAAACCCGCCGTCACCGTCATGGTCAAAGCCGCCCGCCTCGCCGGCAATGTGCTGTTGCGCGGTATCAACAAGCTCGATGCGCTCAATGTGGTGCAGAAAGGCCGCATGGACTACGCCAGCGAAGTCGATGCCGATGCCGAGAAGGTCATCATCAAGGAACTCAAGCGCGGCTACCCCGAGTACGCCGTGTTCGGCGAAGAAGGCGGCGTGCAGGGCGGCAAGAGTGGCCGCTACACCTGGGTGATCGATCCGCTCGACGGCACCAGCAACTATCTGCGTGGCTTTCCGCATTACTGCGTGTCGATCGCGCTGGTGGAAAACGGCGAACCCACCGATGCGGTGATCTTCGACCCGCTGCGCAATGAGCTGTTCACCGCCAGCCGCGGCGCAGGCGCGGTGCTCAATGACCGCCGCATCCGTATCGCAGAGCGCAAGGATTTGGAAGGAGCCATGGTCCACACCGGCTTTCCGCCGCGCGAACGCGCGCGCGCCAGCGCCCAGCTCAAGTGTGTGGACGCGCTGCTGGTGCAGGCCGAAGACGTGCGCCGTACCGGCTCGGCGGCACTGGACCTGGCCTACGTGGCCTGCGGCCGTGCCGATGCCTACTTCGAAGCCGGCGTCAAAGCCTGGGACATTGCGGCCGGCGTGCTGCTGGTGCGCGAAGCCGGTGGCCGTGTCTGCGACTACAAGGGCGCCACCCCGCCGCGCATGGACAACATGGGCCCGGAAACCCAGCAGATCGTGGCCGGCAACATCAAGATCAGCGATGCGTTGCAGAAGGTCATCGTCAACACCGGCTACGCCCGCGAGTTCGACGCCAAGTTCTGATCGACCCGTTCGCACTACCGCTGCCCGGCAGACATCGGAGCACGCCCGAGCACGGAGGCTTCCCTGCAAAGCCTCTCGCGACCGGGGTCGCTCCTACCCACAGCGCAGTAAACGCACAAGGCCGGGATCGCTCCCGGCCTTGTACGTTGGGTGCCGCTGTCACAGCGCTAGGCAGTGCCTGGCGCCGGTGCAGGACCTTAGGCGATCGCGGCGTGGTAGCGGCGCTCGACTTCTTCCCAATTGACGGCGTTGTAGAACGCGCCGATGTATTCCGGGCGACGGTTCTGGTACTTCAGGTAGTACGCGTGTTCCCACACGTCCAGACCCAGGATCGGGGTGTTGCCCTCGAACAGCGGGCTGTCCTGGTTGGCGGTGCTTTCCACAACCAGCTTTTTGTCGGGGGTCACGCTCAACCACGCCCAACCCGAGCCAAAGCGGCTGACGGCGGCCTTGGTGAAGGCTTCCTTGAATTTCTCGAAACCACCAAGATCCTTGTCGATCGCCTTGGCGACCTCGCCCTTGGGCTCGCCGCCACCGTTGGGCGACAGCACGGTCCAGAACAGGGAATGGTTGGCGTGGCCGCCGCCGTTGTTGCGCACCGGGCCCTGCAGGTTTTCCGGCAGGCTCTTCAGCTTGGAGACCAGTTCTTCGATCGGCAGATCGGCGTACTCGGTCCCTTCCAGCGCCGCGTTGACGTTGTTGATGTAGGTCTGGTGATGCTTGGTGTGATGGATTTCCATCGTTTGCGCATCGATGTTCGGTTCCAGCGCGTCGTAGGCGTAGGGCAACTGCGGAAGGGTGTAAGCCATGCGTATCTCCTGGACTTGCCGCCCGGCGAAGACCGGGCGTTGCGGGGTGAATGGTAAGGACGGCGGCAGCGGTTACCAAGGGTGCTGGCAGGGAAACTTCATCCCATCGCATGCCGCACGATGTTCGCCGCACACCTTGCACCAGGTCCCGGTTACTTGGGCGTGAACCGTCCCGGCGCCGGCCACGTTCAAAGTCGACACAGTCGCGCATCGGCATACTTGCTCTGCCGTACCCATTTCGGACCGTCTTCATGCGCAAGCCCGCTTTGCTCGTTGTCGCCATCGCGCTGCTCGTCGCCGGCCTGTGGGGCATGCGTGCGATGCAGACGCCCAAGCCGCAGTTCGCGCCGCAACTCAACGCCCCGATCGCCGCGGACACGCCGACGCGCGAGGTGCCGCGTCTGCCCGCCTTTCTGCCGACCGAGGCGATGGCCACCATCGTGCTGATCCAGCGCGGCGGCCCGTTTCCGCATCCGCAGGATGGCGGCGTGTTCGGCAACCGCGAGCATCGCCTGCCCGAACGCCCGCGTGGCTATTACCGCGAATACACTGTCGATACCCCCGGCAGCCCGGATCGCGGCGCGCGCCGCATCGTCACCGGCGGCACTCCGCCCGAGGCGTGGTACTACAGCGACGATCATTACCAGAGCTTCAAGGCCTTCGATGGCCCGACCCCGGACCAGGCACCATGAACGCTGGCGACTTCGCGCTGGATCTGTCCGATCCGCAGCAGTCGGGGGTGTATCAGGCCGAGACCGACGATCTGGACACCATGGCAGCGCTTGCGCGCGATGCCGGCCTACGCATCGTGCGCGTGGATCTGGCCGCCTGCAGCGACAAACGCATGCTGCTGATGCGCCTGGCCACGCAACTGGATTTCCCGGCCAGCTTCGGCCGCAATTGGGACGCGCTCAGCGATGCCCTGCGCGACCTGGCGTGGCTGCCTTCGCCACATGGCTATGCGCTGCTCATCGACGGCGCCCAGGCGCTGGCCAGCACGGCACCCAACGACCGCGACACCTTGCTGGACATCCTCGATGAAGTCGCCAACGCCTGGGCAGCACGCGGGCTGACCTTCGCGGCGTTCGTTGCGCCCGCAAGCGCCTGCGACTGAGAGCAGCCAACAGCACGCCTGCGCAGCCGGCGGAGCGGACACGCCTGGCGCCGGCACCACATGCCCCGTACAGAAGCGATGGCTGCCTGCATGCCGCCCGCACCGACCTGATGAGCGCTCGCGATGTTTCCCAGGCACCATGCGGCGCTGTCGATCAGCGCTGGTATTTCCGGCGAACACGGATCGCTACGCACCCGCATCGGCCTGCATCCAGGCGCGATGGCAGACCACCATCGCCCTTCGTCGCGCCAGACGCGCGAACGGCACGCATTGCGCGTGCCGACCGACGATCAACTATCCAGCTCGCTCCAGCGCGCGTACGCCGCATCCAGGTGCTTTTGCGCATCGGCCAATGCTGCGGTGTGGGCCGCCATCGCCGCACTGTCGCGCTGATAGAAGGCCGGCTCGTTCATCGCCTCGGTGAGCGTGGCCACTTGCTGCTCCAGCGTCTCGATCAGGGCCGGCAGTTGCTCCAGCTCGCGTGCATCCTTGTAGCTGAGCTTGCGCTTGGGGGCGGTGTCCGCCGGCACTGCAGCCACGGGCGCGGTCGCCACCGCAGTGGCCGATGCCTTGGCCACCGCCATCGCATTGCCGACCGGCGTACGGCGCTGGCGCAGCGAATCGCTGTAGCCGCCGACGTAATCGCCGATCAGGCCATCGCCCTCCATCACCAGCGTGGAGGTCACCACGTTGTCGAGGAAGTCGCGGTCATGGCTGACCAGCAGCAAGGTTCCGGTGTATTCGCCCAGCAATTCTTCCAGCAGCTCCAGCGTTTCCACGTCCAGGTCGTTGGTCGGTTCGTCCATCACCAGCAGGTTGGACGGCTGCGCGAACAGGCGTGCCAGCAGCAGGCGATTGCGCTCGCCACCGGACAGGCGCGTGATCGGCGCGCGCGCGCGCTCGGGCGTGAACAGGAAATCCTGCAGATAGGCATGCACGTGCTTGCGCTTGCCGTTGATTTCCAGGAAATCGCGGCCCTCGGCCACGTTTTCGATCGCGCTCCAGTCTTCGCGCAGGGTGGAACGGTATTGGTCGAAATACGCAATCTGCAGATTGGTACCGATACGGATTTCGCCCTGCTGCGGCTGCAGATCGCCCAGCAACAGCTTGAGCAAGGTGGTCTTGCCGCTGTCGTTGGGGCCGATCAGGCCGATGCGGTCGCCACGCTGGATGATGGTGGAAAAATCCTTGACCATCGTGCGCGCACCGAACGCGAAGCCAACCTCCTTGGCCTCGATCACCTTCTTGCCGGACGACTCGCCCTGCGAGACTTCCATGCGCACGTTGCCGGTGAGCTCGCGCCGCTGCACGCGCTCGTTGCGCATCGATTCCAGGCGCCGCACGCGGCCCTCGTCGCGGGTGCGCCGCGCCTTGATGCCCTGACGGATCCAGATCTCTTCCTGCGCCAGCAACTTGTCGAAGCGCGCATTCTCCTGCGCCTGCGCATTGAGCCGTTCCTCGCGGCGGCGCTCGTAGTTGGCCCAGTCGCCCGGCCAGCTGGTGACCTGGCCGCGATCGATCTCGACGATGCGGGTGGCCAACGCACGCAGGAAGCGCCGGTCGTGGGTGACGAACAGCACGCTGCCGCTCCAGCCCTTCAGGAAGGTTTCCAGCCAATCGATGGCTTCGATATCCAGATGGTTGGTCGGTTCGTCCAGCAGCAGCACATCCGGCGAGGACACCAGCGAACGCGCCAACAGCACGCGTCGCTTCATACCGCCGGACAGCCGCGCGAACTCCGCATCGCCGTCCAGTTCCAGCTTGGTCAGCGTCTCGGTGACGCGTTGATCCAGCGCCCACCCGTCGGCCGCATCGATCTTGGCCTGCACCTTGCCGAACGCATCGGCGTCGAACACCTCGGCATGGCTGAGCTGATGGAATTCGGCCAGCCAATGACCCAACTCGCCCAGACCATCGGCCACCACGTCGAACACGCTGCCGCCGGTCCCTTGCGGTACCTCCTGCTCCAGCCGCGCGATGCGCACGCCCTGTTGCACGCGCACTTCGCCGTCGTCGGGCTTGAGCTCGCCGGCGATCAGTTTCATCAAGGTCGATTTGCCGGCGCCGTTGCGGCCGATCAAGGCGATACGCTCGCCCGGCTCGATCGTGAGGTCGGTTTTTTCCAGCAACAAGGGGCCGCCGACGCTGTAGTCGACGCTTTGCAGAGTGATTAAAGGCATGGCGCAATTGTACGGGATTGGTGATTGGGGATTCGGGATTGGCAAAAGCGCACGCTGTCACGGTGACGAATCCCGAATCCCTACTCCCCAATCCCGGGCTAAAATGCGCCATGAACGAATTCTCCGCGCTGCCGCTGTCGCCGGCCCTGGCCCCCGGCATCGACGCCCTTGGCTACACCGTCCTGACTCCCATCCAGGCGCAAAGCCTGCCGCCGATCCTGCAGGGGCTCGATGTCATCGCCCAGGCGCCGACCGGCAGCGGCAAGACCGCCGCGTTCGGGCTTGGCCTGCTGCAAAAGCTCGACCCTGCAGTGACCCGCGCACAGGCGCTGGTGCTCTGCCCCACCCGCGAATTGGCCGACCAGGTCGGCAAGCAGCTGCGCAAGCTCGCCACCGGCATTCCCAACATGAAGCTGGTGGTGCTCACCGGCGGCATGCCGCTGGGCCCGCAATTGGCCTCACTGGAAGCGCACGACCCGCAAGTGGTGGTGGGCACGCCCGGTCGCATCCAGGAACTGGCCCGCAAACGCGCCCTGCATCTGGGCGGCGTGCGCACGCTGGTGCTGGACGAGGCCGACCGCATGCTCGACATGGGCTTCGAAGAACCCATCCGCGAGATTGCCGGCCGTTGCGACAAACACCGCCAAAGCCTGCTGTTTTCGGCCACGTTCCCGGACAGTATCCGCACGCTCGCACGCGAGCTGTTGAAGGAGCCGGTTGAGATCACGGTGGAAGGCGCCGATAGCGCACCGGAGATCGATCAGCAGTTCTTCGAGGTCGACCCGACCTATCGGCAAAAGGCCGTTGCCGGCCTGCTGCTGCGTTTCAATCCCGAGTCCAGCGTGGTGTTCTGCAATACCCGCAAGGAAGTGGACGAGGTGGCTGGCTCGCTGCAGGAGTTCGGCTTCTCCGCACTCGCGCTGCACGGCGACATGGAACAGCGCGACCGTGACGAAGTGCTGGTGCGCTTCGTCAACCGCAGCTGCAACGTGCTGGTGGCCAGCGACGTGGCCGCTCGCGGGCTGGACGTGGAAGACCTCTCGGCGGTGGTCAACTACGAGCTGCCCACCGATACCGAAACCTACCGCCATCGCATTGGCCGTACCGCACGTGCCGGCAAGCATGGACTGGCGCTGAGCCTGGTCGCCCCGCGCGAAACTGCCCGCGCGCAGGCACTGGAAGCCGAACAGGGCCAACCCTTGAAGTGGTCGCGTGCGCCGCTGGCCACCGCGCGCCCGGCGCAACTGCCGCAGGCGGCAATGACCACCTTGCGCATCGATGGCGGCAAGACCGACAAGCTGCGTGCCGGCGACATCCTGGGCGCCCTGACTGGCGAAGCCGGGCTCTCGGGCGCGGCAATCGGCAAGATCGCCATCTACCCTACCCGCTCCTACGTGGCCATTGCCCGCGCGCAGGTCGCCAAGGCGCTGGCACATCTGCACGCAGGCAAGATCAAGGGACGCCGGTTTCGGGTCAGCAAGCTCTGAACGCAGCGCGGCCGGCATTGTGCCGGCGGCCTATATTTCAGCTAGAGCAATCCTGGAAGCGCGCACGTCCACGCATCCAGGGTCGCTTCCAGCGCTTGGACTCAGTAAGAAAGTGTCGCCAACAGCGGCACATCGTTCGCCCATTTCTGGCGACCCTGCAGCACCTGCAATTCCACCAGCACGGCTGCGCCAACGACTTCCAGTTCGAGTTGGGCAGCAAGCCCCAAGGCCGCACGCAGCGTGCCGCCGGTGGCCAGCACGTCGTCGACAATCAGTACGCGCGCCCCGCGTGGCAGCGCATCCTCATGCATTTCGATGCGATCGGTGCCGTACTCCAGCGCATATTCCTGGATCAGCGTGCGCCCCGGCAGCTTGCCCGGCTTGCGCACCGGCACGAAGCCGGTCCGCAGTTCGCGCGCCAGGGCAGCGCCCAGAATGAAACCGCGCGCCTCGATACCCAGCACCGCATCCAGCGGCGTGGTGCGCCACGGCTGCGCCATTTCGTCCAGCGCAGAGGCGAAATCCGGGCCGTCCGACAGCAACGGGGTAATGTCCTTGAAGACGATGCCCGGCTTAGGGAAATCGGCGATGTCGCGAATCCGCTCTGACCAATGGTTGGGTCCGGAAGTCGTGGTGCCGGCGCAGCGGCTGCAGTCAGTCATGAGGGCGGTGGCGTGGTGGCCGGTGGAGTTGCGCCTATTCTAGGCTGCGCACGCCATCCACGCCGGATTTACGGCATACCTGCATCTGAGCGCGTCAGGAACTGCACGACAGCATCGAACACCCGGCGCGATCGCGTGCCCAGTCCGGCCGCCGCGCCGCAAATGCGTCGCGCCCGGGCTGATCGTCGTAAGGGCGGCGCATGACTTCCAGCAACTCCTGCACCCCGGACGGGTCACCCTGCTCGGCACGGTCGATCGCCTGCTGCGCCAGATAATTGCGCAACACATAGCGCGGGTTGGCCAGGCGCATGCGCGCGCGCCGCTCTTCTGGCGACAGCGGATCCTGCTGCAGGCGCGCGGCATAGCGCTGCAGCCATTGCTGCAGCTGCGGCGCATCCGCCAGGCGTTTGTCTTCGTCGTAAAAGGCGTCGCGCAGCTGCGCGGGGTCCGGATGTTCGGGCGACAGGTCGATGAGCCCACGGAAGGTCAGCGTCATGTCCATCTCGGATTCGCGCATCAGGGCGCGCAGCGCGTCGATCAGCTGCAGATCCTCGTCGCGACACTCTGCCAAGCCCAGCTTGGCGGCGGTGTCGCGCCGGTCGCACGCCAGGTAGGTATCGCGAAAACGATCCAGCCCATATTGCAGCAGGGCCTGGTCGGCAAACAGCGGCGCCAGCGCCTGGGCAAGCCGGCCCAGGTTCCAGTAGGCCACTTGCGCCTGGGTGCCGAAGCGATAGCGCCGCCCCTGCGCGTCGGTGGTGTTGGGCGTCCAGTCCGGGTCATAGTCGTCAACCCAGCCATACGGGCCGTAGTCGATGGTCAGACCGAGGATCGACATGTTGTCGGTATTCATCACCCCATGCACAAACCCGACCCGCATCCAGTGCGCCACCATCACCGCGGTACGCTCGCAGACCTGCGCAAACCAGTCGGCGTAGAGCGCCTCGCTGGCACCGGCCAACGCCGGGAAATCGCGGGCGATGGTGAAATCCACCCACTGCTTCAGCAATGCGATATCGCCGCGTGCGCTGGGCAATTCGAAGTTGCCGAAGCGGATGAACGAAGGCGCCACCCGGCACACGATCGCGCCCGGCTCGCGCTGCGGGTGGCCGTCGTAGAACATGTCGCGCACCACCGCCTCACCAGTGCCGACCAGGCTCAACGCACGCGTGGTCGGCACGCCCAGATGATGCATGGCCTCGCTGCACAGGAATTCGCGGATCGACGAGCGCAATACGGCGCGCCCATCGGCACCGCGGGAATACGGCGTCGGGCCGGCACCCTTGAGCTGCAATTCGTAGCGCCCACCGTCGGTTCCGATCGCCTCGCCCAGCGAAATCGCCCGCCCGTCGCCAAGCTGTCCGGCCCAATGCCCGAATTGATGCCCACCGTAGTTGACCGCCCAAGGCTGCATTCCCGGGTACAGCGCGTTGCCGCCGAACACCTGGGCGAACTGCGCACTGGCGATCTCGGCCGCCTCCAGGCCCAGCACCTGCGCCATCTCCGCCGAATGCGCGATCAGGTACGGAGCGGCGACCGGCGTCGGCAAGACTGACGACCAGGCCGCGCCCACCTCGCGCCGGCGCGCCCCCTCTTCCGGGTCGCCAGGCAGCTGTTGACGCAGACGATTATCGAAGTGCAAATGTGTCATGCCGGCAAGCCTAGGCCACCGGCGGTGAACCTGACATGGGCGAAGCCGCATCCGGCGCTGCGTGCGTACCGTATCTTCACTCGCTTGGCGTGTGCCGAGCGGGCTCGTCCTGCACATGCTTGCGACGTGCGATAGCGGCTAATGGCCGCCGGCTGCCGATCAGATGCGAACCAGACAGAGGCGAACGTTGCCGGGACGCCACTCTCTGGTCTGCACTTGCCCGCCTGTTGCGTTCGTGCCTGGTCCCCACCACCCTTCCTGCCCCCGTACCGATATTGCCCATGCCTTCGCGCGCTTCCCACTGGTTCCGTCCTGCCCTCCTGTTGCTCGGTTCGTTGACCATGACGGCCTGCAGCAGCGTCTTTTTTGGTGGCATCAATGCCGCATCCAGCCGATCGGGCATCGTCGAGCATCGCGACCAGGTGTTCGATTCCGCGCACGGCCTGGCGCTGGATGTCTACCAGCCGCGCGGCGCAAGCGACGCGCCAGTGGTGGTGTTTTTCTACGGCGGCACCTGGAAGCGCGGTTCACGCGCCAACTATCGCTGGGTGGGCCGCGCACTTGCGCGCCAGGGCGTGGTGGCGATGGTGGCCGACTACCGCAAGTATCCGCAGGTCGGATTACACGGTTTCATGTCCGACGCGGCAGGCGCCACCGCATGGAGCTACCGCCACGCGCACGAGTACGGCGGCAACCCGAATCGCCTCGCGGTGATGGGTCATTCGGCAGGCGCGCATATGGCCGCGTTGCTTGGCACCGATGCCCGCTGGCTGCAGGCGCAAGGTCTCAAACCTCACCAGTTGTGCGGCGTGGTAGGCCTGGCCGGGCCGTACGACTTCATGCCGATGACCGATCCCGAATTGGTCGAAATCTTTGGCGATGCGCCGGCAGCGCAACGGCAATCGCAACCGGTGCGTTACGTCGGCGGCGACGAACCGCCCATGTTGCTGCTGCATGGCGATGCCGACCGCGTGGTCGAACTACAGAACAGCGTCTCGCTGCAGCAGGCGCTCAAGCGCGAAGGCGGCAGTGCCGAACTGAAGGTCTACCCCGGCATGGGCCATCTCGGCATCCTGCTGGCGCTGCGCAAATCGCCCGAGCGCTCGCAGGTGCTGAACGATACGCTGCAGTTTGTGCGCCAGTGCCGGGTGCCCTGAAGCGCAATCCGCCCTGACGTCGCTGGGGATTGAGTGACTGCTGCGAACGGCTGATGGGCAGCGATACCGACGACGGTGTCGCTGGGTAGCCATTCGGATCCGGAATGAGCGGAATACATCGCGATGAGAGACGCCATGTCGTAGCAGCAGACAGCGGGCGAAACACAGTCCCGCCCACCTACTCGCACCCCGCTCTCCCTACTCCCCGATGCCTCAATTGGCCGGCTTGCTTCCCATCAGCTCGAACGGGCCGCCTTTCTTCAGCGCAGCCTGATACGCCGGACGCGCTTGGATCCGTTCCAGAAACGCGCGCAAACGCGGGTAGTTCTCCAGACCGCCGCCGCGTGCGGCCGCCGCCTGTACCGGGAAGCTCATCTGGATGTCGGCGGCGGTGAAGCGTTCGCCAGCGAACCAGTTGCCGGCCTGCAACGACTGCTCCATCCAGTTCAGATGCAAGGTGAGCTGCGGCCCCACGAAACCCGACATCGCCTTGTCCACGATCGCACGTGCGATGGGCTTGGCGAAGAACGGCATCGGCGCGCTGCGGATGCGACCGAAGATCAGCGTCATCAGCAACGGCGGCATCGCCGAGCCTTCGGCGTAATGCATCCAATAGCGAAACTGCAGGCGCTCGGGCGAATCCAGCGGCCGCGGCGATGGCGACAGCGCGCACTCGGTGTCGTAGCGCTCGGTCAGGTACTCCAGGATTGCCCCAGATTCGGCTACGACCAGGTCGCCATCGACCAGCACCGGCGATTTGCCCAGCGGATGGATCGCGCGCAGCGCCGGCGGCGCCAGCATGGTCTTGGGGTCGCGTTCATGGCGCACGATCTGGTAAGGCAGCGCCAGTTCTTCCAGCAGCCACAGCACGCGCTGGGAACGGGAATTATTGAGATGGTGGACAGTGATCATGAGATAGCTGCGCGCGGAAAGCGCACATCCTACCGATCCAGGCGTCGTCGCTGTGCGCAAGCAGCGCCTGGTGGACGCGCCAGCGAGGCTGACCGCCTGTCGTGCAGACAATAAAAAACGCCAGCCGCTTGCACGGCCGGCGTTTTTGGCAACCCTAAGGTTGCAGGCGGATTAGACCGCCTGCACCTGGTCAGCCTGCATGCCCTTCTGGCCCTGCACGGCGACGAAGGTGACCTTCTGGCCTTCCTGCAGCGACTTGAAGCCGGTGCCCTGGATGGCGCGGAAGTGCACGAACAGGTCCGGGCCGCTTTCCGGGGTGATGAAGCCGAAGCCCTTGGCATCGTTGAACCACTTCACGGTACCGCTCTGACGCTCTGACATTTACTAACTCCTGAACTATTGATGGATAAATCGCAGCGTCCGAAAAGCCGGAGCTGAGACTGAGTTGCAGGCGTTGGTAAAGCGGAACGATGAAGCGAGATCTGTAACGATCCGGCTGCACCAGGCCACGATTCACGGTGACCCTTGCAAACACAGTGCGTGCACAGTACTCGTGTTTTCTGCAAAAAGCGACACCCTGCGTCAAATCTTTTGCAGTCGGGTCCAATCCGACGGCCTGTCGGGACTGTCCCCATCCCAATTGCCCGGATGCCACTGCCTGACGCCCCCACAGCTGCGCAGATCATGGGGGCCGTTAACGACACCTGCCCGGCCATGGTCCGCGACGTCCTGGACCGCGCCTCAGCGCCTGTCGCCCCGCCGTGGCCCTTGCAGCCAACCGGCCTCTGAGCCAAGCCCACCCTGCCCTTGCTCGCACCATCCAGCTGTCAGCCAGCCCAGGCCCGGCCGACGACGCACCTCTGCCAGATGCGGGCAACACCCGGCGCATGAACCGGCCGCGTATCATAGGCGCCCTTTGCAACCGGCATCCTGATGGCCCTCACCGCCACCGTCCGCAGGGCGGAACTTCAGATCAGCGACATGGACCGCGGCTATTACGCCAACCATTCGCTGACCCTGGCCCAGCACCCTTCCGAGACCGACGAGCGCCTGATGGTGCGGCTGCTGGCGTTCGCGCTATTTGCCGACGACCGTCTGGAATTCGGCCGTGGCCTCAGCAACGACGACGAGCCGGACCTATGGCGGCGCGACTACACCGGCGACCCGGATCTGTGGATAGACCTCGGCCAGCCGGACGAAAGCCGCGTGCGCAAGGCCTGCAACCGCTCGCGCCAGGCGGTGGTCATCGGCTACGGCGGCCAGGCCACCGAAACCTGGTGGAAGAAGCACGCCAACGCCATGGGCCGGTACCGCAATCTGCGCGTGATCGAGCTCGACTCGCAGGCCACCGAAGCACTCGGCGCACTGATCCAGCGCGGCATGCGTTTTGACGTGATCATCCAGGACGGCGAAGTGCAGATGCTGGCCGACCACGGCAGCGTCACCCTGACCCCGATGGTGCGGCAAGCCCCGGCCGAATGAGCATGCGTTGCGACGTGCTGGTCATCGGCGCCGGCGCTGCCGGGCTGATGAGCGCCTTCACTGCCGGCCAGCGTGGCCGCAAGGTGGTGGTGATCGACCATGCCAACAAGGTCAGCAAGAAGATCCTGATGTCCGGTGGCGGGCGCTGCAATTTCACCAACACCGGCACCACGCCTGGCAACTTCATTTCGGCCAATCGGCATTTCTGCAAATCCGCCCTGGCGCGCTACAGCCCGGCGGATTTTGTGGAGATGGTCGAACGGCATGCCATCGCCTATCACGAGAAAGAGCTGGGCCAGTTGTTCTGCGACATCTCCTCCAAGCAGATCGTGCGCATGCTGCTGGACGAATGCGATGCGGCCGGCGTGCAGATCCGCACCCAGTGCGACGTGCTGTCGGTCCAGCGCGGCAGCGACGGCTTCCAGGTCCAGACCAGCCAGGGATGCGTGCAGACGCACTCGTTGATCGTGGCGACCGGCGGGCTGTCGATTCCCAGCATGGGGGCCAGCGGCTTCGGCTATACCCTGGCCAAGCAGTTCGGCCATGCGCTGCTGCCCACCCGCGCCGGGCTGGTGCCACTCACATTGAGCGGCAAGCATCAGGAGCGTCTGCAAGCGTTGTCCGGGCTGGCGTTGCCGGTCCAGGCGCAGTGCAACGGAGTCAGCTTTCGCAATTCCATGCTGCTCACCCATCGTGGGGTCAGCGGCCCGGCGATCCTGCAGATCTCCTCGTATTGGCAGCCGGGCGACGATTTGCGGCTGGATCTGCTGCCCGGTCGCGATGCAGCGACGTGGCTGCGCGAACAAAAGCAGCAACGCGGCGCCACCGAGCTGCGCAACGTGCTGGCCGACGTGCTGCCGAAACGGTTTGCGCAACGCTTGTGCGAGCTCTGGCTGCCAGACAAGCCGGTGCGTCAGCTGGATCCGCCGCAGCTGACAGCCGCCGCCGAGCTGCTCGGCAGCTTTCCGCTGATCGCCAGCGGCACCGAAGGCTATCGGACAGCTGAAGTCACCCTGGGCGGGGTCGATACCCAACAGGTCTCCAGTGCGACCATGGAGTCGCGCCTGGTGGCAGGCCTGTACTTTGTCGGCGAGGTACTGGATGTCACCGGCTGGCTTGGCGGTTACAACTTTCAGTGGGCGTGGGCGTCCGGCCATGCGGCGGGGAGCGTGGCGTAACGGCGATGGCGGGGGGCTCGCCCACCGATCAGGTCAGGCGCCTTGAACGCGCCGTCGCGGCATGGACAGCACGCAGTGAAAACGGTCGATGCGCGCCAGAAGGCATCTTCCACGCGCAAATATTGTTCTACGTCTCACACTTGATGCGGCATGCTCCACACACATGGACGTGTCAAACCCCTTCGTGTATTAAAGCCCGTCTCTAGGGAGCCGCGCATGCAAAAAGGCAAAGATCTCACCCTCCGCCTGATGATCGTCGACGACAGCGTGGAGAGTGCGGAGACCATCGTCACCGCGCTGCGCAATGGCGGCATTGCGGTGCGTCCATCGCGACCGCAAAGCCAGGAGGAACTGGCCAGCATGCTGTCGGGCCAGATCGATCTGGCCATCTTGGGTCAGGCGCAGCAGATCCCCATGAGCGCCTTGCAGACCCAGATTGCGGGCAGCGGCAAGGACATCCCGATCATCTTGCTGGCCGAGCGGATCGAAGAGAACGCCCTGGTCGAGGCCGCTTCGCACGGGGTGCGCGCCATTGCATTGCGCCACCGCCCCGCGCATTTGCTTGCACTGGTGCGCTCGGAATGGGACGACCTGCAGGCCCGCCGCGGACTGCGCCGCATCGAAGCGCAGATGCGCGAGACCGAGCGCCGCTGCGACGCACTCATCGCATCCTCGCGCGACCCGATCGCCTACGTGCATGAAGGCATGCATATCCGTGCCAACGATGCCTATCTGGAAATGTTCGGCTTCGAGTCGTTCGACGATGTCGAAGGCATCTCGCTGCTGGACATGATCGCCGCGCAATACGTCGACGATTTCAAACAGCTGCTCAAGGCGATGTCCAAGGGCGAACCGCCGCCGGCACAGTACAAGCTCGATGCACGCCGCGTGGAAGGCGACACCTTTCCGGCCACGATGGAGTTCGCCACCGCCACCTATGAAGGCGAGCCGTGCATCCAGGTGGTGTTCCGGCGCCGCGAGGAGTTCGACCCGGAACTGGCGCGCGAGGTCGAAGACTTGCGCCAGCGCGACCAGGTCACCGGCCTGCTCAATCGCCCCACCTTCATGGTGGCGCTGGAACAGGCCGTGGCACAGGCCGGCCGCAGCGAGGGCCAATCCGGCTTCCTGCTGATCGAGCCGGATCACTACGCACGCATCCTTCCGGAGTTCGGGCTGGATTCGGCAGATGCGCTGATTGCTGCGCTTGCCGCGCATGTGGCGAGCGTGCTGGACGACAGCGTGTTGGCCGCGCGCTTCGGCGAACACAGTTTCGCCCTGCTGTTGAACGGAAATTACGCGCGCACGCATGCGCTGGCCGAAACCGTGCGCAATGCGTTCGCGCAGCACGTGGTCAGCGTGGGGACGCGCTCGGCCACGGTGACGGTCAGCATCGGCGGCGTGCAGATCGGCGAAAAGATCGCCAGCATCGGCCAGGTACTCAATCGCGGCACCGAGGCGGTGCGCACCACTGCCGAGCTCGGTGGCAACGCGGTCAGCATCTACGACCCGGCTGCGGCGGATCGGGCCGAAGAAGAACGCATCGAACGTTGGGTCGAGCAGCTGCGCGAAGCGCTGGTCGGCGACGGTTTCCTGCTGCATTACCAGCCGGTGCTCAACCTGCAAGGCGAGCCGCTGGAGCTGTACCAGGCCTTCCTGCGCCTGGAACGCAATGGCGAAATGATGTCGCCGAACGCGTTCATGGCCATCGCCGAAGAGCACGACCTGGTCACCGAAATCGACCGCTGGGTGGTGGCGCGGGCCATCCGGCAACTGGGCGAACGCCAACGTGCCGGGCACAAGACCCATCTGCTGGTACGCATCGGGCCAAACTCGTTCTCGGACCCGCAGATGATCGACACCATCCGCGAGCAATTGGCGGTTTACGGTGTCCCCGGCGAACGGCTGTGGCTGCAGACGCCGGAGTCGAAGGTGTTTACGCACCTGCGCAACGCGCAGCAGTTCCTGGCGGCGGTGTCGGCGATGGATTGCAAGGTCGGGCTGGAGCAGTTCGGCTCGGGTCTGGATTCGTTCCAGTTGCTGGCGCATTTCCACCCGGCCTTCCTCAAACTGGATCGCGGCATCACCGGCGACATCGCCTCGGCGCGGGAGAGCCAGGAAAAGATTCGCGAAATCACCTCGCGGGCGCAGCCGGCCGGCATTCTGACAATGGCCGAGTTCGTCGCCGATGCGCAGTCGATGAGCAGCTTCTTCAGTGCCGGAGTGGACTACGTCCAGGGCGATTTCGTGGCACCGACCGGGCCATTGATGAATTACGAGTTCGGCTGAAAGCCGGCGCGCCCGCTCGTTCGCAACCTCGCTAAGCAACAAAAAACCCGCACTGCGCGGGTTTTTTGTTGTCTGCCAGGCAGCCGGAGATCCGCCCCCTTACATTGCACTACCGCTGGCGGCGCGCAGTGCAGCGATGCGCTCGGTGAGCGGCGGATGGCTCAGGAACAGCCGGCGCAAGCCCTCGCCCACCCCACCGGAGATGCCGAACGCCTGCACTTGCGAGGGCAAGGTGTTCTGGCCATGGTTGAGCGACAGCCGCTCCAGTGCAGCGATCATCTTGCTGCGGCCGGCCAACTGCGCGCCACCGGCATCGGCGCGGAATTCGCGGCGCCGCGAGAACCACATCGCAATCATGGTCGCGAACAGGCCGAACACCATCTCCAGCGCGAACACGATGATGTAGTACGCAAAGCCACGACCGCCCTCGCGGTTGCCCGACAAGGCGCTGTCGATAATGCCGCCGACCACGCGGGCGAGCACGATCACGAAGGTATTGAGGACGCCCTGCAGCAGCGCCATGGTGACCATATCGCCGTTGGCCACGTGGGCGATCTCGTGGCCAAGCACCGCCTCGGCTTCATCCTGGTCCATGTTCTGCAGCAGGCCGGTGGACACCGCCACCAGGGCGTTGTTGCGGTTGGCGCCGGTGGCGAACGCGTTGATTTCCGGGCCGTCGTAGACCGCTACTTCCGGCATGCCGATGCCGGCAGCCTGGGCCTGGCGGCGCACGGTCTCCAGCAACCAGCGCTCGGTCGGCGTGCGCGGCTCGGTGATGACCTGCGCACCGGTGCTGCGCTTGGCCATGAACTTGGACAGCAGCAAGGAAATGAACGAGCCGCCGAAACCGAAGATGGCGGCCATCACCAACAGGCCACTCATCTGCGCGGGATTGACGCCCAGCAACGACATGACGATGCCGGCGAGCATCAGCACCGCAAGATTGGTCAGCAGGAACAGGAAAATGCGGTTGAACATGGCGCGATGGCTCCACGGATGCGGGGTGAACTGGTGCGGATCTGCGGGTGTTGCGGCTTGAAATCAAGCAAGCACCTGACCGACGATTCAGCTGCCCATGCCATCGCCCCCTTATCTCGGCCGCTTCGCGCCCTCGCCCACCGGCCCCCTGCACTTCGGCTCCCTGCTGGCTGCATTCGGCAGCTGGCTGCTGGCCCGGCATGACGGTGGGCAGTGGTGCGTACGCATCGAAGACATCGACCCGCCGCGTGCCGAACCCGGCGCCAGCGAACGTCAGCTGCGCACGCTGGCCGCATTCGGGCTGCACTCGGACCTGCCGGTGATGCGGCAGTCCGAGCGCGATGCGGCCTACACCGACGCTATCACTCAGCTGCTGGAAACCGGCCAGGCATTCGAATGCAGCTGCAGCCGGGCCGATCTGGCCGGCATGGGCGGCATCCACCACGCCTGCCTCGCGCCATTGGGCGAGCGCCGTGCGGTGCGCCTGCGGGTGCCGCCGCAATCGCCGGTCGGCTTCGAGGACGCCTTGCAAGGACCGGTGCTGCAGGATGTCTACGCCGAGGTGGGCGATGTGGTGCTGCGCCGCGCCGACGGGTATTGGGCGTACCAACTGGCAGTGGTGGTGGACGATGCGGCGCAGGGCATCACCGATGTGGTGCGCGGCGCCGACCTGCTCGACTCCACCCCGCGCCAGATGGTGCTGCAGCGCGCACTGGGCCTGCCGCAGCCGCGCTACCTGCACCTGCCGCTGATGCTGGATCGCGACGGCCGCAAGCTGTCCAAGTCACACGATGCACCCGCACTGGACGACGCCGATCCACTGCCGGCCCTGCACGCCGCCTGGGTCGCCTTGGGCCAACAGGCCGACGCACTGCCGCGGCATGCAGCCGTGGAAACCCTGCTGCAGCACGCCGTGCAGCATTTTTCGCCACGGCTGCTTCCACGCCAACGCCAGCTGGACCTCGATGCGCGCGCATCCGGCCTCCAGCGTGACTAGAATTGCGGCCCAGCACCGGCGTCCGGGCGCAGCAGTCCCGCACCCGAATCGCCCTCAGCCTCACTTGTTGATTGGAGTCGTCATGACATCTCGCGTCACATTGGTCACCGGCGGCACCGGCGGTATCGGTACTGCCATCTGCAAGCGCCTGGCCGACCAGGGCCACCGGGTCGCCAGCAACTTCCGCAACGAAGAAAAGGCACGCGACTGGCAGCAGCGCATGCAGGCGCAGGGGTACGAGGTCGCCCTGTTTCGCGGCGATGTCGCCTCGTCCGAGCATGCGCGCGCGCTGGTGGAAGACGTCGAATCCTCGCTGGGGCCGGTCGAGGTGTTGGTCAACAACGCCGGCATCACCCGCGACACCACCTTCCACCGCATGAGTGCCGAGCAGTGGCACGAGGTCATCAACACCAACCTCAATTCGGTCTTCAACGTGACCCGCCCGGTGATCGAGGGCATGCGTAAACGCGGCTGGGGCCGGGTGATCCAGATCAGCTCGATCAATGGGCTCAAGGGCCAGTATGGCCAGGCCAACTACGCTGCCGCCAAGGCTGGCATGCACGGCTTCACCATCTCGCTGGCGCGCGAGAACGCGGCATTCGGGGTCACCGTCAACACGGTCTCGCCCGGTTATGTGGCCACCGACATGGTGATGGCCGTTCCGGAAGAAGTGCGCGCCAAGATCGTGGCCGATATCCCCACCGGACGCCTGGGCCGTCCGGAAGAGATCGCCTACGCGGTGGCGTTTCTGGTTGCGGAAGAGGCTGCCTGGATCACTGGCTCGAATCTGGACATCAACGGCGGCCACCACATGGGCTGGTAACGTTTGCTGCAACTTTGCGGTGCAGCATGGATTTTGCTCAAAAACCATGCTGCGCAACATTTTTAATGTGTCCGCTTAGGCAAATAAGGCCTTTTGGCTGTTGCAAGCGCTGCTGCGGTGCGCCATCCTGCGCGCACTATCAGTGTGGGTGAACGTTCCATGGCCGGACTTCGCATCATCAAGAAGTATCCCAATCGCCGTCTCTACGACACGGAAATCTCCAGCTACATCACCATCGAAGATGTGCGCCAATTGATCATCGATGGCGAAGAATTCGAAGTACGCGATGCCAAGAGCGGCGAGGACCTCAGCCGCGCAGTGCTGCTGCAAATCATCGCCGACCGCGAGCAGGACGGCGAGCCGATGCTCTCCACCCAGTTGCTGAGCCAGATCATCCGGTTTTATGGCGACTCGCTGCAGGGCTTCATGGGCAATTACCTGGAGCGCAGCATGCAGGTGTTCCTGGATCAGCAGCAGCAGTTCCGTCAGCAGATGGGCAACCTGCTCGGGCAGACCCCGTGGGCGATGATGAACCAGTTGACCGAGCGCAACCTGGAGTTGTGGCAGGAGTTCCAGCGCAACTTCGGCGCCGGCTTCGGCCGCCCGGGTGGCCCGGGCACACCGCCGAGCCCGCCTGGGGCGAGCGGCCTGGGCAGCGGCCCGATGGGAACCGGCACGCATGGCTCGGCTGGCGGCAATCACGGCACGACCGGCAAGGCCCGCAACCGCGGCTAATAGACAACACGCCATTGCGCAGCCGCCAGGCAGGTGCGGCCGGTGCCGGAATCCTCAGGCGCTGCTCGGACACCCCGGCTCCGCTGCGCCGGCCATGCCAGCTGACGGCTGGTCGCGGTGTGATGTCGACCGCTTGAGATACCGAACGCTGCGCCAGGAGCCTCAGGCTCCCAGGCGCAGCCAATCAGTGGCCGGCCTGCGTTGTGCAGGCAGAGCAGATCCGCTCCACGTGGTAGCCGCGCGCACGCAGACGCTCCACTACCCCGTCATTGCCCAGCAAATGCAGCGCACCGACCACCACCAGCGTGGTTCCGCCGCCCTTGCCGAGCCGCTGCTCCAGCCGCGGCACCCAGCGCGCATTGCGCTCGACATTGATGTCCTGATACAGCGCCGGATACTGGCGGCGCATGTCTTCGGCCATCTGCGTGGACAGCGTATGCACATCGCCATTGCGCCAGGCTGCATGCAGCTGGCGTAGCTGGTCGGTGGCATCGGCCTCGTCCAGCGACTCTTCCAGCAACTGATGCTGCTCGGTCGGCGACATGCCGTCGAGCAAGGCGATTTGCTCGGCGGCGCGCTCCAGGCCGTCGGCCGGTTTGCCGCGCGCCTGCGCTTGTTCCATCAGGTAATGGTCCAGCCCCGCGTTCGGGTCCATGCCTTGCCGGGTCATCTCCGCCAGGCTGATAGTCAGCGCCACGAACCAGGGCTCGAGCGGCTGCAGGCTCGCCAGCGACATGCCGTACTTGCGCGCGTAGGCGCTCAGCGCCTGCCAGGTCTTCGCATCCAGCGTGTCCTGCAGCGTACGCCCGTCGGTGCGCCGCGCCGCCTGCAGCATGCGACTGGCCAGCTCGGGCGATTGCGCATCGTCAGGCGGCAATTCGAACAGCAGACGGTCGGCCTTGGCGAAGGCCTGCATCACATCCGGCGATAGCGGGTAGTCGCTGGGCTTGAGCACATGAAACGAGCCCAGCAGATACAGCGTGCCGCCCTTGCCATCGACCTTCCACAGCAGCGGCACCGGCGGGCCTGCCGGCGCGTGGCCGGCACCACGCGCCCACACCGGTACGAGCGCGCCGCTCCACAAGGCCAGGCCAAGCAGCGCGCCGCTGCACCAGGTGGCAATCCGCTGGCGCGTCAACGTGGTCCGTCGCCCGGTCACCAGGCTTCTCCGCACATGCGAATGGCGCGCATGTCAGTGCGGCACCTTGTAGGCCTTCTCGCCTGCCGACACCGCCAGATCGATACGGTTTTCCGGCGGCGGCAGTGGGCAGGTGGCGAATGGGGTGAACGCGCATGGCGGGTTGTAGGCGCGGTTGAAATCGACGATGACATGCCCCGAGGCATCGGGCACGTCCAGATCCAGAAAACGTCCAGCCGGATAGCTGCCGTGACCGCTGGTGCGGTCGGCGAATACCACGAACATCGGCCGCCCTGGCTCGCCGATGGTTTCCAATCGGTAGGTCTTGCCGTCGCGCTCGAACTCGATCGCGCCCGCGTTCGGCTGCTCGCTGCTGATCCCGACGATGTCGACGATCGGGATGGTCTTGCCGACGGAGTTGGGCACATAGCGCGCGTTGATGCGCCAGGATGGATCCACGGGCCAATAGTCCAGACCCGCGAAGTGCGTGCGCGAGCTCGCGTCGGCATGCTTGACCCGTAGCGCATACCGGTCGCCGCGATGGATTAGGCTCAACACGCCCTTGCCCTCGTCGAAATGGATCAGGGTGGGCTGCGGATCGCGATCGGACTGGAAGCGGATCCGGCTGGTCAGCGGCTTGCCATCGAGGGTCAGCGCGGCACCACGCTCGGGCACGAACCAGACCGCGTTGTTCTCGGTGGACACCATGCCCATCTTCGGTGGGCCTACCGCGAGTCTGATACCGCTGCCGGCGCTGCTGCCGATGTAATGCGCCTTCAGCGACAGCCAATGCAGGCCAACCAGGCTGGTCCAGCCATCGGGCGCGCGCAGTTCCTTCAGCCGCGCTTCGCGCCAGGCGGCGGTGTCGGCCAGAAATGTCTTGTCGAGTGCGACCGGCGCAGCCGGCGGTGGCGCATCGCGCCCGCAACCGAATAACGCCGCTGCGACCAGCATGCCGAGCAGCCAGCCCTTCCCCCCGTGCACTGCCATCAACGCCCCCTCAGAAACCAACGATCGATATCGCTCAGCGTAAACCGCGCCCAGGTCGGTCGGCCATGGTTGCACTGGCCCGAGCGTTCGGTGGCTTCCATATCGCGCAGCAACGCGTTCATTTCAGGCACGGTGAGGCGGCGGTTGGCGCGCACTGCACCGTGGCACGCCATGGTGGAGAGCAGTTCGTCGCGTGCGCTGGCGATGCGGCGGCTTTGACCATGCTCGCGCAGATCGCCCAGCACATCGCGCAGCAGCGCCTCCGGCTCGGCATTGGCCAGCAGCGCGGGAATGCTGCGCACGTGCAGCGACTGCGGGCCGGCCCGGGTGATCTCGAAGCCGAGCGTGGCCAAGGTCTCCGCTTCGCGCTCGGCGGTGTCGGCTTCGCGCTCGCCCACTGCCAGCGTCATCGGCACCAGCAAGGGCTGCGCGTGCAGGCCGATGCTGTCGTGCGCATTTTTGAGCCGCTCATAGCCGATGCGCTCATGCGCCGCGTGCATGTCGACCACGATCAAGCCTTCGGCGTTTTCGGCCAGGATGTAGATGCCGTGCAACTGCGCGACGGCATAACCGAGCGGCGGAACACCGCTGTCTTGCGCAGTTGCCGGCAACCCGGTGCCGGCCATGCTCGGCATGCCTGCCGATTGCTGCGCACTGCTGGGCGGCGGCGCGTACAGCGCGCTGTAGGCGGCGCGCGCCTCGTCCACACGCAGTCCCAGCGGCGTTTGCGAAGGCGTCCAGCTCGGGTAGTTGTAGCCGCTACCGCTGCTGCCAGGTGCGTTGCCGTGGTTCGGAACACCGCTGCCAGCAATGTTGCCCAGCCCGCCAGCGGTCGCCCCTGGGTCGCCGGCACCATCGCTGCCGATACTGTTTGGCGTGACGCCGGCACGGGTATGCGCCAAGGCATCCTGCAGGGTGCGATAGACGAAATCGTGGATCAGCCGCGCTTCGCGGAAGCGCACCTCGTGTTTGGCAGGGTGCACATTGACGTCCACGCGTGCCGGGTCCAGCTCCAGAAACAGCACATACGCCGGCTGACGGCCATGAAACAGCACATCGCCGTAGGCCATCTTCACCGCATGCGCCACGCTGCGGTCCCTGACCGAACGGCCGTTGACGTAGAGGTACTGCTGGTCGGTGCTGGCACGCGAGTAATGCGGTTGCGCAACCCAGCCGTGCAGGCGCAGACCGGCGCCGCTGTGGTCCACGCGCAAGGCCTGGCGCGCAAAATCGTCGCCGAGGGTTTCGCCCAGCCGCGCGTCCGAATACAGATCGCCCGGCTTGTACCGCCGCGACGGCTTGCCGTTGTGCGAGACGCGCAATTCCACATCCGGCCGCGCCAGTGCCAACGAACGCAACCACTCTTCGATATGGCCGAGTTCGGTGCGTTCGGCACGCAAAAATTTGCGCCGCGCCGGCACGTTGAAGAACAGTTCGCGCACTTCGACCGTGGTGCCCGGCGCATGCGCGCGCGGCACCACCTCGCCCAGGCGACCGCCGTCGATTTCCAATGCGGAGCCGTGCTCGGCGTCGTGGCGACGCGAGGTCAGGGTAAAGCGGCTGACCGAGGCGATCGACGGCAAGGCTTCGCCGCGAAAGCCCAGCGTGGCGACGGTTTCCAGGTCGTCCAGCGAAGCGATCTTGCTGGTGGCATGCCGCGACACGGCCAGCGGCAGTTCGTCCGGGGCGATGCCGCCCCCGTTGTCGCGGATGCGGATCAGCCGGACGCCGCCCTCCTCGAGCTCGATATCCACGCGCGTGGCGCCGGCGTCGAGTGCGTTTTCGACCAGTTCCTTGACCACCGATGCGGGCCGCTCGACGACTTCGCCGGCAGCGATCTGGTTGATCAGAATCTCGGGCAGCTGGCGGATCGCCATCAGCGCACGCTCCATTGCAGCACGCGCGAAACGCGGTAGATCGGCGGTGTGACAGGCAAGACAGACCTCGGCACGGCAATCCGGCGGCGCACAGTCGCCGTCATCTAAGGAATCAGTGCGGGATGATAGCCGAGCGGGTCAGCGGCTGCCGCCGGCCACGGTGCCGACTGCATCGGCTTCGGCTTGCGCACGTGCTGCGAACAACGTGCCTGGCGGCGGTTGGCGGGTAAAGAAGGTATCGATGCCGTCCAGCACGGCGCCAGCGATCTTGCGCTGATAAGCCGGATCGATCAGGCGGCGTTCTTCGTCCGGATTGGAAATGAAGGCGGTTTCCACCAGCATTGCCGGCATGTCGGAGGTGCGCAGCACCGCGAAGTTGGCGCGTTCCAGTTGCGGCTTGTGGTTGTTGCCGATGCGCTTCAATCCTCCAAGCACATGGCCGGCGGCATCTTCGGAGGCCTTCATATGGCCGCTCTGAGCCAGGTCCAGCAACACGTTGGCCAGGGTGCTTTCGGTCTGCTGCAGGCGCACGCCGCCAACCAGATCGGCCGCGTTTTCCTTGTCGGCCAGCCAGCGCGCACGTTGCGACGAGGCTCCCTTGGTCGACAGTACGTACACCGAGGAGCCGGTGGCGCTGCGGTTTTCGGCGGCGTCGGCGTGGATGGAAATGAAGATGTCGGCCTTGGCGGCGCGGGCTTTTTGCGCACGCATCGGCAACGGAATGAACACGTCGGTATCGCGGGTCAGGTAGGCCTTCATGCCTGGCGTGGCGTTGACCTGGCGTGCCAGTTCACGGCCGACCGCCAGGGTGACGTCCTTCTCGCGCTTGCCGGTGGGACCCATGGCGCCCGGGTCCTGGCCGCCGTGGCCCGGGTCGATCGCCACGATCAACGGCCGCATGCCCGGCGCCATCTTGACCCGCGACGCTTCGCTTGGCAGCACGGGGCGCGGCGGCAGGTCGTCGTCGCCTGCAGCAGCCACCGCGCTCGAGGCGCTATTGGGGGCATTTGCCGCGGCATTACCGGAGGTTGCGCCCATCGGTGCGCTGCCGCCATTCAAGATGGCAGCTGCAGATGCGCTGCTGCCCGCCACCACCGCGCCGGACGTAACGTTGGCAGCGGCCCCGGCGGCGCGGTTCGGCGTGTTGCCGGCAACGCCGGTCGGCGCTGGTGCACCGGAGGTGGCAGGCCGAGGCGTCGGCACACCGGTAGCGACAGTGGTCGGTACCGGGGCCTGAGTGACAGTGGGCAGCGCCGATGCCGGCACAGACGGTGCAGGCGGCGGAGTCGACGGCTGGGACGGCGGCACCGAGGAGGCACGTTGCGCAGATGCGGCCAGGGCGGCCGTTGCGCGTGCAGCTTCGGCCTGCGCATTGAGCGGACGCGGCGCCGGGGCTGCCGTCAGTGCAGCCGCAGCAACGGCGGAGGCCGCCGCCGGCGCCGGATCGCCAGGCCATTCGATCACCAATGTCGACACGCTACCCAGCGTCTGCATCTGCGGCTTGAGCGGCGTCACCGGCGTTGCCAGTTCGAACACCACACGGAATGTGCCAGGCACCGGCTGACCGGTGCGTACCGAGGTCACCAATCCGGCAGCGGACGGCAGCTTGAGACCGCGCATGCCCGAGGATTCGGGAAAATCGACAACCAGGCGCGTCGGGTTCGCCAGCGAGAGCGTTTTGAAGCCGCCGCTGCCGGCCAGTTGAATTTCTGCACGGGTCCCGGTGGCCCCGGTACTGACGCCAACCCCCTTGATTTCGCCGCCCCATGCAGCAAAAACCGCCAGGCTCAAGCTGGCGGTCAGGGTGGAAAGACAGAGCTGGCGGATCCCCGGTGTCATGGCGCTGGATTCAAGCATCCAACTGTGTGAATTGCAAGGCAATTTCCCTTAATAATCCATAACCTGGCGTTCATTCTTCTCGTGAGGAGGCAAAAAGGGCCTGCAACTGGGGCTGCTTGGACAGCCTTTCCATCCAGGCATGCCCGATCGCACTGCGGCCCAGCAACCGAACGCTGCGGCCTTCGCCAGCCACGGCCAGTTCAACGTCCAGATCGACTGGCGGCAGCACGCCAGCACCGCGCTCCGGCCATTCGACCAGCCACAAGCTCGCACTGCCCTCGTCGAGCCCGAGAAAATCCAGCTCGCCCGCATGGCCAATGCGGTACAGGTCCAGGTGCCAGGCTTCATCGCCGGTTGCCAGCGGATAGCGTTCGACCAAGGTGTAGGTGGGGCTGCGAATCGGCCCGGTGACACCGAGTGCGCGCAACAGCGCGCGCGCGAGCGTGGACTTGCCCGCGCCCAGGTCGCCATGCAGCTGCACCACCGCGCTGGCCGGTCGCACGGCGGCCAGCGCCTGGCCCAGGGTTTCGGTGGCCTGCACGTCGTGCAGCTGTCCGTTGAGGTCGATCATGCGATGGCTCCAGCGTTGGCGAGGCGGCGCAGCTCGGCAAGCAGGTCGGTGGGCAGCAGGCCGCGCTCGCCTGCGTGCGCGGCCGCATCGCCGGCACAGGCGTGCAACAAGGCGCCAAGGCTGGCGGCATCGAACGGCGAGAATCCCTGCGCCAGCAATGCCGCGATGACGCCGGTCAACAGATCGCCCATCCCGCCGACCGCCATGCCGGGATTGCCCGCATCGATGATGCGCGGCAAGTGACCTGGCGACGCGACCACGGTGCCGGCGCCCTTGAGCACCACCACGGCGTCGTAGCGTTTTGCGAGTGCAGCGGCAGCAGCCGGACGATCGCGCTGAATCTGTCGGGTCGAAAGGCCAAGCAGACGACCGGCTTCGCCCGGATGTGGCGTCAAGATGCGCGGACCACACGCTGCAACGTCGGTGGAGGCCAGCAGATTCAGCCCATCGGCATCGATCACCACCGCCGTAGCGGCGCCCAGCGCCGCACGCCACAACGCCTGCGCCCAGGCGTCCTGCCCTAGCCCGGGCCCGAGCGCGACTGCATCTGCCGCCTCGGTCAATGTGGCGATGTCGTCATCGGCCTGCACGGCACGCGCCATCGCTTCGGGGCAGCGCGCCAGCAGCGGCGTGACATGCTCGGCGCGCGTTGCGACCTGCACCAACCCGGCGCCGCTGCGCAACGCCGCTTCGGCGGTCAGCATGATCGCGCCACCGCTGCCGAGATTGCCGCCCACGCACAGCACCCGCCCCGATTCGCCCTTGTGCGTGTTGCGGCGACGCGGGCGCAATTGCGCCGCAAGGGCCTCGCCACTCCAACTATGTGCGGCTGGCGTGAGCCCGTCGAACGCTGAAAGCGGCACCTCCAGCGCGGCGATCTGACGCTCGCCGGCATGTTCCAGCGCATCGCCGGTGTAGAGCCCCAGATGCGGCACGATGAACTGCAAGGTCAGTGCTGCGCGTACCGCCGCACCGAAGGCCACCCCATGGTCGGCATCGATGCCGCTGGGCACATCCAGCGCAAACACCGGCACGCCCGCCGCGTTGATGGCGTCGATCAGGGCGGCGGTTGCATCATCGGGTGCGCGATTCAGGCCGATGCCGAACAGCGCATCGACGATCACATCGACCTGCGCCAGCGGATACGGAAACAATTCGATTGCCCCACCGACGGCGAGGTAGTCGGTACAGGCGCGCTGCGCCAGATCCGAGCCGGGGCCGTGTTCGGTCAGGTGCACCACGCGCACCTGACGCCCTGCGCGGTGTGCCAGGCGCGCCAGCACATAGCCGTCGCCCCCATTGTTGCCGGTGCCGCAGACCACCACGATGCGGCGCGCCTGCGGCCAGCGCTCCAGCAACCACTGCCAGGCCGCCTGCCCGGCGCGTTGCATCAGGGTGTAGCCATCGCCGCCGAGCAGCGTGGTGGCCTGCGCATCGAGCGTGCGCGCGGCGGTGGTGTCGTAAAGATCGAGCGGTGCGTACATGCAGGGAATTCTATACTTGTCGCCATGTCTGCCGCCCTTGCCCACCCCGACCCTGCCGATACCGCTGCGCGCATTCGCGTGCTTGCGCGCGAAGCCGGCTTTCAACGGTGCGGCATCACCGGCATTGAGCTGGGCGAGGATGAGGTGCATCTGCGTAGCTGGCTGGAGGAAGGACTGTACGGGACCATGCACTGGATGGCCCAGCACGGCGACAAACGCTCGCGCCCGCAGGAACTGGTTCCCGGCACCCTGCGCGTGTTGTCGGTTGGCATGGATTACGGCCGCAAGGACGACACCGAAGCCTGGAACACCTTGCACGACGGCAACCGCGCCTATGTGGCGCGCTATGCGCTGGGGCGCGACTATCACAAGCTGATGCGCAACCGGCTGCAGAAGCTCGCCGAGCGCATCCAGGGCGAAATCGGCCCATTCGGGTTCCGCGTGTTCGTCGATTCGGCGCCGGTGCTGGAGCGCGCATTGGCACGCAATGCCGGCCTGGGCTGGATCGGCAAACACACCTGCCTGATCGATCGTCATGGCGGCTCGTGGTTCTTTCTCGGCGAGATCTACCTCGACCTGCCACTGCCGATCGACACGCCCGCCACCGCGCATTGCGGCACCTGCACGCGCTGCATCGACATCTGCCCCACGCAAGCCATCATCGCGCCCTACCGGCTGGATGCGCGCCGCTGCATCGCATACCTCACCATCGAACACGACGGCGCAATTCCCGAAGACATGCGCAAGCCGATCGGCAACCGCATCTTCGGCTGCGACGACTGCCAGCTGATCTGCCCCTGGAACAAGTTCGCCAAGCGCACCGACGAAGCCGATTTCCGCGCCCGCAACGACCTGGACGTGGCCACGCTGCCGCAGTTGTTCGCCTGGAACGAGGACGAGTTCCTGCGCCGCACCGAGGGTAGCCCGATCCGCCGCAGCGGACACGAGCGCTGGCTGCGCAATATTGCCGTGGGCCTGGGCAATGCGCCTGGCACGCCAGAGGTCCTGGCCGCACTGCAAGCGCGTCGCCACGACGACTCGGCGCTGGTGCGCGAACACGTTGGCTGGGCGCTGGCGCAACACGACCTCTGACCCGCACGCGTCGCGCATGCAGCAGCCGCGGCCTGCACGTGCACGCGATCGGCGCAGCCACCGGCGGCATCGGCATTCGCAGCAGATCACCCATGACCGTCGTCGCTACGGGATAATGCAGCGATGGCCGACCGCAACGATCAGATCCTCACTCCCAGCCAGCTCAATTCACTGGCGCGCGACCTGCTGGAAGGCAGCTTCCCGCTGGTGTGGGTAGAAGCCGAACTGAGCAGCGTCACCCGTCCCGCGTCGGGACATCTGTATTTCACACTCAAGGATGCGCGCGCGCAGATCCGCTGCGCGATGTTCAAGCCCAAGAGCACCTGGCTGAAATTTCAGCCGCGCGAAGGCCTGCGCGTGCTCGCGCGTGGGCGCGTGACCCTGTACGAAGCACGCGGCGACTATCAGCTGGTGCTCGACCATATGGAAGAAGCCGGCGAAGGCGCCCTGCGTCGCGCCTTCGACGAACTGCGCGCGCGTCTTGCCGCCGAAGGCCTGTTCGATGCCGAACGCAAGCAGGCACTGCCTGCGCATGTGCAGCGGCTGGCGGTGATCACCTCGCCCAGCGGCGCGGCGGTGCGCGATGTGCTCAGCGTGCTGGCGCGGCGTTTTCCGCTGCTCGAAGTGGATCTACTGCCCTCGCTGGTGCAAGGCGACAGCGCTGCCGCACAGATCACCTCACTGCTGCAACGCGCCGATGCTTCCGGGCGCTACGACGTCATCCTGATCACCCGCGGTGGCGGCTCGCTGGAAGATCTGTGGGCCTTCAACGACGAACGCCTGGCGCGCGCGATCGCCGCCGCGCAGACGCCGGTGGTGTCTGCAGTCGGCCACGAGACCGACTTCAGCCTCAGCGATTTCGTGGCCGACGTGCGTGCGCCCACGCCCTCGGTCGCGGCCGAATTGCTGGTGCCCGATCAACGCGAGCTGGTCGCGCGCGTGCGGCGTGCGCAGGCACGCATGACCCAACTGCAGCAACACGCCTTGGGCAATGCCATGCAACGCGCAGACAGACTGGCACTGCGGCTGCGTGCGCAGAGCCCGCAGGCGCGCCTGCAACTGCTCCATCGCCGCCAGCAAGACGCCGGTCGCCAGCTGCGTGCGCGCATGACGCAGGTGCTCGAACGCTTGCAGGCGCGTTTACAGCGTGGGCAAGCGCAGCTGCAAGCACACAACCCGCAACGCCAGCTGGCCGGCTTGCAGCAACGCCTGCGGGCACTGCACCCGCAGGCGGCGATGCAACGCCGCCTGCAGCATGATCAGCTGCAACTGCGCAGCATTGCACGCTCGCTGGAAGCGGTCAGCCCGCTGGCCACAGTCGCGCGCGGCTACGCCATCGTGACCCGCCCTGCCGACAGCAGCGTGGTGCGCAGCGCCGCCGAGGTGGTCACGGGCGAACGCCTGCGCGCGCAGCTGGCCGATGGCAGCATCCAGGTGCGTGTGGAGTCTGGCGAAAGCTGACCGCAAGCCATGCGCAGCGCCGTCGCTCCCGCAGCAAGGCCGGCGCTAAGCGCTGACATGAACTCTTCGAAGATGCCCATTGCACGGAGTGCCACAAGGATAGGCGCGGTGCCAGAGAGCGCCTTCGAAACACGCCACAGGGCCGGGCGAGTCCGCGATTTCGCTGGAGCAGGGCCGCCAGCAGGACTTCAACGTTGAGCACCTACGCAAGAAGGTGCTCAGTGCCGATCACCGCTTGTCGATCAACCGCTCCAGAAAACGTTATGCAACGCTTCGTCGGTTGCAAGCGGCTTCAGGAGCGGCTTGCTGTTTCCGCCATCGGCGTCTGCGCTGCATGCTGCCAGCCCTCCATCAGCAGATTGGCCAGCACCACCGGATCATGGTCGAAGTGATGCCCACCCGGACGCGCCAGCACCTGCACGCCACGTGCGCGCAGCTCCGGGCACAGCGTGTCCTTTTCTTCGTTGCCGTAGATGCATTGCAGGCGGTGCGCGTCCAGCGCCTGGATGGCCGGCTCCACATCGCGCTCGGCGTCGTTATGCCAGCCCAGCCAGCCACCGACGCGCACCTTGAAGTCGGCCTCGTGGCCCAGGCCGAGCAGGCTGACGAACTGCACCGAAGCGCGTTGCTGGGGCGACAGTTCCGGATAGGCGAACGGCAACACATCGGCACCGAACGAGTACCCAACAAGGGCGACGTGCTGGATATGCCAGCGCTGGCGATAGCTGGCGATCACCCGATCCAGATCCGCCCCGACCTGCTGCGGCGTGCGGCTGCCCCAGAAGTAGCGCAGGCTATTCCAGCCCACCACCGACACGCCCTGCTGCTGCAACTGCGCGGCAATGCCTTTATCCAGCTCGCGCCAGCCGCCATCGCCGGACAACATCACCACCAGACGGTCGCTGCCAGGTGCGTGGAGTTCCACTAGCGGCAGGTCGCCCAGGCCCTGCGACTGCGCAGCCAGGAAGTGCCCGCGTGTGGCCGCTGCGATCTGCATCGGGCTGGATGCATCGGCCAGATCGTCCAGGAAGCCCTGACTGGCATTGGGCAGATCGCGCGAGCACGCCAGGCCTGGATCCTTGGTGCCGGCGTCGGCAACCACCGCGCCGCCCAGCACGTCGGGCGCGGCCGAGGCCACCGCCTGACGCGCCAGCACCGCGCCATCGCCCTGCCCCACCAGCACCGGCGGCAGGAACGCATCGACGTGTTCGGCGCGCAACAATTTCTTGCCCAGTCGCTCGGCATCGTCGGCCAGCGAGCTGCAGGCGGCTTGGTGCGAGCGCACGTGTTCACGATAGTTTGCGGTGTCGACCACTGCCACCAGCGCGCCATCGTCGCTCAGCAGGTCGGCCAGCTTCTGGCTGTCTTGCGGATGAGCGCTGTCGGGCAGCAGGATCACCATCGCCTTGGGCGTCCCTTCCGGGCGGAGAACTTCGACCGAGCCGTAATGCCCAGCCGTATTACTGTCCTGCAGATGCCGCGCCACGGCATAGCCGCTGCCGCCGATCAGCAAGATCGCAATCACCCAACGAAACATTTTGATCCCCATGCCCATGACGGCAGTCCCTTGATAGCGGTTGCGATTTGACCACAGCAGACACGGCCGGTTTCACTGCGCATGCACGCGGTGTTCATCGCTGTTAAGCCAACTGAACCCCACCTTGCGCACAACGCTTGGTCCGCGCGGCGCATCGCCTGCAAGCGCCCACTGCACCGCTAACGGCCGGGGATTGCCGCCTCGGAAATTTCGCTTGCGTTCGTCGTCCTCGGAACGTTGCTGGATGGAAGCGCCCGCCGTCCGCGGGTCCTCGATCCCCAGAGGCGCTCGCGCGACTGCAGCGCTCTTTTGGCCGAGTTTCTCGTCGTGCACGACAGATGCCTTTCTCGCCTAGCCGCGCCCCGAGCCGACTCTGTCGGAGCGAACACGCCCCCGCCAAGGCGTCCCCAGATTTTAGGGCCGAGCCGAAAGCGCTCGCGGCGACAGCGACGGCAAGCCGAAGCCTGCAGTCACGAACCGCACGATCGACGCGCCCATCCGCCGTAGGTCGTCGCTAGATTCCGCGTGCCACGCGAAAGCCGATACGGGCACTGGTGGTGTCCGAATCCTGCGACTGCCGCCAGGCCGCGCGCGCCTGTTGCGGCGAATTGGCCCAGCTGCCGCCACGGATCATGCGTTGCCGGCAGCCCGGGTTGTACCAGGCAGCGCCATCGGCCGGTGCACGCCGGTAGCTGGCGTGCCAGCAGTCGGCCACCCATTCGCTCAGGTTGCCGCCCATATCGTGCAGACCCCAGGCGTTGGCGCGAAAACTGCCGACCGGCGCCGGACCCCAGAAGCCATCGCCGTAGCCGACGAAGCCGTTGTTCCAGTGCCGGCCGCTGCGCGAAACGTCGTTGCCGCCGGTGAAATTACCGGCGTCGGCCGGCGGCGAGCCCGCGTTGCCCCACGGGTAACGTCCGGTGGTGCCGGCACGGACCGCATACTCGAACTCGGCCTCGCTGGGCACGTGGTAATGGCGGCCGGTCTGTTCCGACAGCCAGCTCGCATACGCTTCGGCGTCGCGAATGCTGACGTGCATCACCGGGCTGTTGGGCGCGGCCTGGGCGCCGTTGTAGTCGGACTGCCAATCCACGCCGCTGCGGCGGATGAAGTTGCCGCTGCGCTCGTCGTAAACCACCGAATGCCCACGCCGGGTGGCACGCGGGCGTGCGCCGGTGGCATCGACGAACTGGCGGAACTCGGCAACCGTGACCTCGGTGATCGACAACGCAAAGCCGCGTGCGAAGCGCACGTAATGGGCGGGGCGCTCGTTGTCGGAAGCGCCCGGCTCCGCATCGCCGGCTCCCATCTGGAATGCGCCATGCGGCACCACGATCATCTGCGGCCCGCGCCCGCCGACCTTGAGCCCGTCGGTGAACACCTGCCCGGGACGGAAGCTGCCGTAATGCGTGGCCAGTTCCAGCCGGCGGCGCAGATCGCCGGCCACTGGGTCTCCGGGGTCGGCGATGCGCAACACTTCGGCAAGCTTCTCGCCGGCCGCCTTGAGCCCGCGCGGCGAGGTCAGATCGTGCAGACCGGCGTCGTGCAACGCCGCGATCTGCGCCCGGCGCACGCGTTCCACCCGCGCGCGCGCATCGGCGATGGTGGGCGCGCGATCGCGTACCTGCCCCGCCATCTGCAGCCAGTAACGTGCACCGATGAAGTCGCTCGCCTGCGCCGCCTGTTCGGCGCGCTCCAGCAGGCCGCTTTCCACGGCGGCCAGGCCCTGCCGGGTGCGCGGGTTGTCGGGATCCAATTGCGCGGCATCGCGAAAATTCACCAGCGCGCCATTGCCGTCTTCGCCCAGCCGCCCGCCGCGCAGGTCTTCTTCACCGGCGCGGTTGAACGCCAGCACGCGCTGCGCGGTTTCCACCTCGCGCTGCAGTGCGCGCACCTTCGGGTCCTGTGGCGCAAGGGCAAGCGCGACGAAGGCCACCTCACGCGCCTGCTCCAACGCGTCGTCCTGGCGCTCGGTTTGTGCGATCAGCGCCGCGCCGCGTTCGAGCAACCGGTCACGCGCCTGCTCCAGGCCACGCCGGCTGGCTGCATCCTTGCCACCGGCGCGCTGCTGGATCGCCAGATACAACGGGATCGCATCGCCGGCGTCGCGATAGAGGCGGTCTTCCCGCAATGCCTGGTCGGCACGCTTGCGCACCTGCGCCAGGGGCTCGTCGCCCAACTCCACCACCGGCGGTTGCCATTTCGCCACGGTTTCGGCGGATTCTTCGCCACCGATGGAAACGTTCGGCTTGCTCGGCACGGCGGCAGGTGCCGGTTGCGGCGCGACCGCAGGCGCGGGCGTGGGCGTGCGCGAACAGGCGCACAGGCTAAGAGCGGCCAACAAAACGCAGCGCGCAGCGCTCGGGCGGGCAAGGCGGGCGCGCAGGAACCGGAGCGTAGGCGTGCCAGATGCCGATTCCGCACAGCGGCCGCGCCCGCCTGCTGGCTGCGCAGGAATTTTGCCAGTCGCCCTCAGCGCGACCATTGCCCACGCTGCCATCCGGTCACCGCACTCACCCACCACCTGCTCCTTCCAGTGCTCTGCCGCACGACAGGCGATCGCGACGTTAGGCTATTCTGCGCGCTCTGCGCAAACCCTTGCCGCCGACGGAAATCACGTGCCCCATTGGATCATCCACCCCTCCGAGCTGACTGACCGCCTGCAGGCAGCGCGACCGTCGCGCATCGGCCTGGATACAGAATTCATTCGCGAACGCACCTACTGGCCGCAGCTGGCCCTGGTGCAGATGGCCATCGGCGATGAGATCCTGCTGATCGACCCGCTGATCCCCGGCATGAATGCGGCGCTCAAGGAGTGGTTGACCGCCACCGACATCGTCAAGGTGATGCATAGCGCCAGCGAAGACCTGGTCACATTCAAATGCGCGTGTGGCGCCTTGCCGCGGCCGTTGTTCGACACCCAGATCGCCGCGGCCCTGGCCGGTGTCGGCGGCGGCATGGGCTACCAGAAACTGGTGCAGGAAGTCACCGGCACCTTGCTGACCAAGGGCGAGACACGCTCGGACTGGATGCGTCGCCCGCTGTCGCCGGCGCAACTGGAATATGCCGCCGACGACGTTCGCTATCTATTTGCGATCCACGACGCGCTCACCCGCCGCCTCGCCGAGCAGGGCCGTCTGGAGTGGCTGGCCGAAGATGCCGAGCGCCTGCTCGCCACGGTGGAGCACGACGATGGCGAGCGCTGGCCGCATGTGAGCCTGCGTGCCGCA
>JAAIGE0100024026.1_pt1 | contig 38053 bp, 37 predicted proteins | sample 6487951 | NCBI WGS metagenome assembly JAAIGE01 (sample SAMN13974128, study PRJNA590717) | phyllosphere metagenome | biome: tomato field; feature: multiple bacterial spot infested tomato fields; material: tomato leaves; isolation source: leaves from tomato fields | host: Solanum lycopersicum ...
CCGATCACATCATCAGCATGATCGACGGCAAGCCGTATAAGATGTTGAAGCGTCACCTCGCACAAAATGGCTATACGCCGCAAAGTTATCGGGAAACCTTTGACTTGCCGCGCGACTATCCGATGACGGCGCCCAACTATGCCGCGCAGCGCAAGGAATTGGCGCTCAAGATCGGATTGGGCCGTAAACCCGGCGAGAAGGTGAAGGCTGCTCCGGCAAAAGCTTCAGCCAAGGCGCCAGTAAAGCGCCGTGCGAAGGGGGACGCGACCGCAGAATAAACGACAAGCCTTCTGCGAAGAGGACGAGGGCCGGTGAGAACCGGCCCTTTCTTTTGTCTCGGCTCCGGCGGTCCCGACAATCCGTCACTCCACCGTGCCGCCATTGTGTCCCGTTCCGATGCCCGCATAGCGGCCATAGCGCTCGCAACGGATATCAGATGTTCAGACGATTTTTCGGCTCGTCCACCCATGACATGGCCATCGACCTTGGCACCGTGAATACGGTCATCCATGTCCGGGATCGGGGGATCGTCCTGAACGAGCCCTCCGTCATCGCGATCGAAACCATCGCGGGCGTGCGCCGGGTCAAGGTGGTCGGCAATGAAGCGAAGCCTATGATGGGAAAGACGCCGGCGAATATTCAGGCCATCCGCCCCCTGCGTGATGGCGTGATAGCCGACATCGATATCGCAGAGCAGATGATCAAGCATTTCATGGCCAAGGCGGTCGGCGCATCGGGCCGATTCCGGCGGCAGAATGATGTCGTCATCTGCGTGCCGACGGGTTCGACCATGGTCGAGCGCCGTGCGATCCAGGTGGCGACGATGAATGCGGGCGCGGCGCGCGTTCACCTGATCGACGAGCCGATGGCTGCGGCGATCGGCGCCAGCCTTCCCGTAACGGAGCCGCGTGGGGCAATGGTGGTGGACATTGGCGGCGGCACGACCGAGGTTGCGGTTCTCTCCCTGCAAGGCATCGCCTACAGCAATTCGGTGCGCGTCGGCGGCGACAAGCTGGACGACGCGATCGCCTCTCATATTCGCCGCAATCACAACCTGATGATCGGCGAGATGACGGCAGAGCGGGTCAAGCACAGCATCGGCTCGGCTGTGCTGCCGGTCGATCAGGGGCGTATATTACCGGTCAAGGGCCGCGATCTGGTAAACGGCAGGCCCGCCGAAATCACGATCAGCGAATATGAGATCGCGGAAGCATTGAGCGAGGGCGTGGGGCAGATCAAGCAGGCGGTGATGTCCGCGCTCGAACAGACCGCGCCTGAATTGTCCGCAGATATCATCGAGGAAGGCATTACGCTGACGGGCGGGGGCGCGCTGCTCGGCCATCTCGATCAGGCTTTGTCCGAACAGACCGGCCTTCCCGTGCGCGTCGCGGACGACGCCCTGATGTGCGTGGCGATGGGTGCCGGAAAAGCGCTGGAGGACGCCGCATATTCCGGCGTTCTGACCAAAGCCTGAGCAGACCCGCCCTAACCGTTTCAACGCAGTTGCCGCCACCCCGATCCAAGTCGAAGTGGCGGCTCCTGCCTAAAGGATCGGCTTGCCACCGGTCACGGCGATGGTCGCGCCGGACACATAGCTGGCCTCGTCGCTCGCCAGCATGACATAGGCGGGCGCAAGTTCACGCGGTTGCGCGGGTCGGCCGATCGGTGTCTGCTTGCCGAAGTTCTCCACCTGCTCGGGCGGCATGGTCGATGGGATGAGCGGGGTCCAAACAGGTCCAGGCGCAACGCAGTTCACGCGGATGCCGCGTTCCCCCAGCAACTGCGCCAGCCCTGCGGTGAAGTTCTGGATCGCGCCCTTTGTCGTCGCATAGGGCAACAGGTCGGGACGTGGCTGATCGCTGTTGATCGACGCGGTGTTGATGATCGATCCACCCTCTCCCAAATGCGGCACGGTAGCCTTGGCGAGATAGAACATCGCGTGAATGTTGGTGGCGAAGGTTTTGTCCCATTCCTCGTCGGGAATGTCCTCAATCCGCTCGAACGTCATCTGATGCGCAGCATTGTTGACGAGAATGTCGATGCCGCCCAGTTCCTCGACAGCGCGGTCGATGATGGCGCGGCAATGGGCGGCGTCACTGATATCGCCGGGCACCAACACGGCCTTCCGCCCCGCCTGCGCCACCCAGCGCGCCGTGTCGCGCGCGTCATCGTCTTCGTTGAGGTAGGAGATGAGAAGATCCGCGCCTTCCCGAGCGAATGCGATCGCGACCGCTCTGCCGATCCCGCTGTCGCCACCGGTGATGACGACGCGTTTGCCCGTCAGGCGGCCGGACCCCTTATAGCTTTCTTCGCCATTATCGGGGCGCGGGTTCATGGCCTCGGTCGACCCCGGTACATCCTGTTGTTGGTTCGGGAGGGGCGGTTTTACATCTTCGAGGCTGTCGCTGCTCACGGCGATCTCCATCATCTGAGGGGAAGTCATCCAAGCGAGCGCATCACGCTCCGGGTTCCTGTCCAAACGAAGAATGCCGCCCCTCATCTGATGAATGAGGCACGGCATTCACATGGGTTAGCCCGGCGCGTTCACCCAGGAAGATATAAGCAGTGTTAGTCTTCCTCGGTCACACCATTGCGATTTTTATCGCCATCGACCTTGCGTTCGCCGAGTTGCCCTGAGCCATGATAGGCGATGTCGCTCTGCCCGCCATGCCCCATGAATGTGCCGAATTCACCACCCTCTTTGTCATGATGCGGGTTGGGATAAGGTGCACCGCCGCTTTCGCCTCCCGGACTTTCGGCGTCGTCGGTGAGATCGCTGACGCCGTCGCTCTTGCCACCCGGCTTTTCTGCATTGAGGGTTCGGTCAGGCTCGGCATTGTCATGCGTGGGCGGCACGTCGCCCTCGCCTTTCGCCTCGGCATAGCCCACGCCGGAAACCTCTTCGACGTGAATGTCGGTTCCTTCAATCATGCGATGCGGTCGATCGCCTGCGTTGCGGTCGTTCATGCTGCTCGCTCCTTGGTCGGGGCCGGATGATCCGGCGTCCATCCTTCAGGAACGGCGCATGAAAGAGGAGGCTCCGGGAGCCGTTAATGCAGGTTAGCGGGCAGACTGTTTCAGCTTCGGCGGACGCCAGGCGGGATGATACGGTCTACTTCAATCAAGATGTCTTCCGCCTCTGCCCGGACGAGCCAGTCGGGGCTGACCTGTAGCCATTGCACGATGCGGCCAGGTCCAAGGAGCAGTGCGGCGGGCTGCGGCAATTCCCATGTGCCGGTGCCGGTCACTTCGCCGATCCAGCCCGGCGGCGGAGGCGATGGGCGATTGTCCGGCTGAAATGCGATCCCAAGTTCGTTGGCGAACCCATTGTCGGCATCGGTCGCAACGGCGAATGGCAGATCATGCCGCTGCTTGATGTCCCGCAGACGCTGGGGTTGCTGCGGACTGAGGGCGACGATCGGAATGCCGAGCGCCGACAGCGAGGGAAACAGCGTTTCCGCATAATAGGGCAGCGCGATGTTGCAGGCGGGGCAACCGGCAAAGCGGAAGAATATGAACAGGGCCGAGCCGTCCGCCGTAAGGCTATCCAGGGTCAGCGTATCGCCACCGACTTCGGCGAAGGAGAAAGGCGGAAGCGTGTCCCCGATCTGCGCCACCGCGCCTGCGTCGAACCGCTCCACCAACGTCGCACGTTGGCCGGCGTTCGCCTGCAACTGAGTGGTCGGCCAGGTGCGTTCGCGTTCCGCCTGAAGCGCGGCGTACCGATCCTTGAGGCTTTGGGTGAGAAGCGTCGCCATCATAGTCTCCTTGGGTTGGAACGACCATGGAGAGCGGCGCTTTTCAAAGCCAATGAGAGTTGCCGCGCCAGCCTCGACATATTGTCATAGATCAGGCGGCGGTGCGCTTGCCCAGCGCGACCTCATGCCGATTTGCCGGGATGGTGAGGCCAAGGTTTCCGCGCAGCGTCGTCGCCTCATAATCGGTGCGGAAAAGACCGCGCTCCTGAAGGATCGGCACGACCTGCTCGACGAAGCGCGTGAATTGCGAGGGATGGCCAAGATGGACGTTGAGGCCATCCAGAGCGCGCGCCTCGAACCATCGCTCGATTTCGTTGGCGACCGTTTCAGGCGAGCCGACGAACGGGCTCCCGCGCCCGGCTCGCACGCGCTCCACCGCTTGCCGCAACGTCAGTTTTTCCGCGACTGCCTGATCGGTGATCTTCTTGGCCTGGGTGTAGAAGCTGCTCCTGGCGTGCTCGAGCGCCTCGACCGGGAACGGTGCGTCGGGATCGTAGCGGCGGAAGTCGTGCCAGCCGAACGGGCGACCGAATTCGGCCAGTGCCTGATCGAAGCTCTGGTCGATCTGGCGATAGAGATGCTCGATCTTTCGCGCCCGCTCATCGGTGTCTCCGACATAGATGAAGAAGCCGGGCAGGATGACGATGCTGTCGGGATCGCGGCCAAGGCGTGCGGCGCGACCCTTTACATCGGCGTAGAATGCCTGCCCCTGCTCGATCGTCGCAGCATGGGTGAAGATCGCGTCGGCAATCGATGCGCCGAGGTCGCGACCCTGATCGCTGTCTCCCGCCTGGAAGATCACGGGTTCGCCCTGCGGCGAGCGCTGGATGTTGAGCGGTCCCGCCACTTGGAAGAACTCGCCGCGATGGTCGAGGCGGTGGAGACGTTCGGCATCAAGAAACTGGCCGGTCGCGCGGTCGCGGACCAGCGCGCCCTCCTCCCATGACGACCAGAGTCCTTGCGCGACGCCCAGAAACTCGACCGCGCGGCGGTAACGGGTATCATAGTCGAAATGCTCGGGCAGGCTGAAGTTGCTGGCGGTGCCGGCGTCGCCGCTGGTGACGACGTTCCACCCGGCGCGCCCCTTGCTGATGAGGTCGAGCGACGCGAGGCGACGAGCGAGGTTGAAGGGATCGTTGTAGGAGGTGGTGAAGGTGCCGACGAGGCCGATATGGCGGGTCGCCGTAGCCAGCGCCGAAAGCAGGGTCAACGGCTCCAGCCGGTTCAGATAGTGCGGCGGCGAATGCGGCGTGATGAACTGGCTGTCGACGATGAAGACGAGATCGAACTTCGCCGCTTCCGCCTGACGGACGATGTCGATCGTCCAGTCGATGTTGACGCTGGCGTCGAGCGGGATGTCAGTGTCGAGCCAGCGGTTGCTGTCGCCCGGCCCGCCGACGCCTGTGGGTACGAGGCCCAGCTTCAATTGCCGCTTCGTCATGGCCGCCTCCCGGTCAGGCGTCGTAGCCGGGGGACTGGCGATGCGCCTTTCGCAGCGCTGCTTCCCAGACGAGATCATAATGCGACTTGGCGCCTTCGACCGGCTTGCGCTCCCGGCTCATCTGGCGTCGCACTTCCTCCTGCGCGGCTGGCGGCGCGATCAGGACATTGTCGCGGCCGACGGCAAGGCTACGGACCTGCGCCTTGCAGGCTTCCTCCAGATGATAGATGCCGCTGAACGCTTCACCGGGCGTCGATCCGAGCGCCAGCGTGCCATGGTTGCGCAGCAGCATGACCTTGGTGTCGCCCAGATCCGCGACCAGCCTTTCGCGCTCGTCCAGATTGAGCGCAACGCCCTCGTAATCATGATAGGACAAGCGCGGGATGAGCGCGAGCGCGCGCTGGTTGAGCGGCAGCAGCCCTTCGGCATGAGCGGACACGGCGACACCGTCTGCGCTGTGGAAATGGGCGATATAATGGGCGTCGTCCCGCGCGCCGTGGATCGCCGAATGGATCACATAGCCCGCATAGTTGATGCCATATTCGCTGTCGCCGATGACGTTGCCGTCGAGATCGACCTTCACCAGACTGGACGCCGTGATCTCATCGAACATGAGGCCGAACGGATTGATGAGGAAATGATGATCCGGCCCCGGAACGCGGGCAGAAATATGGGTGTAGAGGAAGTCGTCCCAGCCATAGAGGGCGGACAGGCGATAGAAGGCGGCAAGATCGACGCGGACCTTCCATTCCGCCTCGCTGATGCCTGATCGGTTGAAGCGATCGTCTTTCAGGACAGTGGCCATGACAAAACTCCTTTACGCGCGAGTGTAGGGAGGCGGGTGGAGGCCGCCCAATGAGAATCTCTGATTGATGGACGCGCAGCACTCATGCCGGGAAGACACCGGCATCGACGATCGAGGAGACATCGATGTGCCGGGGCAGCTCGCTCTCTGCATGGAAGCGGTCGACCACCCGCTGGAGCGGCGTGATGACGGCGGCATCGGGGGGTACGAGCAGGCCGCGCTGACGGCGAGCCATGATAGCGGCGACGCGCGGATCGACCTTGGTATGCTGGACGATGAGCGCGGCATAGTCGTCGGGATGATCCTTGCCCCACAGCGCCGCCTTCTGGAATCGCGCCAGAATGTCGCGCAGTGCCGCACGACGTCTGGGGTCGTCGAGTACCGCTTGAGAGGCGGCAATGAGGGCATAGGGACTATTGATCCCCTCCCCGTCGCGGATCAGGCGCGCGCCGTTCAGTTCGGCGGCGATCTGATAGGTGCCGAAGGTCGCCCATATGTCGATCCGCCCCGCGGCGAAGGCGGCGGCGGCATCATTGGGCAGCATGAAGCCGATATCGACTTTGCTCTTATCGACCTTCGCTTCCCTGAGCGCTTCGAGCAGAAGATAGTGCGAGATGCTACCTCTGGCGCTCGACACGATGACGCGCTTGCCTGCCAGATCGGCGACGGTGCGGATGGGCGATCCCTTGGGCACGATGATGCCGATGTCGCGCATGGAGAAAATAGTGCCCGCAATGATTTTGAGCGGCGCGCCCGCAGCCGCCGCGAGCACCACCGGCAAGTCACCTGCGGGCGCGGTATCGACCGCGCCTGCGTTGAGCGCCTCCAGCAAGGGCGCTGCACCGACGAAGTTGGCCCATTCGATGTCATAGGGCAGATCATCGAGCGCCTTCGCCGCCTCGGCCTTTGCCTGAAGCAGATGGACTTGATCGCCGAGCACCAGCTTCGTGCGGCCATCCTTGCCCGATTTGCCGCCACATGCGGTGAGGCCAAGCGCCGCGATCCCGGCAAGAAGGGTTCGCCGATCAGAAAGCAAATGCGATCCGTCCATAATAATAGCCCCCTGCCGGGTTGAAGGGCGACGGGGCGTAATAGCCCTGCCCCGTCTGAGGATTGCCCGGCCCATTGGTTTCGGGGCGGACGTCGAACAAGTTGGTCGCGCCTGCGGACAGGGTGGCGAAGGATGTGACCTTGGCGCTGACGTTGAGGTCGGTGATGATCTTCGCGCCGAAATGGCGATCGTCGCCCGCTGCCGTCCGCTGCGTATATTTGCCATAGCGGGTCGCGGTCAGGCTGACGCCGAAGATACCCTTCGACCAGTTGGCGGTGCTGACCAGCTTGGTATGCGGTTGCAGCACCTCCAGCTCGCCGATCTTGTCGCCGCCGAAGAAAACCGAGCCTGCGCCGAGCAACGAAGTGCCGTTCGCCGCGAACAATTGCGACGGGGTGGCGACGATGTCGGACACCTTGGTCTTCGAATAGTTGAAGGCAAGCGTCAGGCCGAGCTTGCCCAAATCACCCAGGCCGGTCGAATAGTCGGCAACGACGTCGAAGCCCTTCGTTTCCGTGTCGGCGGCGTTGATGAAATATTCCGCCTGCTCGATGTCGGACAGCCCGTTGGCGGCCAGAATGGCGGAGATGCCGGTGCCGAACAGACGGCCGGTGCGCTCCACCCTGTCCTTGATCTTGATGTAATAGCCATCGAACGTCACCGACAGGGCGGGCAGCGGCGTCAGCACGAAGCCGAGGCCCGCATTCCACGTCTTTTCCGCCTTGAGCGGCTTTGCACCCAGCAACTGGCCCACCTGTGAATCCGCCGTCACCAGCTTGGCGACGGTGGGGCGCAGTTCGGTGAGGCCGGTGGCGGGGTTGAAGAAGGAGGATGTGCGCCCGTCCGTCTGCGCATAGCCGATCTGTGTCAGCGAGGGTGCGCGGAAGCCGGTGCCGACCGTTCCGCGCAGCGCCAACGCAGGGCTGATCTCGTATCGGCTGTTGAGCTTCAGGCCGATCGGGCTGCCCGATCCGTCGCTATAATGTTCGGCGCGGAGCGCCGCGCCGATATACCAGGCGTCGAGCGGATAGATGCCGAGATCGACATAACCGGCATAGACTTTCCGACTGATGTCAGCCTCATCGGCGGGCGAAAGGACGATGGCGCCCTGCACCACTGGAGAGGCGACGCGCCCGACATTCCAGTCATATTGCTGGTCGCCGGGGCGGAATGTGTAGGTCGCAGGTTGGTAGGCGAGCGGGTCGCCCGCAAAGGTGCGGAAGCGGTCAAGCCGATATTCGCCGCCGACCGATATGGCGAGCGGACGGGCAAGGCCGATTTCCACCTCGCGATGCAAATCGATATTGTGCGTCCACTGGCGGAACTCAAAATTGGCGAGGTTGGGCCATTCGGTCGGACTGGTTGGTCCCAGCGAAGGACGGATCGAGAGCTTCGAATATTGGCGGCTGGCGTTGCGCCCGAACGAGGATGAGATATCATAGTCCCAGTCCCAGAGCGTACCCTTCAAACCTGCAACGACCTGCACGTCATTTTCGTCGATATTGTTGAGCGGATAATAGCCGTCCGGGAAAAGCGCGGTGAAATTGGCGGTGCTGTTGGGGCGGCGGAAGTTATTGCCGATCTCCGCGTCCCGCTCACCGTAAGTACCGAAGCTGTAGAGCGTCGCATTGTCGGTGACGGCGATATGGCCGTTATAGCTCAGGTTGAACGCATCGATCTGCGGATCGCCATTATGCGCGCCATCGCGATTCCAAGCCGCGTTGCGGGCGTTGGCATCGGTGATGTTGGCCTGGACCTGTGCGCGGGTGAGGCCACTGCTGGCTACGATCTGATCGATGGTGCGACCGGGCGGCAGGCCATAGATGTTGGTGTCGGTCGCGGGCAGGTTCCACCATGCCCCGCCGCGCTTGCGCACGTCGGCGCTAAGCGTCAGGAAACCGTCGTCACCGATGCGCGTGCCGTAACGGATGCTGCCCTTCCAGCTGTCCGGGTTACCGTTGGCGCTGTAGAGCGTGCCATAGGTGAAGTCGCCGGTGACGCCTTCCTTTTCGGCCAGCTGGATATTGATGACCCCGGCGATCGCATCGGTGCCATATTGCGCGGCGGCACTGTCCTTCAGCACCTCGATCCGGTCGATCGCACTCGTCGGGATGAAATCCAGATCGACGGGGTTCGCGCCCGATGTGTCGGTCGGGCTGTTGTTGAGGAAGGCGCCGTTGTGCCGCCGCTTCCCGTTCACAAGCACCAGCGTATAGGCAGGCGAGAGGCCGCGATTAGTGACCGGGCGGCCGATCGAGAATACGCCCGCGTTGGTGGACCCGAAATTGAGTGACGGCAGCAACTTGGTCAGCGCCTCGCCGAATTCGGCAGCACCGGTCGTTTGCAGTTTCTGGGCGTCGACCACATCGATCGGCGCCGGACTCTCCGCAACGGTGCGCGGCGCACCGCGTACGCCGGTCACGATGATCGTCCCGGCTTCCGCGTCTGCTGCCGCGTCCGGCGCGACGGGCTGGGCAAAGGCAGGCGTCGCTATACAGATGGCTGCAAGAGTGGTCGAAGCGAGAAAGGGCCGCACGGTGTTCATGAAATCTGTCCCCCAAGGAATGTCCTTGAGCGACGATCTATTTACTACCAAATCAGTTGAATAATGACTTTGCGCAGAGAGCGGTTGAGTTTCCCTCAACTTTAGAGCGGCTTTCATGAGGGAAACTTGGTCTTTCAGCGGCCTGCGAAGCTGCGGTCGAACGCCTGATCGACAGGGCGCTTTCCGTCCTTCAGGCCCGCATTCGCGAACCGGGCCGTGATCGTCTGTTCATGCGCCACGACCGCCGCATCGATCGGTCGGGACACGCGGTTGTTGCGGTCAAAGCTGGCGCGCGCGATGTCGAGTGGCAGTCCAGTCTCCTTGGCGAGCACCTTGGCAAATTCGTCAGGATGTGCGCGTGCCCAAGCAACCGCCTTCGCTTCCCGCTTGAGGAAGTCGGCAAGCAACGCATGTTTGGGCGTGATCGATGCGGCGTTGGCGATATCGATGTAGAGCGGCAGACCATAATCCTTGGCATCGACGATCGTGCGCGCGCCCTCCTTGATCGCGACGTTGGTGTAGGGTGTCCATGTCGCCCATGCATCGATCGCGCCGCTGTCGAAAGCCGCCTTTGCGTCGCCGGGCGGCAGAAAGGTAACGCGCACCTTGTCCGCCGGAATCTTGGCGCGTTCGAGCGCCTGGAGCAGCAGATGATGACCGATCGAACCGCGCGTCGTGGCGATGCTCTTGCCGACAAGATCGGACGCACCCTTGAGCGGCGATCCGGTCTTGACGATGATGGCGAGCGCCTCGCCCGCCTGATGCGCAGGCGCCTGAACCGCGATCGCCTTGACCGGGCTACCGCTTTGATAGGCGAAGATGAAGGGCGCGTCGGCGGCAAGGCCAAGGTCGGCCGCGCCGCCGCCCACCGCTTCCAGCAAGGGCTGGGCTGCGGGAAATTCCGACCATTCGACCGCGTAGGGCGCGCCCTTCAGCACGCCCGACGCGATCATCATTGATTTGACCTGCCCCTTTTGGTTCGCGACGCGCAGCACCCTGTCGTCCGAAGCGTGAAAGTTCGCGGCGGCAAGCGCGATACCCGCCGCCGCGACAAGGGCCGCCGACAGGATGACGACAGTCTTCTTTTTCATAGGATCAGCCGGCCAGCGCGAACTTGGCGGCTTCGCGTTCGGCGACCTTGCGACGCACCACCGGAAGCAGTTCGCGTCCATAATGGATCGAGTCAGCCAGCGGATCGAAGCCCCGGATCAGGAAATGGTCGATGCCGATGTCATAATAATCGAGCATGGCGTCGGCGACCTGTTCGGGCGTGCCGACAAGGCCGGTGCTGTTGCCCGCCGCTCCGGTGAGAGCCGCAACGCCGGTCCATAGACGCGTGTCGCGGCGCTTCGTACTCGCCGTTTCCAGCAGGCGCAGCGATCCCGCATTGGGCGGGCGGTGGCCGGTGATCGGCAGCCCGGCGGCAAGACGGTTTTCGCGGACCTGTTCCTCGATCTCATCGGCGCGCTTCCAGGCGGCTTCCTCGGTATCGGCGATGACGGGACGGAGCGACAGCGAGAAGCCGGGATCGCGGCCATAGCGGGCAGCGGAACGGCGTACGGCGCGGACCGTGTCCTGCACAGCCTCGAGTGTTTCGCCCCAGAGAGCATAGACATCGGCATGGCGACCCGCGACCTCGATCGCCTCGTCGGACGATCCGCCGAAGAAGACCGGCAGATTGTCGGGCTTGATCGCGCTATATGCCTGGCGAATGTCGTAATATTTGCCCTGATGATCGAAGGGCTGCGCGGCGGTCCATTCCTGCCGCAGCACCGACAGATATTCGTCGGTGCGGGTGTAGCGTTCCGCCTTTACCGTGCGCGTATCGCCGTCGCGTGCCATCTCCTCGTCCGCGCCGCCGGTGATGATGTGGACCGCAACGCGGCCGTTCGACAACTGATCCAGTGTCGCGAGTTGCCGCGCGGCCACGGTGGGCTGCGTGAAGCCGGGGCGATGGGCGACGAGGAAGCCCAACCTGTCCGTAATCGCCGCGGCGTGCGCTGCGACGATCTGGCTTTCCGGGCTGTTGGAGCCGAAGGGGATGAGGACGCGGTCGAACCCGCCCTCATCCTGCGCCAGCGCCGCCGCGTTGACATAATCGACGTCGAGCGCACGGCTGCGCACCGCTGACTGCGTTTCGGAGCCGTTGTTGAAACCGATATAGCCGATGAACTTGACGCTCATGCGCTGTCTCCTGATCAGATAACGTAAAAGCCGTGGGTGCCGTCGCGCTCAAGCTGGGCGACAAGGCCATATTCCCAGTCGAGATAAGCCTGCATCGCCGCAGCCTTATTGTCGGTCCCTTCATAGGGACGCTTGTAGCGACCCTCCGGCCCGCGCGGCGCGGGCGCGCCATCGCCGCCGCGTTCCAGCTCGACCGCCGACCAGTCGACGTCAAGCACGTAGACTTCCCAACCAAGCTGCGCGAGCCAGGACGCGGTCATGTCGGCGCGCGGACCGATGCTGTCGGTGACGACGATGCGTGCGCCACGCACCGGGGCGTTATGGTCGGTCTCCTGCACCAACTGGCCGCCCTGCGCATTGCGGAAGCCGAGCAGATGGCCGCTTTCATATTCGCGCGGCTGGCGCACGTCGTAGAGGTAGAGCGTGCGGGCGGCGTCTGCCTTCAGCGCGTCCAGTTCCTCCCAGCCGATATGCTTGACCCCGGCGCGATAGGCGACGTCGCGGGCATGGCCACTTGCCGTCTCGATCGCGGCGCTGTCTACTTCGGGCGCGACGCGGGTCTGGCCGGTTTCGAGTTCCTGCCCCGCGAGCGTCCAGCCGATCGTACCGTTGCGCAGCGCAAAGACCTTGTTCGGCACGCCCGCGTTCACCAGCGACTGGGTACCGATGATCGAACGAGTGCGGCCGGCGCAGTTGACGATGATCGTCGTGTCGGGATCGGGCGCGATGCTCCGCGCCCGCAGCGCCAGCTCGGCACCCGGCACGCTGGTGCCGGTCGGGATGCTCATCGTATTATATTCGTCGTAGCGGCGGGCATCGAGGATCTTGATGTCGGCCTTCTCGCGGATCAGCGCCTGAACCTCCTCGGCGGCGAGGCTGGGCGTATGACGGCGATGTTCGACCAGTTCGCCAAACGCCTTGGAATAGCTGTTGACGTCTTCGAACAGTTCGTAGCCCGCATTTCGCCAGCCGTTGAGGCCACCTTCGAGTTCGCGCACATCGGTATAACCCAGCGCCGATAAACGGATGGCGGCCTTACGCGCCAAACCTTCTCCAGCGTCATAGACGACGATCGGCGTTTCAAGGCGCGGGATGCGCCAGCGGGCTTCTTCGTCGATACGACGCAGCGGGATCTGCGCGGCGAAGAGCGGGTGGCCCTGCGCGAAGTCATGTTCCTCGCGCACGTCGATGATGGCGATTTCACTGCCGATCAGCAGCGCGCGACGGATGTCCTGCGGCGTGGCGGTCGCCGTGCGGTCGAGTGTGTCGGTGGTCATGCGTTTCTCGATCTGTCCCAGAGGTTGGGGATCACGCGGTTGGCGTAACCCGAAATGAAGGTCTTGGGCGTGCCGTCGGGCGCATAGGTCGCGCGCTCGACAGCGCCGATATTGGCACCATAAACATGGATGGAGATGGAGGGCGCATCGGCCCGTTCGTTGGATACGCGATGGATGTCGCCGATGCGGGGCGACACGGCGTCCACTTCGCCTGTGCGCAAAAACTCTTCGCCGCTGACGAGCAGGCTGCCATCGGGCGTGCGGGTGAAGCGCTCGATGCGCTCGGTGCCGCGCAACATGCCGATCAGACCCCAGACGCTGTGATCGTGGATCGGGGTCGATTGCCCCGGTCCCCATACGAAGCTGACGACACTGAAGCGCTCCCGGCTGTCGCAATGGAGCAGATATTGCTGATAGCGATCCGCGCTGGGCTGCGCATACTCGTCGGGTAACCAGTCATCGGTTGCGACCAGCCGCGCGAGCAATGCGCCGCCACTGTCGAGTATCGCCTGCTCGTCACGCGTTGCCGCAAGCAGATCGGCAAAGGCGGTGACGAAACCGCGCAGGCGATCGATGGCGATGGGCCGTTCCAGGGTAGCGAGATCGCTCACTCGGCCGCTTCCGCCCAAGTAAAGGGAACGACAGCATCGTCATGATCGTCGCCGCCCAGATGGGAGAGAAGCCGTCCGCGCAGCCGCCCAGCCAAGTCCGCGCGCTGGCCGCGTGGCGCGCTAATGCGCTCCTCCGCGACGATACGCCCCTTGTCGAGCACCAATACGCGATCGGCGAGCGCGATCGCCTCCTCCACGTCATGCGTCACGATCAGCACGGCGGGGCGGTGCGCCCGCCAGAGCGAAAGGACCAGATCGTGCATCCGGTATCGGGTCAGCGCATCGAGCGCAGCGAAGGGTTCGTCCAGCAACAGCAGTTGCGGCTCCCGCACCAGCGCGCGGGCGAGCGCCACACGCTGCGCCTCGCCGCCCGAAAGCGTCAGCGGCCAGGCATCGATCCGATGGCCGAGGCCCACTTCCTTGAGCGCCGCTTCCGCACGGTCGCGGGGACGATCACCTTTCAGGCCGAGCGCGACATTCTTCCACACCGGCTTCCATGGCAGCAGGCGCGCGTCCTGAAACACGACCGCCCGCGACCCCGGCACCTCGACATCCTGCCCACGCACTTCGTCGAGACCGGCAAGCGTGCGCAGCAGCGTGGTCTTGCCCGATCCCGATCGCCCCAACAGCGCAATGAATTCTCCCGGCGCGATGTCGAGGTCGAGGCCATCTATGATCGTGTTCGCGCCGAAGCGGCGGGTGAAGCCGCGCAGGCGAACAACCGGATCGGGATCGGGTTCATGGCGGAAATCGGTATTCGCGGTAAAGCCGAGGCGAGCGTCCATGCTTATTGCTCCACTATACTGGGGCGCCAGACGAGGGCGCGGGCTTCGATGGTACGGACCAGCCAGTCGGCGCCGAGGCCGAGGATGGCGTAGACCATGAGGCAGACGACGATGATGTCGGTCCGCATGAAGTCACGGGCATTGTTGATGAGGTAGCCAAGCCCCGCCGAAGCATTGATCTGTTCAGCGACCACGAGGACAAGGATCGAAACCGAAAGCGCATAGCGCAGCCCGACGAGCAGCGACGGCAAGGCGGCTGGCAGGATCACGTGCCAGACCTGTTCGGACCGGCTGAGGCCGAAACTCTTCGCCGCATCGAGCAGTCGCAAATCGACGCTGCGGATGCCGCTGTAGAGATTAAGATAGACGGGGAAGATGGTGCCGAATGCAATCAGCGCGACCTTGGGCGTTTCACCGATACCGAACCAGACGATGAACAATGGGGTGAGCGCCAGCGCCGGAATGGTGCGCTTGATCTGCATAAGCGGATCGACCGCCAATTCTCCGGCGCGGGAGAGTCCTGCGATCAGTCCGAGCGCGAGGCCAAGGCCGACACCGATCACCAGTCCGGCGGCGACCCGCGCAAACGAGACGAGAAGATTCGACGGCAGTTCACCCGAGATCAACATTTCGATCAGCGTGCCGATGACGGCCGATGGCGCGGCAAGCGTGCGTTCGGGAATGAGGCCGGTGCGTGATCCCAATTCCCAAAGCAGCAGCAGCAGCACCGGCGATAGCCAGCGCCCGCCGAAGCGCGACAGCGAAAATGCGCGACGCGGGACGGGCGATGCACCTCCTGCGCCATTCGCGCCATCGATCGTCAGCACTGTCATTTGGGAGCCTTTCTTTAGCAGACCCCAAGCCAAACATTATATCTCTACTCATTCAATTGAATTTTCCTGGATCGATGTATGAGCGATGGAAATAGATGGAAAATCGCCGTGAAAGTGCATCACGACATCACGCAAAATGGCGGATTTCCTGGACAGGATCGTTTTGGCGAAGAATTTCTCAACCTGTCTAAATCTCTACTATTTTGATTGATATATTTGCATCGGCGATATGTCGTTGCCCGTTCCCGACATCGGATCGGCCGTTCCATCTCTTGCACTTCGGGGAGGATTTGCCGTGCCGGTCAATTTGCCGACCAATTTGTTGCGTAGCTTCGTCGCGATCGTCGATACCGGATCGATGCTCAACGCGTCCGAACAGGTGTTCGTGACGCAGTCCGCACTCAGTCTCCAGATCAAGCGGCTCGAGGAGTTGGTGCAGCAGACGCTGTTCCTGCGCGAAGGGCGGCGGCTCAACCTGACGCAGGCTGGCGACGTGCTGCTCGATTATGCCCGGCGCGTGCTGCTTTTGCATGACGAGGCGGTCGCGGCGGTGAGCGCGGGGCGATTTGCCGGGCCGGCGCGGATCGGGATGGTACAGGATTTCGCCGACACCTTGCTGTCGGGGCTGCTATCCCGATTCGCCGAACTACACCCCGAGGCTCAGATCTTTGCGCGTGTCGCCGGGACAGCGGAATTGCAGACGCTGCTCGATCGTCGCGAACTCGACATCCTGCTGGGCTTTTCCGCGCCCAATGACGCGAGCGCCGTGACCGTCGCGCCGATGAGCTGGTATGGGGAAGCGGCGCTGGTCGATCGCGACATCATTCCTCTGGCAGTGCTGGAGGAACCCTGCCGCTTTCGGGAAGCCGCCATCCGGGGACTGGAGGATGCGGGGCTGCAATGGCGCATCGCGGTGGAGACGCCCAACCTTGCCACGCTGAAGGCAGCTGTCGGCGCCGGGCTTGGCATCACGGCGCGCACGCATCTGTTCCTGGGAGACGATGCGACGCTCGATCATGAGCGCCTGCCCGATCTGCCGCGCGTGGCGGCGATCCTGCGGTCGGGCGACAAGCTGGACAAGGCGGCGCAGCGGCTGGCCGAACTGGCGCGCGAAACGGTCGAGCGGCTATGAGCCGCCCGGCCTGCTCAATAGCCTCTGGCCCGATCCACCACGTCGCTGGGCGCTTCCCCGCGCACGAAGCGGCTGATGTCGTCACGCATCTTTTCGAGAAGCCGATGCCGCACGAACGTATAATTGCTTGAGATATGCGGCGTCAGCCGGACGCGCAGATGGGTATAGAGCGGATGACCGTCCGGCAGCGGTTCGGGATCGGTCACGTCGAGCGTGGCAAAGCCGGGTCCATCCGGTCGGTCGAGCGCACGGATCAGCGCAGGCTGGTCAATCACCGATCCCCGCGCCACGTTTATAATGTGCGCGCCGGGCTTTACCAGCGCGAGCAGATCGTCGCTGAACAGATGGCGGGTATCCACGGTCGCGGGAACGGCGACGACGATATGATCCGATCGTGCCACGAGGGCAGCGACATCCGGCACGAGTTCGACGCCACTGACGCTCGATTGCGCACCCGAACGGCGCACGCCCAGAACCTGCGTGCCAAGAGCCAGACCGCGCTTCGCGACCGCCTGACCGATGGCGCCCAGCCCAACGATGCCGATCGTCGTACCCGACACACGACCGAGCGGCACATGCGCCCATTGCGCCCGCGCCCGTACCGAGACTGCGTCCAGATTCTTCGTGTAGGCATAGATGGCAGCGATGACGTAATCGGCGATCTCGTCCGACGCGACGCCGCGCCCGCAGGTGACGAGCGGCGCATCGAGCAGCCATTCAGGATAGAAATCGATCCCGGCAGACGCGCTGTAGACCCATTTCAATCGTCCCGGCCATGTCGTGGGACGCACGACCTTCGGCGCGCGCCACGCTGGAGTGGGACGGATCAGCAGAACGTCGGCTTCTTCCGCTGCGCTCCATGGCTCATCCTCTGCGACATCGATGAAGATCGGGGCGGAAGGGTGCTGCCCCAGGCTGCGGTTGAAATCGGCCTCAAGCTGGCTGGCGATGATAAGCGACATATCAGTTCCCCAGCGCGGCGCGGCCCGCCGCGATCAATATCGTATCGGTCTGGGGCGAATGGATGCGGCTGCACAGAACGTCGCGATAGTGGCGCTCCAGCGGGTTCTTGCGGCTGATCCCCGGATTTCCCGTGAGTTCCAGGCCGATCTCCACCGCACGGATCGCGTTCGCAGTGGCGACATGCTTGATCGCGTTGACTTCGATGGCCGAAGGTGAATCGCCCGCGTCATAACGCCCCGCCGCGTCGCGGATCAGGGTGCGGTTCACCTGGAGCAGCGCCTCGATCTCGCCGAACTTTTCCTGCACGCGCGGCAGCGTGGCGAGCGACGCGCCGAGATTGCTTGGCACGCGCTCGTTCAGATAGGCCCGCAGCCAGTCCCGCGCTGCCCGCGCCACCCCGTCGTAGATGGTCGAGATCGACAGCGCGTTCCAGATGGCAAGTGACGGGTCAGCCGCAGCCGCCCCCCATTGTTCGGGCGTGCGGATATCGACCGCATGATCGATTGGGACCGGCGTATCGGTGAAATGGACGGCATGGCTGACCGTCGCGCGCATCCCCAGATGGTCCCAGGCAGACTCAATCTCTATGCCGGGGCTATCGGCGCGCACCAGGAAATTGCCGACGCGCGGGCTGTCTTCGTCCGTGCGCGCCCAGACCGAAAACCAGTCGAGGCCAGTCGATCCGGTAGAGTAGATTTTCGTGCCGCTGATCGCCCAGCCGTCTGCCGTGCGGTGCGCGGTCGTCGCTGGCAGACCGCCGCGAACCGGCGTGCCGAGTTCCGGCTCGACTCGCAGGCCGCCGATCAGGCCGCGCCCCGCCACCGCCTCACGCGCCAGTTGTTCGTAAATGTGAAGCGGCCAACCCTGCGCGCGCACGGGCGAGGCATGATAATGATAGGTCATGAAGAGGATGAGGGCGGTCGAAGGCTCGCCCTTCGCCACCGCGCCCAACACGCGCATCGCCTGTGAAAGCGTTGCGCCCTGCCCGCCAAGGTCGATCGGCACGGTTAGGCCGATCAGCCCCTCGCGCGCCAGCAGGTCGAAATTGGCGCGGGGGAACTCCGCGCTACGGTCGTAATGCTCTGCCGTCTCGGCAAGCTGCTTCGTTAGACGGTCGAGACGCTCGGCGCTCAAGGCGTCCGGGGTCGGATTTGCGGGCGGTTCGCGAAAAATCGGCTGGGTGGCCATGATATCAGCCTTTCCAGAGAAGATCGGCGTTGAAGCGGTCGTCCCAAAGCGGGCGGACATCGACCGCCTTGGGAAGCAGTTTTTGCTGGAAGAAAAGGTCGGCGACCTTCTGCTGCGACGCGATGGCTTCGGGCGTCACGGGGCGCAGCTCATAGTTTGCGCTCTTGCGGCGGAACTGGTCGCGAACATAGGCAATGGGCACGCCGATGTCCGTTGCGATGATACCCGCCCACTCATCCTGGTTCGCCGCCGCCCAGCCGAAAGCCTTTTGCACCAAGCCCAGATATTGCGCGATGATCTTCGCCTTGTCCGGGTCCGCCAGCGCCTCGACATGGGCTGCCACGAGATAGTTGCCCGACAAGATGCCATATGCCGTCTTGAGGATGCGGGCGCCTTCGGTGGCAATGGCACGCTGAATTGGAAAGCCGTAGATCGCCCAGGCATCGAGCGCGCCTTGCGAAAAGGCGGCAGCACCGTCAGAAACACCCATCGCCACTGGCTCTATATCGTCCCAGCCGAGTCCGACCTCCTCCAGCATCCGGATGAGGAAATATTGCGAGGTAGTTGCACGAACATAGCCGACACGCTTGCCCTTGAGGTCGGCGATCGATCGGGCGCGCGACCCCTTGGGAACCAGCACGACCTGATTGTTGACGTCGCCATGCGCCACCGCGATCTGGCGAAAGCTCTGGATGGTGGAGGCAGCCGCGAAGATCGGCGGGATCTCGCTCATCCCGCCATAGTCGAGCGATCCGCCGTTCAGCGCCTCGACCACCAGATGGCCGGACTGAAATTCACTATGGGCGATATCGAACCCCTCGGGCCGGATGCCTGCCGACTTGAACAGCAGGCGAGTGTCGCTTTCGCCCTTTCCTGTTATCGACACGCGTAGCGTAGGGCGCGCGCCCTGCCCGCGACCGCAGCCAGACAGCGCCAAAGCCGCGCCGACACTGCCGGCGAGCACGCCCCTGCGGCTCCACATTTCAGCCTGTCCGCCGCGCAAAGAGACGGGCCTGTGCGCCATAGGCGACTTCCGGCTGGGCAGCGCGGCGCAAATAGGCCAAAAGCGAATTGGTCAACCAGGGGAGCGTCACGCATGTCCTTTCGATGCAAATCCCATATTTATCTATCGCAAAAGTAGAGATATGTCTTGCAAGCAATGCTGCATGGTTCATTAGAAATGCTTGATCGATGATGCGGGTGGAGCATGTCGCCATCGTGGGCGGCGGATTTTCCGGCGCGCTGCTGGCGATCAACCTCCTGCGCCACGGCAATGTTCGCGTGACGCTGATCGAACGGAAGCAGGGCCGACTGGGCCGGGGCGTCGCCTATGGCGCGGCAGGGGCGGATCATGTGCTGAACGTGCGCGCCGCCAACATGAGCGCCCTTCCCGACCAGCCGGATCATTTCGCGCAATGGCTTTCGGCGGGGGACCGGGGGCAGGAAGGCAGCTTCGCGACGCGCCGGGACTATGGCGCCTATCTCTGCGAGATGCTGGATGATGCGCGCCATGCTTCTGGCAAACGGCTGATCATACAGGATGGCGAGGTGGTGGATGTCGCGACCGACCGGGATGGCGTGACGCTGACCCTAAGAACGGGCGTGACGATGGGGGCGGATGTCGCCGTGCTGGCGCCCGGCAATCTTCCCCCGCATGATCTTGCCATGTTCGCCGGGATGCCAAGCCCCGCCTACATGAACGATCCATGGGCGCCGGGCATGACGGAGGGACTTGGCGCGCGGGACACTGTCATGCTGCTGGGCACGGGGCTTACGGCGGTCGATTGCGCCCTCAGTCTTGAAGGCGCAGGCTTTGTCGGCCGGATCGTCGCCGTTTCCCGGCGCGGGCTGATGCCGCAGGCCCATGCCGCTTCCTCACCTTATGACAGGCGGAGCGAGAAGCCGGCCGGCCCTGCCTCTTCCCTGCTGCGAGAGGTTCGGCTGCGGGCGGCGAAGGTCGGATGGCGCAATGCGGTCGATGAACTCCGGCCGTTCACCCAGGACATATGGCGCGGCGCGACCGAGGCGGAGCGGCGTCGTTTCCTTCGCCACCTGCGCCCATGGTGGGACGTGCATCGCCATCGCATTGCCCCGCCAATTGCCGAACGTCTCGACGCGATGCGCCGGGAAGGACGGTTGGAGGCGCGCGCGGCGAAGGTCATGGCGTGCAGGCAGGTCGGGTCGGGCCTCGCCGTCGATATCCGTCCACGTGGTGGCGACGGTATCGAAACGCTGACCGTAGCGCGCGTCGTCAACTGTACCGGTCCGCTCGGTGATCTCAGCCGTGCCGCCGATCCGCTGCTGCGCAATCTTGCACGGCGCGGCGAGCTTCGCCCAGATGCGCTTGCCATCGGTATCGACGTCGATCGCCAGTGCCGCGCGATCGCGACGGACGGCGCTGCGCAGGACAGGTTGCTGGTCGTCGGCCCGATGACGCGCGGCGCGCATTGGGAGATTGTCGCTGTCCCCGACATCCGCCAGCAGGTCTGGACCCTCGCACGGCAATTGACGGCGGCGCACTGGGTCGAGGCGGAAGGGCTGTAGCGGCTCACTCCGCATCTATGAGATGAAATAATATCCGGTCGAGCGATCCGCGTTGGTCGCGATGAAGTCGTGCACATAATCCTGCGGGCCAGCATTTTCCTTTTCCATCAGAGGACAGACCATGGCCCGACATCCACATATCAAGCTCGGCTTCATCTTGCACGGCGTCGGTCGTACATGGCACGACTGGCGGCATCCCGATCGCGACGTGAACGCCAGCACCAGCCTCGCCCGCTATCAGGAACAGGCGGCAATCGCCGAACGCGGCAAGTTCGATTTCCTGTTCGTGGCCGACAGCCTGTCGATCACCGAAAAATCCAGCCCCCATTATCTCAACCGCTTCGAACCGCTCACCATCCTGTCCGCGCTCGCCGCGACGACATCACGCATCGGGCTCGTCGCCACGCTCACAGTCAGCTATTCCGAACCCTTCAACGTCGCACGCCAGTTCGCTTCGCTCGACCATCTGAGCGGCGGGCGTGCGGGCTGGAACGTCGTCACGTCCTGGCTGGGCGATACGGCTGCGAACTTCAGCAAGACCGAACATCCCGCCCATGCGACGCGGTACCGCATCGCCGCCGAATATCTCGACGTGGTACAGGGATTGTGGGACAGCTGGGAAGCCGACGCCCATGTCGCCGACAAGGCCAGCGGCCAATTCGTCGACCCCGACAGGCTCCATCGGCTCGACCATAAGGGCGAGTTCTTTCAGGTGCGCGGGCCGCTCAACATCAAGCGGACGCCACAGGGTCAGCCGGTCATCTTCCAGGCGGGCGCGTCCGATGATGGCCGAAGCTTCGCGGCGCAACGGGCCGAGGTGATCTTCACCCACGCGCCCACGAAGGAAGAAGGACAGGCTTATGTCGCCGATGTGAAGGCGCGCGCGGCGGGATATGGCCGCGATCCCGACCAGCTTTTCATCCTGCCAGGGATCGCGCCGATCATTGGCGACACCGACGAGGATGCCGAAGCGCGCTATCGCGAACTCGCCGCCTTGGAATCGATCGACACGGGACTGGGTTTCCTGTCGCGCACCTTCAACGATCATGATTTCCGCCAATATGATCTCGACGCCCCCTTCCCCGATGTCGAGCATATCGGTCTCAACAGCCAGCAAAGCGCGACATTGCGCATCCTGGCCGAAGTGCGCGCCGAAAACCTGACGCTGCGGCAGGCGGCGGAGCGGCTGGCGACGCCACGCGGCGTTTTCGTCGGCTCGGCGGAAACGGTGGCGGACCAGCTTCAGCTATGGTTCGAGGATCGGGCAGCGGACGGCTTCGTCATATTCGAGCCACTACCGGGACAGCTTGCCCTGTTCGTGGACAGGGTCATCCCGATCCTCCAGGCGCGCGGGTTGTTTCGCACCGACTATGAAGGCACGACCTTCCGCGAGCATCTTGGATTGTCCCAGCCTGAAAATCGGCACACGGCGGCGCGCGGGGAGCGGAGCGCAGCCTGATCCAATCCTGCGTCCTCAAACATGGATCAGCGCGGGGGCGGATGCTGCGCGCGCCCGCGCATCCTGCGCCTGCCGCCATGCTTTTCTCCTGCGACGGCATGATGCCGTTCCGACATCGGCTGGCAGGAGAAACATCATGGCCTTTTTCGACAAGATCGTCGCCGCGATCACCCCACCCGAAAGCGACGAAACACGCATGGAGGCACGGGCGCGGGCGCGCAGCCTCGCCACGCCGGGCGACTGGCTCTCCCAGGTTCTCAACCATCACGATCAGATCGAGGCGGGGTTCGCCGCCGTCAAAGCTGCACCCACTGCTTCCGCTCAGCGTGATGCGCAGAAGTATCTCGCGATCATCTTGACCGGCCATGCCAATGCGGAGGAGTCGGTGCTCTATCCCGCGCTCGTCGACGATGGACATAAGGCACATGCGGGACTTGGATATGAGGAACAGGCTGCAACCAAGATCCAGATGGCGCTCCTCGAAAAGATCGAGCCGTTGACGCAGGATTATCTCGACAAGCTCGAACATATTCGTGGCGCGGTGACGCACCATATGTATCAGGAAAAAGAAAGCTGGTTCCCTGATATCGTAAGCGACGTATCGAAAGGCGAACAGGCTATGCTCACCAGCCGCTTCCGTGAGGAGGTTGAGCGCTACGTCGGTAAGCGGGTGGAATAGCAGCTTCGGCACTCGACCTGTCCTACGAGATCGAACCTCCGCTATCAGGAGGGAGATTTTTGGCGAAGTTGCGTCGGCTTTCCGATAGGATCGAACCGACGCAATTTCCTATCACGTTTTGCGAGAAATGTGCGAAGTTAAGGTGCGGGCAGCCTATTTCTTCTTGAGCGCCTCCGGCTTGTGGGCCGCCTTTTTGCCCTCATCGGTTTCGACGATATATTGCGGGTCGTCCTTCGACGCTTTCACGTCATGACCCTTGATGCTGGTCTTGCTGGTGACCTTCTTCACCACCTTGCCCTCGGCTTTGCCGCCATGGCTATTCCAACTGACCGCATCGCCCTTCTTCAGCGTTTTCGTCATCTTTCTTCTCCTTAGAAAGCTATCTCACGGCGCTCCATCTCGTCCACGATCGCGCGAAGCAAAGGGGAGAGATTTTCCGTTTCGTCGTCCGATGCCGTCTTCCAGGTGTCGATCAGTTCCTCGTCGGTCATGCTTGCCGCTTCGGCCCGGAATTCGTCGGGATCATTCTCGCTCATTGCTATCGCTCTCCAATCTCTCGCAGGTCCAACGTCCGTCGCGTCATTCGGATGCACGATCAGGATCGTCGCGCGATGGTTTTGAACAGCGGCGACCAGCCAGAACATAGCGCGATTGATCCAAGTTTACGCGGCGTCGCTTCTTCCGGAACGGGTGATGCGACGCGGCGTCTTTCCGACAGCCCGACCATCCAAGGAGCCGTCATGACACGCTATCTGCTCGCTGCATCCGTCTTGATCGTCGCCACACCGCTTGCCGCGCAAGGCGCCAAGCCCGCAGATTATTATGTGAAGGCTGCCGGTGCTGGCGATCTTTACGAGCGTCAATCGAGCCAGTTGGTTCTGGAGACAACCAAGAATCCGAAGGTTCGCCAATTTGCGACCATGATGCTAAGCGATCATGCGAGCAGCACGAAGATGGTGACCGACGCCGCCATGCGCGAAAAGTTGAAGCCCATGCCTCGCAAGCTGATGCCCGCGCAAGAAAAGATGATCGCGCAGCTCCGTGCCGCCAATGGGACGGCCCGTGACACTGCCTATCTCGCTCAACAGAAGCAGGCGCACCAGACTGCGCTCGAACTGCACCGCAGCTATGCGCAGTCTGGAAGTTCGATGCCGCTTAAAAGCGCAGCGGCCAAGATCGTGCCGGTGGTCCAGCATCATATCGACATGCTGAAAACTATGTGATCGTTGACAGACGGAGCGCGAACGCTACGCTCGCTCCGCCGATGTTCAAATGCCAAGAAGCAAAGGCTCCTCCGTCTCAAGATAGCCATCATCGAAGCCAGCCGCTTCGATGATGGCCTTCCAGTCGGGTATCTCGATCCGTCTGCCGCGAACAACGATCAGCCCCTCGGCGCGCAGTGCGCGCATCACCCGGTTCATATGAACGGGAGTCATCCCCAGCGCGTCAGCCAGTTGGCTTTGGACCACTGGCAAGTCGAACGACACCCGGCTACCCAACCCGGCTTTTTCTATGCGGATACCCAGTTCACAGAACAGATGCGCTGCACGAACCCGCGCATCGCGCCGCCCTACATTGACCAGCCATTGTGAAAGAACCGCGCCGTCGGCAACGCAGTCCCGCCAGAAAGCTTCCGCTATGGCAGGAAAGCTCCGGGCAAGGTTCCGCAATTCGCTATGCGACACTCTCACGATGGTCGTCGGTGCGGACAAAGCCTGCACTGCCCATTCGACCTTCGGAAGCATCAACGAATAGAGATCGCACATATCTCCCGCGATGTGGATAGCGGTGATCTGACGATGTCCATCGCGCAATTGGCCGAATCTCGCAGCCATCCCCGTCACGATAAGGCAGGAAGAGTCCGTCAGTTCGCCGGGACTGACGATATCGCGATGCGGCTCGATGACGATTTCGCGTCCGTTCAAACCAAGAACCGCCCGCCGCTCTTCTTCGTTAAGGATCGATCGCTGTAACAATTTGCGTAGGAACAATTCGAAGGCGGGATGTTCAGTGCGCATGATGCTCTCCGATCTCAAAGGGTTGGTCGGGCGCGCTGCCGCTTTCCGTCATATCGTTGCGCATTACTGCGTGAACCGGACGACCTGCCCGAAAGTGATCGTTTTCAGTCTTACGCCCCCCTCATCGGTAATCTCTACCCGATGATCGAGGCGAATGATGCGACCGGATCGTACATGCTCAGCAATAACGTCACGTGCGCTGCGGACCGCCTCTCTTTCCGCCGCGTCGAGGTCTGGAAAGAGCTGCCCCTCTTCGTCCCAAATGTCCGCATCGTTGAAAAGGTGAATGTGAAATCTGGCCATGGCGTATCAAAACCAGATTTCTGGGAGAGTTCCCGCATACTATAATTCCCTTCTCGAAAATGCAGAATGCGGTAGCCCGGTCATGCATACCGATCATCGGAACCATAATTTTACAGCGTTAGAACATATGTGAATCCCAATTAGCCCAGGACCGCTATTATGACGCTTGGGGGGCTTAACAGGGGTCGTTCCATGTTGAGCCAGATTGCGCCAGACGAATATCTCGCCTTTTTCAGACCGCATGATTTCCTTGCGCGGGAAAGTGAAAAGCCCGACGGCCTTTTACAAATATTGGAAGGTTGGGCCTGCAAATATCGACTGTTGTCCGACGGGCGGCGGCAGATCACGGCACTATTCCTACCTGGTGATTTTTGCGAACCGCAGTGGGCGCTAGGGCGAGCGCCTACGCAGCCGATTGTCGCGTTGACCAACCTGCGTGCGCGCAAGACGCCGTGTCAGGCTCCGCCTTCTGGACCGGTCGATGCGCAATCGGTGTTTTGGAAAAACTTCGCCGATGGTTGCGACCGTCAGGCGAACTGGCTTGTTACGCTGGGACGCCGCACGGCCATCGAACGCCTTGCTCATTTGCTGTTCGAACTGTTCGAGAGGATGCGGCACGCCGGACTTGCCTACGGCCAGCAATGCGCCCTTCCATTGACGCAGATGGATATTGCAGACCTCACCGGGCTGACTCCCGTCCACGTCAATCGCACTTTGCAGACGATGCGGTCGCGCGGGTTGATCGAACTTCAGTCGAAATGGCTGCGTATTCCGGATGTCCGCGCTCTGCGGGAAGTCGCTGCCATCGCGGGAACTGACGCAGCCGGGTGAGACAGGCAGCGAGTGTGTAGCCGACCACAAAAATTACGGCGCAGTTATCATATGTTGGCGTGAAGCCCTCTGACTTTGGAGCAAGGTGCAGCACCTTCGGTCGATCGTACAGATTTGACCGAGGCGACCTACGAGCGGCGCTACCAAAACGACAGATGATGAAATCAAAGAATGGGCAGAAAAACAGGGTGGGCGGCCGGCTGTCTTGCGGACTGGGAGGCATGTCAGCGTCATGTGCGGCGAGCAGAACCGAGGGTGGGAACAGGTCTAGTTCGCCCAGCTTTTCGCCGGCTCTAACATCGATCTGCGACTTTGGGATGCATCCCGCGGATCGACCAAACGTCCGTCGGCAAATTACACTCGCACTACGCTGCCATGCCAAAGCGAGCGTCGCGCCTAGACCATGATCGAGACATTCGCGCGTCGCATCAGCCTGCCAGCCACTCCGTCAACAAACCTTGCGGGCAGGGCAGCCCGGATCGTGCAACATCATCACGGTTGTTCGTCGTGAGGGACGGCCCCCACGTTCTAGCACCGTTGGCCACTCGCCTCAGCGGGCGAGGCGACCTTACCGCCGACGATGTGGCAGCGATCCTCGCTCTGCCGCATCAGGAACGTCGTTTTGCACCGGGTGGCTATGTCGTTCAGGAAGGCGACAGGGCGACGGCTTGCCAGATCATGCTCACCGGCTTTGCACATCGGCATCGTTTTTCGGCGGAAGGTTTGCGGCATATCGTCGGCATCCACGGCCAAGGGGACATTCTCAACTTCCCTTCCATGCCCCCCTCCACCGCGGAGGATTTCGTGCAAGCTTTAGGGCCGGTCACGATTGCAATCATCCCCACAGAAAGCCTCCTTGGCGTCTGTCAGCTGCATCCCCGTGTCGCCAATGCACTTTGGGCCGAGGTGGAGGCGGAAATATCGGTCGTTCGGGCTTGGATATCCAATATGGGCCGGCGCGACGCGCGCGGCCGCATAGCGCATCTGTTTTGCGAGTTCGCCATGCGCGATCATCCCAATGGAGGGCATGACGGTTGTGAGATCATGCTGCCGCTGACTCAGGCAGAACTGGCGGATGCGACTGGAATGACGACGGTCCACGTAAACCGCACGTTGAAAGCGCTCGAGTCCGAGAGCTTCATTGAGCGCGATCGACGGCGCATCCTGGTGCCGGACTGGCGACGTCTGACGGAGCTAGCCGATTTCCGCCCCAGGCCGTGGTTCGGACGCAGTGGGCCGCATCCAAAAGTTCAAAGCGCAGGCTGACAGGCTAAGACTAGTCTGCGCTCCCAGATCATTTTTATCGATCGGCATTTATCAACGCATCCTAATGCCATTCCGCGCATTTACTCGTCACCGCAGCGCCGTTCGTTCGGTGCAGGGCCATGCGGGAACAGGGACGGAGATCATATGTCGGACGATCGTATTCGCGAACGCGCGCACGCTATCTGGGAAGCGCAGGGGCATCCGGAAGGCAAGGCTGACGAACATTGGCAGCAGGCAGCGGACGAAATCGCCGCGCTCGATCAGCAGGCGAGCGACGAGGCGGGCGGCATCCTCCCCAATCCGCTCGCGACCGGCGCGGCGGCTGAAGAACTTGCCAAACCGAAAAGGCGTAAGAAGCTGGCCTGACCGGGCCATATTCTAGCCGACACCATTACTGTCATTGGAGCGCACGCGCTTGAGCCACTTCCCCGACCGACTGGACGGCGGATCACCCTACCCCTTGGGCGCAAGCTTCGACGGGCTGGGCGTGAATTTCGCCATTTTCTCCGCCAACGCCGACAAGATCGAACTGTGCCTGTTCGACCCGAGCGGCAAGCGGGAGCTCGCCCGATTTCCCCTGCCCGAATGCACGGACGAGGTGTGGCATGGCTACCTTCCCAACGCCCGGCCCGGCTTGCTTTACGGCTATCGCGTACATGGTCCCTACGCGCCGGAGGAAGGGCATCGCTTCAATCCCAACAAGCTGCTGCTCGATCCCTATGCGCGCCGCCTGTCTGGCAGCATCAAGTGGAACGATGTGCTGCACGGCTATCCCGTGCGCGGGCGAAAGGCAGACCTTGGCTTCGACAAGCGCGACAGTGCGGCGGCGATGCCCAAGGCGGTGGTGACGCATGACAGTTTCGACTGGGCGCGCGATGTAAAGCCCAACATCCCCTGGTCGGAAACCGTCATCTACGAGGCCCATGCAAAGGGGCTAACCAAATTGCTGGAAGCCGCTCCGCCGCAGGAACGCGGCACCTTCGCCGCGCTCGCCCATCCCAAGGTCATCGATCATCTGAAGCGGCTGGGCGTCACGACGCTGGAACTGCTGCCAATCCATGCCTTCACACAGGACCGCTTCCTCCAGGAGCGCGGACTCCGCAACTATTGGGGCTATAACACGCTCAGCTTCTTCGCGCCCGAGCAGAGCTATTTTGCCGGTGACAGCCATGATGAGCTGCGGGTCGCGGTGCGGCGGCTCCACGCGGCGGGCATCGAGGTGATCCTGGACGTCGTCTATAATCATAGCTGCGAGGGCAGCGAATTGGGGCCAACGCTGTCATGGCGCGGCATCGACAACGCGACCTATTACCGGCTGCTGCCCGATGATCCGCGTTACTGCCTGAACGATACCGGCACCGGCAACACGTTCAAGATGACCCATGCCCGCGTGATCCAGATGGTCGCGGACTCGCTGCGATACTGGGCAACGTCGTTCGGCATCGACGGCTTCCGGTTCGACCTGGGCCTGACGCTGGGGCGGACGAACCATGGCTTCGACCCCAATGCCGGGTTGTTCGACGTGCTGAGGCAAGACCCGATCCTGGGCAGGCTGAAGCTGATCGCTGAACCATGGGACGTGGGCATCGGCGGCTACCAACTCGGCAATTTCCCACCCGGCTTCGCCGAATGGAACGACAAATATCGCGATACGACGCGCCGTTTCTGGCGGGGCGATCAGGGGCAACGGGCGGACCTTGCTGCGCGTCTCTCGGGCTCCGGCGACCTGTTCGACCGACGCGCGCGGCGTCCGTGGGCAAGCGTCAACTTCCTCACCAGCCACGACGGCTACACCTTGGCCGATCTCGTTGCCTATGAGGAGCGGCATAACGAGGCCAATGGCGAGGATAATCGCGACGGCCATGACAATAATCTGTCGCGCAACTGGGGCGCAGAGGGACCGACCGAAGACCAGGGCATCGTGAAGACGCGCGCCAAGGTACAGCGGGCGATGCTGACCACCCTTCTCGCCTCGCTCGGCACGCCGATGCTGGTCGCGGGCGATGAGTTCGGACGAACTCAAGGCGGCAACAACAACGCCTATTGTCAGGATAACGAAATCAGCTGGCTCGACTGGAGCCTGATGGATGGGGAAGCGGGCAAGGCGCTGTTTGACTTTACCGCACGCCTCATCGCCCTGCGGCGGAAACATGAGGTGCTGCGTGCGCCGACTTTCCTTTATGGGCAGGATACGCCCGGCTTTGGCGTCAACGACATCGAATGGTGGGACGAGCGTGGCCAGCAGCTAAGTCCTGAGGACTGGAACAACCCCGAAGGCCGCGCCCTCGTCATGCGGCGGGCAATGCAGTTGGAAGACGGCACGGTCGAGGCGGTGACGCTGATGCTGAACGCCAGCGATGATGCAATCGACTTCACTCTGCCAGCGCCATCGGCAGAACGCGAAGTGATGATCGACAGCGCCCAGCCGGAGCGGGATGTCTTCACCATCGGCGACCAATACAGCGTTGCAGCGCATTCTGCGGTGCTGGTGCGCTGGACCGGAGAGGCGGTCGCGGCATGACCCTGTGGGGACCGCGACGGCTGAACGACGGGCGTTGGCGCTTCCGGCTATGGGCGCCCGATCGGGATGCGGTGACGCTGGAGATCGACGGTGGCGGCACTTGGCCGATGGCGCAGTCAGACGGTGGCTGGTTCTCGGCTGATGCTGAGGCAGACGTCGGGGCGCGATATCGGTTCCGTCTGGATGCCGATCTTGCAGTTTCCGATCCGGCATCGCGGGCGCAGTCCGGCGGGGTGCATGGCTGGAGTGTCCTCGTCGCGCCGGGCGCTGCATCCGGGATCTGGCAGGGGCGGCCATGGGGCGAAACCGTCATCTACGAACTGCATGTCGGCACCTGCGGCGGCTTTGCCGGGGTGACCAAGCGTCTCCCAGCGCTCGCGGAATTGGGTGTGACGGCGGTCGAGCTGATGCCTATCAACGCTTTCGAGGGCACACGCAACTGGGGCTATGACGGTGTGCTGCCGTTCGCGCCCGCCGAAGCCTATGGCTCGCCCGACGATCTGCGCGCGCTGATCGACACAGCGCATGATTCGGGCCTGATGATCTTCCTTGATGTGGTCTATAATCATTTCGGGCCGGAAGGAAATTATCTGGGCGCTTACGCGTCCGCCTTCTTCCATGCCGAACGGCAGACGCCTTGGGGCGGCGCTATCGCGGTCGATCGCCCGCCGGTTGCGGCCTATTTCCGCGAAAATGCGCTGATGTGGCTCAACGACTATGGGTTTGACGGACTGCGTTTCGATGCGGTCCATGCGATCGGCGACGATGGCTTTCTCGATGGGCTGGCGAAAAACATCCGGGGCGCGGTCGAGCCAGATAGGCACGTTCACTTGATGCTAGAAAACGAGCGCAACGATGCCGACCGACTGAAACCGGGCGGCTATGATGCGCAGTGGAACGACGACTTCCATAACGTCATGCACGTGCTGCTGACCGGCGAAACCGACGCCTATTATGAGGATTTCGCCGAGCGACCCGCGCAGCGGCTGGCGAAATGCCTGGAGCAAGGCTTTATCTATCAGGGCGATCCCTCGCCGCATCAGGATGGCAAGCGACGCGGCACGCCCAGTGCGCATCTGCCGCCCACAGCCTTCGTAGCGTTTCTCCAGAACCATGACCAGGTCGGCAACCGTGCGATGGGCGAGCGGCTGATCGACCTGACGTCGCCTGAAAAGCTGAAGGCTGCGACTGCGTTGCTGCTGCTGATGCCGCAAATTCCGATGCTGTTCATGGGTGAAGAGGTGGGCGCGCGCAGTCCATTCCTCTTCTTCACGGACTTTCACGACGAACTGGCAGACGCCGTGCGGGAAGGAAGGCGGCGGGAGTTCAAAGGTTTTGCCGCCTTCGCCAGCGAAGAAGCGCGTGCACGCATTCCCGATCCAAACGCTCGGTCGACCTTTGAAGCGTCGAAGGTTGTTCCGGGGGAGGAGGCCGACGAATGGCGCGACTTCTACCGCACCCTCCTCACGCTAAGACGCAAGCACATCGTTCCGGGCTTGGACGGAAGCCGCGCGATCCGCGCCGAAGCTCTGTCCGACCAAGCGGTTACGGCATCGTGGCAACTCGGCGATGGCGGGGCGTTGACGCTCCAGCTTAATCTGGGCGACGCCGACATTTCACCCACTTCCAAGGAATCGCCTCTGTTCACGACGGTCGCAGCAGGTGCGCCGCGAAGCCTGACGGCATGGGTCGAAACTCCGTGACGATGCTGCATCGGCTGGCGCAGGAGGCTGGCATAAGCCAACGCTGGACGGATGCCGACAGGGAAGAGCATGTCGTAAGCGATGCGTCCTTGCGCGCAATTCTGACGGCCTTGAGATTGCCAGCTGATACCGACACCGAAGTGTCGGCAAGCCGTCAGCTTCTGGCGCATCGGCGTTCGCGATTGCCAAAGCTGATCACTGCCGACTGTGACGACCCGGTTCCCATCCCCGATACGGTCCTCGACGGCGACCTTTTCGACGAGCAGGGAGCATTGTTGGACGCCAGCGTTCGGACACTTCGGACCTATGGGCTGAGTGCGCCAGGATATTATCGACTGGTTGCAGGCGGCCAGGAAATCAGCATTGCGATCGCGCCGCGAAAATGTCCTTTGATCGAGGGGCGTCATTGGGGTGTCTCCGTCCAAATTCCCTCGCTTCGCGGCAAAGGGGATTTCGGCGATTTTGCGACACTGGCAGACGCGGTTTCGCTCTTGGCGCAAGCCGGTGCCAAAGCCATCGCAATCAGCCCGATACATGCGCTCAATCCCGATGATCCCGCCCGGTTTGCGCCCTACTCCCCCTCAAGCCGTCTCGCGCTCAATGGTCTTCTGGGACATACGCCGAGCGTTGGGCCTACATCACAGGAACCCCTGATCGACTGGTCGAAGGCTGGGCCGCAGAAAATGTCGGCATTGCGCAAGGCATCCGAAGAGGCGCAGTCCGATTTTCCGCAATTTATGCAGGATAATGCTCGCCAGTGTTTCGAGACCGTGCAAAATGCCGCGCGAAATACGAGCGCAAATCTTCGTCTCATCACTGATCTCGCCGTAGGCGTCGATCCAGCAGGGGTGGAGGTCGCAGCCGATCCCGGCGCATTTCTGCAAGGCTTGCGCATCGGCGCGCCGCCCGATCCTCTCGGCCCACAGGGACAGGATTGGGGACTTACCAGCTATAGCCCCCAAGGTCTTGCCGAGTGTGGCTTCGCGCATTTCATCGCCATGCTGCGCGCGAACATTCCTGCACATGGCGGGATCAGGATCGATCATGCCTTTGGGTTGCAGCGGCTATGGGTGGTACCTGAAGGGATGGCGGCCAGCGAGGGCGCCTATCTTTCCTACCCCTTCGCCGATCTGCTCCGGCTCGTGAAGCTGGAAGCGTGGCGTGCGAAGGCGGTCGTAGTCGCAGAGGATCTCGGCACGCTTCCGCCCGGCTTTCGCGAAGCGCTGGATGAGGCGGGCATTTACGGCATGGCCGTCATGCCCTTCTCGCGTGATCGGAATGGCGCCTTCCTGCCCGCAGAGGCTTACTCATCCGGGGCGGTGGCGATGAGCGGCACGCATGACATCGCGACGATCGCCGGATGGTGGACCGGACGCGACCTCGAATGGAATGCCAAGCTCGATCGCGGAGGCGAGACCGCCGAGCAGCGCGCGACAGCGCGCGTGGCGCTCTGGGACGCGATTGGTGGGGGCGAACAACAGCCAGCGGACGACGCGCCGGATTTGGTCATCGACAAGGCGCTCGCCTTCCTCGCGCGCACCCCCTGCCCCCTGGTCATCATCCCGATGGAAGACCTGATCGGCGAGCGCGAGCAGCCCAACCTTCCCGGTACGATCGACGAGCACCCCAACTGGCGTCGTCGCCTTCCGGAGCCGATCGATGCCCTGCTCCGCCGCGCCGACGTCGCCAAGCGGATCGACAGCCTCAATCAGGAAAGACCGTCATGATCCCACGCGCCACCTACCGGCTCCAGTTTACGCGGGACTTTCCTTTCGCGGCGGCAGAACGGATCGTCCCTTATCTCGCCGACCTTGGCATCAGCCATGTCTATGCCTCGCCTGTCACGCAGGCGCGCAGCGGATCGACGCATGGTTATGACGTGATCGATCCGACACGGATCAACCCGGAACTGGGGGGGGAAGACGGGTTCCGCGCGCTGGTGGCTGCTCTCAAGACGCGGGACATGGGGCTGATCATCGACATCGTGCCCAATCATATGGGCGTGGCTGGCGGCGAAAATTCTTACTGGAATGATGTGCTCGCCCACGGACGCGACAGCATGTATGCGCGATATTTCGATATTGACTGGAGACGCCCGATCATCCTGCCGATTCTGGGTACGACCTTGACTGAGGCAATTGAGGCAGGCGATGTGCAGGCCGTCGCCGGTAACGATCCACATCTGCTGCTCTATGGCGAGCAGCGGCTTCCGCTCCGTCCCGACACCGACGGTTCTGGCGATCTGCAATCCTTGCTATCGAAACAACATTATCAATTGGTCCATTGGCGCACAGCCAACGATCTTCTGAACTGGCGGCGCTTTTTTTCGATCAACGATCTGGCGGGGCTTCGGATCGAGGATGACAGCGTCTTCGAGGAAACGCACGCCCTCTATTTCGACCTGTTTCGCGAGGGGCTGATCGACGGGGTGCGGATCGACCATGTCGATGGCCTCACTGATCCGGAGGGCTATTGCCGCAAGCTGCGGGCACGGTTCGACGCCATCCGGGGTGGCGACGATTGCGCCTATATCGTCGTCGAGAAAATCCTCGCTGCGGAAGAAGAGCTACCGCGAGACTGGGAGATCGACGGAACGAGCGGCTATGATTTCATGCGCGATGCTACGGCATTGCTGCATGACCCAAGCGGTGAAGCGGATTTGCGCGCATTATGGGTGGAACGTGATCCCGAGCATGTCGATCCCGAGGCCGTCGTGCTTCAGGCGCGCAAGGATATGCTGTCCTGGCAGTTCGAGGCCCAGTTGGATGCCTGCGTGTCATCTTTCATGACATTGGTCAATAGTGCGGTGGCGGACCAGCCTGAACTGGAATCCCTTACGCAAGGCATGATGCGCCGGGCGATCGAGCGACTGCTCTGGGTGTTTCCTGTCTATCGCACCTACGGGGACGGCAGCAGCGCGCCCGCCTGCGATGCGACCGCGCGGCAGCAAGCCTGGGATACCGTGCAAGCCCATGTTCCGCCCGGTGAGAAGCATGTGGCGGCGAAGGTGCTCGCCTGGCTTGCAGGCGAAGGACCGGGAAACAAGGATCTTGCCGCAGAGGCGGTGCGCCGGTTCCAACAACTATCTGCGCCGATCGCCGCCAAGGGTGTCGAGGACACCGCTTTTTACCGATACGCGCCGCTGCTGTCGGCGAACGATGTCGGTTCGGCGCCGGAGCAATTTTCGATTTCGCCCGCTGAGTTTCATCGCCGGGCAATCGCGCGCGCCGAACTGATCCCGCACGCGATGCTCGCCAGCGCGACCCATGACCATAAGCGCGGCGAGGATGTGCGTGTTCGGCTCGCCGTTCTCAGCTCGGTTCCCGATCTTTGGCGCGAAACGCTGCGACGATGGGCGGCATTGGAGCAGGACATTGGCGCTGCTGTCCATCCAGCCGATCGGTACCAGATTTTCCAGACCTTGTTCGGCGCTTGGCCAAATGACCGTCAGTCGGCTGCGTCATCGATATTCCGCGAACGGATTGCAGGCTGGTTGGAAAAATCCCTGCGAGAAGCGCGACTTCGGTCGAGTTGGGAAGAACCCGACGGTGATTATGAAGCTGCGGCAAAAAGCTTCCTCACCCATCTACTGGATAACGAAAGTTTCGTGCGGGACATGGACGATCTAGTCCGTCGCGTACAACCGGCAGCGAGCGCCAACAGTCTGGCGCAAACGGCGCTAAAATTCTGCATTCCCGGTGTGCCGGATACCTATCAGGGGACCGAGCTTGAGGATTTGAGCCTCGTCGATCCGGACAACCGATGCGCTGTCGATTATGAACTCCGCCAGAGGCTGTTGGCGCAAGACGACAATGATCGAGACAGAAAACTCAAGCTGGTTCGAAACCTGCTCGAACTGCGAAAGGCTTCGCCAGATCTCTTCGCTCATGGCAGCTATGATGTGCTGCAAATCAGCGGCGAGCGACCCGATGATATTCTCGCCTTCGAACGCAGCCTTGGCGAGGAAACTCTTACCTTTGCCATCATGCTGCGCGCGGGCGCGACGATCGTCGAGGCTGGCAGATTGCCCGACCGCGACTGGTGGGGTGACACAAAAATCCTTTCGGCGACGCCGCTTGATGCCGGGACTATTTTTTCGGAGGCTCCTTATTTCGTTAACTTGGATAAGTCTGGTTAGAAAGACGGGAACTTAGCGACTGATCGGGCGTCTCCTCAGACGAACGGAACTCATGTGCAGCCTCCGTTCAGGCGGAGAGAAAAGACGTGATTATCGATTGCGACATTTTGGATTGGCTATCGGCAAACAGCGAGAATTTCCATCTGAAGTGTAATGCCCACCGCGATAACCACACGACCGTCGCACGCCATCTGCTTCATCGCGAGCGCCTGGGCGACGAGGTCTGTTTCGCCAGTGACGAAGCTGTGGAAACCTGCATTGAGAATGACAGCATCTGGGAACTGAGCATCCGTCAAAAGGATGGCGTCGATATGCATTTTGCCGCCCCGACCTTTGCGCTTTGCATCAAGCTGGCAAGATCGCTTATGAGCCGATCTGTTCCACGCGCTATCGCCGCTTAAAAAGCTTTTGCGCGCATTCATTGGTTGTACCAATCGAAAAGCGTATCATCGATATTCCGTGCCATTACGGCTCTTCATCCATCAAGCTGTGTGATCGCTCCGCGTTTGACAAAAAACCGGTTCTCGCGCGGTGCCACATTAGCATGGCGTATTTTACGAAGCGCAATGCTGTGGCCGCCGATAGTGTTTCGTATCTAACGTCGGCCATGTCTTCGGTGCGCTACATCAATGCGAGCGTTGCAAGACGTTGCTTTGGGCCTGATATCGCACCGCAAGTTCGCCATGGATAGCAGCGACTGACGGGTCGTCGCCGCGTATCTTTGCTGCGCGCGCCTTGGCAGCTTCTTCTGCGGCTCGCCGCGAATAATAGGCGGCATCGTTCCGATCGGACATGACTCACCTCTCCTCTTTTATGGTGGCGAGAATAGGCCAGTGAGCGCTTCTCACCATAACCCAGATTAGTGCCGAGCGATTTTCGGGGAACGCAGCCTTTCGTGAGCCTTTCGTGAGCCTTTCGTGAGCCTTTTCCTAAATGATTATGAAGCTCGAAAGGATTCTGACATGGATGATGCAAACAAGACCGACACGGATCGGCAGGATGAGGATCAAAACGAGGACCGGCCAAAAGAGGACGAGGGTAGGATCAATCCCCTCGCACCTCCGATCAATGTAGAACCCGGTAGTTGATGTATGATCGGGCGGCCTCTAGCTGTCGCCCGATCCCGGCTCCGCCATGTTGCGATGCTGCTCCGCAAGGACCGAAGCAGGCGTGACATGAGCCGCAGTCGCCTGAAGCTTGTTTTTCCAGCCGGAGACGATGTGCGCGTGGCCGCTCATCAGGGCATCCCAGCCATCCTTCGCGACCTTGGCCGGATCATCCTTTTTCGACGAGCCGACGTCTGTATCGAGCATGTCGGCGCGATCGAAGAACTCGGTTTCGGTCGGTCGCGGCATCAGGGTGGTGATGGTAATGCCTTCGCTCTCCTTCAGTTCGGTGCGGATGGCGTCCGCAAAGCTGTCGATGAACGCCTTGGTGCCATTATACACAGCTTGAAAGCTGCCGGGGATAAAGCCCGCGATCGAACCAGTGATGAGTACAAAACCAGCGTTGCGCGCGACCATCGGCCTAAGGACTTTTTGCAGAAGATAGAGCGTACCGGTGATGTTGGTATCCACTATCCGCCGCCAATCCGCGACATCCTGATCGAGGAACCCGTGGCCAAGGCCGCGCCCTGCATTGGCGCAGAGCAGATCGATATGGCGGCCACCGGCCGCCTCGAGTAATCTATCGACGCCCTCGACCGTAGAAAGGTCAGCCTCAAGCGCGAGGACATCAGTACCGTGCCGACGAAAGTCCTGCGCCGACGCCTCGATCAGCGGCTCGTCCGCGACGACGAGCAGATCACAGCCATTTTGTGCAGCAAGATGCGAGAGTTCGAAGCCGATGCCTGTCGAGGCACCAGTAATGATCGCGAAAGTATCGGAAGCCATCGGTTCTCTCCTCCCGTCAGGCTGTGACAGTAGCGGACTGCATACCGGGCTTCAGCACGACCTTCGTCACGTCATTCTGTTTGTCGTGGAATAGGCGGTAGCCTTCGGCGGCTTCCTCCAGCGGCA
>JAAIGE0100373447.1_pt1 | contig 37739 bp, 29 predicted proteins | sample 6487951 | NCBI WGS metagenome assembly JAAIGE01 (sample SAMN13974128, study PRJNA590717) | phyllosphere metagenome | biome: tomato field; feature: multiple bacterial spot infested tomato fields; material: tomato leaves; isolation source: leaves from tomato fields | host: Solanum lycopersicum ...
GGCCCTGTTGATTCGCCCGCAGACATTCTTCGGTGAATACCTGCAAGGCGCGCAGCGCAGCAGTGGCCGTGAGACTCAGCATCACTTCAAGGAGCTTAAAGAGCTCTACGACCGTATTGGCTCGTCGGAACCGTTCAAGCTCGTCAACGAACTGGAAGTACCGCTGAACCTCATCAGCACGACGCCCGAGCTCTTTCCGCTCGAGTACGACATGGTCCTGTCACAGAGCGGGCAGACCATCCGTATCACCAGTCCTGTTCGCTGGGTGGTGGGCTTCAACTCGTTCGATCTGGCGCAATTTCGCAAAGTGATCAAGGACCCCAACCGCAGCAGCGCAGAGCTGTATCGCTATGTGGTGCATTACCTGGTCCTGTTCTACTGCCTCAGCAAGTCGCCGGGCATGAGCCGGCTGTTCGAAGGTCTGCGCTTCCCCGTCAGCTTCGAACGCCTGAAAGACTTCGGCGATTTGCCATTTTGCGTGATCAGTTCACCCGTCCGCTCTGAATTACCCGACGAATCGGTGATCCGTAGCAGTACCCAGATTGCAGGCAACTCCAGTTTTGAAGAGCTGGTGGGGCAGGAAAACATTCTGGAAATGAACGATGAAATCCGTCAGCGCCTGTTGCTGACGATTGAAGGACTCTAATCGCGCCTGGCCTGTTCCAGGCCCGGTACGCAAACGACTTGCAGCGAGTTGCTCGCACAGGAGATGACGATGGCGAAGAAGGAAAGTACCCAGCACAAACTTGACCGCGTTCGCGCGCCTCGGGTCCATATCACCTATGACGTGGATATCGGTGATGCTCAGGAAAAGAAAGAGCTGCCCTTCGTTGTAGGCGTTCTGGGCGACTTTTCCGGCAACCCTCTGGAGCCGCTACCCAAGCTCAAGGATCGCAAATTCATCTTCATCGACCGTGACAATTTCAATGGCGTGCTCAAGGGCATCAAGCCCCGTCTGGCTTACCGCGTCGACAACACGCTGGCCAAAAACGGTACCCAACTGGGCGTCGAGCTCAATTTCAACACCCTTGAAGACTTTGAGCCACAGAATGTGGTGCGTCAGGTCGAGCCACTGCGCAAATTATTGGAAGTGCGCAACAAGCTGGCTGATCTGCGTAACAAAATGGGTGGCAACGACAAACTGGAAGAGCTGCTGATGGACGTGTTGCAGAACACCGAGAAGCTCAAGACCCTGGGCAAGGAGTTCGGCCGCGAAGCCGCCATTCCGGCCACTGACGCTAAAGAGTAAGGAGGAGCCTGACAATGAGTGACAAGCAAACAGCAACTCAGCAGGACAGTGCTCTGGTCGAAGTTGAAAACCTCGCGCCGCAATCCTCCCTGCTCGACAGCATCATTTCCGAAAGCCGTGTGGCCCGCTCCGAAACCGAGCGCACTCGTACACGTGACCTGATCGGTGAACTGGTTGCCCAGGTACTCGAAGGCGAGATGACGCCGAGCAAGGACCTGATCGCGGTGCTTGACGCACGTATCGCTGAAATCGATTCGATGCTTTCCGAGCAGATGAACGAAATCATGCATGCCAGCGAGTTCCAGGCGCTTGAAGCCTCCTGGCGTGGCCTGAAGTATCAGGTCGACCAGACCGAGACCAGCACCACGCTTAAGATTCAACTGCTCAACGCGTCAAAGAAAGACCTGGTCCGCGACCTGAAGTCATCTTCCGAATTCGACCAGAGCGCGTTGTTCAAGAAGATTTACGAAGAAGAGTACGGCACCTTCGGTGGTGCGCCGTTCGGCATGTTGCTGGGTGACTATGAGTTCAACCGCAACCCGGAAGATATGTACCTGCTCGAAGAGATCTCCCACGTCGCAGCCGCAGCCCACGCCCCGTTCATTTCGGCGGCATCGCCTGAACTGTTCGGCTGGGACTCGTTCACCGACATGGCTGGCCCTCGCGACCTGGCCAAGATCTTCGACACCGTTGAATACGCCAAGTGGAAGTCGTTCCGTGCGTCCGAAGACTCGCGCTATGTCGGCCTGACGCTGCCTCACGTGCTGGGTCGTCTGCCCTATGGCCCGGATACCACGCCGGTTGAAGAATTCAACTTCGTGGAAAGCGTTGATGGTCGCGACCACAACAAATACCTGTGGATGAATGCTGCCTACGCGCTGGGCACCCGCGTCACCGACGCGTTCTCGCGTTACGGGTGGTGCGTGGCCATTCGTGGTGTTGAAGGTGGCGGTCTGGTGGAAGGCCTGCCGACTCACACCTTCAAGACTGATGACGGTGAAATCGCGCTCAAATGCCCGACTGAAATCGCCATCACCGACCGTCGCGAAAAAGAACTTTCGGATCTGGGTTTCATTCCGCTGGTTCATTGTAAAGGCACCGACTACGCCGCGTTCTTCGGTACCCAGTCGACGCAGAAGCAGAAGCAATACAACACCGATATTGCCAACGCCAACGCCCGTCTTTCTGCACAGTTGCAGTACATCTTCGCGACCTCGCGTATCGCCCACTACATGAAAGCGATCATGCGCGACAAGATCGGCAGCTTCGCGTCCCGCAAGGATGTTGAGCTGTTCCTCAACAAGTGGCTGTCGAGCTACGTGTTGCTGGACGACACCGCCAGCCAGGAAGCCAAAGCCAAGTTCCCGTTGCGCGAAGCACGTGCCGAGGTGTTCGAAGTGCCAGGCAAACCGGGTGTCTATAAGGCGGTGACGTATCTGCGTCCGCACTACCAACTGGATGAACTGACGGCGTCGCTGCGTCTGGTCGCCGAACTGCCGCAATCGACTCGCGGCTGATCCACCACATAGCCAGGGAGGCAACATGAGTAGTCAACACAAGCTGTTGCCTTCTTTGCTGGATCGATTGCTGGACGATCGACCGCATCAGTCCATGGAAGCGTCATCGCAACGTCTTTGCTCGCTGGCCGATTACAAGGCCAGCATCGTCCGCGACCTGGAGATTCTGGTGAACACTCGCCAGTCTCTGGTCGCCGGCGAGTTGGAAGGTTTTGCCAATCTGGGCGGCACCATCCTGGACTATGGCATGCCCGACTTCACCAGCAGAAGCGTTCTCGACCCTCAGGACCGTCTCTTGATTCAGCGTCAGCTGGAGAAGGCGATTACCGTCGGAGACCGTCGCTTTCGCAGTGTGAAAGTACAGTTGCTTGCACAACAGACCGGCCAACGCATGCTGACATTTCGCGTAGACGCAGTACTGCGTCTGCAGGACATTTCGCGTCAGGTTTCCTTCGACGCGGTGCTGCAGGTCAACACTCAGGAATACAAAGTGCAGAATCTCAACTGATGCTCGACGATCTGCTGCCCTATTACGAAAAGGAACTCTCGCACCTGCGCTTTCTGGGCCAGGAGTTTGCCACTCAGTATCCGAAGATTGCTTCGCGACTGCTGATTGAAGGTGACAATTGCGAGGACCCGCACACCGAACGACTGATCGAGGCGTTCTCGTTCCTGTCTGCGCGTGTGCACAAGAAACTCGACGACGAGTTTCCGGAAATCGTCGAATCGTTTCTTGAGGTGCTTTACCCCCATTACCTGCGCCCTACCCCATCAATGTCGATTGTCGAGTTCAACCTCGGCAAACAGGAAAAGGTGACTGAAGCCTATCGTGTCGCTCGACATACCGAGCTGCATGCGACCCCCATTGATGGCGTGGTGTGCAAATTTCGTACGTGTTACCCGGTCGAGTTGTGGCCCGTGGCAGTGCAAAGCGCGTCCTTCGTAGAGATGGAGCGCTCCGCGTTCAATGGCCACAGTGCTGACTTGATTGCGCGTCTGCGTATTGGTCTTGGCGCCACGTCAGACGTCATGTTCGGCAAGATGGAACTGAACACCCTGCGCTTTTTCCTTGATGGCGAAAGCACGCTGATGCATCAGTTGTACGAACTGCTGTTCAACAATCTGGCCAAGGCGACCTTATCGTTCGAAGACGAAGGCAGGGTTCGCGAGGTCGTGCTGCCGGCAGGGTCCCTGAAGTCAGTAGGCTATGGGCTGGACGAAGGCCTGGTGGACTACTCGGAACGCTCGTTTCTGGGCTATCGCCTGCTGCATGAGTACTTCACGTTCCCCGACAAGTTCATGTTCTTCGACCTGTCGGGTTTCGAACGCATTCTGGCGGGCAAGGAAGTCGCCAAGGTGGAGGTCAACTTTTACTTTTCCGATTACGACCTGACGGACCGCCTCGTGCGTCTGACTCAAAATATCGGGCGCAACAACTTCAAGCTCAACTGCACGCCGATCATCAACCTGTTCCGCCAGCAGGCCGAGCCGATCAAGCTGACTCACACCCAGCATGAATATGCGGTCACCCCGGATGTGCGGCTGCAGAGTTCGGCTGAAGTGGTGTCGATTGATCGTGTACGCCGCGTGAAGAAGATCAACGGCGCCGATCAGGTCGGGACCTGCCATCCATTCTTCGAACCGCGTGGCGATCAAGGTCCGGGGCAGAGTTTCTGGATCGCACGTCGCCGTGCCGTACAGACCCGCCATAACGATGGCTCGAACATGTTCATTCGTGTCGTGGATCGCGATCTGGAACTGATCGACTCCAACAACGACACACTGAGCATTCGACTGACCTGCAGCAATCGTGACCTGCCCCTGATGTTGCCGTTTGGCGGTGAGCGCGGGGATTTCAACATCCCGTCCAACTCGGTGGTCAAGGACATTCGCTGCCTGCGAAAACCGACGGCAACCGTACGTGTTCCGCTGGGTAGCGGAGTGATCTGGCGTCTGATCTCCCACCTTTCGCTCAACCATATGTCGCTGGTTTCGAAAGGACGTGAAGTGCTGCTCGAACTATTGTCGCTCTACAACTACCGCAACGTTTCGGCGATCCGCAAGCAGATCAACGGGATTGTGTCGGTCAGTAGCGAACCGGTGGTAGCGCGTATCGGTCACCCGCGTCCGAACTTCGTGCGCGGCGTCGGCATAACCCTGAAGTTTGATGAGAGTCAGTACACCGGCAGCGGTGTCTTTCTGTTCGGCATGGTGCTCGACCATTTCTTCGGTCAGTACTGTTCGCTGAACAGCTTTACCCAATTAACCCTTCGCACCTTGCAGCGCGAAAAGAGAGTGGTCCAATGGCCCCCGCGAACAGGCGATCAACCCCTGGTCTGATCGACCAGGCAAGGGCTGAGCCGCACCGATTCGAATTTTTCCAGTTGGTGCGTTTGCTCCGCCTGCATTACAGCAGGAACGGGCGCATGGACCTGGAAACCAGGCCGCATGAAGACCCGCTGCGCTTTCGTTCGCAATTGTCGCTCAATTTCCCCGCCAGTGAAGTTAGCGACCTGCAGTTCGAACGCGAGGGCAAGGTTTCTGCAGCCGGGCTGCCGCTGTCCGAGGTACAGGTCACGTTCATGGGGCTGGTCGGCCCGTCTGGCGTACTGCCGCGCCCGTACACCGAGCTGTTGATCGACCGTCACATTCAATATCGGGACGACGCCGCGCATGCGTTTCTGGACATTTTTTCGCATCGCATGACCACACTGTTTTACGAAGCCTGGCAGAAGTACAAGTTCTACATCGAATACGAGCGCAACGGCACGTCGAACTTTGATCGTTACCTGCTCAACCTGGTGGGATTCGGTCCCGAGGCGCAGAAGCAAAAATTTGAAAAAGGCGGTTCACCGCTGCGCCGTGAACTGTTCAGCTATTTCTCGGGCATGTTTGCTCAAAAGCCACGCAACGGCCTGAACCTGGAAGTCATGCTGAGTTTTTATTTCTCGCTGCCCTTCAAGGTCAAGCCATTCGCCGGTCGCTGGTTAAAGCTCGACAGTTCCCAGTGTACCCAGCTCGGTCGCAAGAATGCTGTGCTGGGCAATAGCGCAGTGGCGGGCAATCGTGTGTGGGACTACCAGTCATGCGTGCGCATCGAATTAGGGCCGCTGGAGCTGGCCGACTACCAGCGCTTTCAGCCGGGCACCGTGGATTACCAAAAGCTTATCGAACTGGTGCGCTTCTACGTGGGTGCAGAACTGGACTTCCAGATTGCTCCCACGCTCAAGCGCGAAGCTGTACCTGCGGCCCGTCTGGGTCGCCAAGGCAATGTTTCTCTGGGCTGGCTTGGCTGGCTCAAACGTCCCGGTGTCGACGTGGAGCCCTCACGTTGCGCCCTTTTCCAAATTCCTTTTGATGGGGTCTCCCTGTGAACCTGAAGTCCCTGTTTGCCAAGCTCAACGAAACCAGCCGTACTGCGACTGAAAGCGCCGCTGCACTGTGCCTGTCGGAGAATCATTACGATGTTGAAGTCGAGCACTTGCTTCTGCAATTGCTGGACAACAACGACAACGACCTGCCGGTGATCCTGCGTCACTACGACGTCGTGCCCGATCGCCTGCAAGCGCAGCTCGTGACGTCGCTGGGAACGTTCAAGAAAGGCAACACACGTACGCCAGCCTTGTCTCCGCACATCACCCGCATGATCGAACAGGCCTGGGTGCTGGCGTCCATCGAATTTGGTCAGGCGCAAATCCGCACCGGGCACCTGATTCAGGCATTGCTGGACGACGATGCTCTGCGTCGCGTCGTGATCGGCTCGGCTCCGGAACTGGAAAAGATCAACGCTGACGACCTGCGCCTGAACCTGAGCGCACTGGTTGAAGGTAGCCCCGAGACAAAACTGAGCAAGCCGCTGGCGAGCGCTGACGCCAGCACAGGTGCAACCACCAAGGGCAATGGCAAGACGCCGGCGCTTGATCAATACACCGTCAACCTGACCCAGAGCGCACGTGAAGGTCGTATCGATCCGGTGCTGGGGCGCGAGTTTGAAGTGCGGCAGATGGTCGATATCCTGACCCGTCGCCGTCAGAACAACCCGATCCTCACCGGCGAAGCGGGCGTGGGTAAGACTGCCGTCGTTGAAGGTCTGGCGCTGCGCATCGTTCAGGGCGACGTGCCGTCGGTACTCAAGGACGTGGCGATCCACACGCTGGACCTGGGCCTGTTGCAGGCCGGTGCGGGCGTCAAAGGCGAATTCGAAAATCGCCTTAAATCCGTCATCGAAGAAACCAAACGCAGCCTGCACCCGATCATCCTGTTTATCGACGAAGCGCACACCCTTATCGGATCGGGCGGTCAGGCCGGACAGAACGATGCTGCCAACCTGCTCAAGCCAGCGCTGGCCCGTGGCGAGCTGCGCACTATCGCTGCCACCACTTGGGCGGAGTACAAGAAGTACTTCGAGAAAGACGCCGCCCTGGCGCGTCGTTTCCAGGTCGTGAAAGTCGAAGAGCCGGACGAAGACAAGGCGATCCACATGCTTCGCGGACTGCTGGCGAAGATGCAGGAACACCACAAGGTCACAGTAATGGATGAAGCGCTGGTACAAGCCGTGCGCCTGTCCAACCGCTACATCACGGGCCGCCAGTTGCCGGACAAGGCTGTCAGCGTACTGGACACAGCCTGCGCACGCGTTGCTCTAGGCCAGTCTGCCCAGCCAGGCGCGCTGGAAGACTGCAAGCGTCAGATCGATAACCTTCAGGCTGAAATCAAAGTGCTGGAGCAGGAAGCCGCGAAGGGCAGCGACCACGCCCGTCGTCTTGCGACCCTGAACGAAGAACTGCAAGCCGAGCAACAGACCCGCGAATCCCTGGAGCAACAGTGGAAACGTGAGCTGGAGCTAGTCGAGAAGCTCGGCGCGCTGAGTACCGATACCCCGAATGCCGACGAGATCTCCGCCGTGCGCGCTGAACTGAACAGTGTTCAGGGCGAACAACCGTTGGTTCATGCTCTGGTGGATGGCGGCACCATTGGTGAAGTGATTTCGGGCTGGACCGGTATTCCGCTCGGCAAGATGCTGCGCGACGAAATCGATACGGTACAAAGCCTGCCCGCTCTGCTGGGTGAGCGTGTACTGGGGCAGGATCATGCGCTGGAAGAAATCGGCAAACGCATCAAGATTTCCCGGGCCCGCATGGAAGATCCGAACAAGCCGATTGGTGTTTTCCTGCTGCTCGGTCCGAGTGGCGTCGGCAAGACTGAGACCGCTCTGGCTCTGGCTGACACGCTGTATGGCGGTGAACGTAATGTCATCACCATCAATATGTCCGAATATCAGGAAGCGCACACGGTCTCCAGCCTCAAAGGCTCGCCACCGGGCTATGTCGGTTACGGCGAAGGCGGTGTCCTGACCGAAGCGGTTCGACGCAAGCCTTACAGCGTCGTGTTGCTGGACGAGGTGGAAAAAGCCCACCCGGACGTACTCGAACTGTTTTTCCAGGTCTTCGATAAAGGCGTTCTGGACGATGGCGAAGGTCGCGAGATCAACTTCCGTAATACGGTGATCATCCTGACGTCCAACACCGGTACTGATCGCATAATGCAATGGTGCCTGAATGCCGAGCAGAAGCCGACGCCTGATGACATTGTGGAAGGTCTGCGTGACGAACTGAATCAGGTGTTCAAACCAGCCTTCCTGGGTCGCCTGACCATCGTGCCTTACTACCCGGTTCAGGACGAGATTCTGGAACGTATCGTCGGCTTAAAGCTGGAGCGTATTCGCAAGCGTTTCGAACGCAATCATCAAGCGGTTCTGCGTTACGACGATGCGCTGGTCAAAGCCATCGCCTCACGCTGCACGGAAGTCGACAGCGGTGCACGCAATATCGACAACATTCTGTCCAAGACCCTCATGCCGGAACTCGCTCAGCGCGTCCTGGAGCGAATGGCGCAGGACAAACCGATCCAGAGCCTGACCATCGAGCTGGGAAGCGACGGCGATTTCGCCTACAGCCTGATGTAATTGATCACCCATAGGTAGCAAGTCATGAGTAATAGACTTCAAGGCATTCGTTCCTCGAAGCAAGCCCTGGCACAGTGTCTGACTGTTCTGACAATGATGATGGCGCTGTCCGCGTGCGGCGTCACGGACCGTGTCGCCAAGCGCATGGACGACACCTGGGCGGGTGACATGATGTTCGGCGACAACGAAAAGGTGATCCTGACATCCGACGGCGGCAATTCGCTCAACCCGGACGAGTCGGGCAAGCCGCTTTCGGTGGTCGTGCGCGTCTATCAACTGTCGTCGCTTGAGCGCTTCGAGTCGATCAATGCCGACACCCTTTGGGACGACCCACAGAAGGCGCTGGGCAATACGCTGGTTGAAAGTCGTGAACTCATCCTACTGCCAGGCATGGGACAGACCGATCAATGGCCGTTGAACCCAAGTGCCTCCTACGTGGGTATTGCAGCGTTCTTCCGAACCGATCAGGACAGTCGCTGGAAAGTAGCCTTTGACGCCAATTCGCTTCGCAAGGACGGCATCTGGTTCTCGTCCGACGGCGTACGCGTGCTGGTGGATAACAACTACATCCTCGCCGTGCGTGGCGTGGACGTCTTGAACAAGCTCAAGACTGAAGAGCAGTTCGCCAAGTCCAACTCGCTGCCAACACGACCCGCACAGCCAGAAACGCCGGTACAACCTGCGCAGGCGGCCAAACCGGCGCAGCCCGCTCAGCCTGCTGGCAAGAGCCTGACCGAGCGTGTTCAGGATTCCGCCATCGAGAAAACCGGAGACGCTATCGGCAACTCTGCGCAAAAGGCGATGGACTCAACATTCAATTCTCTGTTGGAAGGCGCCAAATGAGTAAGCAAAGCCGAGTGATGTGGTCGGAAGGCATGTTCCTTTTGCCGCAGCATTTCCAATATCAGGATGAATTTCACCAGCATCAACTCGCCGAGTCGACGTTGCGCAGTACCCCGTTTCACTGGGGCGTGCAGACCCTCCAAGTCGATGAAGAGGCGCTGGCGACAGGCTCTCTGCAACTGAAACGCCTGAAGCTGGTATTCCCCGACGGCAGCCTGTATGACGCTCCGCAGCACGACCCGCTGCCGGCCGCCCGCGACTTGAAGAACCTGCTCAAAGGTAATGAACTCAAGGTGTACGCAGCGCTGAAACTGCCCGAGCCTTTCGGCCTGAACTACGTAGAAGACGGTCAGGAACAGAAGAGCGCACGTCGCTTTCGCAAGCAGTTCGATACGCTGCCAGACCTCAACGAAGGTGATCTGGAAAACGAAATCACCAGCCTGCGCCTGAACGTCGTGATGCTGATCGACGGCGACAATCTGGACGGTTACAGCTACTGCCCGATTGCACGCCTCACGCGCAACAACATCGGCGGCTTCAACCTTGATGCCCATTTCGTACACCCGACGCTGCATGTCGGCACACACGACACGCTGATTGGTCTGGGCAAGCGCTTGCTTGGCGTGCTGCAGGCCAAGAGCAAGGCTCTTTCCGGACGTCGCCGTGAACGTGCCGACCAGATCGCCGAATTTGGCTCAAGTGATGTCACGCTGTTCTGGCTGTTGAATACAGTGAACCGCGCGTACCCCAATCTGGCGCATTTGCTCGCGCACCCGCGCCTGCATCCAGAGCGGCTGTACCTGTTTCTTGCGGAACTCGCCGGTGGCCTGCTGACATTCTCGCTGGATACGCAGCTTCACGACATTCCTGAATACGATCATCACGACCCGGCCGCGTCACTGGTAAAGCTGGACGAGATGATTCGGGTTCTGCTGGATAACGTGATCCCGAACCAGTGCATCATCATCAATCTCTCGCAGACCAAGCCGTCGTACTGGCAGGGACAATTGCTGGATCCGCGCCTGACAGAAGCCGACTTTTACATTTCGGTCCATGCGGACATGCCAGGTTCCAGCCTGCTGGAGCTGGTGCCGCGTGCGTTCAAGGTCGGCTCGCCAGAAGACATCGAGGTGGTGGTCAACAGCGCCATGCCGGGCGTCACGCTGAATCACTCGACTCGTCTGCCCAATGCCATTCCCGTTCGCCTGGACAACCACTATTTCTCCATAGAACCCCATGGGCGAGTCTACGAACGAATGATGGAAGCTCAGGCTATCTCCTTCTATGCGCCAAGCGCCTTTACAAATCTGAAGCTTGAACTGATGGCGGTACTCAAATGACTGAAGCCGTAATGCAAGGTGCCGCTGTGGCTGCAACCGAAAAACCCACACTCAAAGAGTTGGTCCAAGACTTCATCAGCATGGCACTGATAGTGCGTCGTGGCCGTCAGGTCACTTCGGTGGATGCATTCGAAGCCAGCGTTGAAACATTCTTCGCCACATTGGAGCGTGAAGGTCGCAGCGCCAACTACAGCGTTGAACAGGTCAAGGACACTCAGTACGCGCTGTGTGCCTTTCTCGATGAAAGCGTACTGCGTTCGGGTGACAACGATCTGCGTCGTCATTTCGAACTACAGCCTTTGCAATTCCGCTATTTCGGCGTTCATCTGGCAGGCGAAGGCTTCTTCGAGAAGATCGACTCTCTGCGCGCCGACGTGAAAAAGAATCTCGATGTGCTTGAGGTTTACCACCTGTGCCTGGCGTTGGGTTTCGAAGGCAAGTACGGGCTGGGGCAGAAAGATCAGTTGCGCTATCTGGCCAATACGCTGGGCCAGGACATCGCCCGGCATCGTAAAACGCCAAAGGCGCTTTCGCCTGACTGGGCGTTGCCCGACCAGGTTTCGCAAATGCTTCGCCATGAAGTTCCTGTCTGGCTTTATCTGGTGCTCATTGCAATCGTCTGCCTGGGTGTCTACTTGACCCTTGACTGGTTGCTGGGCAAGGACGTGGCCGCGTTGGCCGAACAAATCAGCCAACTGTTCAATGCTTGAGTCCAGATCAGGTAACCGAGTCAGGAAGACATGAAGACATTACTGCGCCTGTTAAAAAGTTTCTGGTTCCTCGTTCCGGTCTTGTGGCTGGCGAGCCTGGCCGTCTGCTGGTTTGTCGCACCTCGCGTCAGCTGGCTACGCGATTACACGCTTGAAGCGATGGCAATCATCAGTGCCTTCTATCTGTTGTTGATCGTGCTGCGTCAGTACAAGCGGATTCGCACCGAGCACAATCTTGAGAATCTGGTCCAGATCGAGGTTGACCGGTCGCTGAAATCGACAGGCGAGTTCCGCGACCAGCAAGTGCTGCGTGAGCGCCTCAAGCACGCGATTGCCATGCTGCGCACCGATCGCTCGGCCGGTGGCGGTGGTTCGTCCGCACTTTACGATCTGCCCTGGTATCTGGTCATCGGTATGTCCGCCGCAGGCAAGACCTCGCTGCTGACACGTTCGGGCCTGTCTGCGAGCATTGCCAGCAGCGCCAACGAACATCAAAGCGGCACCCAGCACTGCGACTGGTACTTCAGCCCTGAAGCCGTAATGATCGATACAGCTGGCCGTTACCTGCGTGACGATCAGTCAGCCAGTGAGTTCGCCGGTTTCCTGCGCATGCTGAAAAAACAGCGCAGCAAAGCCGCAGTGAACGGTCTGGTTCTGGTGGTCAGTCTGCCAGAGCTGCTGGCGTCAAGCGCCTCCGAGCGTAACGACCTTGCTGCTCGACTGGTGTCGCGCATCGAGGAGTACACCGAATGCCTGGACGCCAACCCGCCTATCTACCTGATGCTGAGCAAGACCGACCAACTGCCGGGCTTCAGTCAGGCATTCGAGGGCCTTGACCTGCATGAACGTCAGCAGCCGCTGGGCATGACGTTCGGTCTGTCGGAGATCCGCAGCGAAGGTCTGCGCAGCGTACTCGACAGCAAGCTCGAGAACCTGCAAGGCCATGTCCGTCGTTATGTCGACGCCCAGATCATAGCGCTGGGTGCGGACGCCAACAGCGCCCTGCTGAACTTCCCCAACTACTTCGCCGAGCTGTCGGTAGTACTGGAACAGTTCCTCCAGCACTTCGCCCGCAGCAATCACAACGGCGCACAGCTCCTGTTGCGTGGCTTGTATTTCACCAGCGCGCTTCAGACTGACAAGCAACTGGCTCATGTCTACGAGGACAGCCTTGCGGATTCTTTCGCCCTGCGACCAGAGCCTGAGACCGATCCCTCGACGCGTAGCGACAACATCAAAACCGGTGAGCGCAGTTACTTCATCACCGACACATTCCGACGCGTCATCTTTCCGGATCGCGACCTGACGCTCTATCAATCACGCTTTGGTCGTGACAGATCGATTGGGCCGATCATTATCGCGGTAGCCCTGTTCATCGGACTCGCGTTCATCGGACTGCAAGCCTTGTCATTCCAGAACAATCGCGAATGGCTGGCGTCGATCAGCACACAGTTGACCGAGCTCAAGCAGTCACCTGACCGTGCGCAGCGTCTTGCTTCCGGCGAAGGTCTGGAGTTGTTGCGCAATCAGCTGGCAGCCATCGAAAAGTACCGTACCAAAGGCGTTCCGTTGCAACTGAGCGGTGGTCTGTACCGGGGAGATGATATCTACCTCGCGACCCAGAACGCCTACTTGCAACAGTTGCGGACCCAGGCGCTTGAACCGATCACGATGAAGCTGCAATTGCAGATGCGCGAGTTCAACGAGTTCGCCAAAACCATGGACCCGCAGTATGGATTTGGTGCAACGCCGGCTCGTCCTGACGGCAAAACCGGCAAGGCGCGTGCTCAAGGCAAAAAACTGCTGGATCGTACGACTCAGAATATTGCCGCAGGTCGCCCTACCAGTTTGGGAAGCATCCCGCGCAGCACAAGTGATGTCACCGGGCGCTTGACCGGCGCGGTCCGAGGCACAGCCAACCAGACGCGTACCGAAGCCATTGCAGCACTGCGCAATCCGGCGACTGCCAACGATGCAGCTGAACTGTCGGCTACCACGGGCGGCCTGTCGCTATCGGAGGAAATGCTGGGACGACTGGATGAGCGGCAAGTTGAATCCATCATCGAGTCATATAACGCCCTCAAGCTCTATCTGATTCTGACCCAGCCATCTGCGCACCCGGAAACCGAGTTCGTCGATGTAGCGTTGCCAGTGGCCTGGTCAGGCATGGCCAATCAGGCGAATCCAATAAGCGAAGACGTGATTCAGGACAACTCACCGGTTTACGTACAACTGCTCAAGAACGGACAGGCACCTGCCTTGCCGCGCAACGAACAGTTGATCGATGAAACCAGAAAGAGTCTGAAATTTTTCATGATCTCCAGCTCGCTGGTAGATCGTGAGTACCTGCGTCTTCAGCTGGAGTCCAGCCGTCAATTCCCAGCCATCGGCCTTAACGATCTAGTGCCGATGCCGGGTCGCCAGCTGCTATACGGTTCCGAGGCGGTGCCCGCTATCTTCACCCGCCAAGGTTGGGAAGAGTTCGTGAAGCCCGAGTTGATCAAGATGGTATCCGGCAACCTGCGGAACGAGACCGACTGGGTGCTTGATGGCGAGGGCGGCGACAGCGTCGTACAAAAAGCGAACTTCGTCCGCGAGTTCATGGCGCGCTACAAGCGTGACTACACACAAGCCTGGTACACGATGGTGGACAGCGTAGGCGTTCGTCGCTTCACCGACATGGCCAACGCCACACAACAATTGTCATTGCTCAGCGATGTGCGCAACTCCCCAGTAAAACTGCTGTTGTCTGCGGTCAACGACAACACTCAGTGGGACGTCCCCGCCCCGCGCGAAGCGCAGCAGGTCGGCGTCAAACGCGATGACGGTTTCTGGGGCAAGGTCAGCGGCATCTTTGACAACAAGGAGGCGGCGGCCAGCGTTCTGATTTCGCCGCTGCCTGCGGTCGATGACGGTAGCCTTGCCAAGCGTTTCGAGCCGGTATCGCGTGTCTTCGCTGCGCAAAACGCCGAGGGCGCCGACAGCACCATCATGGACCGTTACCTGGCTGCGCTGCGAAAGCTCAAAGTACGGATGAACAACATCCAGCGCTCTCAGGATGTTGGCAAGAGCAGCAAGCAACTGATCAGCGAAACGCTCGAAGGTCAGCCAAGCGAAGTCACCAGTGTGCGCAACTATGTCGAAACCACGGTCGACACCAGCCAGGGCGGTCTGTCTAACTCTCTGCAAAGTCTGTTCAGCCTTCCGATTCAGTTCGCTTGGGAAACCCTGCGAGATCCGGCTGGCGAGCAGATCGCCAAAGCTTGGGCCCAACAAGTCGCCAAGCCCTGGGAACAGGTCATGGCTCACCGCTACCCAATTTCAGCTGACAGCCGCAATGAAGCTTCGGTCAAGGATCTGCAACGTTTCGTGGACCCTGAATCCGGGCTGCTGCCGAACTTCAAGCGAAACGAAATCGGCAACCTGTCCGGTGGCGAAGGCCTGGGCATGAGCAGCGATGCCAAGGCCGCTCCGTTGGTCAATCCAAAAATGGTCAGCAACATCGACAAGGCCAGCTCGCTGGGCGAAGTCATTGCCAGTCTGTCGGACAAGGACAATGGTTTCGAGATCATGCTGGAGCCGTCGGCTAATTTCACTGACATCCTCTTCACCCTTGATGGTCAGGAACAGCACTACCGAAACGGCAGGACCAGTTGGAACCGCTTCTCATGGCCAGGCACCACCACTGCACCGGGCGCGCGTCTGGATGTGGTCACGCTGACCGGCGAGCGCATTACCGTGTTCGACTATACCGGTCGTTGGGGTCTGCTGCGCATGAACGACAGCGCACGCGTCAGCGACCTTGATGGCATCCAGCAGCGTTTCAGCTGGAATACCGCCAAAGGACAGGTCAGCCTCGTGGTTCGCAACTACGGCGGCGTCAAGCTGACTGATCTTGCGAACGTGAAGGCGCTTAGCGCGCTGAATGCAACTGACGGGCGGACCAAGTGAACATTTACAAGGCGCAAAGGGGGCGCGGACGATGATCGGCTGCTTCGGAAAAGTGCCTGCCAGCCCGGATTTCGTCAGCCTGCATGGCGCCAGTGATGACGTATGCGAGTTCGACGCCTGGCTGCAGGGGGCGCTCGTTTCCATGCAACAAAGCGATGACTGGCGCACGCTGTTCGACCGCTTGCCGGTGTGCTTCTTCAGCTACCGTGCACGCAGTGGAAACTGGCTGGTCGGCGGCTTGATCAGCTCCAGGGACTCCAGCGCGCGACGTTATCCGTTTTTCATCTTTCAAACGGTTAAGTCCAGCGACGCCGGGCTATTCGTGAACCCATTCACACTCAGCGAACTGTTCTGCGCCCAGATTAAACCTTTGCTGCATATGGCGGCCCAAGGGGAGTCCACAGCGGTTGTCTTCGAGCGCATAAGAGCGCTGAGACCGTTGCAAAGTCAGGACTTCGAACTGTTCCGCCGTGTGCACGAAAAGTTTCTGGTGAACTTCACGTTACGCGACATTGCAAGATCGCTTGAAAGCTCCTACCCGGAATTCATTGCCAACGCCGTACTCACACGATTGCAAGCGCTGGGCCGTCCCATGTACCACCAGGCACCTATTGGTATTTCGCTGCCATTGCCCGCCGAACGGGGTTTGAAAAACCCGACCGCCGATCTGTGGGTCAGCTGGTTGACGCGCATGGCTACAGATCATGCTGTGCCACAAATCTGCATTCTGGCGGATGACTTCATGCGTCCCAGACTGTTCTGCTTTCCGTCGCGCAACACCACCGGGGTATACCGCGTAGTGACAGGTACTGGCGACCGATCGGAAAACTATGACGTGCTGGAGCCCTTCGAGGCGTTCGACGAACACCATCGGAGCCACGTGTTTGCGGACATGGACCGACCTCTTTATGACGTTATCGACCGTTTTGTCGATGTGCTGGATTTGAAGTCCGTATGAATAAAATCAAATACTACTTTCTGCGTTACCAGCCCTACATTCTCGGGGTGTTCTTCTTCCTGACGATTTTCGTCGTCTGGAGCATTGGTCGCGCCCTCGATTTCAGTTCGTTGAACAGCCTGCTGACCGGTATCGGTGTGTTCCTGTTGTTGTCAGCAGGTTATGTACTACTCATGTATCGGGGCGTTTCACGGCATCACAATCTGGAAGGTCTACTGCGCGAAGACGCCGATCAAGCCGTGCTCAACGCAAGCCCGGCCGACCGTGAGGAAATCAGCCTGCTACGCGAGCGCCTGCTGCAAAGCATTGAGCGTCTGAACAGCAACAAGCCGCGTGGCACCAACGCCAAGGACGCGCTCTACGCTTTGCCGTGGTATCTGGTGGTTGGGCAGCCAGCAGCGGGCAAGAGCACCATGCTCTATCAGTCCGGGCTCAACTTTCCTTATGCCGAACGCGAAGGCGCCCGTGTCTCCGGACTGGGAGGAACGCGCAACTGCGACTGGTTCTTCAGCTCCGAAGCCGTACTGCTGGATACCGCTGGCCGGTACATGAACGACCAGGAAGAAGCAGGAAAATGGCGTGCGTTCCTACAGTTGCTGCGTCAGCACCGTCAGCGTCGTCCGCTCAACGGATTGATCGTGACCGTCAGCATCCACGACATTCTGCAATCGTCTGTCGAAGATCAGGAGCGTATAGCCAAACGCCTGCGTGAGCGCATTCAGGAGACCCATTCGCTGTTGGAAGTACGACTGCCTGTCTACCTGGTCTTCACAAAATGCGATCTGGTGCCGGGCTTTGCACCTTTCTATCGCCAGCTGGACGACGCTTCACGTGGCGAAGTGATGGGCAAAACCTTTTCCCACAAAGGCTATGAAAAAGCCGACTGGGGTCAGCGCTTTGGCGTGGCAATGGATGAACTGATCAGTTACTGGAAACAGGTCGCCGGTTATCAATTGGTGACTCAGGACATCCAGATCACTCGTCAGGACAACGCGGTGTATCGCTTCCCGCTGGAACTTGAAGCCCTGAAACCGCGCTTGAGCCTATTCGTTGACGCGCTGCTGCGCGCCAACCCGTATCAGAATGCAGAACTGTTACGCGGTTTCTACTTCACCAGCGCACTGGACGCCGACCAGCCGGAAATGGGCGGGCATGCACGCCATGTCACCGAGCGTTTCCTGCTGGAAAGCGAGCAGGATGTGGCCAATGGCAATGCACAGCCGCATCCGTTGTTCATCAATAGCCTGTTCCGCAAAGTGATTATCCCGGACCAGCACCTGGTGGCGTTGTACACCACCAATCACCGTGAACGCCGCCGCAAGGCCGCCTGGATTGGCGGCGCCAGCGCCGTTGCCGTGCTGCTGTGCAGTCTGTGGGGCTGGTCGTACTGGAACAACAAGGACAATATTCACACGATCTCGACCGAGCTTGCACAAGCAGCTGTCGACGACAGTAAGGCAACCGGTCAGTACACCGAATGGCAGACGCTGGATCGCATGCGGTTCTGGACATCGCTGTATTACGGGCGACACCACGACGAAGGAGTGCCTCTGCGCCTGCGTCTGGGTCTTTATCAGGGCTATGAAGTCGAACCACTGTTGCGTACGCGGTACTTCAACCGCCTGGAAAGCGTGATGCTCAAGCCAACCGCTGATAACCTCACGCGCTCCTTGTATCTGTTAACCACCATCAAGGTGTATCAGCGCAACGCCAAAGACCTGATGCCGGTGACCGGCGTGGACAGTGTCGAGCCAAAAGCACTGCCGCCCGACAACCGTGCGCAATCAATCGCCAATTTCGGCAAAGCTACGCTGGACACCTACGTCATGCTGTCGCGCTCACAACGTGAGAAAGCAGACCCTGCGTTCCTGAAAGCGAAAATGCCTGATTACTGGTATCCCGCCATAGCGCGTCAGACCGGCAGGAACCTCTCGTCAAGCGGCGACGCTGGGGTGAATCAGGATTACGAGTATGCCAGTCGGCAGATCAACTTCTACAGCGATCAAATTCATGAGTTGGACGTACCACGCATTCTCGACAATGCATTCCTGACGTCCAGTTCGCGTAACTACATCAATAGCCTGCTGACTCAATCGTTGAAAGCCATCGAGACCATCACCCTGGAGTCGGACACCCTGTTCGCCTTTGGCCGTGCCGACTTCCAGAGCCTGAAAACCGAAGGTCAGAACCAGTTGAGCGCAATCGCCGGCAAGCTGCTGAACACACCCAACATCGGCAAGATCATCATTGCCGGCCACGCCGACCAGCTGGGCGACCCGCAAAGCAACATGCAGGTGTCCAAGCAACGGGCACAAACCATCAAGACCTATCTGGTCGGCAAGGGCGTACCTGCCGAACTGGTCGATGCCGTTGGCGAAGGCAGCGAGAAGCCACTGGTCAAGTGCGACATGCAGCAGCCCAGGGCTCAATTGATTCAGTGTCTTGAGCCGAACAGGCGTGTAGAGATCGAAGTACGGGCGCTCAACTGACGCCAGTACTTAAAGCAAACCGAAGCCTGGGTCATCGTTTTGCGGGGCCGGGGCCGTGGTAAGAAAACCTTTCTTGATTGTTTCAGGAAGGTTAATCAAAGGGTCGTGATCTGTTACAGACGCTACGACCTTAAATGAAGAAAGGAGAAGCAGAAAATGGCATTTGACGCGTACATCCAAATCGACGGCATTCCAGGTGAAGTTCTGGACGACAAGCACAAGGACTGGATCGAAGTGCTCGGCTATGAGTACGGCGCTACCCAGGCCACCTCCGCTACCGCCAGTTCCTCGGGCGGTGCTTCGTCCGAGCGTGTTGCTCTGAGCGACTTCAGCATCCGCAAGGCCGTCGACAAGGCTTCTGCCAAGCTGTTCGAAGCGTGCTGCAAAGGCACTCACATCGCCAAGATCCAGCTGAACGTTAACCGTGCAGGCGGCGACAAGCTGACCTACTTGACCATCAACCTGGAAGAAGTTGTCGTGTCTTCCGTGAAGGCTGTTGCAGGTGGTCTCCAGACTGGCGAAGACAATGCCGTCAGCGATCTGCCGATTGAAGAAATCAGCTTCAACTTCGCACGCATCAAGACAACCTACACCCAGCAGAGCCGCTCCGATGGCCAGGGTGGCGGTAACGTCACTGGCGGCTGGGACCGCACTGCGAACAAAGTTTTCGCATAAAACGGTGTCACTTCGGGTCGCGCATGCGACCCGTCTTCAACACCGTGTCTGCCCGGACACGGTGTCTTTTATTCCTGATCAGAGTTGACTATGTCTGAATTTCTCAACGACCTTTCGCTTGCCGATCTGACGGCACCCATCAACGGGGGAAGTGGCGAAGACCTGAGCTTTTCCACCCTGTTCGATCAGGTCAAGGAAGCTCGGCGAGCAGACCCCGATTACCTCACCCAAGGTGACTGGCAGACCGACCTCAAGTCTTCGGACTGGGAGCTGACCATTACCTTGGCTGCGCAAGGCCTTGCTCAACAGAGCAAGGACCTGATGCTTGTCGCTTGGCTCAGTGAAGCTCTGGCGCACAAGTACCATTTTGTAGGGATTACCTTCGGCCTGACGTTAGCGGAGCGGATCCTGCAAAATTTCTGGGACGACTTGTTTCCGTCCCTCGAGGACGGTGTCGAAGAGCGCGCCGCCCGCCTCGCCTGGCTGAAAACCTCGCTGACCGAAGTGGTGGGCGGCCTGCCAATCACTCAAGGGCAAAACTTCGGGCTTCTGCGCTACGACGAGTCCCGCCATGTGGAAAACCTGGCGTTACAAAACCCCAAAGCCATGCAGGCAGCCGTTGACGAAGGCAAGATCAACGCCGAGATCTTCCAACGCTCCGTGGTGCTGACCGATACGGATCACTTGCGTCTCAAGTCTACGGAAATCGCCGCGAGCCTCTACGCCTGTCAGCAGCTCCAGGCCACCTGCGATAACCTTTTCGGACGTGATGCTCCAAGCTTCGCAACCCTGAGTGATGTGCTGCAGCGCGGTGGGCAGTTGACCGAAAAGCTGCTCAAGGATCGCGGCATCGAACTGAACCCTGCTCCGCCCGCCCAGGCCGAAGCCGCGCCTGCAACTGCCGCCGACCAACATGCAGGTGTTGTGATGACCCAGACCAGCCAGGACACTACGTCCGCACCACTGCGCACGACTCCGGCAACACGCGACGAAGCCTTCACCATGCTCGCCAGCGTCGCACAGTTCTTCAAGAACACCGAACCACAAAGCCCTGTGCCCTACCTGATCGAACGCGCCATCAAGTGGGGCAACATGCCGTTGGAAGGCTGGCTGAACGATGTGATCAAGGACAGCAATGTCGTTGACAGCATTCGGGATGTGTTGGGGACGAAGGAGCCGAAGCAGTAAAAAATAAAGAAGAGTGTGATGTGAAAAATTTAGCTTGACTCGAAATAGTAGCCTTTTTTCAGCACACGAACAGACAGTGAGAAAAGGACATCATCCAGCTAGCGATGACCGTAGCGTAGAATTAGAAATATTTAAAAAGAAAAGAAAACAACTAAAAAAATTGCCGAACCGGCATGGAGCCATCATTGTTAATGGAATACACATGCGTCCAATTATAGTCATTAACGATCCTACTTCCGATGCAGGTCGGGTTCTCGAGGGGTCAAGCAGTACTTTTATCAACGGTTTGGCCGTAGCACGAGTAGGCGACCTAGTGTCATGCCCTCACGGAATAGGAAAGATCGTTAGCGGTGATGAAACATTACTCGTCGATGGACGTCCCGTTGCACGGGACGGCGACTATGTTTCCTGCGGAGCACGATTAATGGCCACGCAGTCAGACACGCTTGATATCTGACACAACAAATATAAACGGCATTATTTACCGCGTACAGGAAGTTCGAGCATGACTACATCTTCGATTACGACCCCAATAGCAACTCGAAAAGGAATGTCGTGCAATATAAACCTACCTTGGTTCGTACAGGGTACCGAGTACTGTCCGACAGACGCTACCTTCGAGCCTCTCGTAAACGGCGAACGTGCATTTGGCGCTTTGTATGACTCTGTTATGGCAGCCAAAAACAGCATTGAAATGATTTGTTGGGGTTTTCAGCCATCTATGTATTTCAAGCGAGGAGGTACGAGTTCGCTGACTATCGGTCAGCTTCTTGCATTGAAGGCTGAAGAGGGCGTAAAAGTACGTATACTTTGCTGGTCTGACAGTCTGCACGTTACGGCTGCATTTGCAGAAAACATGACACCTGGTCGAAATCTGGCATCTTGGAAAAGTGATCTTCGCAGCGATTTTCAACGCACTATTGACTGGGAGTGGTATCGAAGAGCCACTAAGTCTACGCTTGGGACACGCTCAGTGCTGGCCGAACCCAAAAGCACTCTTCTCGCCACAGCGTTTAGCCTTGGCAAGGAAGCATTAAAAAATATCGAGTTTGTTCCGCGAGATATGGGTTTGGTAGACAGGATTGAAATTGCATGGCAAGTCGCGATTAGAAGTGCAGACGCTAATAGATCAACTTGGAACAAAGCCATCACAGCAGCCTCGATGGCCGCCGTTCCCACACATCATCAAAAAATGGTACTGATAGATTACGAAACACCGGCCAGCGCAATAGGTTTTGTGATGGGCCACAATACACTGGATGCTTACTGGGATAAGGACGACCATAGTGCCGTTCGAATGGATGCACACCTGGGGCGAAATGGTGCAACACCGCGGCAAGACATCTCCAGCCGTGTAACTGGGCCGATACTTGAGTACCTTAACCAGAACTTCGCCCAAGCTTGGCTCCGTGAAACAGGCGTGGATCTTCTGACGCCTAGAAAGGCTATTGCAGATAAACTTAAAACCCGTAGCGGTTACGGTCCGAAAATGATGGCCCAAGTCCTGAGAACCCAACCTCAGGAAAACAAACGTGACATCCGGGATCTTTATCTGAAAGCCGCTGGTAACGTAACAAAATTTATGTACTTAGAAAACCAATATTTCCGATGGCCACCATTGGCGGAGAAGATAAAGGAAAATGTTCAACGTCAATTTGCTGAAGGACGAAGCCTGAGCAAGCATGGCCCGATTTATCTTTTTGTAGTGACCAACTCTTCAGAAGAGGGGATGGGTGATGGCACTATAAATACTTATCGCATGCTGAAGCAATTGGGACGCCCTGATGTGATACCGGTTGTTTCACGACAAGAGCGCAATAGAGCATTAGAGGCCGAGGTAGCACGTGCAAAAGAGCGTTACGATACGGCCAAAGGTAAAATAACTATTATCGAAGGAACCTATGGAAGCTCTTTTAATCCAGCAATGAGTAAACTCTGGGAGCCGCAAAGAAAGGCAGCCACTCAAGCAGAAGCGGAATACAGGGCGCTGAAAGCAAAACTGCCAGCTGAGAGCGCAAAAGCCGTAAATATGGAATCGATCAACGGCCTAAAAGTTTTAGTCTGCACCTTGGTTGCACCCGACTCCCCACCTGAAAGCTGGATGGATGTTTATATACACAGCAAGTTAGCGATCATTGATGACGTTTTCACTACGCTAGGCTCAAGCAATATTAACACGCGAAGCATGGAAGTTGACAGCGAGCTAAATATATGCGTTGAAGAGCCCGCGATTACAAAACCTTTGCGCAAGCACCTGTGGGGCATACATACGAACCAACAGGGTAACGGGGAAGACATTGGGAAAGCATTCGACATCTGGACAGAGACCGCCGTTTACAATGCAGCGCTTCGGCTAAAATCGAAGGACAGAGCACGCCCGACCGCTTCGCTGACAGAGTTTAGAAGAGACAGTCCCTCAAGAACGTACAAGGATTAAAATGCCCTTTAGAAAAATTTTAATATGCATCTTATGCTCTGCACTTTGGTCATGCGATAAGGACGACACATTGGACATATCAGAGAGCCAAATGGCTCACATACTAGACAAGCTTGCATTCTCTTGCACCCAAGAGATGAGCCATTTGCCAAATGTAAGTCCTGACGCCCAAGGATTGTATAATTACGCAAGAATGCTGCAATCAGATGAGGGAGTGAAAGACCATCTTAAGATTGAACGTTATTATCGACTTGCCTACGCAGCTGGCAGCTATAAAGCGGCAAGCAATCTACATACACTTATTTTTCAAGGCAACATCCAAAGTGATGACCCAGAGAACGAAGTTATTGATATTGTCGAGAGCATGATTGCACAAGGGATTCCAGGCGGCTATTACGACATGGGGCACTACCTAGAGATAGGTTACGGCGTTAAGCAAGACACAAGCAGGGCTAATTCTTATTTCCGCAGAGCTGCAGATCTAGGCAACCCTGACGCACAGCTCTACGTATCCAAGCTCTTAGAACAGGCTAGGGCTGATGAAAAACTGGTCATCGACATGCGTCGTTGCGCAATGGATCAAGGAAATGCCCAAGCAGCATTCAACTACGGCGTTTATGTAAAGACAAGAGGAAATTATCCAGAAGCCATTCAAGCCTTTCAAAAAGGTGTTCGTTACGGAAGTCTTAACAGTGCGGGTTTCTTAAGAGGCGGATTTTCTTCAACAGATCCTACACAAGAACAATATTACTTTGCACTACCCGCAGACGCCGAACGCACCGCGCGCTATGACAGAATTAGCACTTTCTTGAGAACCTATGAGCATTTAGGCGCAAACATACCAGACATTGAAAATATTGTTCCTTTGCCGCCCGCAAAGCTCCCAGAGTGGGACGGCGCATTCGAGTGGCAAAAACAGAGAGATTCCGCTCCGCCAGTGAAAATACCTTCGGAAGAAATGATTCTAAAACTTAGTAACGAGAAAGGGCTCAATCCGGTCACAGGCAGATACTTGGTAAAAACCAAAAAACAGCCTTAAATTTAAACTTTAGCCATTGACAATTATCGTCGGCGAAGCTTTCTAAAGGAAGTGACATGGTAATCGAGCGACTTATGGCAGGCATTATTGCAGTGGGCTTTGGGTGCATAGCTATCATGCTAATTACAAGGACCGTTAGAACAAATGGCTTCTCCAACGCATTCACGGCTCGCAGGCTATTTATAACGTCCATCTTGTTGCTTCTAATTTGTCTGGCGCTTGCATTTATTAGTTTTGCCGCCCGGGCCGGGGCTGTTGGCGGCTCCGGAGTACCCGACAATGCACGCCTAATTCTGGATGGAATGTTACTGGTCAGTGAATACCTTTTTTACGGAGCTTTGCTAATCACCATCACTGCATTGCTTAAACGATCCAGCGAAAAGCGCTCGCCTCGATAATGTATCGTTTACCAGACATAGCTCTCTTAAGGAAAAGAAATGCTCCGTTCTCGAAGGAATATTTACGATCGCCTGTCCGAAAAGCGTATAGCAGAACTCGAAAAGCAGAGTATCGCTGAATCGCAGTCGCCAACAGGAAGTTACAGTTCTAGTGCCATAAATATAATCAACGCTTGGGTCTGGTTGCCCGCAGGAGTATTCGACACGCCGATTCTGGCGGAGGATCTGGCACAGCGTCGTGCTGACTTTGATCACGATCCTCGCCTCACTGACATGCGCAACCTGCGGCGACCATTGCAAAGGCTTGAAACGCCAGCAGTCCGTTCGCCAGCCGTTGGTGCCGCTGGCCGAGCGGAAGAGATCCTGAAAACAATGTTTGTTCAATGGCACGACATGTTCTGCTCAAAGATCGACTGGACCAACACTCAGGTGGTGCTGTTTACGCCGACAGCCTTGGGAGTGCTGGACTGGATGGCGACCGCTTGCAGGCTTTGGCCTCGTGAGCAGTTGCCATATTACGGCTTCGACGTAGAAACCCGCTCCGTGGACCAATGGCTACCCGAAGCGCTGGTACAAAGCGATGGGGCCCCTTACTTGCTTTGCCTGAGCCTTGATAGCTGGGCGTGCCAAGAGCAGATGAAAGTGGGGCCGCCAGACGAGATGGTCGGCGAAGCCGTCAGCGCAGTATTACTGCAGCGCGTCTCTAGCGCGCTGGCGTCTGAAAGCACAAATTTGCTGAAGCTGTTTCCGCCCGTCACTCAACAACACATCATCCGCTGTTTCCAAGCCCGCACTGATACGCGGGTGCTTACCGGTCTGATGACGAGCTTGACTGATAGGACCGGATTCGAGCCGACAAAAGTCAAGATTCTCGTGGGCGACGGTGAGTTCGGCGAACAACGACTGCAACAGCTTAATCATTACGTTCAGGTGTCACTGCCAGCGCTTGATCTTGAACAACAGATTCGCCTGAACACGTTGAGTGCCCGAGTTGGCACCGCCACTGAGCAGTGGGTGCAGATCGGACTCGGGTGGTTAGCTGCAAGCGCAGAGCCGGGCAGCGCGGCCTGGATACTGGATCGCCGAAGTCCCGAACAGACTCAGGGCTGGATGATCGGCTGACACCTCAAGGAATTTTGAGAAATGGATGCAAGCATGAATTCAATACTCGGCGCGGCCACAACTGCTTACGAAGAGCCGCTCAGCCAAACAGGACGTCTGCTAGAGCTAGAAACGCCTCAAGGTCAGGCTTTATTTGCGCTGCGTGCCCATGCCGTCGAGCGCATAGGCCGGGTGGCCCGCTATACAGTCGATGTTATCAATCGTATGCGATCCATAAACCCCACCTGCCAAACAATCGGGCAACGGTTTACCGTTGCATTTCTGGCGAGCAGTTCCATGGCAGCAGAGCTTCGTAGTCTGCTACAGACGAGGCGTGCGGCAGCCGCTCAAGTACGTGGCGCAGCCACGTATAAGGCTCCTGGCCGTTGACCTTGGCGGTCTCGACCAGGCTGTAGATCTTCGCACTGGCACTGGCGCCATTGATGGTATCGCTGAACAGCCAGGCCTTGCGACCGATGACAAACGGCTTGATCGCTCTTTCGGCCGCGTTGTTATCGATGGGCAAGTAACCCGCTTCGACGTAGCGCTCTAGGCGGCTCCAGTTATTCGCCAGATAATGCACGGCCTTGCCCAACGCACTTTGCGCCGTGACCTGAGGCTGGGTTTTATCCAGCCAGTCTTTCAGTTGGGTCAGGATCGGCAGGCTTTTCTCCTGTCGACCGACAAACCGCTGTTCATCGCTGACGTCCTTGAGCTCACGCTCGATGCCGTACAGTTTGTTGATCATCGTCAGCGCGATATCGGCCCGTCCGGTTTTACCCTTGGGCTGCACTTTTTGCGCGTCCACGAACTTGCGTCGTGCATGGGCCATGCACGCCAGACGCTCCACACCTGGCTGCAACGCCAATGCGTTATAGCCGGCGTAATCGTCGGTCATGACATAGCCACGGTAACTGTCCAGCAAGCGCAACGGCACGTCCTGCGCACGGCTGGACGTGTAATCAAACAGCACGACTTTTCGATCCGGTGGGCCACTGGCTTGCACCCACATCCAGGATTGACTGGTCGGGTCTCGATCCGGTTCTTTCAACACCTGGACACGGGTTTCATCGCAGTGGATGACCGGACTTTCCAGCAGTCGGTCACGCATCAAATTGATCAGCGGCTGAAAGTGTTCGCTGCACTGGATAATCCAGCGAGCCAGCGTTTGCCGAGGGATCTTGATGCCGTGTCGGCTCAGCACACTTTCGAAGCGGTGCAGCGGCAGGCCATCGACGTATTTGGTCGTGAGCAGCATGGCCAGTACGCCCGGGCTGGCCATACTCTTTTCGATCACTTGCGCAGGTTTGTCAGCCGTGACCGGGGCGGCTTCGCAGCCCCGGCACCCGTAGACCTTGCGGATATGTTTGATGACCCGGATCTGCATCGGCACGATATCCAGTTGTTCACTGGTCTCTTCGCCGATGGCATGTCTGCGGCAACCGCAAGCACAGGTCAGTTCGTGTTCAGGCAGTTCGTGGATGACTTCGATGCGTGGCAGATCAGCCGACAGTGGCTTGCGCTTGCCGCGGCGTGGCGTCGGCGCAACGGCTTCTTCGTCAGGTGACTCAACGAGCGGCATCGGCTCGCTTTCAGGCTCATTGAACAAGGCCAGTTGCGGCGTATCGGGCTCAACGGTTTGCTCGGACTTGCGCCCAAACAGACGGTCGCGCAGCAGCTTGATCTGCTCTTTCAGGTCGACGATGTGGGTCTGATAAGCCTGGGCCGATTCCTCCTGACGATTGAGCGCCTCAAGCAGCAGTTGCTTGAGCAGAACAGGATCATCAGGAAGGTCATCGGGCAGAGAAATCATGGCCCGGATTATACCGGGTCATGCTACGTAACGCGGCGTCAAAACTTGATGAGGACGGTTGCGCCAGAGATCGAAACCGTCGAGCAGCCAGTTCAGTTCCTGGACGCTGAGGATGATCGCCTCGTCCGTGGCATCAGGCGATGTTTTGAAACGCTCGGACTCCAGGCGTTTGAGCCAAAGGCAGAAGCCGTTGCGTTCCCAATACAACACCTTGATGCGGTTACGGGCTTTGTTGAGGAAAACGAACAGTACAGGGTCGAACACAGCCACCTTGATGTCCAACTCAACCAGTGCTGTAAGGCCGTCGATGGACTTTCGAAAGTCCACGGGCTGCGGGTAGAGATAGACTTTTTCGACTTTGCTGTCGGGGCGCATCATGGCTGGCAAGCTCCAGAAAGAAATCGGGAGCACAGCATCGGGCTTCAGTTAGTTGCTTGGAATGTGGGGTTCGTGGAGCGGATACACTAAACCAGCATCGAAACCGGTATCTTCATTTGGATACCCACGCGGATTGCATACCACTCTGGTGCCTTCAACGTCATAGTCCACCGCTGTGTGTGAATGGCCATGTACCCACAAATTGGCCCGATCGCTACCCATGAGATGCTCCCAACGATTTGCATAGGCAGCATCCATATGACCACCAGCATGAGGGTTGTCCTGGAGGGATAGTAGCGAAGGAGCATGGTGTGTGATCACCACCGTCGCGCCGTCGTATGGCTCTTTCAGTCTCGCCCACAACCACTCTCGCGCATTCACAGACCTCTCAACCAAGTCAGTTGGCCGAATACGCCGGTAATTTTCGGTACGGATTTGCCGAAAATCGTTCATTAGATTTTGGGCGCTTATGGATGCCAGTGGAGCGTTGCCGGTAGCTGAAAAATCCGTCCACGCTGTGGCACCCAGAAAGCGGACGCCTTCTATGACGACCCGTTCGAGATCAAGAATCTGGACATGACTGTCACATGCCAAGCGCATTTTCTCCAGCGTCTTGGTGAGATGACCACCGTAGTACTCGTGATTGCCAGGCACATACAGCACAGGGCAGGTGAAAGCTTTACCGGCCCAAGCAACCCCACGGGTTTTGATATCAATATCGCCGGCCAGGATCACCAAATCCACATCCAGTTTTGACGGTAGGTAGGGCTCAAACTCGTTGTGTAAATCGGAGAGCAGGTGAATGCGCATCGTCTTTTCCTCAAACGGTCACTGAGTGGCGGGGCGTCTGACATGGGCAAGCTGTCATGGGCGAACTTGTCGATGATCATCCTTCAACTCGCTCAGCTAGATAGGCCCCGAGCAATTTCATACAGCTCTAGAGGACGCGCTCTAGGACATCAGGCGCTGAAACCTTGCGCATCCCACCGCCTAGCAGCACGTAAACCGTGCGGCACGTCTTGAAGAGAAACCCATCTTGGAAAACGTGTAGCGGTGAGGTTCGAACAAAGTCACCACACCTCCACTGATCGGTACTGTCATGTATGACGGTATGGGCATATAAAATCACGGGCTGACAACGAGCTTCTTGCAGATCTGCTCGCTGCACATCGCTAACATCCAAATCGACCCAAACCCAATCCCGGACTAAGCAAAAAGGCGCCTGCGGACAATGTTGCCGGACGTACGCAATCGCCTCAGCGTTCTTCATTTCGGAACCAGACATTGGCTGGCCTGGCCCATAAAGCACTTCAACCACATCACTGAGGTAATGCATTTCAGACTCTCCATGCGCCAGCTGGCGCCGGTTACGTTGTCGCACAGGCGGCTAACACTGGATAAAATCCATCTGAGCCATTTGATTAGCCAAATCTCGGATAGTGGGCTTACGCAGTTGAGCTCCGCGTGCCAAGTCAGCACTCCGCAATAACAGGCCACGATGAGCTCCTCCTGCTTCCTGAGGCGGAACAATGCATTCGATCTTCGCGGGCCGGAGGGATTGGAGCAAATAGGGCGTTTTGGTCTCAAGCTGCTTGGAGATCTCAGCAGTTGGAACGTATGTCAGAAGAAAACGAACAAGCGCGGATACAGGCACTACATCTCGCTTAGCTTTGCCATGTTTCTCTTCGACAGCATTAAGGTATCCGCCCTGAATCCATTTCTTGATCACTGCAGGTTTCCACCCTGATATCTGGGCCAAGTGGTCTACGCTGAGCGCGACATCCGGATTGTTGTCTCGAACACGCTGTTCGATTTCGGCCTGATCGAACTGTAAGCCTGCCAGCCCAGGGAGAGCTGGCACATGCCCCGTCGGGCAGATCGTTCCCTGCAAAATGTCCTGGAGCACCGCGACAATCTTGGCATTGGATATGCCGTGTCTTACCGAAATGTCCTGAATTCCGATGGGGAGAGAAACCCGAGCTTTCTTACGCACCCGTTTAATCAACTGGGCAACAACTGCGTCAATCTCGGTAGCTAAAAATTCGCCCGCGACTAACACAGGCCGCTCATCACGTTTGTACCGGCGGAGGCCTCCGGCTTGCACGACACGCTCAAAAAATACCTTTGAGACGTTCAGTCGACGGCGAGCCTCGGTTGCGGAAAGGTATTCAGCACGTGCTGACGCGATCTGATCAAGCGTAGAGCGGTGAATGGCGACAAAGCGACTCTTACCTTCCTGGTGAACCCTCCCGATCACAGCTTGCTTGATCACTAGGTTGGCCAGAATATCTGGAGCAACTCCTAACAAGCGCGCAGCCTCTGCCGCTGAGAACCACTGCATCGCTTCAGCGTTATCAGGCCCAAACATCATCGCGCGCGTGTTGAGCCCTAAGCGCCCGTCAAAGTGTTCAGCCACTTGTGCCCTGAACTGATCTCGAACGAAATCAAAGCTGGAGGATGAGTAGGTGCTGAATAACTCCCTGTACCAAGATCCAATCCGTTCGGCGAGACCAACGCCATGGCCTGAGCGAAGTTGGTTTTGCATGGCCGCATCAAAACGTGCTGGCCAATCACTCAGCAACGACTCCAAACAACCCACCATCACCAGCGAATCTTGCAAAGGTGAAGAACTGCTGAAGCGAGGTTTAGCCATCGGCAAACCGCTTCGTTGAGCTTGGTGCTTCGCAAGTAGCATTAAGAAGTCAGGCAACAGCGGTTCGAATCCCTGACGGCGGCAAATCTCGGTAAACCCTTTGTGCTCGCCGACACCCGCATCAGCCATCAGTGCGGATAATTTCATTGCGAACTCTGAAGCTTGGACGCTAACAGCAAGCCGTAGATCATACCCGCAGTCACAAAGCTCTAGCGTCCGTCGGTGGTAACTGATCGGTTTCTCGCAGTCGGGGCAGTTCCCAAGCAGCACAGTGCCATGGGTGGGGCAAGCTGTAACCAGCAAATGAGACCAAGCATCTTTAGCATATCCATCGGAGGCCAAGCACTCTGGACAGACCGGTGAATGGCCATTGCGAAGGTAGCTGGGTTGACCAAGGTAATGCGTTTGGCCGATGAGAGTTGTACTGAGCTGTTCCTCATTCAGCTCAAAGCATTCGCAGATTTGAGCGAGCTCTGGCGACGAGTAAGCGGCTGTTAACTTGAGCCCTCGTTCGCCCAACAGCGCCTGAGCGCAACCATAGCCGTTGAGCTCCGCTTTTCGCATCAAGAGAGAGTTCAGACTTTCACCTGGTTGGAGGGCCACATTTTGGAAAAACGACATGTATGTTGCCCTCTACAGCCGGGGAATAGGGAGATGAGCTTCACGCAACACCTTCACATAAGCGGCGTTCAAATCGTGATCCGAAATGACGGTGCCAGGTGTAAACGGGTTGCCAGAAAAAGGCTGGTCATTGACTGCGTTACGGTAGGCTTTAGCTAGACATCTAACGTCAATTATCTTGTTGGCATTATTAGTCTCGGCATGGCTGAAGAGATCGACCAACATACCGAAGCGGCCTAAGGAGGAGGCATAAAGGGACTTGATAGCTACATCACCACTTAGCTCGAATATCCAGCCTTGTTCACTGTACGCAGCAGCCACAAGCGCAATACCCGCAGCAAAATCTTGGCGATCAGCAGCACTAATCCACGAGTAGGGGTAGATCAGCTCAGTAGCCAAACTGCGACCACGTAATTGCTCATTTAGCCCCAGCAAGCGCTCAGCAGCAGGAAGGCCAAGCAAAACGAGAGAGATGTTAAGTTCATCACTTAATACTTTGAAGAAATCAGCTAGAGCCCTTACTTTTTGTGGGCTGTGTAGCTCTGCCAGATGTTGTACTTCATCGACGATGATCGCCCTGACTTTCGCAATCTCTAGCTGGCGCAACGCTTGATCGTACAAATCCGGTGTGCTGCATTTGCTCAGTACCCTACCACCGAGGCCACGGATAATACTTAGCGTGAGAGCACGCTGATTGGGTTCCGTTGGGGCTGTGACGCGGATCAGCGGCTTACAGATTTTGCCGTTCACCTCCTGCGTGGGAAAGTCTGCCATCAGTGCCTGAGCGACTTCTCCTTTGCCTATTCGGCTGGGGCCGAACATCGGCAAGATTTGCCGCTCACCGGCAAGGGAGGCTTCAATGACTTGAAAGGCGCGCTGATATGACCTCAACATCCGGCCATGGAAAAAGCCCTCAGAACGAATCACCTTAATGACTTCATTCGCCATCATTTTTTCCTCCGGTGGGGCGCAACTACGATTTCTGTCGGAGCAGCAGCGAGAACGGTTTCAGCAATCGGCAATTGTTGTTCAGGAGCGATCGCCGCAGCGTTGGCTTTATCGACTGTTCGTTGAGCTCTTTGATTCTCGCGAATCTTGCCCTTTGGACGTTTCTGCGCATTGGCATCTTCGATAATATTTATATGATTTATGACGTAATCTTCCCCAGACAATTCGAAGTCTGACTTATAATATGCCTTACGGATTTCCTTAGCCTGTTCAAAACTAATAGCAGGCATGTTCGGGTTCTTATTTTGAACCGTAACCCACTCTTTCAAGCCAAGGTCATAAATATGAACCGACCGACAGTCAAGTGGATTAATGCACACATCTACCTTCACCGTAGAGTTTGTTTTGAAAAGCGCTGAAACATACTCGTTCTGATAGAACTGGCGCTGATAGTTAATACCTTCACGAGTGATACTTAATTTGACTTCTAAGTAATGACGACAGGCTTCCATCAATTCTTCAGCCGAAGGGGCTGGAAAAACTACGTACTGCTGGCTCAGACGAGTCAACGCCTGCAATGGAGTAAACTCCTGACCAAACTTTTCGGACAAGCGATCACTCCTCTTAATATGATATGAATCCGTAATCCAGCGGATGATGACTTCGTTAAGTTTTTCGATGGTCAAGGTCGCAGATTTTTGTGCGTCTTCCAGACCATGCGTTTCCCGCTTGTCATGTGATTTCTTGGCGCCTGGCAGTTTCTTGATCAGCATCGTGTTCAACGTGCCAAAAAAACGCTCAATAAACGGTTTCTGGTAGGGGGCACCGGCAACACAGTACTCCAACATCATACCCAAGTGTTGCGACGCTTTAACGATCATAGGGCCATGGCAATCTGACCCGTTATCCAGAACCAATGTGCGGATATCTGCCGGGGCGGGCCACTCATGCACACAGCTCCATTGCGTTCTAAATGGCTCTCCCTTGGGGCTAAAAGCAAACTGTAGGGATTGCATCAACCCGACCTGGCTTGCTGCCTGAATGGTGAGGTGAATTCCAAGAATGGTCATTGTTGCTGTATCAATCAAAGCATAGAAGGTAGGGCAACCAATTAGGTTGCCAGAGGCATCGACAATGAAGATGTCCAAAACCGTAGAGTCACCCTCTACGCGGGCATAAGGCTCTTTGACATCAAGATAGCTACAGGCATTTCGCATAATCAAACGAAAGGTGCGGGGGTTCAGCCGACCTTTGATATTTTTCAGATTTAGTCTCGCAATGAATCGGCCTACCGTACGCCTAGACACACCGCCAAGTTCAACACCGATCTCAGCTGACTTTTCTGAACACCGAATATTAATTGCATGAACAATATCCTGAATGCTAAACCTACTGCTACTGCAATACTTTGACTCGATGACGTTAAGAATGATTTCTTGAACCTCGGGTTCCATCGATAACGAATGATGAACCCCACGATCCGAAAAATGTGCAGCTAAGCAGTTTGGCGAATACGACTCTTTATAAATTCTCCAGTATCGTTCAATTGATCTTCTTGACGGTACAGTACGATGCAAGCCATATCGCCTTTGGATCTCAATGTAGATATCCTTCCAAGTAAAATCCTCAATCAGCTGCTCTACAACTCTGATGTACTCCTGCCGCTCATCTCTAGATTTAATTTCTGTGGGACTCAAGATTCGAGGTTCAAAAACCTCTTCTACCCCACATGGGGTTTCAATACGCACGACCGAGCGTAGATCCCCCGAAGCGACTGTATTGCGAAAGTCGTCATCCTGGTAGACATGAGATTCACCTAGCTGCCCAATCAGGACTACTTGCCGTGCTTTGGTATTGATCGTTCCAATTACATACGAACGACCATCTGCTCCGATGACCGTAGCGCCAACCCTGTATCGACGCGAGCTGATGAGCCCTTCATTAACGGCAGCCATCTCAGATGTCCATTAGCTTCAGATGATCCAACGAGCCATGCGCTGCATTTACCCAGCCATCCCCCGAGAAAACATTCTCCGACAAGTCCGCGCTCAGCACCCCATATGCCAATCCAAAAAAAATGTCCGCATTAGATAGTGCCCCAGATTCTTTAAGCTCAAGGGTCGGCCACCGCTTACGATTTTTTAACGCGATGCCTACCTTTTCACAGGCACCTGCCGCGCGTTCCTTTTGAGCAGGACTAAGCGCCTTTTTCAAATTTTCCAGATTGGAGATGAACACCGGAGAGAATTTCTCCTCGGTGAAGGTGATAAATTGCTTGCCATATGTGGCCAAGATGCGTTCAGCCCGAGCATGCTTATCCGCGTGCTTCTCTAAGAAAGCGCTAGGTTTGCTCTCGCAGATAAAGATCTGTCCGTCATGCCGCTCAATTTCACTGTCAGCCGTGTAAGCCACAGCCTTTTTACCGTCTTTCTTGGGCAAGTCCTGTCGGCTAATAAGCAGATTTTCGTTTTCCAGGTCGACACAGATTGACTGGTCGGATATCCGCGTGAATCCAGGCATGAGGCTGAGAAGCAGCAAGTGGTTGCGCTCAAGAAAACTTTCGCCTGCGACAATCCCATTCGCGTTGCGATCCGTCGGCACGATATAAGCTCGACGACCCCGTTTGGTACGCTTGGCAACGTCACGTACAGGCTTAACGCCCTTATTTCTGACGGGCATAACACAACTCCAAAATCTTAAGAAAGCACCGTCAAGACGGTGTGCACCATGGCGATGCTTGACGCCGTAAGCGCCAAACCCCAAACTCCGGTTGGATTCTGTAGAGTCCAAACAATCGACGTATAGAAATACTGCTGGCCGGCCAACCTGTCAATAGTTTTCCGTCCAAACAAAAGGAGCCTGGCATGGGTAGAAAAGTGGACACCACCTGGTACGGCACCTATTTGGAAGCAATCGCCTTCGAGAACCTCTCGGGAGATAAGCCCGTAGGCACACCAGAGTTGGCAGATCATCTGGGTGTGAAGCCAAAAACACTTGCACGAATAAGGTCTGCAGGCCGCTTCATCCATGAGGTGCTACCGGGGGTAAAGCCAGAACAAATTCAGTGCGGTTACGCCTCGTTAGAGCTGTTATCTAAGTTATGGGGAGCCGATCCCTCGGGCGCGCAGTCTCGATTAGAAAGTGTCCTGGCCAACAGGACTAAGCTGCCTGAGCTACAAGATGCTATTCGTCGGGTCAAGCTTGGCGAAAACAAAAGCTCCACAGAAAGCAACCTAGTCGGGCCGTCTCAGCTTGGTTTTATGGCGCGAATGGATGTCTGGATAGCATCGTCAGATTTGGTGCATTTCGATTCGTATCGGGGTACAGCGTTCAGACTCAAACCATGCCTCGGCTCCTGTCCTGGATATCTCATCAACACAGAAAACGGGCAACCGAGCGCGCTCGTCCTTTGCAAACAGGGGAGCGGCTGGCGGGATCCTGCCGGCGTTGCTAGGGAGCTGTATGAGCATGCAATAGCTCGCAGGCACACAGCCCCAGCGATCTGGTATGTCTTTGAAAAAGACAGTGCCGTGCTTCAGCACCTCGCAGAGCTAAGCCTCTGGTGGGGTGGCTCGCCTACTAGTGACGATCCATGGTTACTCTTGGCCTACCTGACCGAATCAGGGAAGCTTGAGGTGCTTTTTGAGGAATACTTCTACAACCTGATAGGCAGCATGACAAAGGGCCAAGGTGCGCTTCGGCCAAATGATCTGATCGCCACTGGCGAAGCTATGGATGGCAGCAAAGCCTGCATCACAATACCTTTACGGAACATCCAGTCTATATCTGCACCGACGAAGCATCGCCCGTACTCGGAAGTACTTCGAGAGCGCTTACTGGCAATTGCCGGGCAAGGCGATGCGACGTCGCATCAAATTGACCGGTTAGCTGCTATTGACCTAGGTCTCTGACCTGCATCGGCTAAGCGTTGCCGGTGCTGCACACTGTAGATGTAACTGGGAGATCAAGGCGATCGGCTTTCAAACACGGAGTGCTTGAAAGCCATCAAATCGCGAAAGTCAGATGGCGATCCTGCTCCAGTCCGGTTTAGATAATGCCCTTTGATTCCAAGGGCTATTGGCCCGTCTCGATCACAACGCTGGGAATCCCCGATCATCCACACCTTGCAGACGTCTACAGCCAACTCAGTCAGCACTGCCTCGTAGATCCGCCGATCTGGCTTGAGCGTCCCTATCTCATAGCTGAAGCCGTAGCTCTCCAAGCCAGGAAAGATGCGCTTAACAGCCGCGCCATAGGGCCGGGCCAAATTTGAACAGACCGCCACTTTCAGACCACGCGCTTGCAGTGCCTCAATGCAGGCGAGGGCGTCGGCGAAGGGTTGGATGCTAGCGACCTCGGCATCAAGTTCGGCTTGGATTCGCGCAAGCTCTGCCGGTGTTACATCAATACCGAAATGGTCAGCGGCCTGTGCAAGCCCCCAAGGATGGCGCATTAGCATTGACGCATCATCCGGCTTAGGTCGCCGCCCTTGGGCGATACCCAGCTTTAGAAGCTGGCGAAAGGGATGGCGCGCGTTCTCGATCCGTATGATGGTACCGAACGCATCAAAGATGGCCGCTTGGACATGGCTCATACCGCATACTCCTTCCAGAACATCGAACGCCAGAAAATCAATACCTTCGAGAAAGCCAGCCTTTTGCTGCGCCGAAGCTACTTTTCTGCAAGGCAAACCTAATCAGGCCTATAATGCACGGCTAGCATGAGGTCAACCTATGGCAAGCGCCGATCAGCTCAAAGCACTGCTGAAATCCCACATTACTGGTGATGACAGCCACTTCTTCTCCGTCGCGATGCAGGTTGCAGCGCACGAGGCAAAGCTCGGCCACGGAAAACTGGCAGAAGAGCTCAAAGCTCTGATCGATGCAGCGAAAGCTCGGCCCTCTTCAAAAGTACTAAACAAAACGATCCCTATCAGCCAACCTCGTGGTGAGTTGGTCGGACTTCTCCAGGCCTCTTATCCACAAGCTCGACTTTCCGACATGATCCTGGACGACCAGGTTGCTATGCGTTTGCATCGGATCATCAAAGAGCAGCAGAACCATACAAAGATCCGTGCACACGGGCTTTCACCTCGCCGGAAACTGTTATTGGTCGGGCCACCAGGCACTGGCAAAACACTGACCGCCTCTGCATTGGCAGGTGAGTTGGGTGTTCCGCTGTTTGTTGTGCGACTTGATGCCTTGATCACCAAATTCATGGGGGAGACCGCCGCCAAACTGCGTCAGGTCTTTGATGCCATAACGGAAGTACGCGGTGTCTATTTTTTTGACGAGTTCGATGCCATCGGTTCGCAACGTGGCCAGGCAAATGACGTCGGCGAGATACGGCGCGTTTTGAATAGTTTTTTGCAAATGCTGGAGCAGGATCAGTCCCACAGTCTGGTAATCGCGGCTACAAACCACCCCGAGATTTTGGACTACGCCTTGTTCCGTCGGTTTGACGACA
>JAAIGE0100292753.1_pt1 | contig 37736 bp, 33 predicted proteins | sample 6487951 | NCBI WGS metagenome assembly JAAIGE01 (sample SAMN13974128, study PRJNA590717) | phyllosphere metagenome | biome: tomato field; feature: multiple bacterial spot infested tomato fields; material: tomato leaves; isolation source: leaves from tomato fields | host: Solanum lycopersicum ...
CGCGCAGGGCGATCTTGACCTTCTGCGCATAGGACGAGAGCGGGTGCTCGTAGAGCAGCATGATGGTGGTTCCCCCCGGACCGTCTCGTTCGTTGGTGGCAGTCTCGCACGCGGCGGCGCGCCGCGGGAACCCGACGATGGTTGGGTTCCCGTCGCCGGGTGGCGGACGTCTCCGGGGAGGCGGGACGCGCGATCCTCGATCGCGCCCGTCCCCTACTTCATGTTTGCCGCGAAGATCCGGTCGAACTCGCCCGAGGCCTTCGCCAGGTGCAGCCACTGGTCGACATAGGCCTTGAACACCCCGTCGCCGCGCGGCAGCAGGAAACCCATCTCGCCGTATTGCAGCGGCCGGTCGGGATTCACCGCACACAGGCCCGGATGCAATTTCTCCTGGAGCTTCACCTCGACCGACTCGGCGACCATCACGTCGGCGCGGCCCTGCGCGATCTCTTGCCAGATGACGCGGTTGTCGGGGAAGAGCTGGATCTGCGCCTTGGCGAGATTGGCGCGGGCGAATTTCTCGTTGGTGCCGCCGGGATTGACCACGACCCGGGTCGAGGGCTGGTTGATGGCGTCCGTCGTCTGGTACTTGGAAACGTCGTTGGCCAGCGAGAAGGTGGTCAACGCGCCACGCGTGATCAGCTGCTGCTTGCCCACTTCCACCACCGCCAGCAACTTGGCCGGATCCGAATCCAGATCCACCATGTTGCCGGCTTCCTTGGCCGCCTGGGTGCCGGAGTTCATTGCCAGGCCCACATCGGCCTGCGCGAGCGCCGGGGCGTCGTTGGTGCCGTCGCCGACCATCGCCACCAGCCGTCCGCCCGTCTGTTCGGCACGGATGCGTGCCAGCTTGTCTTCCGGGCGTGCCTGGGCGATGTAGTCGTCCACGCCGGCTTCGGCAGCGATCGCCGCCGCGGTGAGCGGGTTGTCGCCGGTGATCATCACGGTCTTGATGCCCATCGCACGCAACTGCGCGAATTTTTCCTTGATGCCCTGCTTGACCACGTCGCTCAACTCGACCACACCGAGCACATGACGGCCTTCGGCCACCACCAACGGTGTGGCGCCGCCACGTGCGACCTCCTCGATACGGCCCTGCAATTCCGGCGAGACCGTTGCGCCCTGCGCCTGCACATACGCCACGATCGCATCGCCGGCGCCCTTGCGGATGCTGCGCCCACCGATATCCACGCCGGACATGCGCGTCTGCGCGGTGAACGCGATGAAATGCCCACCCTCGGCTTCCACTGCGACCGCACCTTGCTGACGCGCCAGCTTGACGATGGACTTGCCTTCCGGTGTGGGGTCGGCCAGCGAGGCGAGCATGGCCGCATCGCGCAGTTGTGCACGGTCGACGCCGGCCAGCGGATGGAATGTGGTGGCCTGGCGGTCGCCGTAGGTGATGGTGCCGGTCTTGTCGAGCAGCAGCACATCCACGTCGCCGGCCACTTCCACGGCCTTGCCCGATTTGGCCAGCACATTGGCCGACAGCGCGCGGTTCATGCCGGCGATACCGATCGCCGGCAACAGCCCGCCGATGGTGGTCGGGATCAGGCACACCAGCAATGCGATCAGCAGCAGCGGATCCAGCGTGACGCCAACAAAGCCCGCGATCGCCGGCAACGATGCCACCACGATCAAGAACGTCAGCGTCATCGCGGCCAGCAACAAGGTCAGCGCGATTTCGTTCGGTGTCTTTTGCCGGTTGGCACCTTCCACCAACGCAATCATGCGATCGAGGAAGCTGTGTCCCGGTTCGGCAGTGACCTTGAACACGATCTCGTCGGAGAGCACGCGCGTGCCGCCGATCACGCCGCTGCGATCGGTACCGGCCTCGCGCAGTACCGGTGCCGATTCGCCGGTCACCGCCGCTTCGTTGATGGTGGCCACACCGCGCACGATCTCGCCATCGGCCGGCACGAACTCGCCTTCGGATACCATCACGTAATCGCCCGGACGCAACTCCGCTGCCGGCACACGCGTTTCGCGGCCACCGAGTGCGGTTTCCACCCTGCGTGCCACCAGGTCCTTGCGCGCACGCCGCAGCGATGCAGCCTGGCCGCGACCGCGCGCTTCGGCGATGGCTTCGGCAAAATTGCCGAACAGCACGGTGACGAACAGGATCGCCGTCACCGCCCAGCCGAAGCCGGCATGCGAATGCCCGCTGGCGGTGATCACCGCCGCCAGCAAGGTGCCGCCCATCACCACCGCCATCACCGGGCTGCGCAGCAGATGCCGCGGCGCCAACTTGGCGAACGCCGCACGCATCGCCGCAACCAGCACGGCGGCATCGAACAACGCTGCGTCACCGCGCTCGCGTTTTTCAGTCGTATCGATCGTAGACATTGCTCAAAACTCTCAGGACGCCGCCAGGGCGAGGTGTTCAGCGATAGGACCCAGCACCAGTGCCGGCATGAACTGCAGCACGGTCAGCACGATCACGATCGCCATCAGGGTCAGCGCAAAGGTGGGCGTTTCGACCTGCAGGCTGCCGGCCGATTCCGGCGCACGCCGCTTGACTGCCATGCGGGCGGCCACCATCAGCGGCAGGATCAACGCCGGATACCGTCCCAGCGCCAGCACCGCCGAACAGCTCAGGTTCCACCAGTACGTGGCATCGCCCAGGCCTTCGAAACCCGAACCGTTGTTGGCGAATGCAGAGGTGTACTCGTAGAACACCTGGCTGATGCCATGGAAGCCGGGGTTGGAATTGGCAGTCAGTGCCGGGACAGCCAGCGCCACTGCGGTAAAGCCCAGCACCACCAGCGGCTGCAGCAGGATCAACAGCGCCAGCAACTGCACTTCGCGCGATTCGATCTTGCGGCCGAACAACTCCGGCGTGCGCCCGGTCATCAAACCGGCCAGAAACACGCTCAGCAACAGATACACCACGAACTGCTGCAGACCACAGCCGATACCGCCCCAGATGGCGTTGATCAGCATGTCCACCAGCGTGACCAGGCCACTCAACGGCGCCAACGAATCGTGCATCGCATTGACCGAGCCATTGGAGGTCTGCGTGGTCAACGCCGCCCACAATGCCGAGGCATCGGCACCGATGCGCACTTCCTTGCCTTCCATCAGCGCCGGCGAGTTGGCGCTGGCCGAATGCGCTTCGGACCACAGCAATAGCGCGGTGGACGCGGCCGACATCGTGAGCATCGTGCCGAACACCAATGCCGTCAGGCGCTTGCGCCCGGTCAGGTAGCCGACCATGAACACCACGCTCATCGGCAGCAAGACCAACGCGAGCGTTTCAAGCAGATTGCTCAACGGCGTTGGGTTTTCCAGCGCCACCGAACTATTGGGGCCATACCAGCCACCGCCATTGGTGCCCAGCTGTTTCACCGCCACCATCGCCGCAACCGGGCCCACCGCAATGGTCTGCTTGGGCATGCCCGCGCTGCTATCCAATGGCGTTGCCGTCGCCGCGCCCTGTAATGTCGACGGCACGCCCTGCCAGCCGAGCAGCACGGTCCACAGCAGGCACAGCGGCAACAACACGCGCACGCTGGAGCGAATCACGTCGGCCCAGTAATTGCCGACGTCCGCTTCAGGCAGGGCTTCCAATCCCGACCCGCCGTGCTGGCGCCCTGGACGCGACGGTTCCGGCTCCGAACTCTCCGCCACGGCCGCCGTGTCCGGATTCGCTGCAGCAATCGACGCCTGTCTGGCGGCACGCCCACCGAACAATGCGCGCAGCGTTGCAACCGCCAATGCCAAGCCCATCATCGGCGTCACCACCTGCAGGCCGACGATGCCGGTCATCTGCGACAGATACGACAGCTGCGCCTGGCCAGAGTAATGCTGCTGATTGGTGTTGGTGACGAACGACACCATGGTGTGCAGGGCGGTATCCCACCGCATGTTGGGGATGGCATCCGGGTTGAACGGCAGCCATGCCTGGGTCATGAACACCACCCAGGTCAGCAAGCCAACGACAAGGTTGCTGAGCAGAAATGCCATGCTGTATCCGCGCCACGACATGCCCTGCTGCGGACGCGTGCCAAGCAAGGCATACAACGGCCGTTCGATCCAGCCGAACAGCGCATCGCCGCGCATCGGTGCACCGCGCATCACCGCAGCCATGTAACGGCCCAGGGGCCACGCCAGCACGATGGCCAGCGCGTACACAAGAAAAGTGTCAGTCATTGAGGCGTGCTCGGATCAGAAGTCTTCGGGCCGCAGCACCACGTACAGCAGGTACGCAGCAGCAACGAGTACGGCCACGCCGCACAACAGGGACAACCAGCCAGGCATATCGGTCACTCCCCCGAACGCGCGCACGGCGGCGCGATAAGTGCGATGTGCAACGGCGTAGGCGGCGTGTGCGTGCCAACATGGCAAAGCGCTGCCGCACCGTGCGCGCAGCGCCGATGGAGCAGACAGGTCAAGGGATGCATCGGGATCGTCCACGGCGGAACCGCTCCGCCAACCTGCGCAGTCTCTGCCTGGGCCGCGTAAAGTCGCTATGGATCTGCCGCCGGCGCTGCGTAAAGTCCGCATAAAATGCGCGGGCCAGCGCTGCGCCTCAACCAGATGGCCCGCCGCGCGTTCCGACGGTTGGCTTGCCTGGCTGCGCCGGCTTCAGGCACGCAGATGGCAGCGACGCTGCGAAGTTCCATCTGCTCAAGGGTCGCGCCGGACAGGGGGGCTCCAGGCACGCGCGTCCGCTGCGTGACCAGACCACACTCAATCAAACAGTGCTCACATGTCCATATACCTGCGCGACACAGTCGCAAGCATCATGCTGGCCGTGGCGATCGCGTCGTCGCATCTGGCGATAAGTTCAGCGGCCTGGTTCGGGATCGCAACAGCCTGCGCACGGACGGCGGCAATGACCGGTATCTGCTCGCTCGGGAAGAGGCTCGCCGCCGCTGCAAGCACATCAAGGCTGCACAGGTAACGCACCGCGGCAGGCTGGTGCGGCAACGCCCCAGCCAACCGCCTCAGCACCGCAGCGCCGCTCTCTGTGCTGTCCAATGCGTGCACGGCGCGCGTCAATTCCCTGAAGGCAGCCTGGCGCACTCCCGGATCGGGCAGTCTGTTCAACAAGGCCACCAGGTGGGTCAAGGCTTCGGCTCCATCGCCGGAACGCGCGAGGTGCTCGGCAAGCTGCGCATACGCTTGCTGGAATCGATGGATCGGCTCCAATCCGACAAGATGCAGCCGTAGGGTCACCTCCGCCAGCAGGCGGGGGCCGGTCTGGAGTGCAGCAGCCTCGGTGATCGCCAGGTTGACTGCCTCCTCGGGCAGATGCCTGATCGCCGATGCCAGCAAATTAAACGGAAGCGCTCCGCCGATGCCTCCGGCAGCGCCACCCTGGGCCGGAGCCACTGCGCCTTGCGGCCCTGGCTCACCATCACCTTGCACGCCCCCTGCATCAGCCTCTGCGACTGCCCCTATGTGGCCAACGTGCGCTGCTCCGGCAGCAGCCTGCAGCGCTTGCCGGCGCGTGGCAATCAAACTGGGCAAGATTGCATGGAACGCGAGCGCGCGCAGGTCCTCGGGCAAGCATCCCAGGTCATCCGTCAAGCGCGCCACCACGCGAAATGCCATGTTCCCGGAATGGCGGGTGGCGTGATTCAACACCGCGGTAAACGCCTCAAATCGCTGCGCCTGCGGCAATGATGGAATCCGCGCTGCAAGCCTTCCGTATCCGCGCAATATCTGCTCGCTGCGATCCTCATCGTCCGGGTAGGGGAAATGCGCCACTTCGTCCAGGGCGACACGCATGCTTTCTGCAGTATGGACGTCCCCGAACTCCAAGCTCGGGTCATAGCGCGGCCGCGCTGTCAGGAACGCTCGCACATCCCTGGTGTCTTCCGCCATCTGCCGCGAGACGCTGCCCAGGCGCACGAGGCTGCGCGGTCCACACCGCTGCGCAATCTCGCGGCGTAGATCATTCGGCAGCGCAGATAGCCCGTCGAACGTCTCGGCACGCCGGGGTGGCACTGTGCCTGGGTCGAGGACTCCTTGGCTCGCCGAAGCCTGCGACGTCTCCTGCGTTTGGCTGGTTGACGCCACAGCGTGCGGCAGACCGGTTCGGGTGATCGGCATCTCGGGTCTCCTGCGGTGTGCCGCAGCAGCGGCATCGAGTTAGGCTTCGTGCGTACTTTCCCGAAAGCGACCTCGTGTCCGCGCGCACAGCCAGAAATCGCGTTCGCCTGGGCGAACGCGACGTGACCGATGCAGATGCGGGTTCGGCGGCTGGCACGCCACCCGCCGCTGTTCGCCAGTCTCGCGGCGGACGATCTGGGACGATGCAGATACGGCGTGCTGCCCTACCGAAGCGGCACGTTCAACACGGAGGGCGCTGCAACTGGCGAGGTGAATGTCACCGTGCCACCGCCCTCGCTGGCATCGGTGTAGCGCGCGTCGCGGGTGTCGATCACCAACACCAGTCGCTGCCCTGCGGGAATCTCGGTTGCCGCCGCCTGCAGTGGCCAGTCCAGCGTGACTGCACGGCCCGGTGTGGAATTGCGCAACGAGTACGGCGCATGCGTGATCAGTTGCGCGACGCCCAAGCCATCCATGCGGTACAGATACGCGAACAGACTGACGTTGGACTGACTGGGCACCACTGTCACGCGTAGCGACGGGCTACCGGTCAGGCGCCGGGTGCTGGTCAATGGCGAGCCGACCCACACGGCGGCACCGGCGCGGTTGACCAGCGGAATCGAGGTGCTCACCGGCAGGCCGATGCCTCGCAGCAAACCGCTGACCAGCACCACCCCGGAATCGGCCACGGTCGGCACGCCGGTGGCGATGCGCGATTGCCACCCGCTGGACGTCCCGCCGGTCAATCCACCGGTGGGACTAAGCAAGCCGGCTGGTGCGGACAGACCCAGCTGCGTGGTTGCCTGTTGCACCGATGCCCAGTCCGGATAGTCCAGCCATTGCCCGGCACGTGGCGATAGCCGCACCGGTGCTTCGGCATCTACGCCATTACGCACCTGCTTGAGATGGCGATCGAACCAGCGCGTGGTCGCGGTATAGATCTCATTCGGCAATCCCAACGCACCAGGCAGCTCTGCGGTGGCGTGATCGCCCTGGCTGAGCAGCAGTTGTTTGGGGCCACGCAACTGGTTGAAGAACGCGATGGTCTGGTTCGGCGGAAACAGGCCGTCGTTGAAGGCATTACCCAACAAGACCGCGGTCCCACGCGCGTTGAGCGCTGCCACATCGGTCGCAGGGCTGCGCGAGGCGGCCTGCGGCAGGAAGCCCTGCACCGCGCCATCGTAATCGCCTTGCGCCACGCGTGCGCCGATCTGCGCCAGATCCGGGCCGGCCCGGCCGGTGAGTGCGCCCGCACCCACCAGCAGGCCGACGCCCTGCTGGCTGACGGTGCGATTGGAATATAGCGCCGCTTCCAGATCGGCCCAACCGCTGAGCGCGGCCACCGCCTTGATCCGCGGGTCGCGCTCGGCTGCCAGCAGGCTGATGCCTGCCCCGTACGAAATGCCCGACGCACCGATCGCATCCGGGTTAGCCGGCGTATGCGCCAACGCCCAGTCGATCACCGCGCTGACGTCTTCCACCGTGTCCGGCCCGGCGATATCGATCTGCCCGGCCGAATCCCAGAATCCACGCGAGGTATAGCTGACCACCACGTAGCCGTCGCTGGCCAGTTGGGTGGCGCGCCCCAGATATTCCAGATTGGGCAACGACCAGCTGGCCGGCATCACGATCAGCGGAAACGGCCCGGCGCCCTGCCCTTGCGGCACCAACACCAATGCGCCCATCTGGGCACCGTCCCAGCCGGGAATGCGTTCATAGGTCTTGCTGAAGGCGCCTGCCACGGCCGACGCCGATGCCAACAGCAACGCCAGTGCGGCGATGCTCCCGATCCAACGCTTGCTCATGCTGCTGTCTCCCACGCGAGGCCAGGCCGGGATGGCCCAGCGGCAACTGCGATGCATCCGTGGTTCGGGGGAGAACGGGGCGAACGTACCAGACGGTACGGTATGGCTCAAGGGCCGGGATTCGGGATTCGGGATTCGGGATTCGGGATTCGGGATTCGGGATTCGGGATTCGGGATTCGGGATTCGGGATTCGGGATTCGGGATTCGGGATTCGGGATTCGTTGCTTGCGCAAGCGGGAGCGGCCGGGCAGACTGGTTCGCTGCCTTCTCCCGCTCGCGGGAGAAGGTGCCCGGAGGGCGGATGAGGGCTGGCAGCACCCGTTGTTTCCAATGCGCTCCACCGAACTTCGCAGCAGGCGCCACCGCCGCCTCCACTACGGCACCCAACGATCAGCGCAGCAGCATCGTCTCAGCGCAGCGCACCGGCACTGCCCGCATCCACCGCACGCTCCAACCCCACGCCTCAGCCGACGAAATGCTGGTAGCCGCGCTGCGGTGGGTGCCAGGGGTTGCCCTCGGCGTCGTGTACCACCACGCCGGGCGTGGCGACAATCTGGCCGATGCGCGTTGCAGCCACCGTTGCAAATTCCATTGCCTGCGCCACGGCATCGCGATGCTGCGGCGCGGCGGTGAAACACAACTCGTAATCGTCGCCACCGCCAAGTTGCCAGCCCAGGCACTGCACCACGTCGATTCCGGCACTGCGCGGCATCGCCGGCAAGGCCGCGAGCACCAGGCGCGCACCCACGCCGCTGCGTTCGCATAGATGCCCCAGATCGGCCAGCAGCCCGTCGGAGATGTCCACGCAGGCATGCGCAAGCCCGCGCAGGCGCAGCCCCGCCTGCACGCGGGGCTGCGGACGCAGCAGGCGGCCGCGCCAGCGCTCGTGCAACGGGTCGGCCGCCGCGCAGGTCACATCCAACTGGCCGGCCTGCCACAACGCCAACGCGGCGGCGGCTTCACCCGGCGCGCCGGTCACCCACACGTCATCGCCAACGCGCGCACCATCGCGCCGCAGCGCGGCGCCCGGCGGCAGGCTGCCGATCGCAGTCACCGCGCACGACAACGGCCCGCGCGTGGTGTCGCCACCGACCAGCACAATGTCGTGTGCATCAGCCAGCGCGAAGAAGCCATCGGCAAAGCCATCCACCCATGCCGCATCGTCGTGCGGCAACGACAACGACAAGGTGCACCAACGCGGTTGCGCGCCCATCGCCGCCAGATCGGAGAGATTGACCGCCAGCGTCTTCCAGCCCAGATCGTCAGCGCGCGTCTCGTGCGGAAAATGCACGCCTGCATTGAGCGTATCGGCAGTGATCGCCAACTGTTCACCGGCCGGCGGCTGCAGCAACGCCGCATCGTCGCCGATGCCCAGCGGCACATCGGCGCGCGCTGCAATGCGCGCACGCAGACGGGCAATTAGATCGAATTCGGGCATGTAGGCGAGAATCGGGAGAAGGGAATCGGGAATCGCAAAAGCGCGTCAGGAGATATCGGAGATGGTGCTCTTACGATTCCCCATTCCCGACTCTCCATTCCCGCGGCGCCTCAGGCGCCGCTAGCGCCGCTGGCGCCCGACTCCACCTTGCGCCACTCCACCGCGGCGCGGTCCAGCACCCCGTTGACGTAGGTGTGGCCGTGCTCGGAGCCGAAGCGCTTGGCAGTTTCGATCGCTTCGTTGATCACCACGCGGTACGGCACATCCTGGCGGTACAGCAATTCGTAGGCGGCCAGGCGCAGCACGGCGCGTTCGATCGCATCGACCTCTTCCACGCTGCGATCCAGGTACGGCGTCAGCGCGGTATCCAGCTCGGCGCGGTTGCTCAGCACGCCTTCAACCAGGTTCTCGAAGTACGCCAGATCGGCCACTTCGTGCGCCTGCTCGTGCGCGAACTGGGCGATCACCTGCTTGGCAAAACCGCCGGAGATCTGCCAGGCATAGACCGCCTGCAAGGCGCGTCGACGTGCGCGCGAGCGCAGCACCGGGTCGATGCCGTCGCGACGGCCGTGGCGCGAATGCCCACCGGGCTTGCTCATGGCAACAACTCCATCAAATTCACCAGTTCCAGCGCTGCAAGCGCGCATTCCTCGCCTTTATTGCCGTGGCTGCCGCCGGCACGGGCTTCGGCATCTTCCACGCGTTCGACCGCCAGCACGCCATTGAGCACCGGCACGCCGGTCTGCAGCTGCACGCTCATCAGGCCTTCGGCACACAGGTCGGCCACGTGCTCGTAGTGGCGGGTATCGCCACGGATCACGCAGCCCAGCGCGATGATCGCGCCGTGCTGGCCGGACTGCGCCACGCGATTGGCGGCGATCGGGATCTCCCAGGCGCCCGGCACGCGGATCACGTCGATGGCGTCTTCGCCGATACCGTTGCCGGCCAGGCTCTGGCGCGCGCCGGCAACCAGCACGTCGGTGATGCGGGCATTCCAGCGGCTGGCGATGATCGCAAAGCGCGCGGTGGTGGGGCGAAGATCGCCTTCGTAGTGGGTCATGCGGGTCGGCAACTCGAGGGGGCGGGAAGTTTAACAGCTGCCGGGCCCAGGCCTGGCCGACGCGTGTGGGCCCGGTCGGCCAAAGCAGACCCGGCCATGCGTTTCAGCAACACGGGGCGTGGCAAATGGCCCACTGCGCAACCGGCCGGGGGCGGGCCACGGCTGGAACCGGTAGCCGGCCCCAGGCCACTTCAGCGCCGCCACACGCAGCGCGCAGCTGACAGCCGCGCGCCGTCAGCTAACTGACAGTCCAGACCAACGGGACCGGCCAAGTGAGCTCGCAGCCATCTCAGGGAACGGCAGACGGCGGCACCGAGCGCACGCCTTCACCGGGGGTGGCATTCCAGATACTCAACCACCTCCAGCCCGAACCCGGCCAACCCCACCTGGCGCCGAGGGGTGCCCAGCACGCGCAACTTGCCCAGGCCGAGGTCGGCCAGGATCTGGGCGCCGGCGCCGTTGCGCCGCCACTGACTCACGTCCTTGGCATTGGCGGCCGCTTCGGGCTGCTGGCGCAGCCGTGCCAGCAGCGATTCGCTGTCGCGTGGCGCCGACAGCACCACCATCACGCCCTGCCCTTCGGCGGCGATCGCGCGCAAGGCGTCGGTGGCTGCCACGCCGAAGTCATCGCGCTGCCAGTGCAGCAGGTCGGCCAGCGGGTTTTCCACCTGCACGCGTACCAGCGTCGGCGTCTGCGGATCGGCGCGACCGCGCACCAGCGCAAAGTGCAGGTCGTGCGCGATGCGGTCGCGGTAGGTCACCAGCTTGAACGGACCGAATTCGGTGGTGATCTGCCGCTCGTCCACGCGCTCGACGGTGTGCTCATTGGCAAGCCGATATGCGATCAGGTCGGCGATCGAGCCCATCTTCAGGCCATGCTCGCGCGCGAACACTTCCAATTGCGGGCGGCGCGCCATGCTGCCGTCCGGGTTGAGCACTTCCACCAGCACACCGGCCGGTTCCAGCCCGGCCAGCATCGGCAGGTCGCTGGCCGCTTCGGTGTGGCCGGCACGGGTCAGCACGCCACCGGGCTGGGAGATCAACGGGAAAATATGCCCAGGCTGGCTCAGATCCTGGGGCCGGGCATCCGGGCGTACGGCGGTACGCACGGTGTGCGCGCGGTCGTAGGCCGAAATGCCGGTGGTCACCCCTTCGGCCGCTTCGATGCTGACAGTGAAGTTGGTCTGGAACTGCGCGGTGTTGTTGCGCACCATCGGCGCCAGACCCAGCTGCGCGCAGCGCTCGCGGGTCAGCGACAGGCACACCAGCCCGCGCGCGTGGGTGACCATGAAGTTGATGTCAGACGGCTTCACCAACTCGGCGGCCATGATCAGATCGCCTTCGTTTTCGCGGTCTTCGTCATCGACGATGACCACCATGCGCCCGGCGCGCAATTCTTCGATCAGTTCCGGAACGGGTGCGAAATTCATGCTGCCCCCCGTGCGCCGAGCAGGCGTTCCACATAGCGCGCCACCAGATCGATTTCCAGGTTCACCGCCGCACCGACCGCAGTCTGCGCAAACGCGGTGTGGGCCACGGTATGCGGAATCAAGGCGACCTCGAAGCCGTCTTCGTCTACGTCATTGACGGTGAGGCTCACGCCGTCCACGCAGATCGAGCCCTTCTTGGCCACATAGCGCAACACCGACGCCGGCGCAGCAAACCGCCAACGCTGCGCACGTGCATCGTCATGAACCGACTGCACCTGGCCCAGGCCATCCACATGTCCGCTGACCAGGTGCCCGCCAAGCCGGTCGGTAGGCCGCATCGCGCGTTCCAGATTGAGCAGTGCGCCCTCTGGCAACGCGCCCAGGGTGGTCAGCGACAGCGTCTCGGTCGAGGCATCGGCCTGAAAACTGGCCGCGTCGAACGCGATCACGGTCAGGCACACGCCATTGACCGCGATGCTTTCGCCCAACTGGACCGCTTCGAACGGCAGCGTGCCGGTGGCGAAGGTGAAGCGCACATCGCCGCCCTGCGGCTGACGCGCGGCCAGTTGGCCGACGCCTTCAATGATGCCGGTGAACATCAGCGTGCCCCCGCTTGCAACAGCACGGCTGCCGTGACGGAGCGCTGGAAGGCCGCGGCGCAGCGCGGCAGGTGGTGCATGGACATTAGTCGTTTCTCGCAGGAGTTGAGCGAAAAACGCCGCAAGGCAAAGCAAACAGGCGCGCGCGCAGCCGCAAGGCCGCGCGTTGGCCGTCTTCTTTCATCCGGACTATACCGTCGGCTCCGGCATCGGACCGGATCTGCTGACCTTGCCCAGCAGGCGTTTGGCGTTGATCCGCTCAACCCTGGAGTGCAAGCGCTCGCGGGCTCGCACGCTTGCGCATGCCTACCGCCGGTGGGGAATCGCACCCCGCCCTGAAGACGTTCGTGAGTACCGGCGAACCGGCTCGCAAAGTTTAACAGGGCACATCGACGCAATGGCCGAGCGGGGGCCAAGGCTGGCAGGACACTGCGTCATGTCGAGAAATCCCCCATAGCCAGGATTGTGAAGGATCTGTTAATTTACGCGCCGCGACGGGAGACGTCGTTCTTTTCCACCTCGCAACGAGGTGGAGACACGGACATCAATTCGAAGAGAGACATCCAATGCGTAACACCCTGATCATGGCTGCCCTGCTGGCTGCCGCACCGTTTGCCGCTTCTGCGGAAGGCTTGAGCTACAACTACGTCGAAGGCGGCTGGAACCGTACCGAAATCAGTGTAAACAGCGACGCCGATGATCTCGACGGTGGCTACCTGCTAGGCTCTTGGCAGATTGCCGAGCCGGTTTACGTTTTTGCTGGCTATCAGCGCGCGACCGAGAATTACAGCCCGTTTGCTGGTATCACTGCAGAAATCACTGTGCAGCAGGCCCACGCTGGTATCGGCTATCGCCAGGAAATGACCGAGCGCGTGGATTTCAACGCCGAGTTCGCTGTCCTGCGCAACAAAGGCAAAGTCGAATCGCGCGTCAACGGCCGCAGACTGGGTGAAGCGTCGGACTCGAGCAACCTGGGCTTCGCCAACCTGGGCCTGCGTGGCAAGCCTTCGCCGCGCACCGAAGCCTGGATCAAGGCCGGCTACATCGACGGTAGCGACGTGGACAAGGGTGAGTTCGTCGGCACCCTGGGTGGCCAGGTCAACTTCACCCGCACCTGGGGCCTGGTCGCCGAAGCGCAGTTCGTCGACAACGCCAACCAGTACAAGGTCGGCGTGCGCGCGAGCTTCTGATCGGCGCTTCGCAGATACACCAAGGCCCCGCATGCGGGGCCTTTTTTATGCGCGCAATAGCACGGCCGCGCAGCATCGCAGGCGCCATGCAGCTCTCACCCGGCAACAGCCGGCGCATAGCGCAGACGCAGATCCTGCCCCAGCTGGCGCACATCCAGCAGCTGCAGTGCATGTCGCTGCGCCATCGTTTCGATGCCAAGGCCAGCGACCAGCGGCCTTGCGGTGTCGCCCAGCAACACCGGCGCCATGTAGACCAGCAATTCGTCCACCAGTCCGGCCTGCAGCAGCGCACCGCTCAGCATGGCGCCGGCTTCCACGTGGACTTCGTTGATGCCGCGCTCGGCCAGCAGCGCCAGCACCGCCGCCAGATCGAAGCGTCCAGCTTGCAACGGCACCGCAAGGAACTGCGCATCGTCCAGCGAAGGTGCAGCCACATTTTCGCCATGCAGATACAGCGTTGGCGCACTGCCCTGACGAATGTTCCTGCACGCCAACGTCCGCAGCCCGGCATCGAGCACCACGCGCAGCGGCGGCACGACCGGCATGTCCTCGCCCAGCCGCACCGTCATGGATGGGTCGTCGGCCATCACCGTACCTGCACCGGTCAGGATCGCGCCAGCACGTGCGCGCCAGCGCTGCCCATCTGCACGCGCGCGACTTCCGGTGATCCATTTGGATTCACCGCTTGCCAGCGCGGTCCGTCCGTCCAGGCTGGCGCCGAGTTTGACCCGCAGCCACGGCCGCCCACGCTCCACCCGCGACAGAAATCCCTGGTTGAGCGTGCGCGCCTGCGCGTGCATCACGCCGCTCAGCACTTCGATCCCGGCCTCGCGCAGCAGCGCAAACCCGCCGCCATTGACCTGCGGAAACGGGTCGGCCATTGCTGCAACCACACGCGCAACGCCGGCATCGATCAAGGCCAGCGCACATGGCGGGGTACGCCCATAGTGCGCGCATGGCTCCAGCGTCACGTACGCGGTGGCACCGCGCGCCAACTCACCCGCTGCACGCAGCGCGAAGACTTCGGCATGCGGGCCGCCGGCACGTTGATGAAAGCCCTCGCCCACGCAGACGCCATCGCGCACGATGACGCAGCCCACCATCGGATTGGGCCGGGTGGTGTAGGCGCCGCGCTCGGCCAGACGCAGCGCCTGCGCCATCCAGCGATGGTCGTCGGCGCTGGCGGTCGTTGTGGCCTCACGCATTGCGTTGCACTCCCGGCGTAATGCGCATCACCACGATCTGCATCGGGCCCAGCAGGAACCCGGTATGTATCTGCCATCCCAGGCGCTGGTAGAACGGCGCCAAGCCCGGCTGGCAATACAGGTATAGCAGCGGCACGCCCAGCTGCGCTGCGGCCTGCACGCAGTGTGCGACCAACGCCTCGCCTATGCCCTGCCCGCGCGCCTGCGGCTGCACATACAACGACGCCAACCACGGCGACCATTGCCGGATGCGTGCGTCGTCGTTTTCGAGCAGGCTCACCGAGCCCAGCCACTGCGTTTGATCCAGCGCCACCCAGGTCGTAGGAATGACGCCATCGCACGCATGGCTGCGCAGTTCGCTCAGCGCCTCATCGATGCTCCACTCCGGCAGCAGCGCGCCGAAGGCCTGTAGATGCGCTTGCGCAATCGCAGGCAGGTACTGCGGCGTTTGCGCAACGCAGGCGATGCGCATCGCGCTCATCGCTTGCCGGGTTTGCCGGCGCGTTCCAATGCCGCTTCCAGCAGCGGCAGTTGTTCGCTGCCGACCGGCAATTCGCGTTCGAGCTTTTCGATTTCCTCGCGGAAGTCGGCCACGTCCTGAAAGCTGCGATACACCGAGGCAAAGCGCACATAGCCGACATGATCGAGCTTGCGCAGCTCCACCATCACGTATTCGCCTACCCGCAGCGAACCCACTTCGCGCTCGCCGGACATGCGCAGCTGATGCACCACCGCGCGCACCGCCGCCTCGATCTGCTCTTCGGCCACCGGCCGCTTCTGCAGCGCGCGGTCGAAGCTGGTGCGCAGCTTGCGTGCATCGAACGCCTCGCGTCCACCATCGCTCTTGACCACGGTGGGCAGCTTCAGCTCGATCGTCTCCAACGTACTGAACCGCTCGCCGCACGCCTCGCACTCGCGGCGCCGACGGATCGTCGTGCCGTCTTCGGACACCCGCGAATCGATCACGCGGGTATCGTTGTGCTGGCAGAAGGGGCAATGCATCAGACGTCCGGGATTTGGGATTGGGGATTGGGGATTGGCAACAGCACAAGCAAGGACGCGCCGTTAGCGCATCCCGAATCCCGAATCACCAATCCCGGCACCTTAGCCATACACCGGATAGCGCTTGCACTGCGCGGTCACGGCATCGCGCACCTTCGCCAGCACGGCTTCGTCGGTTGGCGCGTCGAGCACGTCGGCGATCCAGTTGGCCAGGTCGATGCTGTCCTGTTCCTGGTAACCGCGCGTGGTGATCGCCGGGGTGCCCAGGCGCAGACCGGAAGTGACGAACGGCGAGCGCGGGTCGTTGGGGACCGAATTCTTGTTGACGGTGATGTGCGCCTTGCCAAGCGCAGCTTCGGCGTCCTTGCCGGAGACATCGCGACCGATCATGTCCACCAGCATCAGGTGGTTCTCGGTGCCGCCGGAGACGATCTTGTAGCCGCGCGCAATGAGGGTATTGGCCATCGCCTGGGCATTCTTGATCACCTGTTGCTGATAGGTCTTGAACGCCGGCTCCAGCGCCTCCTTGAACGCCACCGCCTTGGCCGCAATGACGTGCATCAGCGGGCCGCCCTGGATGCTGGGGAACACGATCGACTGCAGCTTTTTCTGCAGCTCTTCGCTGGCGCCCTTGGCGACGATGATGCCGCCACGCGGGCCACGCAGTGTCTTGTGCGTGGTCGAAGTGACCACGTGCGCATGTTCCATCGGGCTCGGGTACACCCCGGCGGCGACCAGCCCGGCAATGTGCGCCATGTCCACGAACAGGTAGGCCCCGACGCTGTCGGCGATGGCGCGGAAGCGGGCCCAGTCGATCTTCTGCGAATACGCGGAGAAACCGGCCACCACCATCTTCGGCTTGTGCTCGGTCGCCAGGCGCTGGACCTCGTCGTAGTCGATCAGGCCCTGCTCGTTGACGCCGTACTGCACCGCGTTGAACAGCTTGCCGGAGACGTTGACCTTTGCGCCGTGGGTCAGGTGGCCGCCATGCGCCAGGCTCATGCCCAGGATGGTGTCGCCCGGCTGCAGCAGCGCCAGATACACCGCCTGGTTGGCCTGGGAACCGCTGTGCGGCTGGACGTTCGCGTAATCGGCGCCAAACACCTGCTTGATGCGGTCGATCGCCAGTTGTTCGGCAATGTCGACGAACTCGCAGCCGCCGTAGTAGCGCTTGCCCGGATAGCCTTCGGCGTATTTGTTGGTCAGCTGGCTGCCCTGCGCTTCCATCACCAGCGGGCTGCAATAGTTTTCGCTGGCGATCAGCTCGACATGATCCTCCTGGCGGCCGGCTTCAGCAGCGATGGCCTTGGCCAGTTCGGGGTCGTAGGTTTCCAGTCGGACATCGCGCGAGAACATTCCAAGCTCCGGGGCAGCTATTGCCAGTAGGGTCGCCGATTGTAAGCCCCTGCCGCACGGGTGACCAATCGCGCAGCCGGCGCCGCCCGTGTGCCCGCACTGCGCACATGACAAAGGCGCACCCGAAGATGCGCCTTTGCGTGATGACCGGCTCGATTGCCGGTCGCGGCCGGGGACGACCCGGCAGCCGCGCCACGTTAGTTGTTGAGCACCAGGTCGGCAATGATGCCGGTGGCGATGGCCACCAACAGCAGATTGCCGCGGTCGTCGCGCTGCCAGCGGTAGCCGTACGGCGGGCGGCGCAGGTCGTAGCGGTCGTAATCGTTCACCACATAGACCGGGCCGTGGTAGCGCTGGCCACGGGCCCAATACGGACGCGGCGGCGGGCCGGCGCGGTAGTACGCGGGGCGATCGTAGACGTAGACGCGATTGCGATCGTAGCGGCGGTCCTGGTAGCGGGCATCGCGGTAACCCTCGCGATAGCCGTTGCTGTAGTAGCGGCGGTCCTGGCGCCACTCGCGACGGTCGTCACGGCGGGCGTCGCGCCAGTCTCTTCGATGATCGTGGCCATGGTGACGGTCATGGCCGCGGCGATCGTGGTCGCGGTCCCAATCCCCGGCGAACGCCGCAGGTGCGAAGGCACCGAGCGCCAGGATGGAGGAAAGCACAACGGTAACGATGCGTTTGCGGTTCATGACAGTTCCTGTTCGCGGTGTCGTAATTTCATTAAGGGGCGGACCGCCTTAACGCATTCTTGCTGGAATCGATTACGAAAAAGCCTTTCAGGTCGAAAGTAAGGTGCGGTTTAGCTGCAAGGGTGCTGCCGCGGCTCAAGCCACTTGCCCGTATAATTGGCGCAACCCCTTTTCCGCTGCCTCCGGCCTCGGCCGGCGGGCTGCCTGCGTCCACGGAGCCCCCATGTCGCAATACATCTACACCATGAACCGCGTCAGCAAGGTGGTCCCGCCCAAGCGGTAGATCATCAAGGACATCTCGCTGAGCTTCTTTCCGGGCGCCAAGATCGGCCTGCTGGGCCTGAACGGCGCGGGCAAGTCCACGGTACTGAAGATCATGGCCGGCGTGGACACCGATTTCGAGGGCGAGGCGCGCCCACAACCGGGCATCAAGGTCGGCTACCTGGCGCAGGAACCGCAACTCAATCCCGAGCACACCGTGCGCGAGGCGGTGGAAGAAGGCGTGGGCGACGTGCTGCAGGCCCAGGCCGCGCTGGATGCGGTGTATCTGGCCTATGCCGAAGAAGGCGCCGATTTCGACGCGCTGGCCAAGGAGCAGGAGCGCCTGGAGGCGATCCTGGCCGCCGGCGATGCGCATACGCTGGAAAACCAGCTGGACGTGGCGGCCGATGCGCTGCGCCTGCCGCCGTGGGACGCCATCGTCGGCAAGCTCTCCGGCGGCGAAAAGCGTCGCGTGGCGCTGTGCCGCCTGCTGCTGCAGAAGCCGGACATGCTGCTGCTCGACGAACCCACCAACCACCTGGACGCCGAGTCGGTGGAATGGCTGGAGCAGTTCCTGGCGCGCTACACCGGCACCGTGGTGGCGGTGACCCATGATCGCTACTTCCTCGACAACGCCGCCGAGTGGATCCTGGAACTGGACCGCGGCCGCGGCATTCCGTGGAAGGGCAACTACACCGACTGGCTGACCCAGAAGGACGAGCGCCTCAAGCAGGAAGACAACCAGGAAAAGTCCCGCCAGAAGGCGATCCAGAAGGAACTGGAATGGTCGCGCCAGAACGCCAAGGGCGGCCGCACCAAGGGCAAGGCACGTCTGGCCCGCCTGGAAGAGCTGCAATCGGTCGATTACCAGAAGCGCAACGAAACCAACGAGATCTTCATCCCGCCGGGCGAGCGCCTGGGCAACGCGGTGATGGAGTTCAAGAACGTGTCCAAGAAGTTCGGCGACCGCCTGTTGATCGACAACCTGTCGATGATCGTGCCACCGGGCGCCATCGTCGGCATCATCGGCCCCAACGGTGCCGGTAAGTCGACCCTGTTCAAGATGATCACCGGCCAGGAAAAGCCGGACTCCGGCGAGATCGTGGTCGGACCGACCGTGCAGCTGTCGTACGTGGACCAGAGCCGCGACGCACTGGAGGGCAACCACAACGTATTCCAGGAAATCGCCGGCGGCCTGGACATCCTCAACATCAACGGCATCGAAATCCAGTCGCGCGCCTACATCGGCCGCTTCAACTTCAAGGGCCAGGACCAGCAGAAGATGGTCGGTTCGCTGTCCGGTGGTGAGCGCGGTCGTCTGCACATGGCCAAGACCCTGCTGCAGGGCGGCAACGTGCTGCTGCTGGACGAACCGTCCAACGACCTGGACATCGAAACCCTGCGTGCGCTGGAAGATGCGTTGCTGGAATTCCCCGGCAACACCTTCGTGATTTCGCATGACCGCTGGTTCCTGGACCGTATCGCCACGCACATCCTGGCCTTCGAAGGCGATTCGCACGTGGAGTTCTTCCAGGGCAACTACCGCGAGTACGAAGAAGACAAGCGCCGCCGCATGGGCGACGACGCCGGCCCGAAGCGTTTGCGTTTCAAGGCCTTGAAGTAAGTCGTCGTAGTTCCAAAGAAAAGGCGCCGAAAGGCGCCTTTTTTGTGTGCGGAGTCAGCGGACGGAGACTTGGCTGTTGGCTGCTGGCGCCGTCCACCTGCGCGTGTGGAGTCCCCTGCCCGCCCGTCGACGGGATGCTCACTTGCGCTGCACTACCGTGCCGGCGTCATCCATCTGAGCCTTGCATATGCCTGTCAGCTATTCGATCAGCCTGCCCGATCCCAAGCTCGCCCGTGGCAGTGCGCCCTCGGTGAGCTTCACCGCCAATGGCGCCGAGGCCTTTGCCGAGCAATTGCAGGCAGCTTTGCGCGATCCGGCGTGGTTCGACCGTTGGCGCCAGCTACAGACCGACCCCGACGAAGTGGATCCCAGCCTGGGCATCACCGACCCGGCAGCGACGGTCACCGGCAAGCAGCACGACCTGCGCATCGATCTGGTTGCAACGACGAGCATTCCCGGCGACCTTTTCAAACAGCGCATGCAGGCCCTGGCTGGCTCGCACTGGGAACTGCGCGACGTTCGCTGAACTGCAATCTGTCATGTGTCGGCGGCGCTGGCAGTGCACAGTGCCACCGATGGCAGCGCGGGCGAGTGACGCCACTCAGCTACACGTGACGCCACGCACTGCATCGGCGTGGCCCCCACCCTCATTCACCGGACTGCATCTCCAACAGCATACGCCAACAGCTGCACTCAACCACGCAAGGCCGCAGCATGATGCGCAATGTGCTCGCCAATAAAGCTTGCGATGAAGTAGTAGCTGTGGTCGTAGCCGGGCTGCAGCCGCACCGTCACCGGGTAGCCGGCGGACCTGGCCGCATCTTCGAACAATGCGGTTTTCAGCTGGGTTTGCAGAAATTCATCGGCATCGCCCTGATCGATGAGCAGCGGCAACCGCTCCTGCGCGTCAGCAAGCAATGCAGTGGCATCGTAGGCTTTCCAGGTCGTACGGTCGTTCCCCAGATACTGGCCAAATGCTTTCTCGCCCCACGGCACCTGGCTGGGCGCCACGATTGGCGAAAACGCCGACACGCTGCGATAGCGGCCCGGATTCTTCAATGCGATGGTCAACGCGCCATGCCCCCCCATCGAATGGCCACTGATCGCACGTGCACCGGTAGTGGCAAAGGTCGCTTCAATCAAGGCCGGTAATTCGCTCACCACGTAATCGTACATGCGGTAATGCGCCGCCCATGGCGCTTGCGTGGCATCGACGTAAAAGCCCGCGCCCTTGCCGATGTCGTAACCGTCCGCATCGGCCACATCCTCGCCCCGGGGGCTGGTGTCGGGCGCAACCAGGATCACCCCATGCTCGGCCGCATAGCGCTGCGCGCCGGCCTTGCTGATGAAATTCTGTTCGGTACAGGTCAAACCGCTCAGCCAATACAGCACCGGCAACGGGCCGTCGGCGGCCTGTGGCGGCAGGTAAATGCCCACCTGCATGCTGCAGTTCAAGGTGTGCGACTGATGCCGATAGACATCCTGCCAGCCGCCGAAGCAGGCGCGGTGTTCGATACGTTCCATGAGATTCCTTACGAAGAGAAAACCCTGCAGCCGGATCGCCGGCTGCAAGGTTGGACCATCAATGCAACAGACCCTTTTTGCGTGCCACGTGCGCCGACAGGGCATCCATCAACGCCGGGGAAAGGCAGTCGTAGGGCGGCAATCCCAGTTCGGTCAGGCGCGTGCGTATGCCATCCATCTGCTCCGGCGGCGTACCGGTTTCGATGATCGACGAGACGAACGCGGCAAAGCCCGGTGCCGACCAGCCCTGTTGTTTCGACAACTCGGTGTGCACAAAATCCAGACCGTAGAATGCGTGGTCCTTGTTTTCAATCCGCCCATACAGATGCACTCCGCAACCGGTGCACGCATGGCGCTGGATCGTCGCGCTTTCGTCGACGATCTTCAGCTTTTCCCGGTGCGCGGTGACCTTGACGTTGTCGCGCGGAACCACCGCCACCACCGAGAACTTGGCGCCATCGGGTTTCCAGCATTTACTGCAACCGCAAGCATGGTTATGCGCGGTCTGCGCAGACACCTCGACGGTCACCTTGTCGCTGGCGCAGTGGCATTCAAGCGTGCCGCCTTGAAAATCTTCTGCACCACCTCGCGCAACACCATCATCTACCGAAGGATGAATCGACACGTTAGTCATCACGCTCCTCCCGGAGTGTCGGGTACCACGTGCGCGGAAGCGGCCGCGCGCCGCTCCTGGCCGCCTGGTCAGAAATGGATCACGGTGCGGATCGACTTGCCCTCGTGCATCAGGTGGAAGGCCTCGTTGATCTCTTCCAACGGCATGGTGTGGGTGATGAATGGGTCCAGGTCGATCTCGCCCTTCATCGACTGCTCCACCATGCCCGGCAATTGCGTACGTCCCTTGACGCCACCGAAGGCGCTGCCGCGCCACACGCGACCAGTCACCAGCTGGAAGGGACGCGTGCTGATTTCCTGGCCGGCGCCAGCCACGCCGATGATGACGCTCTCGCCCCAGCCCTTGTGGCAGCACTCCAGCGCCGAACGCATCACATTGACGTTGCCGATGCACTCGAAGCTGAAGTCCACGCCGCCATCGGTCAACTCGACGATGACCTCCTGGATCGGCTTGTCGTAGTCCTTGGGGTTAATGCAATCGGTGGCACCCATGCTGCGCGCCAGGTCGAATTTGCCCGGATTGGTGTCGATGGCCAGGATGCGCCCGGCCTTGGCCTGCACCGCGCCCTGGATCACCGCAAGACCGATGCCGCCCAGGCCGAAAACGGCAACACTCTCGCCTGGCTTGACCTTGGCGGTGTTGTGCACCGCGCCGATACCGGTGGTGACGCCGCAGCCGAGCAGGCAGACCTTCTCCAGCGGCGCCTCCGGATTGACCACGGCCAACGAAATTTCCGGCACGACGGTGTATTCGCTGAAGGTGCTGCAGCCCATGTAGTGATAGATCGGCTCGCCGTTGTAGGAGAAGCGCGTGGTGCCATCCGGCATCAGGCCCTTGCCCTGGGTGGCGCGCACGGCCTGGCACAGGTTGGTCTTGCCGGACAGGCAGAACTTGCACTTGCGGCATTCGGCCGTGTACAGCGGAATGACGTGGTCGCCGACCTTGACGCTGGTCACGCCCTCGCCGACTGCCTCGACGATGCCGCCGCCTTCATGCCCGAGCACCGACGGGAAGATGCCTTCCGGGTCGTCGCCGGACAGCGTGAAGGCATCGGTGTGGCACACGCCGGTGTGGGTGATGCGGACCAGCACTTCCCCGGCTTTCGGCGGCGCGACGTCGATTTCGACGATTTCCAGCGGCTTGCCGGGTCCGAATGCGACTGCTGCACGGGATTTCATGGGATGACGCTCCTGACGATGAGGTTCGAGGACGGGGGCGCGACAAGCGCCGACCCGGTGGGAGATTTATTTGAGGTAGGACCGGACCAGACCGAGCAGATCCTGCACCCGCTCGGCGCGTTGCGCATCGGATGCGGCGGCGTGCCCGAAATCTTCACGGATATGCGCTTCAAGCACCTGCGACATCAGCCCGTTCACGGCGCCCCGGATCGCGGCGATCTGCTGCAAGACCGGAGCGCAGTCCGCGCCCGCCTGCAGCGCCCGCTCCAGCGCGTCGCATTGCCCGCGCAGCCGGCGCACGCGTGCTAGCGCTCGCTTTTTCTCGTGCGGCGAATGCGGCATGGCAGCTCCAGCAAAATACTGGGGGGCAGTATATGGATTGTTTCGAAAAAAGCTATGGCCAGCGGCCTGCCGACCGTGGTCTTGTCGAGCGCGATGACCGCCACGCGTTGGCACATGGCGCGATGCCCCCAATGCCGCCGGTGGCACGGGGATAAAGAGCCCACCTGTTAGCCGCAATGCAGCACGCACATTGCGCAGACGTGGCGACGCCTCGCACATCGCAGGCGCGCCAGGCACCCAGCGCAAGGATGGTTGCGCGCCATAGCCGCAGCACCGGCCCCTTCGATCATCCCGACCGTTGCCGACCGCTGGGGTGGAGTCCCCGCATCAGCGCCGGGGCTGGAACGGCGGCGGCGGCGGTGGCGGTGGCGGAGCGAATCCTGCGGCATCCAGACATTGCGCCAGCAACTCGGGCGGCAGGTCCGGCGAAGGCGCCTGCGGGAACGGCGCTGCGCTGCCTTCGGCGGTCGCGCACGCCTGCAGCGCTGCGTCGAACTCGGAATCGTCTGGCGGCAGGCCAGGCAGTTCATCTGCGGCATCCGGTGCGTCGAATGGGTCGCTATCGAAGGGTGGCGGCGGTGGCGGTGCCACGCCCCTATGTACCAGGCAGCCGTCGCCGCTTCCCCGATCCTGCCGCTCCGGCGCAGCGCGGTGCGCGACGTCGGCAGGCGCTGCCGGGACCACCTCGTGGTCCGGCGCACACGGCGGCAATGCTTCGATGTTTCTTGCACCCAGCGGTGGCGGTGGTGGTGGCGGTGGCGCACGATGCGCGTAGGGCATAGGCGCATGGTGCATAGCACCGCAGAAATTGGCACAACCTGCCAGGTTGAGCGCCGCGAGTATTGCAGTGGTAACGACAACGCGTGGTGGTGCGTGGACCATCGTGATCTCCCTGGCTGGATGGCACATCTGCGCACGGCCTGCAGACGGCGGACGCGGGCTGGGCCGCGCTGGTCCGGGAAGAGTTGCAGCTGACTGTGCTGCGCATTTGCCATCGCGCGCCGCGCGCCGGCGTGGATTGGCGCTTGCCGGCATCCGCAACGCAGATGCAAGGCGCGTGCAGCACCTGCTTCGGCTTACGCACGGGAAGATGCGGGGTCCGACAGTGGCGACGCAGGCGTTGTCGCCGTCAGTTTTCGACGGCAGCCGGCGCCGCGGCGACCGCAGCGTCCACTGCATGCTCCGGTAGCGAGGCCAGCACCGCAGCACGAAAGCGCGCGGCAAATGCCGCATCGTTGGCCTGGTAGAACGCGCGCGCGTTGGCCGACAACTGGTCCAGTTGGGCCTGTGGCAATGCCAGCGCGGTTTCCACTGCCTGCGCGATGCCTGCCGCGTCCACGTAGTAATACGATGCCAGACGACGCTGACGCACCTCGGCCACCGGGATCAGCACCCCGTGTTCGGGCCTGATCAATTCGTTCATCGGCTCGCCGTCGGTCGCCAACGTCACCGCGCCCACGCTTAGCGCTTCCATCAGGTAGTGCCCGAACCCTTCGGCCTCGGAGGGGCAGATATGGAACAGATGCGCGTTCTGCATGCGGCGCAGTTCGGCATCGTCCAGATACCCCACGCGGTGGTCGATGTTCGGGGCCACGACCGGCTTGCCGGCGGTGCGTGGGTTCTGCACCACCGTCAGCAGCGGCCACTCCGGATGCTGCTGCCAGGTGTCCAGCAAGACGCGCGTGCCCTTGGCGGTACTGCGCCCGGCCAGGTGGAAGAAAGCGCGCTGACGAAACACGCGTGGGTCATGGCGATCCGGGCTGGTGAAGCCGATGAAGCGCGTGGCGCACCCGAGGCTGCGGAAAATTCGCTCGGCATGGTGGGTCTTGCACAGCACCGCATCGAAGCGCGGCAGCAATGGCAGCCACTTGGGCAGCAGCCACTCCGGGTTGGGCACCAGCAGGTTGATCTGCCCCAGCGGCAGGCAGCGCTTGTACACGCGCTCGGAAAAGATCTGCAGCGGCACCCGCCCGAACAGCGTGCGGCTGGCCCACAGGCGTGCCTCGCGCCCAGTATCGTGCAGGCGCTGACTGGTGAATCCCACTTCCTGCACCGGCACGCCGCCGGCGCGCAGCGTATCGGCCATCAGCACCATGTCGCGGGTCAGCCCCACGCCGTTGTCGCGACTGATCACCCGCATCATTGGAAATGCCTTGTCATGCACGCACGCGCCAGTACAACGGCATAGTGTCGATGCCGTGGCTTCCTGCGCGATGTCCTGGTCTGTCATGGTGCGTTACACGTGTGCCAATGGTTGACAAATTCGATCATTATGATGCGTGCTCCAGCCCTGCAATTGCGAGCACCATGTATCCGGCAGCCACCACCTTGCGCGGGCCAAGCTCCGCGCCACAGACGATGATCCCTATGGACCTGCAACAACCCTGCGTTCTCGTGGTCGACGACGATCCGGACCTGCGCAAGCTGATCGGCGAATTTCTGAGCGCTCACGGCTACCAGGTGGATATGGCCGAAAACGTGGCGGAGATGCGCTCTGTCATGGCGCAGCGCCGCCCGGATCTCATCGTACTCGACGTGATGATGCCGGGAGAAGATGGGCTGAGTGCAGCGCGCGCCCTGGCCAGCGAGCGCGGTTCACCTGCGGTCATCATGCTCAGCGCGCTGGGTAACGACACCGACCGCATCATCGGCCTGGAAGTCGGCGCCGACGATTACCTGGCCAAACCCTGCAATCCGCGCGAATTGCTGGCCCGTGTGCGCGCCCTGCTGCGGCGCAGCCAGGCCAGCAACGAACAGGCCGACCAGCGCGGAAACGTCTACGAATTCGCCGGCTGGCGGCTGGACGTGGTGCGCCGCGACCTGCGCGACCCGACCGGCATCTTCATCAATCTGTCCGACGGCGAGTTCGCGCTGCTGCGCACCTTCGTCGAACACCCGCAGCGCGTACTCAGCCGCGACCAGCTGCTGGACTACGCCCGCGGCCGCGACACCGACGTCTACGACCGCGCCATCGACAGCCAGATCAGCCGCCTGCGCCGCAAAATCAATGAGCGCGTCCATACCGAGTTGATTCGCACCGTACGCAACGAGGGCTACATGCTGCTGCCGAGCGTCTCGCGCCTGTGAGCAAACCGGCACGACGCGGGCTGTCGATCTTTGCGCGGACCTTTGTGTTGTTGGCGGTGGCCCTGGTCACCGCCCAGGCGGTGGGCATCGCCCTGTTGATGATGCGTACCCCCGTCTACGAGCCTCCGGTCCATCCGCCGGAAGTGGTGGCGCTGCTCTCCACCCGCATGCCGGCCGGTACCCAGACCCTGAAAGTGCACGAATCGGCGCAAGCCCCGGTGCCGCCGACAGGCCAGGTGCGCGACCCCTTCGCCGAAATGCTGCTTGCGCACTGGCTGGACGTGCCCGAAGGCCAGGTGCGGTTCTACCGCAACGCCAATGATCGTGAAGGCCCCCAGCCAGGCATGCTGCCGCCGCAGCGGTGGTCCAACGAGAACCACGCGGGCGAGAGCGGTGACGGGGCGCACGAACGCCCTGGCACGCAACCTCTGCCGCCGTTTCCGGACGACTGGCCGCGTGACGGCCACCCTGCTGCGCTGCCCGGCGACGGGCTGCGCCCGGACGAGTTGCCCGGCGCCTGGGAAAGCGAGCGCCTGACCCCCGGCGTACCGCTGCTGGACGGCTTCACCGCCGCCCTGCAACAACCCGATGGCCGTTGGCGTACGGTGGAATCGCCGCGTCGACGCCTCTCGGGCGAGTTCAAGACCCACGTCGTGCTGCTGTTCCTGGCCGGCCTGCTGGCCAACGTGCCGCTGGCATGGTGGTTTTCGCGCGCGCTGTCGGCACCGATCAAGCGCTTTGCCGAAGCTGCCGACCGCCTGGGCCGGAATCCCGATGCCGCCGCCCTGCAACGCAGCGGCCCGCCGGAAATCGTGCGCGCAGCCGATTCGTTCAACGCGATGCAGGCGCGCCTGAACCGCCTGATCAACGAACGCACGCACATGGTCGCAGCGATTGCGCACGACCTGCGCACGCCGCTGGCGCGGCTGTCGTTTCGTCTGGATGGCCTGCAGCCACCGCTGCGCGACAAGGCGCTGGCCGATATCAACGAAATGAAGGCGATGATTTCCGCAGCGCTGGACTTCATCCAGAACGATCGTCATCGCGGCGAGCGCGCGCCGCTGGATCTGCGCTTGCTGGTGGAGAGCGTGGTGGACAACGCCACCGATATCGGCGCCGACGCCGAGCTGCTGCCCGGCCCGGAAATCACCCTGGACGGCGACCCGCTGGCGTTGCGCCGCGCGGTCATGAATCTGCTCGAAAACGCGTTGAAGTACGGCAAGCGCGCCCGTCTGCAACTGCAGCGCGATGGCGAGGACGGCGTGTTGTGGATCGACGACGACGGCCCCGGCATCGACCCGACCCAGCGCGAACAATTGTTGCTGCCGTTCGTGCGTGGCGAGTCTTCGCGCAATCGCGACACCGGCGGCATCGGGCTGGGTTTGTCGGTGGCGCACAGCATCGTGCTGGCGCACGGCGGCGACCTACGCCTGGACAATCGCCCGCGTGGCGGCTTGCGCGTGACCGTACGACTGCCCTGCATGCCCGAGCGGCGCTGACGTGTGATGGAGTGCGGCCTGCCGGGCCGGGCAAGCGGCAGCTGTCATGATCCGAGCCCACCACCGCTGTTCCGGCCATGGCCTTGCGCGTCTGGCTACATCGGCTGACGCGACGACTCCGGCACGCAATCGCCCACGGCCAACTGCTGCCAGCGCCAGCACGCGCTGGCGACCGGCCAACCCACGCTCAGTAGGCGAACTCGCGGAACACGCGGTCGATATCGCCCTTCCATGCGCCGTGATACAGCGCCAGCTTGCGTTCGGCGGCGGTGACGCCGCTTTCGGCGATCTCGGCGATCACATCCAGAAAGCCGGTTTCGTCCTGCCCGTCGCGATTCAGGCGTGCGCGGCGACGCAGGCCCTCGCGCGCGATGTTGACTGCCTCCACTGCCAGATCGCGCGCGGTGCCATTGCGGAACGGCAGGCCCAACGCGTACTTGGGCACGCCGTCGCGCAGCGCATGGCGCTCGGTCGGACTGAAATCCTTGACCAGGTCCCAGGCCGCATCCAGCGCGGCCTGGTCGTACAGCAGGCCGACCCAGAACGCCGACAGCGCGCACAACCGATCCCACGGGCCGGCATCGGCACCGCGCATTTCCAGATACTTCTTCAAACGCACTTCCGGAAACGCGGTGGTCATGTGGTCGGACCAATCGCGCAGCGTCGGCAACGCACCCGGCAACGCCGGCAGCTTGCCCTGCATGAAAGCGCGGAAGCTCTGCCCGCTGGCGTCGTGATACACACCGTCGCGGTAGGAAAAATACATCGGCACATCGAGCAGGTAATCGACGTAGCGGTCGTAGCCGAAGCCGTCTTCGAACACGAAATCCAGCATGCCGGTGCGATCGGCGTCGGTGTCGGTCCAGATGTGCGAGCGGTAGCTCAGGTAGCCGTTCGGTTTGCCTTCGGTGAACGGCGAATCGGCGAACAACGCGGTGGCGATCGGCTGCAACGCCAGCGACACGCGGAACTTCTTCACCATGTCCGCTTCGGTGGCGTAATCCAGGTTGACCTGCACCGTGCAGGTGCGCGTCATCATGTCCAGGCCGAGCGAGCCGACCTTGGGCATGTAGTTCTTCATGATCTGGTAGCGGCCCTTGGGCATCCACGGCATCTGGTCGCGACGCCACTTGGGCTGGAAGCCCATGCCCAGAAAGCCCAGCTGCAACTCGCCGGCGACCTGCGCCACTTCGTCCAGATGGGTGCCGGTTTCCACGCACGTATGGTGCAGGGTTTCCACTGCCGCGCCGGAGAGCTCCAGTTGCCCGGCCGGCTCCAGCGTGACCGATGCACCATCGCGCAGCAGCGCGATGGTGCGGCCGTTTTCCTGCACCGGCTCCCAGCCGAAACGGGTCAGCCCGGTCAGCAAGGCCTCGATGCCGCGTGCCCCTTCGAAGGTGGGCGCACGCAGGTCATCCAACTGAAAGCCGAACTTCTCGTGCTCGGTGCCGATCCGCCAGTCCGCACTCGGCTTCTCGCCGGAAGCCAGCACCTGGACCAGCTCCGCGCGTTCGGTGATCGGCGTTTCGGCAACGTGGCTGGGACTCGACAAGGGCAGGCTCGCAAACGAAAGGGGTGGGACGATGTGGGGATCCTCCCCTGCCACCGCAAGGCCCGCACTATACCCGCCCGACGCGAAAGGATTGGCGACACCGGCGGGGCATGACATTTCCACCGATGCATGCCCGCCATCGATCGCGGCGATGGCGTGATCTGGATCAAATGACCGGGCTGCGCGTTCTGCAGCGCCGGCATCGTCCGACACAGCCCGGTCATCACCGCAAGCGTTGCCATGCGCGCCCTACGCACTGCTCAGGCCGCGCATCGCTCCGCAAGGCGACCCACCGATCACTGCCGCTGGAAACGCAAACGGCAGACCGAAGTCTGCCGCCGTGACGAGGCGCTGGGCATCCAGCCACGCCCGACACTCGTGTTGCACGGCATCATTCGGCCGCAGTGGTTTCCACATCCAGTCCCAGCCAAGCACCGACAATTGCGCGCAATTCGTCCACACCCTGGCGGGACTCGCCCGAGTAGGTCTGCACCGTCACGCTGTCGCCAAAGCGCGAGGTCACTTCCTTCTTGACCTTCTGCAAGGTCTGCATCTGCTGGCCACGGCCGAGCTTGTCGGCCTTGGTCAGCAATCCATGCGCGGGCAGGCCGCGTTCGGCGGCATAGCCGAGCATCTGCAGGTCGTAGTCCTTCAGCGGGTGGCGGATATCCATCACCACCACCAGCCCGCGCAGCGCCTCGCGGGTGCGGAAATAGCGGTCGATGAAGGCCTGCCAGTGCGCCTGCAGGTCCTGCGGCACCTTGGCGTAGCCGTAACCGGGCAGATCCACCAGGTAGCGCTCGGGCTGGATCTGGAAGAACACCAGCTGCTGGGTGCGGCCGGGGGTCTTGGACACGCGCGCCAGCGCGTTCTGGCGGGTCAGCGCATTGAGCGCGCTGGATTTTCCGGCGTTGGAGCGGCCGGCAAAGGCCACCTCGTAGCCGCCATCGTCGGGCAATTGCCGGGCGTTGTGGGCGGACAGGTGGTAGCGGGCTTGTTCGATAAGAAGCGACATCCGCCTAGGATCGCACGTTCGGGCCCGGCAGTTTTGCTGCACTGTTCGTTGACCCTGGCGCAAAGGCGTGTCGATAATCGAAGCACGCCTGCCACTGCCAGTACCCAACGCGCGCGGGCCGGGTCTATACGGAGCTTTAGCTGATGCGCCATGCTCGTGTGCTAGTCCTCGCCGCACTCGCCGTACCGGTCATTGCGGCCGTGGCGTTTGCGCAATCGGCAGTCACGCCGATCCCCGATCCGCCGCCGGTACGCGTTGCGCCGCTGGAGGTGGACCTGGCCAAGACCACCTGGGGAGATGCCAAGGCCGGCCAGACCAAGGCTGCTGCCTGCGCAGCCTGCCATGGACCGGACGGCAATCCGGCAGTGGCGATGTACCCGCGCATTGCCGGGCAAACCGAGCGCTACGTGGCGCATCAGGTGGCGTTGATTGCCAGCGGCGAACGTAATACCGGGATGTCGGCGGTGATGGTGCCCTTCGTCAAGGACCTCACCGCGCAGGACATGCGCGACCTGGGCGCCTACTTCGCCACCCAGAAGGCCTCCGCCGGTGTCGCCGACGACGCGGCGATCGCCGAGGGCCCCTACCAGGGCATGAAGTTCTACGAGGTCGGCGAGAAGCTCTACCGCGGCGGCGACATCGCCCGCGGCGTGCCGGCCTGCATGGCCTGCCATGGGCCATCGGGCGGCGGCAATCCGGGCCCGGCCTATCCGCGCCTGGGCGGACAGCATGCCGACTACGTGGCGCGGCGCCTGAAGGAATACCAGGCCGGCACCACCCAGGAGCGCAATCCGGCGCTGTTCAATATCATGGCGCAGGTGGCGCATCCGCTGACCGAGCAGGAGATCCAGGCGCTGGCCAGCTATCTGCAAGGCCTGCATGATCGTGCCGACGACGCGGCAGCGGCGCAGCCACCTGCAGGAACGCCTGCACGTTCGTGAGCTGATCCCTGCCGTCGCCACGCCGCTTCACGACGCCGGTCCCGCGACCGGCGTCGTCGTTTACCGCTCTCCCCTCGCCCCCACGGAGCCCGCATGAAATTGCTTTCCCGTCTGCCCCTGCTGTTGATGTTCCTGTTGCCGCTGGTGGCCTGCGCCGCCGACAAGAAGGCCGCGCCGGTCGAAGGCGAGGACTACACCCTGATCGACGGCGGCCAGCCGTACGCCCCGCTGGCCGGCAAGGTCGAAGTGACCGAAGTCTTCGGCTACACCTGCCCGCATTGCGCACATTTCGAACCAGTGCTGGAAGCCTGGGTGGCCAAGCAGCCGGCATACGTACGCTTCACCCCGGTACCGGCCGCCTTCGGTGGCTTCTGGGACGCGTTTGCGCGCGCCTATTTCGCTGCCGACATCCTGGGCGTGGCCAAGCGCAGCCATCGCGCCATGTTCGACGCCATCCATGAAAAGCAGACCGTGCCCACCCAGAACGTGGCGCCCGAAGAACTGGCCGCGTTCTATGCCGGTTACGGAATCCCGCAGCAGCGCTTCATCGAGACCTACAAGAGCGAGGCGGTGGAGGCCAAGCTCAAGGCCGCGCGCGAGTTCGCGCTGCGCAGCAAGATTCCCGGCACGCCGGCCATCATCGTCAACGGCCGCTACCTGATCGGCGCACGCAATTACCCGGACATGTTGCGCATTGCCGACTACCTGATCGCCCGCGAGCACGCCGCGCCGGCCAAGCGCTGAACCGCATAACCGCCAGCGACGGCCGCGCGTGGCATCATGCGCCCCGCGGCCGTCCGGCCCTTTTCTCGCCCCACGCTGGAGATCCAATCCGATGAAGACACGCTTCGCCCTGACGCTGATGGCGCTGTTGCCGATCCTGGTCGCCTGCAAGGCGCAGGACGGTTCGTCCGACACCGCACCTGCCGCCACCACCCCAGCTGCCGAAACGGCGCCCGCGCCTGCTGCCGCTACCCCGGCCGCAGACCCGGCCGCTCCGCCTGCAGTCGGCGAAAGCGCCACCACTCAACCGCCCGCCGCGCCCAGCGCTGCCCCGCGTGCACCGAATGGCCCCGAGCCGGTCGCCGGCACCGATTATCTGGACATCGACGCTGGCCAGCCCTACCAACAGGCCGCCGGCAAGATCGAAGTGGCCGAAGTCTTCGGCTATGTCTGCCCTGCCTGCAACGCGTTCCAGCCGCTGATCGGGCCGTGGAAGGCCGGTTTGCCGTCGGACGTGCATTTTGTCTATGTGCCGGCCATGTTCGGTGGCACCTGGGATGACTACGGCCGCGCCTTCTATGCCGCCGAAACCCTGGGCGTGCAGGAAAAGACCCACGAGGCCTTGTACAAGGCCATCCACGTCGACCAGACCCTCAAGGGCGAGCGCGGCAAGGATTCGGTGCAGGACATCGCCGCGTTCTATGCCAAGTACGGCGTGGACCAGAAGACCTTCATCGACACCATGAGCAGCTTCGGCGTCTCGGCCAAGACCAACCGCGCCAAGCAGTTCGCCACCCGCAGCAAGATCACCGGCACTCCGTCGCTGATCATCAACGGCAAGTACCTGGTCAAGGGCCAGAGCTTCCCGGACATGCTGCGCATTGCCGATCACCTGATCGCGCGCGAACGCGCCACGCTGGCCAAGTGAGTCGCGCGAACGCAACGTCGTGAACGCTTCGGACTCGCGCACCCTGCGGGTGCTGACCGCCAATATCCAGGCCGGTTCCAGCACCCGCCGTTACAGCGACTATGTGACGCGTAGCTGGTCGCACGCGTTGCCGCTGGGCAGCAAGCGCACCAGCCTGGACAGCATCGCCAAGCTGGTCGGCGAACGCGACATCGTCGGCCTGCAGGAGGCAGACCCCGGCAGCCTGCGCTCGGGTTTCACCAACCAGACCCACTATCTGGCCGAGCGCGCCGGTTTCGATTACTGGAGCCACCAACCCAACCGCCGCATGGGCGGGGTGGCCTCCAGCGCCAACGGTTTGTTGAGCAAGCTGGAACCGGTGGAAGTGCAGGACCACGCCCTGCCCGGCCGCATCGGCGGGCGCGGCATCCTGCTGGCGAAATTCGGTGAGGGCCGCGATGGCCTGGCCGTGGCGGTGGCGCATCTGTCGCTGGGCGCCAATTCGCGTATGGCGCAGTTGGCCTTCATCGCCGAACTGTTGTCCGACCATCCCAACGCGATGTTGATGGGCGATTTCAATTGCATGGCCGATCGCCCGGAGATGCAGTCGCTCTATCGCCATACCCGTCTGCAACCGCCCAGTTGCGAGGTGCACACCTTTCCCAGCTGGCGTCCGGACCGGGCGATCGACCACATCCTGGTCAGCGACAGCCTGGTGATCGAACATACCGAAGCCATTCCGGCCGCGTTTTCAGATCACCTGGCGGTGGGCATGGATATCCGCGTGCCAAGGCAATTGCTGCGTTAAGAGCAGCCAACACAACGACTGCGCAGCCGCCAGGCGGGCGCGGCCGGTGCTCGGAATCGGCGCTTACCGCTCGTACACTCCGGTTTTGAGCGCGCCGCCCACGCCCACCTAACGACTGCTCGCTACGTTGTGTTGGCCGCTTCAAGCAACCGGAAAAGTGACAACGGGTTCGCATTGGCGAACTCGACCGCTGACGCCCCCTCGACACCGCCTGTGCGATAACGCAGGCGGTTTTTCGCTGGGAGCACAACACGTGATACGCAGCGTATGAGTGCGTTGCCATGAGTGCGACAGCGCCGCACACCTTGCCGGTACGCACCCTGCGCCCGGTGTTCGTGCTGGCTGCCACGGTCGTGTGCACGTTTGCCTTGCTGGTGTCGTTGTTTCCGCTGGAATCGGGGCGTGTGCTGCTGGATGCGCAGACCTGGGCGTCGCGCAATGTCGGCTGGTATTACCTGCTGGCGATGACGCTGTATCTGGTGTTCGTGCTGGCCACGGCCCTGTCCAGCTACGGCAACATCAAGCTCGGCGCCGATCACGACGAGCCGGAATTCAGTTATCTCTCCTGGGCCGGCATGCTGTTCGCCGCCGGCATCAGCATCACGCTGTTCTTCTTCTGCGTCTCCGAGCCGCTCACGCATTATCTGCAACCGCCCCAGGGCGGTACCGGCAGTGGCGAGGCGTCCGCGCGACAGGCGATGCAGGTGCTGTTCCTGCATTGGGGCCTGCACGGTTGGGGCGTGTTCGCACTGGCCGCCATGGCGCTGGCGTATTTTGCCTTCCGCCATAACCTGCCGCTGGCGTTGCGCTCGGCGTTGTACCCGCTGATCGGCAAACGCATCAACGGGCCGATCGGCTATACCGTGGATGCGTTAGGCATCGTGGCCACCGTGTTCGGCCTGGGCGCGGACATGGGCTTTGGCGTGCTGCATCTCAACGCCGGCCTGAGCACCTTGATGGACGTGCCGCATACGCACTGGGTGCAGGTGGCGCTGATCGTGGCGATGATGGGCGCGGCCATCGTGGTGGCGGTGTCCGGCGTCGAAAAGGGCGTGCGCTGGATGTCGGACATCAACATGCTGCTGGCCATTGCGCTGCTGTTGTTCATGCTGTTCGCCGGACCGACGCAGTACCTGCTCAATGCGCTGATGCAAAACCTGGGCGACTACCTGGGCAGCGTGGTCAACAAGAGTTTCGACGTGTATGCCTACGGTGGCCGCGCCGATTGGCTGGGCAACTGGACGGTGTTCTATTGGGCCTGGTGGATCGGCTGGGCGCCGTTCGTCGGGCTGTTCATCGCGCGCATCTCGCGCGGCCGCACCATTCGCGAATTCGTGTTGGGGGTATTGCTGATCCCGCTCGGGTTCACCCTGGCGTGGCTGTCGATCTTCGGCAACAGCGCGCTGGATCAGCTGCTGCATCACGGCCAGGCAGCATGGGCGCAGCAGGCCATCGATGCACCGCAGACGGTGTTGTATTCCCTGCTGCAGAGTTATCCCTGGAGCCACACGGTGATCACGGTCACGGTGGCGATCAGTTTCGTGTTCTTCGTGACCTCCGCCGATTCCGGCACGGTGGTGTTGTCCACGCTCTCCTCCCACGGCGGCGAACCGCACGACGATGGCCCGCGCTGGCTGCGCGTGTTCTGGGGCGTGCTCACTGCCGTGGTCACGGCAGGCTTGTTGCTGGCCGGCAGCATGGACGCACTGAAATCGGCGGTGGTGCTGGCGTCGCTGCCATTCTCTGCAGTGCTGCTGCTGATGGCCTGGGGCCTGTCACGCGCCCTCAGCGAAGAATCGCAGCGCAAACGCGCGCAGCTTTACAGCCCCAGCCCCTTGATCGGGCAATCGCGTCATCACGGCGGCTGGCGCCAGCGGTTGGGCCAGGCGATGCACTTCCCGGCGCGCGATGAGGTGTATCGCTTCATGCACGACCAGGTGCGCCCGGCCATCGAAGCGGTCACCGCACAGCTGCAGGAGGAAGGCTGGAAGGTCAGCAGCCGCATCGACGACGGCGACATGGAAATCAGCGTCGATCATGGCGAACAGCAGGGTTTCCGCTATCAAATCGTGATGCGCGGCTATCTGACTCCGTCGTTTGCCGCGCAGCGCTTCCGCAACCAGCGCTACTACCGCGCCGAGGTCTACCTGTACGAAGGCAGCCAGGACTACGACCTGGTGGGCTACAGCCGCGAACAGATCATCAACGACATCATCGATCAATACGAACGTCACCTGCAGTTTCTGCACCTCACCCGCTGAAGGTGCGTCGCTGCGGCGACCGTCCCACAGGAGGTTTGTCATGCCACGTTTTTCCGACCAGTTGCTGTATATCGGCGGCCGTTATGTTCCCGCTCGCGGCGGCCACACGTTCGAAGTGGTCAACCCCGCCACCGGTGAAGTGCTGGCCAACGTGCACAATGCCGGTGCCGACGATCTGGATGCCGCGGTCGATAGCGCGCAGGCAGGCCAGCGACAATGGGCGGCCCTGACGACGGTGGAGCGCTCGCGCATTTTGCTGCGTGCGGTGGCGTTGCTGCGCGAGCGCAACGATGCGCTGGCGGAATTGGAAACGCTCAACACCGGCAAGCCGGTGAGCGAGACCCGCAGCGTGGATGTGGTCACCGGAGCCGACGTGCTGGAGTATTACGCTGGCGTTGCGCAGGCGCTGCAGGGTGCGCAAGTGCCCTTGCGCGAAGGCAGCTTTTTCTACACGCGCCACGAACCGCTGGGCGTTGTGGGTGCAATCGGCGCGTGGAATTACCCCATCCAGATCGCGCTGTGGAAAGCCGCGCCCGCCCTGGCCGCCGGTAACGCGATGATCTTCAAACCCAGCGAAGTCACCCCGCTCACCGCGCTGAAACTGGCCGAAATCTTTACCGAGGCCGGCCTGCCCGATGGCGTGTTCAACGTGTTGCCCGGCGATGGCGCCAGCGTGGGCACGGCGCTCACCGAACATCCGCAGATCGAAAAGATCAGCTTCACCGGCGGCACCGCCACCGGCCGCAAGGTGATGGCCAGCGCATCGAGTTCGTCGCTGAAGGAGGTGACCATGGAGCTGGGCGGCAAGTCGCCGCTGATCGTCTGCGCCGATGCCGACCTGGACCTGGCGGCCGACATCGCCATGATGGCCAACTTCTACAGCTCAGGACAGGTGTGCACCAACGGCACGCGTGTGTTCGTGCCGCGCGCCTTGCGTCACGCATTCGAAGCGCGCCTGCTGGCCCGCGTGCAACGGATTCATATCGGCGACCCGCTCGATGAGCGCACCACCTTCGGTCCGCTGGTCAGCGCCGCGCATATGCAGCGCGTGCTGGAGCATATCGAACAGGGCAAGGCCGAAGGCGCACGTCTGCTGTGCGGCGGCGAGCGCCTGCAAGACGGCGCACTGGCGCAGGGCTATTACGTGGCGCCGACCATCTTCAGCGATTGCACCGATGTAATGACCATCGTGCGCGAGGAAATCTTCGGGCCGGTCCTGAGCCTGCTCACCTACGACGACCAAGACGAAGCGGTGACGCGCGCCAACGCCACCACGTATGGGCTGGCTGCAGGCGTGGTCACGCCGGATCTGGCGCGCGCACATCGGCTGATCCATCGCCTGGAAGCGGGTATCTGCTGGGTCAACACCTGGGGCGAGTCGCCGGCGCCGATGCCGGTGGGCGGCTACAAGCAGTCGGGCGTGGGGCGCGAAAACGGCCTGGCGACCTTGCAGGCCTACACGCGCACCAAATCGGTCCAGATCGAACTGGAACGTTACGCGTCGGTGTTCTGAGGGCAGAGAGCCAGCGCACGCAAGCG